>Ga0070739_10002704_pt1 | contig 23145 bp, 19 predicted proteins | sample Coa_R1_7_FD_66445 | JGI IMG/M metagenome (GOLD analysis project Ga0070739, IMG submission 66445) | Surface soil microbial communities from Centralia Pennsylvania, which are recovering from an underground coalmine fire - Coalmine... | ecosystem: Environmental > Terrestrial > Soil > Unclassified ... | reverse complement strand
TCTCACCCAGCCACCACCCGGGCGCCCCCAAGCCCTCCCGTTTCCCGATGTGCTGACTCTAGGCCCCAGGGGTTGTGCCCTTGCCGTCAAGCTCCGACGAACGGAAACCGCGATCGGTGTCGGTGCAATGAGGGGCAGGGCTCGGTCGAGGTTTCAGGAGCCGGCGTGCCGTTCAGGAGCGAGGCCTGCCACCGGGTGGGTCGTGCAGGGCACGATGCAGTAATTCGATGACGTGCACGACCGGCTGGCGATTTCCCCACAGGGCGACGCCCGCCCGAAGCTGCAGGATGCATCCGGGATTGGCCGTGACGATCATCTCGGCTTCAGTCACGGCAATGTGCTGCATTTTTTCGCGCAGAATTTCCGCTGCCGCCGCCGTCTGTGCGATGTTGTAAACACCGGCCGAACCGCAGCATTGATCGGCGCGCTCCATCTCGATCAACTCGAGGCCGGGGATGGCTTGTAACAGCCTGCGCGGCGCCTGTCGGATACGCTGGCCGTGCGCCAGATGGCAGGAATCCTGGTACGTGACACGCAGCGGGAGCGGATCCAGTTTCGCCACCAGGCCCAGGGCGTCCAGCCATTCGGTCACATCGCGGACTCGCTGTGCGAGCTCGGCCGCGCGTGCATGGTCTTCGCTGTCCGGCGGGAACAAACGCGCGTATTCCTTCAGGGTCGAGCCGCAGCCTGCGGTGTGGGTCACAACAGCATCGCAGGCGACCGGGAGAAACCTGTCGATCACGCGTCGCGCCAGGGCACGCGCTACATCGCGAAAGCCGGCGTGGACAGCCAGCGCCCCACAGCACCACTGTCCGGCCGGGATGACCACTTCGCAGCCGTTGGCCTGCAGAACGCGCAGCGTGGCTTCGTTGAGCGACGTCAGGATCAACTGGGTCACACAGCCGGCGAAGAGAGCCACGCGGGCTCGGCGCCGTCCCTGCGCTGGAAAGACGAGGCCGTGACGAGAGAAGAAAAACTCGCGGTCCACCGGTGGAATCAGGTGGAGGCGCAGAGCCAGTACGGATGACTGTGCCCGGCGGGCAACGCGCTCGAGCCAGGCGGTGCGTTCGAGGCGGCGCAGCAGCCGGGCCAGCGACGCCATGCGTTGCGGATAGGGCAGCAGGTGGCGGTAAAAGAGCTGGCGTGCGAGGCGCCCGCCCGGCGGCCGGTGAAACTCGCGCTCGATGCGTACCCGAGCGTGCTCGACCAATTTGCCGTATTCCACTCCAGAAGGGCAGACCGATTCACAGGCCCGGCAGTCCAGGCAGCGGTCAATGTGCCGCACGAAGGTGGCGTCCACTCCACGGCCACCGTATTCGACCTGCAGCATCTGCTGGATGCGGCCACGCGGTGAATCGGCTTCGTGTCCCCACAGCCGATAGGTCGGGCAGTCGTTCAAACACAGCCCGCAGTGTACGCAGCGGCTATAGTCCTCCCAGGGAAGCTTTTCCTCGCCCGGATGCATCGTTCGCAGCAAGCCCATGGGTTAGATGCCACCCACAAAGCGGTTCGGGCTAAGGATGCGGCCGGGATCGAAGGCATCTTTGAGTGCCCGCATCGCATCGAGCGACGAAGCGGTGCCGACCCAAACGCTGGCTGTTTCTTGCAGCCCGGCTGGTCCCTGAAAGCGGCATCCGTGAAGGCCGCGCGCTTCGAAGATTGCCCGGACCCGTTCCCACAACAGCAGGAAAGAGTCCGAACCCGGCCTCGGCGACACCGGACGAAACAGAAGGTAAGTTGTTCCGGTGGCCCGCGCCAGTACGCCTGTGCGAAAGCCGAGGGGAGCTGCCTCAGCTTCGAGCGCTGCAACCGTGTCGTTGAGTGTCGTGGGGAGCAGGCTGGTGCGTACCAGCAGGCTTTCTGGATACAGCGCCCGCACCGTTTGCAGAAGTTCCTGCCAGCACGCGGTGACGGCGGTGGTCTGCTCGACCGGGACAGCGGTTACGTCTGCGTGGTGAACGCTGCCGGCCAGGCGCTCGACTTCCTGTCGCACGCGGGCGCAGGCGCGTTCGCTGCCGCGAAAATCAGCCGCCACGCAAATCTCCGGCGGGTCGATGGGAATCCTCTCGGCCAGCAGATCGGCCCAGCAATCCGTCAGCAGATCCAGTGCATGGAAACGCGTCGCTGAGCGGCGCAGATGGCGGAGCAGAGTAGTTGCACTGTGTAGCGTCGCGCAACGAATCACTAGCACCAGCGTGGGTCCCGGCAACGGGTACGTGCGAAGATTGACCTGCGTCAGCACGGCCAGCGTGCCCAGCGAGCCGACCAGCAGGCGGTGCACATCATACCCGGCGACATTTTTGACTACGCGGCCCCCGCTCCGCGCCAGGCACCCGTCACCGGTGACAAAACTGGCGCCGAGAACCCAGTCACGAGCGGTGCCGTAGTAATGCCGCAAGGGCCCTTCGAGTCCGCAGGCTACGGCGCCTCCCACGGTGGCTTGATCTGCGAAGGGCACGGCCAGCGGTAAAAACTGGCCTTCGGTATGGACGCGCGTGGCCAGTGCAGCGACAGGCATGCCGGCTTCGACCGCCAGTGTCAGATCGCCCGGGTCGTAGTCCACCAGCCTTGTCAGATGAGTCGTGACCAGCGCCACGTCGTATCGCGCGGGCCGGTTTCCTATCCACAGTTTGCTTCCGTTGCCAGATGGGACGACGGCCAGGTGCTCCCGCGCGCAGAATCCGAGAACCTCCGCAACCTGCTCGACCGATGCGGGGCACACGACAGCGGCCGGCGCCATTGTGCCGATGGCGTACCGGCTGCACAGCGCGGAAGCCGTCTCCATGTGTTCGCTGCCCACCAGAGCTTCCAGTTGGGCAAGAGCGCGCGTTCGGCTCTGCACAGACAATCACGCTCCGGCAGTGACCGCGCGGATTTCTCCGCACAGTTTTCCGGCGGGGAAGATCTTCCCGGGATTCAGCAGGTCATCCGGGTCGAAGGCATTGTGGATCCGGCGCATGAGCTCGAGGTCCGCCTCGGTGAACAGCAGTGGCATCAGGTGGTCTTTTTCCATGCCGACGCCGTGCTCGCCGGTGATGGAGCCACCCTGAGCCACGCAGAGGGCAATGATCTCATCGGCGGCCGCCCGGGCCCGTTCGAGCGCGCCGGGTTGCCGCTGGTCAAAAACAATCATCGGGTGCAGGTTGCCGTCGCCGGCGTGAAACACGTTGCCGATCTCGAAACCGTAACGACGACCGATCTCGGCAATGCGCCGCAGCGTCTCGGGCAATTTGGTGCGTGGGATCACTCCATCCTGCACATAACAATTCGGCGCCACACGGCCAACAGCTCCGAAGGCATTCTTGCGGGCCTTCCAGAGACGTTCGCGCTCGTCGGCATCGCGTGCCAGGCGTACCTCCCGTGCCCGGTGCGTCCGGCAGACCGCTTCTACTTTTTCCGCTTTTTCCTCGGCCTCTTCGCGCAAGCCGTCCACCTCGATCAGCAGTAAAGCCGCTGCGTCCACTGGCAGCCCGGCCTGCACCCAGGCCTCGACCATACGGATGCTCCACCCGTCCATCATTTCGCACGCCACCGGCGTGATCCCGGCGGCTGTCAGGGCAGCCACCGTGGCGGTGGCGTCGTCGGTGGAATCGAAGATCGCCAGCAGGGTGCGCACCGCCTCCGGCAGAGGCGTCAAGCGCACCGTGATCTCCACCGCCAGACCCAGCGTGCCCTCCGAACCCACCATCAGCGCTACCAGATCGTAGCCGGCGGGATCGCCCGTCGCACTTCCCAGGCGCAGCAGCTGGCCGTCAGCGGTCACCACCTCTATTGCCAGCACATGGTTGATGGTCACGCCGTAGGCCAGTGTGTGGGGCCCGCCAGCATTTTCCGCCACGTTGCCCCCAATCGTGCAGGCACGCTGACTCGACGGATCCGGGGCGAAGTGCAAGCCCCAGCGCGCCGCCGCCTGACTCAGTTCCCAGTTGACGACGCCGGGCTCGACCACGGCGAGCAGATTCTCAGGGTCCAGGTGCAGGATGCGACGCATCCGTGAGAAGACGACTTGAATGCCTCCGTACCGCGCCAGGCTTCCTCCGGAGAGCCCCGTCCCGGCCCCGCGAGCGGTCAACGGCAGTCGGTAGCGGTGAGCCAGCCGGACGATCTCGATCACCTGCTCCTTATCGGCAGGGAAGACGACGCAATCGGGTCGCCCGCGTTCGATCGAGCCATCGTACTGGTAGAGCTGAACCTCGGCAGGGTCCGTCAGAATGTGCTCGGCACCCACGATGGTGCGCAGGTCCCGCACCCATGCGCCCGACATGACGTCAGCACCCGTCGGCCACTATAGCCACCGGCTCCGAGCAGTGTCAACGCGGGCTCCAGTTGACAGCGCGCCCGCCCAGTGGTAGTGAGCGTTCGATGGAATCCACGACTCAGAAACCCAGGCTGCTCGTAACCCATCCCCTGTTCGAGCCAGCGCGACGTCTGCTGGCCGAACATTTCGAGGCCGAATACTGGAACGGCCCCGAACGCATCCCGCGGGCTGAGCTGCTGCGTCGCATCGCGGACAAAGACGGTCTGATTTGTCTGCTCACCGAGAAAGTGGACGAAGAGCTGCTGGCGGTGGCTCCGCGGTTGCGTCTGGTGGCGACGGTCTCGGTCGGGTACGACAACATTGATCTTGCGGCCTGCAGCCGGCACGGTATCGCGGCCACCAACACGCCCGGCGTCCTGGACGAGACGACGGCCGATTTTACCTGGACGCTGTTGTTAGCTGTGGCGCGTCGGCTGCTCGAAGGTGTCGAGCTGGTGCAGTCAGGCACATGGAGGGGTTGGAGTCTTGATCAGCTCTGCGGGACCGATGTGTGGGGCAAGATTCTCGGTATCGTCGGCTTTGGCCGGATCGGACGGGCTGTCGCCCGACGGGCCCGAGGGTTTGGAATGCGGATCCTCTACAGCGATGCGGTGCGGGCCCCCGCAGAAACGGAAGCGGAGCTCGGTGCTGAGTATCGCGAGCTGGACTCGTTGCTTGGGGAAGCAGATTTTGTCAGCCTGCATGTGCCGCTGTTGCCCTCGACACGCCACCTGATCGGTGCAGCCGAGCTGGCACGGATGAAGCCGACCGCTTTTCTGATCAATACCTCGCGGGGGCCCGTGGTGGATGAAGAGGCGCTGGCGCAGGCCCTCGAAAGAGGTCAGATTGCCGGCGCGGCCCTGGACGTCTATGAAAATGAACCGCGCGTGCATCCGGGTTTGCTGGGGCGCAAAAACGTGGTGCTCGCCCCCCATATGGCAAGTGCGTCGCTGGAGACACGCACGCGTATGGCCGTGATGGCCGCCGAGAATGCCATCGCGCTGTTCTCCGGCCGGCGGCCGCCGAACCTTCTCAACCCAGAGGTTCTCGATCGGCTTCAATCTCCGCAGTCCTGAGGTGTCGCATGGCCCTGGTCGAGCACAATCGCCCGCGGCTGACGCTCGAGGGAGCGCAGGCGGTGCTGCAGGCGGCTTTGAAGCGGGCGGCGGAAATGGCCTGTCCGGTGAACATCGCCGTGGTGGATGACGGCGGGCATCTGCTGGCGTTCGCGCGGATGGACGGCGCCAAGCCCTCTTCGATCGAAATTGCGCTCACCAAGGCGCGTGCTGCGGCCCTGCGCCGGGCGCCGACCGGGCCCCCCATGGTCGGTGACCAGCTCAACCTGCTGCTCGGACTGGCGCTGGCGGCGGCGCGCGGCGACCAGCAGACGCCCATTCGCGGTGGCCTGCCGCTGGTGATTGAGGGGCAGGTGATTGGGGGCATCGGGGTCAGTGCCGGCACCGAGGACCAGGATGTAGAGATCGCCCGCGCTGGCGCCGCCGCCCTGCTGGAAGCCTGAGGCAGCGACTGGCTCATGCACGACCTGAAAGCCCAGGCGCGGGAGATTTTTACTCGCACGCTGGCGGCCGTAGATATCCGGCGAACTCTGCGCCGGCGGCTGCAGCGCCGTGGCTCGCGTTTGGAGTGGGACAGTGGACAGCTCGATTTGCAGGACTTTCAAAAAATCTTCGTGATTGCCTTCGGCAAGGCCGCCGAAGAAATGACCGCTGCACTGCTTGAAGAGCTCCCACCTTCACCGCCACCCCGGGGCATCCTCGTGGTGCCCGTGGAACCCCGCTCTCGTCCCGATGGATTTCAGATTTTTGTCGGTGGCCACCCGGTTCCCACAGAAGGGAGTTTTCAGGCCGCTCGAGCTGCACTGGATTTGCTGGCCCAGGCGGACAGCCAGACCCTCGTCTTTTTTCTCATTTCCGGCGGCGGTTCGGCGCTGCTCGAGCTGCCGCTGGATCCGCAGATCTCGCTCGAAGAAATGCAACAGGTGCATGCCGCGCTGGTCAGCAGCGATGCCACGATCGGGGAGATCAATTGCGTGCGCAAGCATCTTTCAGCCGTTAAGGGAGGTCGGCTGGCGGCGACTGCTCCCGAGGCCTTTCGGTTGACGCTTGCCATCAGCGACGTTCCGCGAGGTCAGGAAGCCGCTCTGGCTTCAGGGCCGACGCTGCCCGATCCCTCCACGTTGCAGGAGCTGCGGGCGATCGTCCTGCGCCATCGCTTGATGGAGCGGTTCCCACCGACCATTCGGGCCCGCATCGAAGCAGGTCTGCCCGAGACGCCCAAGCCTGGCGATGCAGCGTTGCACCACAGCGCGTTTGTTTTGCTCATGGATGCGCGGGACCTGTTGCACGCCGCTCACCGGGTTGCCGGGGCCCTGGGCTTCTGCAGCATCTGTGACGACTCCACCGATAACTGGATGCTGGAAAGGGCGGCCGATCGGCTGCTGGCGCTGCTGGCGGAGCACAAAGCTGCCTGCAGCCAGCGACCGGTGGCGCTGTTGGCCAATGGCGAGATCCTGAGCCCGGTGCGCGGCTCCGGCCGCGGGGGCCGCAATTCCGCCTTTGTCCTCTACTGTGTGCCGCGCATTGCGGGTCGTCCGGTGGCGGTGCTGAGTGCGGGGACCGATGGCATTGACGGCTCTAGCCCTGCCGCCGGCGCTGTAGCCGACGGGGAGACACTGAGCCGGGCGCGTGCGCTGGGGCTCGACCCGGAGGAATTTTTCGCCCGGAGCGATTCCTACACGTTTTTTGACCGCCTCGGCGATGCAATCGTCACCGGTCCCACGGGCCATAACCTGCGCGACCTGCGCGTGCTGCTTTACGCCTGAGCGCGGGTGCGAAACGTCCACTCAGCGTTCCGACTGTGGGGCGCCGGTGCGCAGGTAGGCATCCTCGCGGCGCATCCAATCCTCCCGCCGCGGACTGAAAATGTCCAGGTCCAGGGTATCCTCCAACGCGACGGCGGCATGCGGCACATGGGAGGGGATGAACAACATCTGGCCGGCGCGCACTTCTACCTCACGACCGTCGTCAAAGATGAACTTCAGGCACCCGGTAAGAATCAACGAAAACTGTTCGCTCGCGTGGGCGTGGCGCGGGACGACGGCGCCTCGTTGCAGGAAAATTTGCGCCAGCGTCGTATGCTCCCCGTGGAGCATCCGCCGGGTGATTTTTTCGTTCAGGCGTTCGGCTTCGATCTGGTCCCAGCTTGTGGGGTGCATGCGTCAACCTCCTGAGGCCGCAGTCGCGGGCGCTTTCATGCTGCGGGGTGGAATAGATTTCGTCAACTCGTTGACGTCTTTACCAGGGTGCAGGAGGGGGATAACATAGAGCCGGAGCACGGGGACTGCCGGGCCCTGGCAGAAGGGTTGTATGAACCGCTTTTCGCTGCTCGGTCTGCTCGCGCTCGCTCTGGCGGCGGCCGCTGCTCCCCAACTCCAGCTGGGCCGGCGCATCCAGATTCGCGCCGGGACCCCTGAAGACCGTGAACTGACGGCCATTCGTGCGGCAAGTTCCCCGCAGCAAAAGCTCGCATTGATCGAGCAGTTTGCACGGGAGCATCCGGAAGGGGATCTGGCACTGCTCGCCAACCAGTTGTTCGTCGAAACCTATGCAGCGCTCAAGGATTACGATCATGTGTTTCTGTACGGGGAGCGAGTGCTCGCGGCGGATCCGGAAAACTTGACGGTTGCGACGGCTCTGGTCGCTGCGGCGGCGGCAAAAGGCGATCTGGACAGGCTGTTTGCGTACGGTGAAAAGGTGGGCAGGGCGGTGGCCCAGTTTGCCGCTCAACCGCCTCCGGCCGGCGTCCCGCTTGAGGAATGGGAGCGAGAGAAAGCGGCTGCACTGGAGCAGGCCCGCCCGAATCTGGATTACATCGTGCTGACCCTCTACGAGGCGGCCCGCCAGCAGCAGGATCCTACGCGGCGCGCCACTCTGCTGGAACGCTTTCTGGAGGCATTCCCTCAGGCTCCGGCTGCCACGGCAGCGGAACTGGAGGTCGCCGGCATCTATCAGCGCGCCCACCAGACCCAGCAGATGATCGCCTTTGCGCAGCGGCGCGTGGCGGCCAGTGCAACCGATATTCCAATGCGGCTGCTGCTGGCGGATACCTACAGCGAGCAGGGCATCGAGCTGGAGCGCGGTGAGCAGCTCGCCAGGCAGGTACTGGATCTGGTCGCACATGCAGGAAAGCCGGCCAATGTCAGCGCTGAAGACTGGCAGCGACAGCTCGATCTGCAGAAGGGTTTGGCCTATTCCGCCTTGGGGCAGATTTATGTCCGCCAGAATCGGGATGCGGATGCGGTGGCGGCCTTCCAGCAGGCGAAACCTCTTCTGCAGACAGATCGTGTCAACTACGCCCGGAATCTCTACCGGCTGGGCTTCACGCTGGCTCGCATGAAACGTGTCGCCGAAGCGCGTGCAGTCCTCAACGAGGTGGTGAGTCTCAACACGCCCTACACACCACTGGCGCGCGATGTGCTGCGAAAGCTGGCCGGCACCCGTGCGCCCAGACCATAAGCGTTCGGGCAGATGGTTTCCTGCAGGGGCGGCCGGGACGGGTACAATAGGGGAATGTGTGCCTGGCTGTGCGCAGCCGGGAGCGAAGCGGAGAGGTGTCTGAGCGGCTGAAAGAGCCCGCCTCGAAAGCGGGTAGGCCGGCTAAAACCGGCCTCGTGGGTTCGAATCCCACCCTCTCCGCCAGCATGGCTGGCTGATCAGCGGTTTTCGCTTGCTACCGCCGAGCCTGAAAGAACGTCTGCAGCAGCCGCGCACTCTCCTCGGCCAGAACGCCCCCGGTAATCTCCAGCTCGTGATTGAGCCGCCGGTCGTTGAGAATTTTAAAGACCGTACGCACCGCTCCCCCTTTTGGGTCGTCGGCGCCGTAGACCACACGGGCCAGCCGCGCCTGCACGATGGCGCCGGCACACATGGCACAGGGTTCGAGCGTGACATACAGCGTGGCATCGGTGAGGCGGTAATTGCCCCGGAGCCGAGCCGCCGCGCGCAACACCACGATTTCCGCATGGGCCGTCGGATCGCAGTCTGTAATGGTGCGATTGCCGGCGGCCGCCAGAACCTGGCCACCGGCAACCAGCACGGCGCCAATGGGAACCTCTCCGGCGCGTTCGGCCAATCGGGCCTGCTCCAGTGCGAGTTGCATGAAGTGCAGGTCTGGCGTGGGCATCATCCACCAGCATAGCATCTCTGCTTGTGCACGCTGCCTCCTCTGGCGTATACAGGCACGATCGATGGCCTATGCCGAAAGGTAGCGGGTGAACAAGATGAAAGCGAGCGCGACCTATCGCTCTGGCAAGTCGAGCGCCAGGCCGAAAAGCTTCCGTGCAGGGTGGGCGCAAGCCGAAGGCGGTGGAATTCTCTTTCGGCTACTGGCCATGGGCACCCTGATCGTGCTCGTGCTGGTCGGGATGGCGTTTTACCGGAGCATCCTGGGAACGCTCGGGAGCTGGCTGGTGGTTCAGGAGCCACCCGCCCGGGCCGATGCGATCATCGTTCTCAGTGGAGACAGTCCGCGCGCCCCCCGCGCGGCTCGTGCCGCTGAACTGTATCGTGCCGGATGGGCACCGGTGGTGGTCGCCAGCGGCACCGCTCTGCGGAGCTATTTTTCCGAAGCCGACCTGATGGCTCAGGACCTGCTTCGCGATGGTGTGCCGAAAAACAGCATCATTCCCTTCCGCCACACCGCGCGCTACACACTGGCCGAAGCGCAGGCACTGGCTGCGTTCTGCACAGAGCGAGGCTGGCATCGGTTGCTGGTGGTCACTTCCAACTATCACACCCGCCGCGCGGATTACATCTTCCATCAGGTGTTTCCCCCCGCAGATCGCGTGCGCGTCATCGCTGCACAGGACGTAGATTTTGATCCGTACAGTTGGTGGACGACCCGGGAAGGAACGAAGCTGTTCATACGGGAGTTGGTGGGTCTGGGAGTCGCTTTTTGGGAACTGCACTGAAGGTGGAATGCCTCCGTACAGAAGGGAAGCAAGGGGCAGCTAGAAGGAGCTGCGGGGCTGTACTATACTCGGTTTCGCCGCCGGTCGGGCAAGCCAGGCGGCGCCGGCAGCACGCAGGCATCAGGTAACGCGTAGAGCATGCGGGGAACGGTATGAGTGCTATTTCGAAGGGACTGAAGTTCAAGGGCGAAATCCACGGCAGCGAAGATCTGCGCGTTGACGGCAGTGTGGAAGGTCGCCTGAATTTGACGGCCGGCGTGGTGGTCGGCCCTAGCGGGCAGGTGATCGGTGATATCGAGGCTCGCGAAGTCGTGGTTGAAGGTACGGTGCGCGGCAACGTAACCGCTCGGGAACGCGTGCGGATTGCAGCCAGCGGTCGCGTCGAGGGGGACGTGACGGCAAGCCGCCTGGCCGTGGAGGAAGGGGCACAGATCTCCGGTCGCCTGCAGATTGCTGCCGGCACCCCCGCCGCAGCTGCCTCGCGGATGGCGGGCCGTCCCTAGCTCGGCGGCATGCCCTTTTTTCGCAAACGAATCACTCCGTCCCCAGCCCCGGTCACTCCTGTCAGGCCAGCCCCACCGGGTCCGGGGATCGTTCTGCGGAAGTCGACGGCGCTAAAAGATTTTCTGCTGAAGATTCCAGAGCTTGACCGACGCTCGTTGCTCGACCTCGGTCGCGCATGCCAGGCGACGATCAGCTTCTTTGCCGATCGAGGCTTTCGCATCACCGTGCAACCGCTGCTGGAAAGCTGGCGGCAGTTCCTCGAAGAGCAACAGATTCCTGGCCCGCAGGAGGCGATGGCCCCATCGGATCCAGCTGTGCGGGCGCAGGAATTCTTGAACCGGGAGTTGCAGTTTCCGCCCGCCAGCTTTCACAGCGTGCTGGCCTGGGACGTGTTTGATTGCTTCGAGCCTCCGTTGACCGATCTGCTCGTCAAGCGCCTGCACGAGTTACTGGCCCCCGGCGGGGTTCTGTTGGCCCTTTTCCACAGCGAACCGCCGGCACAACGCTGGTCCTACCGGGTTCGTGACCTGGAGACCATCGAGCTGGTTCCGGATCCTCGCAGCCTGCCGGTCGTCAACGTGCTGAACAACCGCCAGATCCTGAACCTGTTCGCCCGGTTCCGCTCCTGCACCACCTACATTGCTCGAGACCAGCTCCGCGAGGTGCTGGTGGTGCGTGAATGAGCCAATGGCGTTAGCGTCCGGCAGGCTCTCTGGAAGCCGCTTCGCGTCGCCGCTGCCAGGAACGGAGCAACTGGGTCACGCCAGGAAGAATGGAAAGCAGCACAACGGCGGCGATGACCCAGTGGATGCGGTGCTCGACCTGCGGCACCGCCGTGCCCAGGAAATATCCCGTCAGTTGCAGTGAGACGCCCCAGAAGAGAGCACCGGCTGCGTCGAAGAGGACAAACTTCTGGTAGGACATCTGCGCGGCTCCGGCTACAGCCGGGCAGAACGTGCGCGCGATCGGCACGAAACGAGCCAGCACAATCGCCGCCGCGCCGTGCGCCTCGTAAAACTGATGTGCCTGCTCGATGTGGCGGCGCTTGATCAGGCGCGAATCGGGCCGCCGGTACAGGGCCAGGCCCGCGCGCCGCCCGATCCAGTAGCCAAGCTGGTCGCCGCCAAAGGCACACAGAGGCACCAGCACCAGCAGCCAGCTCAGCGGCAGATGACCGGCAGCGGCAAAGATTCCACTGGTCACCAGCAGCGAATCGCCGGGCAGGAAAAAGCCGGCCAGCAACCCGGTCTCGACAAAAACGATCGTGCAGACCGCCAGCGTGCCGCCCCACTGGATCAGCTCGCGCGCGTCGAGAATCGCTCCCCAGAACTGTTGAATCCATCCGGACATGCGTGGCCTCGCCGGGCCGGGCAGCCCTGTTTGCCCGACTCTCTAACCATAACAGAAACTCCGACGGCTCACCGCCTGGCTGACCCTTCCCTGTGTCCAGGATCCTACCCAGTAGGGCAACGTGGTATTTTGGCTCTGTAAAGGATCGGCGCGAGTAGGAGGGTCGTGTGCCTCGGGGGGTTGCCTCGGTCAACGTTTCGTCCGGACGCGATGTCTGGTACGAGGGTCGGCTGGTGCGAACGGGAATTTTCAAAAAGCCGGTGCACGGCCCGGTTCGCGTTGGCCTGATCAATCTCGACGGGGATGCACAGGCCGACCGGCGACATCACGGCGGGATCTACAAGGCAGTCTATGCGTACCCCTTCGAGCATTACTATTTCTGGGCAGACTATGTGGAAAGCGTCACGGCGTTTGGACACTTCGGTGAGAACCTGACTCTAGTCGGGCTGCTTGAGGAAAACGTTCGCATTGGCCAAAAACTACAGGTGGGCACGGCCGTGCTCGAGGTTTCACAGCCGCGCATTCCTTGTTTCAAGCTGGGGCTGCGCATCGGGCGGCGTGATTTTCCAGAACTGTTTCTGCGCAGCCGGCGTGTGGGCTTTTACCTGCGCGTGATTCGCGAAGGGTTCATCGAGGCGGGCGACACTGTAGAAACAATTTATTTCCCACGCGAAGGGATCACCGTAGATGAAGCCATAGCGTGCTATCTGGAGCCGGGGGACCGAAGGGAATCGGCGCTGCGGCTGTTGCGCGATCCTGCGCTCGCACCAGAATTCAGGCGAGCTCTGGAGCGACGCCTGGCGCGTACCGGGCAGAAACCAGAGTTGTAACGGAAAACCGCGCCGCCTGAAGATTCTTGACGGGCCTGCAGGTCCTGCCGGCGACTGGAATGGCGCGCCCGGAGGGATTCGAACCCCCGACCTTCTGGTTCGTAGCCAGACGCTCTATCCAGCTGAGCTACGGGCGCGGCTGCTGCTGGTGCCGCACGCTGCGGCCTTTCGCGGAACTACGGCGCCATTCTAACACACCCGAACGCTCTGCTGCGCGGGCCAGCCCGCGCCCAGAGGTTCCAAGCTTTGCCGCTCCCGGCTGTCTGGGTCAGCGCTCGGCCGGGCTTCCAGTCGGCTTCAGCGCCACCGGCTCGCCCGCGAACAGCGTCGGGGCCCCCGCCTGCCGGGCCAGCTCGTTGTAATGCGCCACGTCGGTCTGCAAGAGCTGGTTGAACTCAGTCAGTTTCTTTTCCAGCTCCTGGCGCAGCTCCGCCAGCCGTTCGCGTGCCTGGGTGCTGGGAGGCTCTCCGTAGCCAATCCAGCCGCCGCGCAGCAGCGCCTGGATCTTTCCATGCAGGTCGTTCAAATAGTGGATGCTGTCTTCGGGAACGTTGCGCTGGACGCGCGTGTTGTAGACGCTGTTGAGGAAGCGATTGAGTTTCTGGGCCAGTGCGCGGCCTTCGGTGAGCACTTCACGATAGCGTGCCGGTGCTGCCTCGGGGCTACCGCCTTCACCTCTGACTGCCTGCTCGAAGGCGGTCATCTGCGCCTGCAGGTCGTCAATGCGATTGATGACCGTATTCAGCGCATTCAGCATGTCACGCACTTCCAGCCCGAAAGCCGCCTCGGCCTGGAAGGCTGCCGCCTCAGCGGGGAAGTTGGGATCCGGTCGGACGGTGAAGCTGGCCGATGCGGTATGGCCGGCCGCACTGACTTCGACCCGGTAGGTTCCCGGGGTGACCAGCGGCGCACCGCCGACGAATCCGAATTCACCGCCACCAGCGGGCCGAAGCTGAGCTTCGCGGCGCAGGCGCACGGGCGGGTCGTAGCGCAGGTCCCATACGAACCGATTCAGGCCGGCTTCAGCGGGTCCGAAACGGGTGGCCACCACCCGGCCATTGCTGTCGCGGATGGTGATTTTCACCGGTGTCTGCTCGGTTTCAGTCGCCCGGCGTTGCCCGAAGGCTCCCCGAGCGCCCGCGGAGGCGGGGCCGACGGGAGCGGGACGACCCTGCTGGCCGCCGGACAAGCTCAACGCCTGCTTCAGGTAGTAATCAATGACCGCACCCTGGGGCGCCTCCGGGGCGCGGTAACCCGCAGCCCGACGCTGCCCAAACGGCTCGCGATTCAGCAGAATCGCGTCGTTGACACCGAACAGATGGAAGTCAGCCTGCTCGACGGCTGCAGACCATTCCTCGAGCGGCCGCAGGTTGTCCAGCACAAAAAAGCCGCGGCCATGAGTGGCCACGACCAGGTCGCGGCCGGCGGCAAATTGCAGATCCCAGACCGGCACGGTGGGGAACTCCACCGGCAACTTCTGCCAGTGGTCGCCGGCATCGGTGGAGAAGTACAGGCCCAGATCATTGCCGAGCACGAGCAGACCGCGCTGATTGGGATCCTCCCGCACAACGTGAACCGGTGAGTCGGGCAATCCAACGACAATTTTCTGCCAGCTCCGGCCATAGTCGCGCGTCCGGTAGACGTAGGCATGGTGGTCATCGAGCATATGCGCATCAAAAGCAACATAAGCGGTGCCCGCGTCGAATGGCGAGACTCCGATTTGATAAACGCGCGCCCAGGCCGGCGCTTCCGGCGGCGTGACGTTTGTCCAGGTCCTGCCGCCGTCCCGCGTCAACTGGACCAGGCCGTCGTCGGTTCCCACCCAGATGACCTGGGGATCGGTCGGCGCAAGCGTGATCGAAATGATGGTGTCGTAGGTTTCGGCGCCACTGATGTCGTAGTCAATCGCCCCACCGGAAGTCTCCTGCTTCGACTTGTCATTCCGGGTCAGGTCCGGACTGATCACCGACCAAGTTTTTCCGCCGTCGGTAGATTTAAACAGGACGTTGCCGCCCAGATAAACTTCGTTAGCGTTGCGGGGCGAAACGGCGATGGGGGAGGTCCAGTTAAAGCGGTACTTCAACTCTGCCGGCGGAGCATCGGAGGCTCCTGCCAGGTAGGGTCGGATGCTCCAGCGCAGACGGCGCGTGCGATCGAGGCGGATGATCGCCCCGTTTTGTGAGTCGGCATAGATGATGTTCGGCTCGGAGGGAGCCGGCACAGCGTACTCACCGTCGCCGCCGGTCACTACCGACCAGTTGTTGCCCTGGCCGCACCAGGCGCTGTTGTCCTGGAGTCCGCCACAGAGCGTGTAGGGTGTATCGGTTCCGACACCGGCCATGTAAAGCTGCTCGATGGGGAGCCGATCCAGGAATCGCCAGGTTTTTCCACCATCGCGGCTCAGATACACCCCGCCATCGTTGCCTTGCAGGATCCGCTCCGGATCGGTGGGATCTTGCCAGAAGGCGTGGTGATCCGGGTGCACGCCGGCATCGATGGGGCGGGCAGTCCGTCCGCCGTCGTCCGACTGCATGAGCTGGTAGGAGAGGAAGTAGATCCGGTGTTCGTCATTGGGGGCGACGAACAGGCGGCAGAAATAAAAGGGCCGTACATTGAGCGCGTGATTGTCGCTCACCAAGGTCCACGAGTCGCCCAGGTCGAGCGACTGCCACAATGTTCCCTCGCGCGATTCAATCAGCGCATAGACGTGGTCCGGGTTGCTGGGTGCCACAGCGATAGCAATCCGGCCGAGTGGAGGATGCGGCAGGCCGCGGCTGAGCTTTTGCCAGGTGAGGCCGCCATCGGTCGACCGGTAAATTCCGCTGCCTTCGCCGCCGCTTTCCAACTTCCACGGATAGCGGCGGAACTGCCACATGCCCGCAAATAAAACTTTCGGATTGCCGGGCGCCATCACCAGATCGGAGACACCGGTGCTGTCATTGACATAGAGCACCTTTTGCCAGTTCCGGCCGCCATCGGTAGTGAGGAACACGCCGCGGGTCGTGTTCGGTCCCCAGGCGTGTCCCAGTACGCCCACGAGAATCCGGTCGGGGTTCTGGGGATCAATGACGATACTCGAAATCTGGCCGGCATCGGCCAGCCCTTTGAACTGCCAGCTGCGGCCGCCGTCGGGAGAGAAGTACACGCCGGCGCCGTCGATCAGATCGTTGCGCGGATTCGCTTCGCCCGTGCCGACCCAGACCAGGTTGGGATTGGAAGGGGCCAGGGCCACCACGCCAATCGAAGCTGTCCCCGCATGTTCGAAGATCGGCGTCCAGGTCTCGCCCCCGTCGGTTGTCTTCCAGACACCCCCGCCAGCCGTGCCGACGTAGTAGATATTGGGGTTGCCCGGGATGCCCGCAACGGACGTGACTCGGCCACCGGCTTCAGCCGGGCCCAAATTCCGGAACTTCCAGCGAGTAAAGGGGTTCGCCGAGGAAGCTTGCGGTTGCGACGCAGGTTGTTGTGCAGAAGCAAAAGGTAGCAGCGAACTGCCGAGTGCGGCGAGTGTCGCCACCATCAGCCAGCGCTTCATGGTCCCTCCCCGTGGCCGACTCTCCGCCTCGGCGACTGTGCAGGCTGTGTCGCCGGGGCGCAAAGCCGGGGTTACGGCACCCGGAGTGCCTTAGCCAGCATAAGACACGCCAGCCAGCGGGGAGGTAACACCGCTGGTTAACGTTTCCGCACTTTCAGGGCCACCAGCAGGGGATCGGAAGCTGTCTTGAATAGCAGCCCGCGCAGCGCAACGCGGTCCCCGGCAGTCAATCCCGAAACACCGGTGACACCCTCGAACTCGGTGGCCGAGGAGGTCTGCACCTGGATCTGGTTGATTCCGGCCATGGTGAACAGAGCCGAAAGCTGATTGACCACGAAGTTAGGCGGGGCCACGGTGGCCACCGTGCCCGTCAGCTGTGAGTGGGTCAGCCGCACGCGGTCGGTCGTGACGGCCAACCCGGTTCCGCTCGATGCGACGGAGAGCACGCGCAGACGCACTCGCTGGCCGGGCAACAGATCGCTCAGCCCATTGAAGGACACACCGGCGGGCAGTGTGACGCCGTCGGTGTTGATGCTGAAGCTGGCGCCGCTCTGCACCGTAACGGTTACAGGGATGCCCACTCCCAGCCCCGCGATATTGGGCACCTCGTCGAGCACGACCATGTTGAAGGTATTCTGGCTCGCGTTGACGCTGACAACAGTGCCTTCGGCCAGCTCTTCGTTGGGGTTCTCCTCCAGATTTACCTTGACAGCCACAAACTGACCGTTGGAGTTGAGCGAGAGATCCACTTCCACCACCTGTCCGACTTTCAGGCACGAGAAGTTGTTCGCCGTGCAGCCGACTTCGTCGAAGTCCTCAAACTGCGTGCTGCTGGTGACAGCCACCGTGAGGGACTGGCCACTGAAGAACTCCTGCAGGGTGAACTGATTGTTGCCGACCGCCGTCACCTGACCGAGCATGTCCTCGAATTTTTCGAATTCTCCGCTGGGCTGCAGGGCAGGAACCTGCGTGAAGCTGATCTGCGGAGTCACCGAAAGGTTGGACTGCACGGAAGCATTGAGGTCGAAGTCGAGCACGAGCCCGACGGGGGTGTTGGCGTTCAGCGTCAGCGGGAACGGCGCTGTCGGTGCGCTCACAGCAGCCGTCGCGGCGTTCAGCGTCGGGTGGAGCTTGCAGATCGCCTGTCCGCCGCAGAACTGACCGGTCGTGTCCAGGATGGTCATCTCCGGGTTGGCGAAGCTCACGGTGATGCCGGAATAGGTCCCGGGCGGAGCCGGCGCCGTGTTCAGGAAGGCCGTTTCGGTTTCCAGTTGCTTGAGCTCAACTTCCACCGGGGTATTCAGCAGGGAAACTGCAGTTTGCGAGGAGTTCGCAGGCTGCAGTTGCGCTCCTGTAACGGTGATCTCAAACGCCAGAATGGTCACGCCTGCCGGAGGGGCGTCCCGGAGGCTCACAGTGACGGGCGCCGAACCCGTCATCGGAGTCGTTGTGGTTGTTCCTCCGCAGCCGGCCAGCCACAGACCGGCCGAGCTCATGAACGCCAGGATCAGAGCGGTCTTAGGCCACCGCCTTCCTCCACCACCCACAAGATGCATCTCCGCCTCCCATGTGTATCGCAGCTTTGTGCTATTCAGAATATCGGCAGAGAGGTTGGGTTGCCTGACCAGGAGAGGAACCCGGGCTGTGTGTTCTGTCGATCAATAGCGATAGAAGTCCCGGGCGTCAATGGGCTTGGAGGTGAGCCCGAGCTGCAGAATCTCGACCGAGGCGGTCCGATCGAACACCCGGCCCGGGAAGGCCCGTTTGATCGCCAGACGGGTCAATGCGAGCAGTAATCCCCCGAGAAGGCAAAGACCAAGCAGGAGGCCCGTTCCTAGAATAGTCCCGAGGACATACTGGGCCATTGTCAGGTCTTTGAACGCCCACGCGGGCTCGTTCCAGGTAACAGTGGTTTCGTACACAACGCGGCCTAACACTTTCTCTGCCTCGCTGCGTGTGCGAGCCCCGGTGACGGCCGCCACCAGCGGGCCTTGCCGCCGAAGATACAAAACCGGCTTTGCTCCCGAAGCATGGTCTGGATTGACGGCGAACCAATGACCCAATTCACCAGTGTGCAGCGCGGCCAGTTGCTGCGTCGGGTACAAGATCAGGATGAGCGTCAGCACCTGACGGCCCACCCGGTACTGACCGAGCTCCACTTCGGCACTGTCTGAGAAGCCCACCCAGTCCCCTGAAATCTGCGGGAAGAATGGTGCGAGGAGCTCGGGGGCCAGGATGTAGCGGTCAGAGTATGCAACCAGGTGTTCGGCGGGCAGATACTGCCAGAGCCGCGGATACGGCGTGCGGTCGGCCTGGTGGGCCAGGGCAGAAGCGAGTTCTTTGAGATCGGCAGCGCGGGCAGGCAGGTTCTGCCCGCGCACGCTCACCAGCAAGTTGCCCACCAGTAGCAAAGCCTGATTGGCCGTGACCGAGGAGTGCGGAACCGGGCGGACAGCGGCTTCGGGCATCGGGCGCAAAAAGGAGTAGGCGCTGTAAGCGTAAGAGGAATCCGGCAACGCGTAGACGGCCACGCTCAGAGTTTCCGATCCCCGCCGATAGGTTTTCTGCGCTGGAGGTGCTGACCGGCAGCTCGCAAGAATCCGCGCATCCAGGCCTTCGAGGGCGGATTCGCCCGTGGACTCTGCCTGCCAGTCGGCAAATCGATCGGGCAGGGTCACCGGGCGGGAGGGGCTGGCCTGCGGGGCCGCGGAAAGCAGGCATACGAGCGCCAGCGACGCAATCATACGAGCTCATTCTAACGATCCAGTGCCGGAACTGGCTACTCTCGTCTCCTGCGGCGACTACCGGTCACCCGCAAGCCCCGAGCGTGGCAGGTTGACTGTCAGGCTGTTCAAACTGGCCAGGTAACTGGCAATGCCCCGATAAAGACCTTCTGCAATGCGCTGGCGGTACTGCGGCCGATTCAACAGCCGCTCGTCCACGGGGTTGCTGAGGAAGGAAACTTCGGCCAGCACAGCTGGCATGTGGGCACCAATCAGGACTACGAACGGCGCCTTTTTGACGCCGCGGTCGGGGACCGCACGCACGCGGCGGACCTGACGCACCAGCGATCGCTGCACATCAAGCGCAAACTCGCGCGATTCCTCAACCTTTTCGTTCTTGGCAATCTTTTGGAGCAGAGTTTCCAGTTCGTGGATGGACTGCCGGGAGCTGGCGTTTTCACGCGCGGCCACCTCCAGAGCCTCGGGCGAGGTGGTGAAGTTCAAGTAGTAAGTTTCGATGCCGCTGGCTTCATGTTCGCGGCTGGAGTTGGCATGGATGGAAAGAAACAGGTCGGCGTGCTGCTCGTTGGCCAGGCGCGTGCGCTCCTCGAGCGGAACGAAACGATCGTCGGTGCGCGTGTAGATGACCTCGGCTGCCGGCAAGCGCTGTTCGATAAGCTGGCCGAGGCGCAGAGCGATATCCAGGCAGATATCTTTTTCCCGCGTGCCGCGCGGGCCGATGGTTCCGGTATCGAAGCCTCCGTGGCCAGCGTCGATGACGATGCGATTGACCTTGAGCCCCAGAACACGCGTCAGCGAACGCCCGCCCGAGTGCGTGGGCGGTGGCGGCGCCAGTGGTTCGGAAGCCAGGCGGTCTGGGTGAGGTGATGCAACCCCGGTTTCCTTCTTCTCCGTCGACGCCCCGGCAGGACTTTCGGCAGTGACCGCCGGTGTTACCTCCTGTGCATCACCCGGGGCTGGCGAAACCGCGTCGTTCGGTGGGATCGAACTTCGCATCGTGGTGGGGGGTTCAGCAGAGGACTGCGCGGCAAGAGCCCGGTTCTTTGAGGGGAGGTCGAGGACGAGCAAAAATTCGGTTGGACCCGTCTGCGGTCGTATCTGAACATGTACTGCTTCTGGTGTGTTGAACACCAGGCGGACCACATCGGGACGGTTCTGGGCGATCCGACATTCGACGTTGGCGGCACGATTGACCTGCAGCCGCGATGGGACTGCCGCGGCAAGCCGTGCCGGCCACAGGTCGACGTAGATGCGTGCGGGTCGGGCGAGCCGCTGTGTGCGGAAACGGACAGGACCGCTGAGATGCACCACGACGGAGGGATTCCCGCTCCCTGCGGCAGCTTCAACGGCCTCTACGCGAGCAAGCTCGGGGGACGAAGCAGGTCGAGCCGTCGTAGCGAGAGCGGTCGGGGGCCGTTGTTGAGCTCGTGCCTGCTGGGCAAATTCGCTCCGCGGATAATGCTTGAGCAAAAAGGCGATGAATTTGTCCGCCAGGGCGTCATCCTTGAACTGGCTCCGCTCGATTTCGGCGATTTGCCACAGTGCCTGGGGTGCGTAGCGGCTGTGCGGGTATTCGTGGACGAGAAGCTGGTAGGTATTCAACGCGGCACGATAGTGCTGCAGCCCACCGCGCTCTCCCATTTCTTGCTGCAATTGGGCTGCGTGCATGAGGGCCGAGGTGGCATACGGCGAAGCCGGCGCCTTCCGGTAGACACGCCAGAACGCATGCACCGCACGCTGATAGCTCCTCAGGCTCGGCTTTCGCCCCGCGGCTGCATGCAGCTCGCGTTCAAGCCCCAGTGCTTGAGCATACAGTTGTCGGGCGGTGGGGGACTGCGAGCCGGCCGGCGCCGACGCAGCCGCTGCGAGCAGCAGCGCGACCAGCCATCCGAGGGAAGAGCGACGGTGCATCACTGATTGGTGTACCAGAGCTGGCCGCGCTCATCGGCAACAGCGAAAATGGGCGCCGCGCGAGACTGCCCTCTTCCATCGTCAGCAGCAAAATAGCTATCGAGGACATTCCGCACGTAATGCGAGAACGCCGTGTCTGCAATGGGCACGGGCAGCCGGTCGATCGTCGCCGGGCCCGCGTAGTAGGCGGCCAGAGCGCGTTCGAGGTCTCCGTGGTAGCGCGCGATCAGATCCTGTAGATAGCGCGCACCTGCCAGCAGATTTTCCTGGGGGTCAAGCGGACGCCGTGCGCCGTATTGCGCAGCAGTCTGGGGCATTAATTGCATCAGTCCGCTGGCACCGCGCCGCGAAACCGCCATCGTTTCCCAGCCGGATTCGATGGCGATCAAAGCTTCCAACAGCCGTGGGTCCAACCGATACTGGCGAGCCACCGCGTCGGCCAGTGTTGCAAGGGCCGGCGGAGGGTGGCGCCGCGCAGTGTTGCGCCGGCTGCCCGCACGGTCTGGTGAGAGATGGCTGTATCGATCGTCCTGGACGTAGACAACTTCGCCGTGTTCGCGCACGGCGACAATCTGCGCGTGGGTAGTGCTTGCGCCGATGAGCAGCAGACCCGGCAGCAGGAGCTGTCGAAGCATTGCCGACACCTCGGATTGTGCCGCCGGGAAAGGCAGCCTGACACGTCCGGGCCCTGCTTCACCGAAGCCCGGTGAGTGCTTCCGGTCCCGCGAATCGTTTCTGGCGCCTTAGGATTCTAACATCTGGCCGACCAAGCTGTACACCTGCTGGATGGCGCCTTCCAGTGCCTGTGTGTCTTTTCCGCCAGCCTCGGCCAGGTCAGGACGCCCGCCGCCGCTTCCGCCCACCAGGCGGGCCACGGCCTGCGCGATGCGTCCGGCGTGGAGGCGGTCAGTGAGGTTGCGGCTGACCGCCGTCACCAGCGAAACACGCCCGTCCTCGGTCGTGCCGAGAACCACCACGCCGGAGCCCATTTTCTGTCGGAGGGCGTCGGCCAGCTCCCGAAGCATCCGGCGGTCGAAGTCGCTCACGCGCGCGGCCACGACGGGCACGCCGCCGACTGTGCGCACCTGTTCGAGCAGGGCCGTGGCCTTCTGCCGCACCTGCTCGCGCCGGAGATGCTCGAGCTGTCGTTCCAGCAACCGCTGGGACTGCTCCAGTCGCTCGATAGCTTCCACGAGCATCTCGGGCGGAGCCTGCAGGCGCTCGGCCAGTTGTTCGAGAGTCTGTCGCGCGCGACGATAGTCCTCCAGAGCGGTTTCACCCGTGATCGCCTCGATCCGGCGCACCCCCGCGGCGGCCGATCCCTCGGCCGTGATCTTCATCACCCCGATGTCGCCCGTGCGGCTGACATGCGTCCCGCCGCAGAGTTCCTTGCTGTAAAACCCGCCCGGAAAACGGTCATCGGGAATCGTGACCACGCGCACGTTCTGCTCTGGATATTTGTCACCGAAGAAGGCAAGGGCTCCTGAAGCCAGGGCCTGGTCAAGCGTGGTGACCTCGGTCTCGACCGGCAGATTTTTCAGGATTTCTTCGTTCACCTGGGTCTCGATTTCCCGTAACTCTTCCGGGTCGAGCGGGGCGAAGTGGGAGAAGTCGAAGCGCAACCGGTCAGGGGCCACCAGCGATCCGGCCTGCTTGACATGCGTGCCCAGAACCTGGCGCAGCGCCGCATGCAGCAGATGGGTAGCGGTGTGGTTGCGCCGAATCTGCTCGCGCCGGGCCCAGTCGGCCACTGTCGCCACGCGGTCACCAACCGCCAGCGGAGCCCGCGTCGTGACACGATGGGCGATCAGACCGAAGACGGGGTAGTAGGCTCCATGAACAACGGCCAATTCTTGTTCGAGGCGGTTATCGTAGAGCCAGCCGGTATCGGCGACCTGTCCGCCCGCCTCGGCGTAGATGGACGTTCGGTCGAGGATGACTTCGCAATCGCTGCCGGCCGGGACCTGGTTCACGGCGCCCTGGTC
>Ga0070739_10002701_pt1 | contig 23156 bp, 25 predicted proteins | sample Coa_R1_7_FD_66445 | JGI IMG/M metagenome (GOLD analysis project Ga0070739, IMG submission 66445) | Surface soil microbial communities from Centralia Pennsylvania, which are recovering from an underground coalmine fire - Coalmine... | ecosystem: Environmental > Terrestrial > Soil > Unclassified ... | reverse complement strand
AGCCAGCTGTCGCTCGCGATCTCCATCCGGCTCATCCGCTAATCACACCGCGATCAGCCCCAGGTAGTACTCGACCCACTGCGCCTCGCTGTGATTCTCGCGCCAGAGGTCGAGCGTCCACCAGATGTAGCGAAGACCGATGTAGTGGGCAGCGGTCCGAAAGCCGGCGAGGATCAAATCCTCAATCAACGAGCGTATCTCGCTTGAGTTGGGCGAGCTCGGCGCGGAAGGCCTCTTCTTGCTCCTGCTTCCATGCCTCCTCCATGAAGCTGTGACGAATGCCGTTGAGCAGCGAGTACTCCTGGTTCAGCGTGGTATTGAACAGCGGCGGGTCATCCGAATTGACGGTCACGATCACTCCGGCATCGTACAGGGCGCGGAGGGGATGCGCCGCCAGGTTGGGGTAGACGCCGAGCCGGATATTGCTGGTTGGGCAGACCTCCAGCGGAATACGATGCTCAGCGAGGTGGCGAACCAGCTCCGGATCCTCGGTAGCCCGCACGCCGTGGCCGATCCGCTCCGCGCCGAGGACGTTGATAGCCCCCCAGATGCTCTCCGGTCCGACCGTTTCCCCGGCATGCGGCGCCGCGTGCAGCCCCGCCGCGCGAGCACGGTCGAAGTACGGGGCAATCCGCTCGAACGAGTGCCCGATCTCGATGCCGCCGAGCCCCAGCGCCACAACCCCATCCTCTCGACTCTCGATCGCGACACTCGTCGTGTACTCCGCCTGCCGGCGATGGAGCGCGTCGTCCGAGAGGAGGTGCACGATGTCGAAGACCCATCGCAGCTCGACGCCGAAGTCGTCGCGCGCCTGCCGGCGGCCTTCGGTCAGCCCCGGAAAGTACACGTCGTGCGGCACGCCGAACCGGAGGTGATGCGTGGCCGGTGTAAACGTAACCTCGGCGTAGCGAACGTTCTGGCGGGCCAGCTCCCTACCGAGCTCGTAGGTGATGAGCGCGTAGTCCTCCCTGCGCCGCAGGCAGCGCGTGACGGCAACATAGATATCGACGAAGTGGGCAAAGTCGCGGTAGGTGAACCACTCGCGGAGTCCCTCCACTGTCGTCGCCGGAAGCTCGATCCCGTTGCGCTCGGCAAGCGTCAGGAGGGTGGCCGGCTGGATCGATCCTTCCAGGTGGACATGCAACTCCGCCTTCGGCGCTAGCCGCAGGTAATCCTCAGTCGACACGGGAGATTGTCTCATCTCCGTGGCACGTGGTTTTGGTTTAGAATGCGCGGCCATGCCCACCGATCTGTTCGCCGGAATACCAGTCAGCGATTACGCGGTGGCCCTGGAGTGGTACGAACGGCTCTTCGGCTCGCCGCCGGCGTTCCTCCCCAACGAGATCGAGGCCGTGTGGGAGCTGGCCGAACACCGGTTCGTCTTTATCGAGCAGCGGCCCGAGCGCGCCGGCCATGCCCGGCACCTGGCTTTCGTCGACGACCTCGATGCGCTCGTCGCGCAGATCGCCGAGCGGGGGCTCGAGCCGACAGAGCGGGAAACCTACGCCAACGGTGTCAGCAAGGTCGCGTATCGCGACCCCGATGGTAATGAATTTGGGTACGGTGGGACACCGGAGGCGGAGACGCGTCGCATCGGGCTTGAAGCGTTAGATCGACTCGCCGAGCTAACGGCCGATCTGCCTCCGACGGATGCTGTGAAGATCGTTAGAGAGAGCCGAGAAGAGCTCGAGAAGCGGGCTGCCCTCTGACCGAACCCAACTTCGAACAGCTCATTGCTGAAGCCGAAGCACAATCCTTTTCCGGCTGGGACTTCTCCTACCTGCAGGGGCGGATGCGAGAAGGAGCGCTGAGTTGGGACTATGCCGATCTCGTCCCCCGCCGGCTGTCTGGCATGGATGCAGTCCTGGATATGGGAACCGGTGGCGGGGAAATTCTCTCCAGCCTGGCGCCGCTACCCAGACGCACCGTCGCGACCGAGTCATACGATCCAAACGTCGGTCTAGCCCGTGCTCGGCTCGCTCCCCTCGGCGTCGAGGTCGTTGCAGTGGTCGGGGCGCCAGGCAACGTCCACATCGCTGCCGGAGAGGGCGTGGGAAGCCTCCCGTTTCCGGATGCCTCCTTCCCGCTGGTCATCAACCGGCATACGAGCTACTATTCGGCCGAAGTGAGCCGCATCCTGCAACCCGGCGGCAGCTTCATCACCCAGCAGGTTGGTGGAAACCATTGCCAGGAGCTCAACCGGCTCCTTGATGCGCCTCTAGGGCGCGGGATTGAATGGACCCTGGAGTTCGCCGCCCGGCAACTGGAGGAGGCAGGTCTGGAGATCGTCGATCGCCGCGAAGAGTATCCGGAGACGGTCTTCACCGACATTGGCGCCCTTGTGTACTACCTCAGAACCGTTCCCTGGCAGGTGCTGGACTTCACTGTCGAACGGTACCGCGATCGGCTGGCAGCGCTTCACGAGCGGATGATGGCGGAGGGAGGGTTTCGAATCCCGGGGCACTACTTTTACCTGGAAGCAATCAAGCCGAGAACCCGGTTCTCGTCCATGCCGCCTGTCTCATAGCCCGCAAGAAGGTATCGCAATGCCCTTCGCAGACGTTAATGGAACGCGCCTCTTTTATGAAACCGGCGGGGAGGGGACGCCGGTTGTCTTCGTCCACGGTGGTTTTCCTAGCCTAGCGAGCAGACTGGAGGACTTCGGTACATGGCAATGGACCTGGGAGCAGGACTTCGCCGCGCGATTCCAATTCGTCTGGTACGACCGCCGCGGATGTTGGCGCTCCGCGTCCCCGAATAATGGCTACGAACTCAAGAATCAGGCGAGGGACCTGGCATGCCTGCTCGACCATCTGCAGCTTGACTCGGTGCATCTCATCGGGAGTTCGGCAGGCGGACCGATCTCGATGGTGTTCGCCGCTTACCAGCCCGAGCGCGTTCGGTCGCTGACTCTCGCCGGCACGGGTCTCAATCTCTGGTCGGAACAGAGTGATCCCGTCACCAAAATCGTGCGCGAACAGGTCGCTGTGTTGCAGAGAGCCGGAGCGGAAGCAGCGTTTGCGCGACGGCCGGCCAGAGTCGAAACGTCCTTTGAGATCCTCTGGCGGCCGGACGAGGCAGACACCAGAGGATGGCTCGACGAATACATGGAGCGTGAAAGTCGACGGACACAACTCGCAGCGCAATTGCCGACACGGGAACGAGCGCATTACTATGCCGTGGAGCTCGCGAGTATCGGCGCATACATGGAGCACGACGTACGCGTGGATGCTGCCAAGATCTCGGCCCCCACGCTGGTCCTACACGGGAGCGATGACCGCGAGGTGCCGGTCAGGTTCGGACAAGAGATCGTCCGGACTGTTCCCGGTGCCGTTCTTCAGGTGGTCCAGGGTGGGGGGCACAGCTTGGTCCACCGTACGAAGGAGGGGCGTCAAATTGCGATCGACTTCATATGCGTCTGGGAGAGCATGACATGACGATCATTTTCTGTTCTGATCCCCTAAACGAACGCGGCTCCGATCCCGTTTACGAGACGGAAGTCCAGGCGGCCGAGGGGGCCGGGTTTCAGCACGCCCTGGTGAGCTTTGAAGAGCTAGTCTACACGAACAATCCGGATCGAGCGGTGCGGCGGGTCGACCAATCGCCGGGTTCAGTAATCGGGATCTACCGGGGTTGGATGATGACACCGCGGCAGTATGAGCAGCTCTATGTAGCACTGGAGCGCAAGGGTGTTCTCCTGATCAACGACCCTGTCGCATACAAGCACTGCCACTACCTCCCCGCGTCCTACTCCATCATTGCGGAGCATACTCCGCGCTCCGTCTGGATGACTGTCCAGGGAAGCCCGGACATGGACCAGGTCACGGAGTTGCTGGAGCCCTTCGATGGAAAGCCTATCGTGCTCAAGGACTTCGTCAAGTCGAGGAAGCACGAGTGGAATGACGCCTGTTACATCCCATCGGCGGCTGACCGCTCAGCCGTCGAGCGGGTCATCACGCGCTTCCTCGAACTCCAGGGCGATGACTTGAACGAAGGGCTGGTATTCCGCGAGTACGTCGAGTTCGCTCCACTAGCGGTGCACTCAAAGAGCGGCATGCCGCTCACCAAGGAGTTTCGCCTGTTCTTCCTGGACGGAAAGCTGATGTACTCTGTTCCTTACTGGGAGGAGGGTGACTACGGCGGACAGCTGCCCGAGGTCGAGACGTTCCTCCCGGTCGCTCGAGCGGTCCAGAGCCGGTTCTTCACCATGGATGTCGCGCAACGCAAGGATGGAGGGTGGCTCATTGTGGAACTTGGCGATGCACAGGTTGCCGCGTTACCCGACAATGCCGATCCGGTCGAGTTTTATCGTGCGCTCAAGCGGGGACTGGACGGGTAGGCGCCGATACTCGGGGTGAACCAGAGGGGAGAGCAATGAGAAAGGTTGTCCTGATGATGTCGGTATCGGTGGACAGTTACTTTGAAGGGCCGAGCAATCTACTGGCCGGTTCTCTAGAATTCGCCAGTCTCGCTTGGCGTTTGACCGTTGGCCGGGGCCACCGGAGCTACATCGGGAGTTTTCCCGCCGGCGAGGACCGCTCCCCTGGTAATGGTGGGTGCTTGATCGGGCGTGCGACCGCGGCCGTCAACGCTGCCCTCGTTGATCGTCGTTTGCTGGGTCACAATCTTATCTCCATCGTGCATCGCGAACTCCTCGGAATTCAGGCCGCGAATCGCGCGGGGTCGAACGGCTTCAGATTGAACTGCGACCGGCCGTCGCAGATAAGCTCCGCGACGGCGGTTCCGGTGACCGGCGCGAGCGTGACCCCCAGCATGCTGTGACCCGTCGCGACGTAGAGATTGCTGAGATTTGGCGCGCGGCCGATCGCTGGTAACCCATCGGGCGTCAAGGGCCGCATGCCGGCCCATCTCACCTCGTCCTGCCCTTGCGGCCAGGAGGCCAGGAACCGGGAGACGGAGCGGCGAATGGATCCCAACCGGCGCTCGTCGACGGTCTCAGAGAGACCGGAAAGTTCCATGGTGCCGGCGATACGCACCGAGCCTTCGTACGGGCTGATGCCGACCTTGGATTCGCTTAGATAGAGGGGCCGCGTCGGTAACACATCCGGATTGCGGATGGTGAAGCTGTAGCCTTTGCCCGACTCGACCGGCAGCCGGAAGCCGACGTTGCGGGCCAGTCGGGCCGACCAGGCGCCGGCCGCCAGCACGAAGGCATCGGCCTCGACCTCTCCCCGCGCGGTGGTCACGGCAGCCACCCGCTCTCCGGTAGCGGCGCCGGTCCGTCGCAAGCCGGTCACCGCCGTGCCGGGTCGCAGCTCGGCGCCCTCGGCCTCCAATCGACGCGTCAGACCGGATGTCAGGGACGAGGGTTGGAGGTGCCGGTCGCTCTCGACGAGAAAGCCGCCGACCACCTCGCGCGAGAGGATCGGTTCCATGGCGCGTATCTCGTCGCCGGTCCGGGCCTCGGGGCGTGCGTAGCCGTATGGCTCCAGATGTGCCATCTCGGCGAGGTGCTTGCGCAGCGACTCCTCGGTCGAAAACACGAAGAGAAGCCCCCGCGCCTGCATGTCAAATTCGATGCCCTCCGCCCGCCAGCTATCGTAGAGCTCCATGGTGCGGCGGTTCAGGCCGGCCATTGCCTCGAAGCCGGCCTGGAAGTCCCGAGCGTTGCACCGGCGCCAAAACTCCCAGAGCCAGCGCACGAACGCAGGATCCGGCCGCGGACGGATGTAGAGCGGGCCATCCGGCTTGAGGAGCCAGCGCAGGGCGGTAAGCGTCAGTCCCGGCTCGGGGACCGGGCCGGAGAGCGAGGGGACGATCCAGCCGGCGTTCCCCCAGGAGGCGGCCGCGCCCATCTCGCGGGCGTCGAGCACCGTGACCTCCGCCCCGCGCTTCCGCAGCTCGTAGCCACAAGCCAGACCGATGACGCCGCCGCCGATGACGACGACTCTCACGAAAATGTCACGAGCGAACGACCGGGGCCAGCAGATGAGACGGGTGAGCCACGGTGTGACACACCGTGTTGTGGGCGACCTGCCAAGTATCGTCGTTGCCGGCGCGAGCGTTGGTATTGGGATTGCGTGCATTCCAGGGGAAGTTGGCCGAGGCGACGGTCACGCGAAGGCGGTGGCCCTTCTGCCATAGGTTCGACGTGGCGAGTAGCTCGATGCGATATTCGTAGACCTTGCCGGGCTCGATTGCCGTCGGCCGGGCGTCGAGGCCGTCGCGGTAGGCGGCCCGCAGGCAGCCGGTGCTCAGCTCCTCGGCCTTCCCGTCAGGGAGAACATCGCAGAGCGTCACGTGCCAGTCGGTGTCGGGGCAATCGCTCGCCGCGTATAGTACGACGTACGGATGGCCGGTGATCTCCAGGTCGGTCTCCAGCGGATCGCTGGTATACACGAGAACATCGTCGCGCCGCTGGCGCCACCGGCGATCGAGCGGCTCCTCGGCAAATGGCCAGCCGGCAAGATCCTGGTTGCTGGGCGTGGGGTCGTCCGGATCGTAGGTGTAGGCGTCGCCCGGCTCCTCGCCGGCCGGTGCCTCGCTGGTGAGCGTGCCGTCGCCGCCGAGCGTGTTGGCATGACCGCCGGAGTGAAAGTAGAAGGACTCGAGCCGGGTACCGGCGGGTGGCCAGGTTTCCTCATCGCCCCACTGATCCCCATCGAACCAACCAGTAATGTGTAGCACCGGCAGATCTATGTCCTGGACGTACCCACCGTACGAGCCGCCCATCATTCCGACCTTGCCGGTGCACCACGGTTGCCGGGCGATCCACTCTATCGTGTCGTACCCGTCGGGTCCCTCGTTCGCGAACGGTTCCCACTCCCCATCGCTGTCGCACCGCCCGCGTACATCCTGGCTGGGCATACATGTCCCTCCTCAGACCGTCGTTACAGCTGCCGCCGGCCCTGCCTTCTCTTACCCGCCCATCACACGGGCGGGGAGCCGGGGAAGTTCGACGAATATGGTGGTCCCCTGCTGCGGGCCGCGCGATGTTGCCCAGATGCGTCCCCCGTGCGCTTCCACGATGCGGCGGCAGAGATACAGGCCAAGTCCGAGGCCCTCGATGTGCTGCGCGACGGCATTCTGGCTGCGGACATAACGCTGGAACAGGCGGGGCAGTTCCTCCGGAGGGATTCCGATGCCCTCGTCCCGCACGCTGAGGGTCACCGAGTCGGCGTCACCCGTGAGGGCGACCGTGACCGGGGTGTCCGGTGGGGAATATTTCACCGCATTGGACAGTAGATTGTTCAGGACATGGGCCAGGCGCCCGGCGTCCCACTGGCCGGTCACGCCCTCGCCCGGCGGCATTTCGAGCCGGATCCGTCGCACGATATCGGGATTGAGGTGGCCCACGACCTCGTGTATGAGGGATGCCAGATCCGTCGGACCGACCTGGAGGGTGGCGCCGCCCAATGCTGTTTGTGACGCCTCGGCCAGCGTACTCAGCTCCGCCTGCATATCGTCCGCCGCCCGTTGGATATGGCGCAAAGACTCGCGGACGCGAACCATATCGGGCGGCGAGCGGTCGAGACAGCGCTCTGCCAGTTGGACGAAGCCCTTGATACGTGTGATCGGCTGCCGGACTTCATGGATAGTCGTGGCCAGGAACTCCTCACGTAGCTGCTCAATCTGTGCCGTCAACGCGTCCAATGCCAGACCCATCGCCCCATCTAGCGCGTCATCCAATAACAGCTCCGCGGCCAGGACATCGCCGCTCGGCGCCCCATCGGGGATCGCCGCCCGGAGCGCGTGACCCATCTCCTGTCGCAGCAACCGGAACTCGAGTAGGACGTCGTGGGGACGGAGTCCCTGTTCCACCCGCGTGAGCGCGTGACCCTGCGCTGCGGCCTGGATCGCAACATCCGCCATCGGCGCGCCGGCATTGACCGTCGTCGGCGCTGCTTCCTGAAGGTAGTCGATCAGGGCATCGAGTAGCCGCGGTATATCATCGGCCACGGCACGACCGCGATGGCCGTGGTGAAACGGCTGAGAGGTGGCAACGTCGAGCCAGTGCGCGAGGATAGCCTCGCGCTGAGTGGCGAGCGCTGCTGCGGCCCAGCCCAGATTGCTCTCCCGCGCGTAGCCCTCGACACGGGTTTCCGCGTCCGTGGAGGCCTCTAGCTCTTCCACCACTCCCTCGTTCTTTGCCGCCTGTCGCAACAGCTTGTGCAGCGTATGCACCATCCTACACGCATACACGTCAATAGGACCCGTGGCGTCGTAGGATAATGCCGCGGTAGCGGCCTGGCGTCTTCCGGCGGGGGTGGATCAGATGGCGCGCTCTGAGGGGGCTTCGTCGCTCAAGGACCACTTCATCATCCCCGGCTTTGGCCGCGTCGGGACCGGGGTGGCGCTCACCCTGCGCGATACCGGCTTCCCGTTCGTGGTCGTCGATCCCAACCCGGATGCCGTTGCCCGTGCTGCCCAGGCCGGCTATCTTTACCTCGAAGCGGACGCCGCCCATGACGAGGTGCTACTGGAGGCAGGCATCGAGCGCGCGTGTGGACTCATCGCCTGTGCCGACTCCGACGGCAACAACATTTACGTAACGCTGACCGCCCGCTCGCTCAGTCCCAATCTCTTCATCGTGGCGCGTGCCGCCTACGCCGATGTCGAGCCCAAGCTCTACAAGGCTGGAGCCAGCCGGGTGGTATCCCCGTATGTCATGGCCGGCCGGCACATGGCCGCATTGGCGGCCCGGCCTCTGGTTGCCGATTACCTGAACTTCCTCTTCGACGGCTGGCAGATCGACGCGCAAATCCGCGAGGTCGCGGTCGATGAGCGCTCCCCGCTTGCCCGGAAGCCGGTGCGCGAGCTGCCTAACACGGCTCTAGCCGGCGCCTTTGTCCTCGCTCTGGATCGCAACGGCGAGCGAATCCAGCAGGTGGGGCCGGATGTGGTTGTGCAGCCGGGGGATCGGCTGCTGGTGGTGGGGAGCGGTGCGCAACTCCAGAAGCTGGCGACGATCTCATGACGCGTATGTCGAAGATGACTGTTTGAAGGCCGGCGGCTACTGCCCTGCGCCGGCGATGTCGTCGACGTCCATGCGCTGTGGGACTGTCCCGTCCGGCAACGGACCTGCGGGCTCCCCACGGGCTCGCGCTGCTCCCAGCACGCCGAGGGAGACAACTTCAGCGCCGAGGACCAGGATGAAGGCAAAGAAGTAGATCCAGGCCCCCAATACCACGATCGGAGCCAGCACCGCTCCGTAGCGATGAAAGCGGAAAAAGTGGGCGTAGAGCGGCCAGATGTAGCTCAGGAGCTGAAAGAGAACGGCCGAGATCAAGGCGCCTTGCCAGATGTTGCCTACCTTATACCGTGACTCGACATTGGGAAACACCCCATAGATCACAAAGAAGAGGAGAAACGCGGCCAGCAGGCTGATCGCCGTGCCGAGGATAAACGCGGCGACCCCGCTGAGGGGCGTGCCGGTAAACAGGCGATTTATCAGAGCGCTCATCGTGCTCCCCGCGATAATGACCACCATGAGCACGGTAAAGACGAAGATCATGGCCACATCGAGCAGCTTCTCCTGCCAGAGATCGCGCCCGCGCACCTGGAAAATGGGCTGGAAGACGGTGGAGATGGCGCCCCCGATATTCGAGCCGCCCCAGAGAGCGCCGAAGAAACCGAGGATGCCCAGAATGCCGGTGCGCTCGACCGCCAGCCGGACCACGCTCTGTAAGTCCGAGGGCGAGAGCACGCCTTGCAGCGCCTGACTGAGGTGGGCAACCACCACGCGTTGCGCTTCCGGATTGTTGCGCAGCACCAACCCGCTTATCGCCAGCAGCCCGGCGACGATTGGCACCAGCGACGAGAGGGCGCTCCAGGCCACCACCGAGGCCAGCATGGGAAGGTTGTCTTTCAGCACCTTGCCCACGAACCGACCAATGATGGGGTGGCGACGGAGGAGGGCCCGGAACGTCTCAATCACGACAGTCGCAGATGGCTATTCTCGATCGTCCCCCTCCCACAATAATTCGGGTCGCCTGGCACGCATAATGCATCGAGCACGCGCCATGAATAATCTCCGCGATCATCTCGTCCAGTTCTATGAGACCGACGCCGGCTTGGTGGATGCGGTAGGGGAGTTTATCGCCGCGCCACTGGAGGCGGGTGATGCGGGGGATGATGAACTTGGCCCCCGCCGGGCGCATGGAGGAAATGCGAACCGAGGCGCGGCGACGGAACCGCAGACCGTGCTGGTCGGCGACGACGATGGGGCGCTACGTGACCTCGTCCGGCTGACGCTGGAAGACGAGGGCTACGCGGTCCGCACGGCACCACATGGCGCAGCGGCGCTGGAAGACGTGCGCCAGCAGCCGTCCGATCTCGACGACCTGCTGGAGGTGCTGGAGACGCACGTCCAGGCAGTCGGGTGACCTCCGCCCAGATCATCAGTCTGCCCGAAGAACTTTACGACACCACCCACAACCACATGGAGTGGAACGACCACATCCCCAATCCGAACATCACTGCGATAACGGCGGCTGAGATCAGGCCGACCGGCCAGACACGGCCGGGAATTCGGGTGACCAGCCAGGCACCGAGCAGCGAGATCGCGCCGATCGCCGGAACGTAGAACCTGATGTACTGCAAGGTGACCATGGTGGGATCAGCCGTCCAGGTGTACGTGGCGTACAAGCCCCAGATCGCGAACCACGACGCAGCTAGGGCGAGGCCGACCCATAGATCGCGCCGGGCCACGGCCGCCGGGCCCTCACCTGCCCGGCGAAGCACCAGCCACCGCGCGATAATCCATGCCAGCGCGACCAGCCCGAACACCAGCATAGGCATGGCCTGTATCAGGTGTGCGGGCATGATCCGCAGGTTCGGCCCGATCGCGCCGAGACTGAACGTGACCTCACCGGGCCGGTACCCGGTTGTCAGCGGCCCGCCGTAGACCAGATCGTCGAAGAGAGCCACGCCGGCGCCGAAGACGGCCACCGAGCCAAGCCACCAGCACAGCGTGCGAAGAGGCATCTTCACGGCGCGGTGGCGCCAGGCCACAATTACGGCTACAACGGCGCAACCGAGAACCACGATGTCGGTGTAGCGGACAAAGGTCGCGATCTCGAGCGCCACGAAGCCGGCGAGGCCGGCCCAGGCGCGCCGCCGGGAACCGGCCTCGATTGCCAATATTGCCCACAGCAAAACCCCGGTACCCGCCGCGATCAGCGAGGCGTCGGTGAACGTCGGCATGTAATCGCGCCAGGCGAATACGATCGCCGCCCCGGACGAGCAATAGAGACCCACCGCCGCCAGGCCGCCGAAGCGCCCCAGCCAGCGTCGAGCGCCGATGAATAGCCCAAGGCAGGCCAGTAGCCCAAAGAACAGTGGTGCCAACCGGATGATGCCGAGCGCCTGGAACGGCGCCGCGAGGTACGGATAGCCGGGATCCTTCTCGCTGATATACCGCCCTCCGGACAGCTCAACCCATTGGTTCGGGATCTGGCTGCCCGAAGGCCCCATCTTTGCATCCAGGGCATTGAGCTGGGTGCTCGACAACGCCAGGAAATCCCCCATCGTGACCGCCACGATCGAATAGTGGTAGGCGCCGTCATCGGGCTCAGCGATCCGAGGCGCGACCGACAGAACCATGGCGGACAGCGCCGCGAATACAACGGTGGCAAGTGCCGCTTCCACCCAGATCAGGCGAATGTCGCGTCCGGCGCGCGACCCGGCCCGGTCGGCCCGGTCCGGCGGCACGACCTCATCGCCGCTCGTGCCGGTCGCCGCCGTTGTTCTCATTGGCATGGCCGGCCGCATGGAGATATGCTTCACGCCTGCCATCCTACGCCCCGGCATGTGACATCATCGCTACCGCCAATGTTGGACGGATGTCATATCGGGCGGCGCATACTGATGAGATGCGGGTGCTGGTGGTCGAGGACCATGGGATGCTTGCCGGCCGGATCGTTCAAGGACTGCGTCAGGCTGGGATGGCCGTGGACGCCGTCTACGACGGTGCGGCGGCGCTGGACGTTGTCGTACAGACGGACTACGACGTGATCGTGCTCGACCGCGACCTGCCGGTGGTGCATGGAGATCGGGTGTGCCGGACGGTGGCCGGCTCCGGGCCGCGGATCCTCATGCTCACTGCTGCCGCCGACGTCGACGACCGGATCGACGGGCTGGAGCTGGGCGCGGACGACTACCTCGGCAAGCCGTTCGTGTTCGCCGAGCTCGTCGCTCGCGTGCGGGCGCTGTCCCGCCGGGCGGCATCCGCACCTCCGGTCTTGCGCCATGGGGACCTCACCGTGGACCGAGCCCGGCACCGCGCCAGTAGGGCCGGCCGGCCGCTCTCCCTGACTCGCAAAGAGTTCGGGATCCTCGAGATGCTGCTGGCCGCCGACGGTGCCCTGGTTAGCGCGGAGGAACTGCTCGAGCACGTGTGGGACGCCGAGGTGGACCCGTTCAGCAACATCGTGTCGGTGACGATGGCCCGGCTGCGGCGCAAGCTCGGCGACCCGCCGCTGATCGAAACCGTGGTCGGCAAGGGGTACCGAATGTGAGCCGCCCGCGGCCGACCGTCCGGGCGCGTCTGACCTTGCTCTATACCGGCCTGTTCGCCGTCTGCGGGGCGATCATCGTGGCGGTCAGCTACATCCTGGTGGCGCAATTGGGAACGCCGGGGCAGGGCCGGCTTCCTTCCTCCTCTCATCTGGCCGGCTTCGTCGCCAAGTGTCGGTCCGAGCAACAGAGCGCCCATCCCAATCAGCACATTCTCATCAAGTGCAGTGCGTATTTCCAGCATCAAGGGGCGCTAAATCAGCGTGACCTCACCCTGTCGCATCTGCTGCAGTACTCGCTGATCACGCTGGCCCTGGTCATTGCCCTCGCCGCAGTTCTCGGCTGGCTTGCCGCGGGGCGGGTGCTGCGCCCGCTGCATCGGATCACAGCGGCGGCCCGCGCGGCGTCGGAGCAGAACCTGTCGGGCCGGGTCGCGCTGCGCGGGCCGCGCGATGAGCTTCGTGAGTTGGCCGAGACGTTCGACGATATGCTCGGCCGGCTCCAGGCCGCGTTCGAGGGCCAGCAGCGGTTCATCGCCAACGCCTCCCACGAGCTGCGCACGCCGCTGGCGGTCATGCGGGCGACGGTCGACGTCGTGCTGGACAACCCGTACAGCACGCCCGACGACCTGCGCGGCATGGGGACCGACATCCGCGCCGCGGTCGATCATGCCGAGCAGCTCATCGGCGCGCTGCTCATCCTCGCCCGCAACGAGCGCGGGCTGACCGTCCACGAGGAGGTCGACCTGGCTACGGTTGCCGAAGATGTCCTCGACGCCGGCGGCCTGGGCGACCGGCAGGTACACGCCGAGCTCGAACCCGCCATGATCTTGGGCGATCCGGTGCTGGCCGAACGCCTCATCGCAAACCTGGTCGACAATGCGGTCCGGTATAACACTGCTGTGGGCGATATCTGGATCAGTACTGGTAGCGCGGCAGGAATTAGCCGGGTGGCCGTGGCCAACACCGGCCCGCCGGTCGGCCCGGCGGATATCGAGCGCATCTTCCAGCCGTTCCAGCGGCTCGACGACCGCACGTCGCATGACGGATTCGGCCTCGGCCTGGCCATCGTCGCGTCCATCGCCGCGCTCCACGGCGGCACTGTCAGCGCCCATCCACGCGATGACGGCGGCCTGTCCGTGACGGTCACGATCCCCTCTCTCGAAGCAAGCAATGAAGCTGGTGTCACCCGTACTGGCGTCGTAGCCACCAATAGGTAAGTCCGCACAGCACGAGCGCCGCCGCGAGAAAGATCCCCATCTCGGCCCACTGGAACGGCCAGTAGCGGCTCGCCGGCTGGTAGGTGACTACCTCGTGGAGGGTCGCGGAGAGCTTGACGAGGCATGCGTGAGCCGCTGTGGGTCCCGCGGCGCTGGGTTGGCCGAGCGCGGGACAGGCATGGAGCAGGTACCGGCTCGTTGGCGTGTGACCGGACCTGTCGGCCACTGTCGTCGACAAAATCCACGCATCTGGGATGTTCACCGGGCCCGCGACGACCGACAACGTGTCCGCCGGTGCCTGTAGGCTCAAGCTGGCATGAGCTTTCAAGAGCGAGAGGGATTCATGGAGAGGTGCAGCGAACAGCGGGCGCACCCATGACACGACCGCCAGGCGAGCCGCGATGAGCCCCACGAGCGTCGTCCCCATCGCTGCGATCGTCCTGCGTAACAGCACTCCGGACGCCACCCCGAGCGCAAAACCAAACGCCGTGTAGCCGATCGGCACGACGCCGTTATAGCCGAAGTTCACCGGATCGAAAGGATTCTGGCCGGCTGCATTGAGCGGGCTCTGCCACCAATCAATCATGCCCGTGACCAGTCCGCCGGTTAGCACCGCCTCCAGGCCAACCAGGCCCAGCTTCACCGCGAGCCACCGCCGCAGGGTCACGCTCTGAGTCCAGGCGAGGCGGAACGTGCCGGTCTCGAGTTCTCGCGCGACCAGAGGAGCACCAAAGAATAGCCCGACCACTACCGGCATGAAGGTCAAGATCAACGGTACCCACGTCTGCAGCTCCGGGTTGGTGAGGAACACCGGGTTCGGCGCCGTGGCACAGTCTCCCGCCGCTTTGCAGGCGGTCTGGAACGCGTCGTTCACCTGGTCCAGGTGCGGACCGGTGACGGCGAGCAGGAGCCCGAGCATGGCGAGCAGGCCGAAGCTGATGATTGCCTCGCTCTGGAACTGGCGCAGTGTTACGCGGATCACGCGCGCACCTCCAGCCTGGTCCGGCGCTCCGCCTGCACGGCGCGGGCCATATAGGCGAGGACGAGGTCCTCGAGGTCGAGTTGCTCAACCGACCAGGTGGGACCGAGCACGGGATGTTCGGTTCGCACGATGAGAGTGCTCTGCCGGTCGGTGTGGCTCTCGGCGATGGCCTGCTGGTCGCTCGGCAACGCGTTGGGGCCGCGCCGAGGGCCGGTCAGCCGGAAGTGGGTCGCGAGCAGATCGTCGATATCGCCCGCGACCTGGACCCGCGAATCGACGAGCACCACCAGGTAGTCACAAACTCGCTCCAGGTCGGCGACGAGATGGGAGGAGAGGACGACGCTCGCGCCGTGCTCGACGACGATCTCCATCAGTCCCTGGAGAAACTCACGCCGGGCAAGGGGATCGAGGCTGGCAAACGGCTCGTCGAGCACGAGCAGCTCCGGTCGCTTCGCCACCGCCAGGGTGAGAGCGAGCTGGGCGCGCTGGCCGCCCGAGAGCTCCCCCGCCTTCCGCTGGGGGGCGAGGCCGAGGCGCGCGATGCGTTCTTCGGCAAGTCCCATGTTCCAGGTCGGGTTCATCCAGGCGCCGAACTGGAGGTGTTCCCGGACCGATAGCCCGGCGTAGGTCGGGGCGTCCTGGGCGACAAAGCCGACGCGGGAAAGCTGTTCCGGTGTCGTGCCGGGGCGCCGGCCGAGGACGGTGATCAACCCGGTAGTCGGGCGCAAGAGGCCAACCGCCAGTTGGAGCAATGTGGTCTTGCCCGCGCCGTTCGGCCCGACGAGCCCAACAACCTTGCCGGCGGGGATGGCGAGCGTGCAGTCCGAGAGGGCCCACTTCCTCCCGTAGCGCTTGCCGAGGCCGTTCGCCTCGATGATGGCGGTCACGCGACACCCCCTATCGAGGAGGACCGAATGACATCGCGAAAGAGCGCCTCGATACTCTCGTCGTCGAGCCCGGCGCTTCGAGCCTTTGCCAGCCAGCGCTTGAGGTCCTGACGGAGCGGACCGTGCGCGGCGAGCGAGCCATCCGTCAGGGTCTTCGTGACGAAAGTACCGATACCCGGCCGTGCCGCCACCAGACCGAGGTGCTCCAGCTCCTTGTAGGCCTTGAGAACGGTGTTTGGATTGATGGCGACGCTCGCGACGACCTCCTTCACCGTCGGTAGCTGGTCGCCCTCGTCCAGGAGCCCGAGCCGCAAGGCATGCCGGACCTGTTGGACGATCTGTTGATACGGCGCGACTCCCGAGCGTGTGTCGAGATGAAATTCGATCACCAGAAACTCCACATAGCTAGGTTAACTAGTTATCTAGATAAATGTGCCATAAAGTCGGCCGCCCGTCAAGCGCAATCTGCCTGGGTTGCCGGGCTCGAAAGTGTTGGGGACCAGGAACGGTAGGGGCCGGCTCTTGCCGCGTCCGCCGGCTTCGCCCTTCCACGATCTTTCTCTGGCCTCTCCCAGCCGATAATGCACCAGTCCTGCCTGCGGCGGAGAGATAACGGTAAAGGAGGCTACCCATGGCCCGCAATCTGAAAGTCGAGGATCTCTACGACATCCCCTCCCCCAGCGATCCGCAGCTATCGCCCGACGGCTCCCGGATCGCGTTCGTCGTCAGCAAGCCCGATAAGGAAGGCGATACATACCACACCGCGATCTGGGTCGTCTCGACCGATGGGAATGCCCGCCAGTTCACGGCCGGTCCCGCCGACTCCGCGCCGCGCTGGAACCCGGCCGGTTGCGAGCTGGCGTTCATCGCCAAGCGCGGGGACGATCCGCCTCAGGTCTATCTCCTGCCCGGTGACGGCGGTGAAGCGCGCCGCCTCACCAATCTGCCCCTCGGCTCCGGCGATATACGATGGTCACCCCGGGGAGACCGGCTGCTGGTACTTGCGACGGTAGATCTGAACAAGGATGCGCCGGACCATGCCCCGAGGGTCATCGATCGCGCCGGATACAAGGCCGATGGCGCTGGCTGGATCGGCTCGAAGCGGCGGCATCTGTTCGTCGTGCCACGCGACGGCGGCGAACCGGCCCAACTCACCGCGGGTGAGATGAGTGTCGGCGCCGCCTCCTGGTCGCCCGACGGCAAGCGCATCGCCTATATCCAGGGCACCGAGCGGGCGGATCGCGACCTGGAGCCGGAGAGCGCGGTCTGGGTCGTCAACGCCGAGGGCGGCAAGCCGAAACGCGTCACGCCCGCCGGCTGGCTGGCCTCGTCGGTTGCCTGGTCCGACGACGGCCGGACCCTGCTGGTGACCGGGTCGCCCGAAATGCGGGTGGGACATTCACAGCTCTACACGGTGCCCGCCGGAGGCGGTACGCCCGAGCCGGCCACCGAGATCGACCGCAATGTCATGGTCGGTGCTCCCGCCTATCCCGGCGCGCAACCGGTCTGGCTGCCCGATGGACGGATTCTGTTCTGCGTCCGCGAGCGTGGCCGCGTGCATATTCTCCGCACCGAGGTAGGAGCGACGCCCGTCCCGGTCGTGAATGACGAGGAGATGGTGGTCTCCGGCATGGATGCACGGGACGGGCGGATCGCCTTCGTCGCCGGCTCACAGGAGAGCCCCGGCGAGATCTATATCACCGATCTGGATGGCGGCGAGAACCGGCGGCTCACCTCCCTCTTTGCCGACGCCCTGCCGAATGTGCGCATGCGCCGTCCGGAGAACCGAACGTTTACCGCCCCGGATGGCACATCCATTGAGGGCTGGCTCGTAAAAGGCACCGGAAAGGGGCCGCGGCCGCTGCTGCTGGATATTCACGGCGGTCCGCACAACGCCTGGGGACCCACCATCGACGGCACCCATCTCTACCACCAGACGCTGGCGGCCGCCGGCTGGACCATTCTCTACATCAATCCGCGCGGTAGCGACGGCTACGGTGAGAGCTTTTATCGCGCGGTATCCGGCGCCTGGGGGCTATCCGACGAGGCTGACTTTACCAGCGCGGTGCAGACTCTGATCGACGAGGGTATTGCCGACCCGGCCCGACTGGTTGTGACCGGCTATAGCTACGGCGGTTTCATGAGCTCCTGGCTCTCCGCCCGGACCGATCTCTTCGCCGCCGCGATCCCCGGTGGCCTGGTCTGCGATCTCACCAGCATGGGCGGTACCTCCGACGCCGGCATCCTCATGGGCGAGCTCGAGATCGGCGACAACGTTTCTAACTCCTCCCCGCTCAACTACGTCGAGAACGTCAAGGCGCCGACGCTCGTCTACCACGGCGAGAACGACGACCGCTGCGACCTCGGTCAGGCCGAGGAGTGGTTCAATGCCCTGCGCTCCCGCCAGGTCCCGGTGCAGATGACCGTCTACCCCGGCGGCAGCCACCTGCTCATCCTGAACGGGCGTCCCTCACACCGCGTCGACTTCAACCGCCGCATCCACGAGTGGGCGGTGAAGCACACGAAGTAAGAGCTAACCCCTTCCGACGTAGACGGCGTAGGGGCGATTTAGAATCGCCAGCCCTCCGTATCCCGCCTGATATGTGCCTGAAGACGAGCGAATCGGCCCGAAGGAGGAATCGATATGGCCGAACCGACGATCATCCCACAGACAATCGACGAGCAACTTCAAGCCGCGTTCGACAATGCGCAGTCGGACGGCTACGTCCACGCGCGCGAGCTAGACGGCGACGGCGAAGTACGATTCCGCAGCGACCGGGTAAATCACCTGGCCTCGACCGGTAAGGTACCGATCCTGGTCGCACTCATGCGCAGTATCGCCGCCGGGGAGCATGCGCTGGACGAGCGGGTTCGCATTCCCGCGCCCGGTGGCGGCGCCCAGCAACTCCTGGGGGCCATGAGCAGAACCGACAGCGGGGAGATACCTGATCTCGACATGACCCGCACGCCCGGCCCGACCGGCCTCTCGGTGATGAAGCACGAGGCCGAGCTCTCGATTCGCGACATCGCCCAGCTCATGATCGCGATCAGTGACAACGCCGCGACGGACATCATCCTCGGTTTCGTGCCGCCGGAACGCGTCACAGCAGCCATGCGGGATCTCGGCCTACGGCAGATCACGATCGACGAGACGATCGCCGATATGTATCGTCGTGCCATCGAGCGCGCCCGGTCGGCGAAGAGCCCGGAGGAGGCGGAGGCTGGGGCACGCGCCGAGACGCAGCCGGAGAATGCCGGCTGGCGCGGAACCGCGGAGGAGATGACGGCTCTCCTGGCCATGATCTGGCAGGACGAGGCCGCGCCGGCCGGGCTCTGCGCCGAGATGCGCGAGTTGCTCTACTCGCAGCACGCTCCCCACCGGTTCAGCGCGGCATTTCCGGATGGTATCGCGATCGGCGCGAAGACCGGCACGACGCAGCACGTGCGGAACGAGGTCGGGGTGATCGAGTATCCCGATGGCAAGCGCTACGCCGTTGCCGTTTTCACCCGCCCGCAGAGTCCGGCGCTCCGCAATCCAACCGCCGATCGAGTCGTCGGCACGGCGGCCCGGCTCGCGATCGAGCATATCCGCGGAGTTTAGCTGAGCGGGCGGTTGTTGCGTGATCGACCGGCGGCCGCTTCCGTCTGCCGGCGGCGCATGCAGCAGCTAACTCAGCTTTCCACCGCCGACCCGATTCGGTGAATATCCAGCGCGTGATGGTTCAGCTCGTGCGGCATGTCGTGGGCGACCTCGCGCAGGCTGACCTCTCCGGCGCGGGCGTGAATGCCGACTCGATCCCACTGATCCGGCGTCAGCGAGCGAGTGAGCTCCAGAAAGATCGGTACCGCCTCCTCAAGCTGCCGCAACGATTCTTCCGCCGGCTGCTCATCCGCTCGCCCCTCGGCGATGGAGCGATCCTGATCGTAGTACGGCAAAAACGGCCGTTCCTGCGAAGCGATCGCCCGCACTCGCTCGGTAATGATCGCTGCCGCCTCGGCCAGATGTACAACATAGGCGTTGACCGACCAGACAGCGGGTGAGGGGCGCACACCCCGAACTCGCTCCGGAACATCGCCGAGCGCGGCCCGGACGGCAGTTAAGCCAGCCGCGGAGTTCGCCACGATCTCGTCCGGGGTCAGGTTGTAGCCAAAGCCGCAGTCACGGCAACGCATGACGCCGCGCTCATCGCGGACTACTTGCTCGGGATCCACATGTGCCTCCGCGGTCTGGTAGTTCCCCCAAGAGCTATCCTCGCACACCTCGGTCAGTGGAGGGATGTCGGCTGACGGTCCCGACCCGGCCCCCGCGATGCCTGCGCTGAAAGGGACAGGTCATGCCATGCACGGGTTCTTGATGAGAGCATTGCATTGGTTCATCGCGCTCCTGGGGCTTTGGGAGGCCGGCGATATCCTACTTCCCTTCGTTGCCGGCGTCGGTCACGTCCAGACGTCCGTCTGGAACCACATCATCGTCGGCATCATCCTGATGATCGTCGGCGTCTGGGCGGGACTGACAAGCGACACCGGCGCTGCCAGAGCAACGGACGGGATAGCAGCCGCCGCCGGGCTATGGCTCATCCTCGCCTCGTTCGTCCTTGGTTCTCCCCTAGCTGTGCCCGGCCTATGGAACGACGTTGCCGTCGGTGTCGTCGTCCTGATCCTGTCCCTGGCGTCAGGGTTGCTTCTGCAGCGCCGCAGGTAGTAGGTGGTGGCCCAATGAGCGTCTGTCCGAAACGCTCGTTTCTCCTCAACGATCCGAGCTTCCCCCTCGCTCTTCATCTACGGGGCCATACCCGTTCCGTAGGTAGCGCGCAGCGCGTCCGTTCAGACGTTCGGAAGCAGCCAAGTCGCACTCCGCGCTGTTGGCTGCGGAACCTGTCCTGCGGTAGGTGGTATGGCTTTGACAACGACATATTGAACATGTACCACAGCCCCTGAATTCGGGTCGTACGCTGTCATTGCACTTGGGCCGGCACCCGGGCTGGTCCCCAACTGTACATTAGACCAGTCGTTCCCATCCCAGGCCCACGCGTCGCTCCAGCCGCGCGTCGCGGGATTTGCAGATGGGCTCTCGCCTCCAAACAGCAGACTGACCCCAGAGTTATTTAGGAAGGCCATGCCAGCGTCTGCGCGTGGAGGAGGCATATGTATCGGGGATCGTTCGGCCCATGCATTCCCGTCCCACTCCCACGTGTCGCTCAGCTGTGTCCCGGTTGCCCCTCCGAATAGAACCAATTGTTGCCGCGCCGAGTCGTAAGCAGAACTCGCCGCAGCTCGGCCGCTAGGGGAAAGAGCAGCAGGTGCTTGTTCCCAAGTCTGACCATCCCAAAGCCAAGTGTCGTTGAACCAGATATCCTGCCGTCCGTTCCGCCCGTGTCCCCCGAAGAGAACTATACGTTGGACTCCGTCATGATAAGCCATAGAAGCGGATGCTCTTGCCGGCGGCACAATCTGCGTTGTGATCTGCTGCCAGTCGTTTCCGTCCCACTCCCAAGTATCATTAAGGAGCGTCCCAACGCGGCTAAGTCCTCCGAACAAAACCAGTACATTTCTGGTCGCGTCGTAGGCTAAGTTCCCCCAGACCCGCGCTGGCGGTCGGGTTGCCGAGTTTACCTGGGCCCACGATTCTTGTCCGAAGGACCAGAGTTCCCCAGCGGGTTCGCTGCTACCGTTGCCAAAGCCGCCGAACAAGACGACCTGGCCCATCCTCGCAGAGTAGGCCGCGGCAGCGCCGTCGACTGGGGGCGCTGCTCCGCTCAGCGAAATCCAAGAAGCGCTCTCTAGACCCATGGCCATACTGTCCTTTCCCTGCATCCATCTGTAGTCGCAACTGCTGTTGGAATTAGCATGGGTTATTGAACGCCGAGGAACTGTTTATCCAGTTAAAGCCATTGGCGGGATTTTGGGTCAGGAAATCAAAGTCGATATTGCACACCGAGCTGTCGCTTTCGCACCCACATGTGCTGCACGTGCCGATCCAATATTGCCAGAGGATCGACTGCGATCCTCCGAGGACGACGTATTGCGGCGCGCTCCCCCATCCGTTTATCACGATCGATTCCGTCTGGCTACTCGACAGAGCGCACGGATTGCTCGACCACCACGGTCCGTAGTTTGTGCGACACCCCGTGACCCACAGCACGAAATTTCGCGTTGGGCGCCACGTTGTGCCAAAGAAGCTGGACCAGTTCCCAGGACTGATGTAAACGCCATTCGTGAATCCCCAGTAGTGACACTCATCAAGCCAGCCTTGAAGTACCTGCTGATTGTTCCCTTCGTTAGAGCCCCATCCGGGGTTCCCTGCTTCGATGTCAGCGAAAACTGTCATGCCACCGACGTAGGTCGAGAATGGCCCGGTGGACCAAGCGTTGGCCGCTGCATCAGCCTGTGCCTGCCCCCACTGATAATCTGTTCCTGAGTGCCCGACACCGGGTCCCTCAAGGTCCCAGTACATGTACGTACTGGCTGGGCCAGCGAGATTCGCGGCACTCGTATTAAAAATGGCCCCCGATTGGCTTGTCCCGCCGCCTGTCTTTCCTGCGTAAAAGTTTCCTGGAGGGGTTCCAGTTGGGCGCTCGCAACTCGTGTCTGTCCCCCAATACACCGTGCTGGCGAGAGCTGGGGTGGGCTGGCGATCGAAAAGCGCTGTTCCTAGCAGTAAGCCCACCGCGCTCGCCGCTGCGAGTTCCAAGAGCTCACGGCGAGAAATGCCGCGCTCGAGATCTGATACGGAGCGGTTGATCGCCGACTCAATATCAGCATCGCTGGCGCCATGCTGTCGCGCGAGATGGAAATATCCTTGGCTGCAGCCGCGGCACCCCTCTCTTGCCTTATCAATTGCCAGTCGAAGAGCATCCTCTCGAACCTTTACATCTTCACGCGCTCGCTGCATGGCTTGCCTCTAAATGTAGCCCGCTAATCGCAATACGTTTAGGATCATGTGTAGGCATCCGCCGTTACATCCGACCGTACTTTGGGAGGCTGCCGACGGAAGGTCAAGGTACTACGCGGTACGCGGTGTTGCTGGATGCTCCGCCACCGAAGATGAACCGCGGTGCCCGGCTGCGGCGGTTGCCCGACGTGTCGCCCAGGAGGTGCGAATGATGCAAAAATTGGCACCGGCATTGGTCGCCGGTAGCCTCATGCTGGCATCTCTACCTCAGTGCACCAATACCGTCCGCGCTTCTTCTACGATTTCCGGTCGATGCCTGAATGTCCAATTAACAATTGGGCTTTTCGGGAACCCAGGTGGAGCAGCCAGCCGCGTCGCCCTGATCTACCGCATCCACGACCTTTGGGAAGATTCGTGTACGCTGCGCGGCTACCCTGGAATCGAACTACTGGACCGCAGCTTCCACTCCCTCCCTACTCATCTCACGGATGGACAACGGTCTTTGATCGGTCGAGTTTCCGAGCGCAAGGTTGTCCTTAATTCCAGGAGGGACGCGTACTTTGTGGTCTCGTACATCGACGAGCCGGTTGGTACTAAGACCTGTCTCCGCGCCCCCTATCTGCTGATTATCCCGCCCGGCGACCGCTTGCCGGTCGTCATCTTTAGCCGGCGCAACGACAGTCCCAGTTACTTTGCTCC
>Ga0070739_10002700_pt1 | contig 23158 bp, 16 predicted proteins | sample Coa_R1_7_FD_66445 | JGI IMG/M metagenome (GOLD analysis project Ga0070739, IMG submission 66445) | Surface soil microbial communities from Centralia Pennsylvania, which are recovering from an underground coalmine fire - Coalmine... | ecosystem: Environmental > Terrestrial > Soil > Unclassified ... | reverse complement strand
TCTTTGGAACGGCAGGCCGGTTTACCTTCTACCAGCATACCCTTGAGTTTGGGAACGGCGGCATCCTTGAGGGATTCCTTGAAATACTGCTCCCCGTTGGCGCCGGAAAGCTGGCCCTTGATCCCCAGCCAGATCGCGAGCTGCGGATATTTCTCCTGGAATTCCTTTTGTTTACGCGCAGCCGCGGCGGTTGCGCTCTCGATGGTGAAGCCGGCCGGCGGCATGGGATTCGCCTTCGCCTGCTCCTTCAACTGATCCAGCCCGTCGCTTCCGCCGTGATAGCCCACGTACAGATTGGTCAGCAGCTCGGTCATCTTCTTCGCGTCTTGCGTTCCGCCGAGCGAGGGATCGAGCACCATGGCGCGAATGTATTCATACACGGCCTTGGGATAGAGCTCATCGTATCTGGACTTCTCCGCCCTTGCCTGGCATCGATACGCCTGGCCGAGGTTGTAAGCGATGTACGCATTATCGGGGAAATCGCTGAGAGCCTTGCTAAGGGCGGATTCCGCCGTGTTGCAATCCGGCTGCGGCTGGGCGTTCAAAGCGGCCATGCCCGGCCGGACCTCGATCGTCATCAGCGCGCCCTTGGCATGGGCTTTGAGCTGCTGCAGCGCGGTGTCCCACTGCGCCTGGTCCAGACCTTCCGGCTTGCGGGTGTAGTCCTTCAGCTTCGTGGCGGCCTTGCGCGAGATCTCCGTCTGCTCGGGCGTGGCGTTCGGTAGCGCCGTAATGGCGTCGGTCGCGGGTAGCAGTACTCCCAGCACGCTTCCGGGTCCGGTCTTCGGATCGGGGAACAAGGCATCCAGGTCGCGATCGAGCATAGGCCCCGCTTCGGCCAGCACCTTGTCGTATTGTTTCAGCGCGTTATACGTGCTGATCAGCAGCACGCTCCGGTCGTCTTTATAATCGGAGTTCGGCACCTTCTGCTTCCAGGCTTCGCAGTCGGTGAGCGCCTTATTGAAGTCCTTCTTGCCGACGTCGGTGGCGCAGGCATTGAAAAGCTCGTATTCGCCCTGCTGGTACGTCTTCTTGGGCGCTGCCGCGCCGCCCTGCGCGTACGCCGGCACCGCGGTGCCGGCGGCAACGAGAACACTCAAGGCGGCTGCCGCCGCAATCTTTTTCATGGTCTGGTGTTTGGACAAGTGCGCCTCCTGCTTTCCGGCTTTAGTGACCGCAATGACTGGCTGATTCGCCTTCGCAACCCGGCGACGGATTCCCCGGCTACCCGCAGAGGGCCCAAGGACACTTGCGGAGTATAGCCAAACCACTTTCGTGGCGCAACTCATTCGACTCCGATTCCAGCGCCTGAGTTCCGAATCAAAAATCATACCAAATGAATTTCCATCCGATGCCGGAGACAGACGATGCCCGGCGCAGCCGAAAGGGCGCGGGGCCGTTCCATGCCTCCGGTAAACTCTTTGCCGGCCGCCGGCCGTCGCGCCGGCTCCCCTGCCGCAATGGCCGAGCCGCTCCCCCGCCACAACCGCCGCACGGGGGCGATCCGGCAGTTCGCTCCGCCGGCGCTCGTCGGCACAGTCGCCGCGCCGTCCGTTCGCCGTCCGCACCGTCGCGCCGGTTCCCCAAGTCGCAGCTTGCTCGCCGAGCCGTTTTCCGCGCAGCCGCCTGCCCAACGAAGCCTCTGCCCCGCTTCCCCGCCGCGGTATGCTGAAAGCGTCCCGGGCTCCAGCGGCCTTCGCCTTTTCATGCGCTATCTCGATCTTGCGGTCATCGTCTGCTACCTGGCGGCCATTACCTGGTTCGGCGCCCGGTTCCGCAGCAGGCAGAAAAGCCTGCGCGATTACTTTCTCGGAGGCCGCACGGCGCCATGGTGGGCCATCAGCCTCTCGATCGTCTCCGCCGAAACCAGCACCCTGACGATCATCAGCACGCCGGCCCTGGCGTTCACCGGCAATCTCGGCTTTCTGCAGATCGTGCTCGGGTACCTGGTGGCCCGAATCGTGATTTCGGTTCTGTTCCTGCCGCATTATTTCCGGGGAGAGATGTTCACCGCGTACGAGCTGATGCGCCGCCGCTTCGGGGAACGCATCCGCAAACTCACCGCTTCAATATTCCTTGTGACGCGGGCTCTGGCGGAAGGGGTACGGGTATTCGCCATCTCTTTGGTCATCGCGATCGTCCTGGGGACCGGCGAAGTCGCTTCCATCATCCTGATCACCGTGCTCACGCTCTTCTACACGTTTGAAGGCGGGATGACCGCGGTCATCTGGACGGACGTGGTGCAGATGAGCCTGTACGTCTTCGGCGCGATTCTCAGCTTCTTCGTCATCCTCGGCAAGGTCCCGGGCGGATGGGCGCACGTGGCTGCCGTCGCCGGCGCGGCGCACAAGTTCAGCGTTTTCGATTTCCGCTTTGCACCGTCGATGGCCTTCTTTGCCCGCACCTACAACTTCTGGGCGGGCCTGGCCGGCGGTACCTTCCTGACGATGGCCAGCCACGGCACCGATCAGCTCATGGTGCAGCGCCTGCTCAGCGCCCGCAACGAGGCGCAGAGCCGCGCCGCGCTGCTTTCGAGCTGGGTCGTGATCGTGGTGCAGTTTGCGCTGTTCCTCTTAATCGGCGCGCTGCTGTTCGTGTATTACTCGGATCACCATCTGCCCGCGCCGGAGGCCCTCGGACGCTCGAACGATAGCCTCTATCCGGATTTCATCTGGCATCAGCTACCCCCTGGCGCGGCGGGGTTGGTGGTGGCGGCGATCCTGGCCGCGGCCATGGCCAACCTCAGCGCGGCGCTCAACTCCCTGGCTTCAACGACGGTGGTCGATTTCGTGCGCACCCGCCGCGAGATGAGCGACGCTGCGGCGACGCGCCTGGCGCGCCTCGCGACCATCGGCTGGGGCGCCGTTCTGCTGGGCATCGGCATCGCCGCGCGGCATTCGCACTCCGTGCTGGAGGTGGGGCTGACCATCGCCTCCATCCCCTTCGGCGCGCTGCTCGGCGTGTTTCTCCTCGGCATTCTCACGCGCCGTCCGCGCGAGGGCTCGGCGATCGCGGGAACGGTGGCGGGGCTGATCGGGATTCTGGCGATCCATTTCCTGACGCCGATCGCCTGGACGTGGTACGTCCTCTTCGGGACCCTCATGACATTCGGCGTGGCCATGCTGTATTCCCTCTTCGAGCGCGACGATCCGCCCGAGGAAGTGATGGTCCGCGAGCCCAGCGGCCGGCTCCGGCATCTGCCGCCGCGACAGGCGGAGGCGGGGCCTGATACGAACTATTCATAATAGTTCTTGCAGCCCGGTATACTGGTTCTGGGGAGCTTTCAACGATGGCGAATGTAACGATTTCCCTGCCGGACCAGCTCAAGGAATTCGTGGATGAACAGATCGCCTCGCGCGGGTTCGGGAACGTGAGCGAATATTTCCGATCGCTGCTGCGGGAGGCACAGGAGAAGGAACGTGAAACGCGTCTGGAGGAACTGCTGCTGGAAGGGTTGACGACTGGTCAAGAGATTCCGTTAGACAGCAGGTTCTGGCGGGATCTGCGGGCCGGGGCGGCCGCAAGGATCGAGCAGCGGAAAAATCGGACTGGGCGCAAGTGAGGCGCCTGATCCGTTCGGCTGCGGCGGACGACATACAGCGCCAGTTTCGATATTATCTGCTGGAGTGCGACTCAGACGGAGTAGCAATGCGCTTTTTGGGCGCCGTCGAATGCACCGTTCGATTCGATTTGCCGAAATCCGGCTGCCGGCGCACCGCGGCCGATGGCTTCGGTTCCCCAACTCCGGTCGTGGCCGGTAGACGGGTTCGAGGACATTCGAGTCTACTGCGTGTATTCCGCGGACGCGATCCGCACCGTCCGCGTATTGCACGGCCGTCGCGACCTGGAGCGGATACTCAGACAGGAGGATCTTGCGATTGACTGAGCTGAAGCGCGAGCTGGGCCTGTGGCCCGCCGCTTCCATTGTGGTCGGCACCGTCATCGGCAGCGGCATATTCCTGGTGCCGCGGGCCATGGTGCAGCGGGTGGGCACGCCGGGGATGGTGTTTTTCGTATGGGTCTTCGGCGGCCTCCTCTCGCTCGCCGGCGCACTGACTTATTCCGAGCTGGCCGCGGCGCTGCCGGAAGCCGGCGGCGAATACAATTACCTGCGCGAGGCCTACGGCCCGATCTGGGGATTTCTTTATAGCTGGACGCAGATGTGGGTGGCCAAAAGCGGGTCGATCGCCACGCTCGGCACGGGATTTTTTTATTATTTGACGACTTTTTTTCCAAAATTGGACGGTGTTTTCTATACCGTTCCGCTGCCGATCGGCCCCGGCGGCGGTCCTCTCGAATTGCGCTACGGCCAGTTGTTCGCGATGGCTTTGATCCTCTCGCTCGCGTGGCTGAACTATTATGGAGTCAAGCTCGGCGGCAACGTGCAGCTTGCCGTCACCGGCGTGAAGGTGGCTCTAATCGCCTTTATTATCATTGCGGGATTGGCGTTCGGGACGGCCCATGCCACCCTGCCGGCCGCAGCAGCGCCGGCCGCGCCGTTGACGGCGGCGGGCTTCTTCGCGGCCCTGGTCGGCGCGCTTTGGGCATACGACGGATGGAATAACGTCAGCATGGTGGCGTCCGAAATCCGCGATCCGCAGCGCAATTTGCCGCGCGCATTGATCTGGGGCACGGCCGCCGTAATCGGAATTTATCTGTTGACGAATGCCGCTTATTTTCATGTCCTGACGGCGGCCGAAGTGGGTTCGAGTCCGCGCGTGGCGGCGGAAATGATGTCGCGGATTTTCGCGCGGCCGGGCGCAGCGGCGGTGTCGGTGGCCGCCATGATCAGCATTTTCGCCGCGCTGAACGGCTCGATCCTTTCGGGCTCCCGCGTCCCCTACGCGGCCGCGCGGGACGGGCTGTTCTTTTCCGCGCTCGCTCGGGTCAATCCGCGGCACCATACGCCCGGGGTTTCCGTGCTGGCGCTAAGTGCGTGGTCCGCGCTGCTGGTTTTGTCGGGACGGTACGAGCAACTTTACACCTACGTGATTTTCGCGAGCTGGATTTTATATGGAATGACCACGGCGGGGGTGATCGTCTTGCGGAAAAAGCGGCCGGATTTGCCGCGCCCGTACCGCACCCTCGGATATCCCTGGGTCCCCATCCTATTTGTGCTTGTAGCTACAGTTCTGGTACTTTCGACCCTAAAAGATTCCCCCCGCGAGTCAATTATGGGAATTGGTTTAATTTTAGTAGGAGTTCCGTTCTATTTCTATTGGTCTCGGAAGGGCCATAAAGTCTGAACGGGAGTCGGAAGTCTCAAGCGTACTAGGAGATCTCCGCAGTACGAAAAAGTTGTTTGGTTTTTCTCAAAAAATAAATTCAAACCTTGAAATTCCACGAAATTCCGTACAGAATTGAAACGAGCGGAGGTTCGCGGGAAGCTGGATTCCCTTCCGGAATCGGGGAGTTTCCACCGGACGGCTCCGGAGGCAACACATGGATGTAACGAAGATCCTTGCCGAATTACGCGAGGAGCGCCAGCAAATTGAAGAAGCGATCCTGAGCCTGGAGCGCCTGGCACGGGGCCGAGGGAAGCGCCGCGGCCGTCCGCCCGCCTGGCTTTCAGCCGCCGGCGAAGCGCCGGCAAAGCGGCGTGGGCGTCCTCCAGGGAGCAAGAACAAGGTTGCTCCGGTCGAAGCCGTGGCCCAGGGCAGCGCGGTAGCTTAAACAGTTGCGATTGTGAAAGAGCCGCGACCGTGACGGAGTGGCGCCGGATAACGCGTTCCGGCACCGCGCCTTCACGGCCGCGGCTCTGTCTTTAGGCGTCTAATCAGACCGCAGTTCACCCACAACTGGCGAGATGTTTGCGCCACTGCCGAGGGCGAGCGCGGCCCTCTGAATCGGTCGCGCTCGGGTTTGGAGCACAGACCCAATGGGCCGGGCTGTCCGCCGCCGTTATAAATCCGTGGGCGCCGAGCCCAGCTTCACCCGCAACTGCATCTTCCGGCCGTCGCGATAGAGTGTCAAATCCATCCAATCGCCGCCGCGCTTCCGGGCGAGGGCGCGCTGCAGGAAATTGTCGCCCTCTACGTGCTGGCCGTCGATGGCCACCAGATAATCGCCGCCGATAAAGATCGGATAATTGCCCCAAAACACGCGGCGCGAGCCGCCGCGAATGCCGTATTCGGCCGCGGCCGAGCGCGGCTCGACGCGTTGCACCAGCAGCCCGCTCTCCGCTGGCAGATTCAGCATCTCGGCCAGATCGCTGGTGATCGGTAAGGCGCTCAGGCCAAGGTACGGCTGCGAGACATGGCCGGTTTTGGCGACTTCGTCCAGCATCGCCTTGGCGCGGTTGATGGGCAGCGCGAAGCCCAGCCCGATATTGCCCTGCGGGCCGTAGATCGCGGTGTTGATGCCGATGACGTTGCCGTGCGAATCGAGCAGCGGGCCGCCGCTGTTGCCGGGGTTGATGGCGGCGTCGGTCTGGATCATGCCCTCCAGGCTCTCGTCTTCCGTTTTGATCGAACGGTCGAGCGAGCTCACGATTCCGGTGGTCAGGGTGCCGCCGAAGCCGAAAGGATTGCCGATGGCGAGCACCTTCTGCCCGACCGCCAGACCGTCGGAATCGCCGAGCCGCAGCGCCGGAAGCTTGCGGCCGGCATCGATCTTGATCAGCGCCAGGTCGTCGCGGCGGTCGCGGGCCAGGATGCGCGCCTTGTAGGTCTTCTTATCGGCCAGCGTGACGGTCAACTGGGCGCTGCCGCGGACCACATGGAAGTTGGTCAGAATCTCGCCATCGGGATTGACGATGAATCCCGAGCCGGCCCCTTCACCCTGGTAGGTGCCCCAGAACCAGTCCTCCTGCACCACAATGGACGTGATGTTGACGGTGGCTTCGCGGGAGGCGCGGTAGATATCGATATTGTTCTGTTCATCGGCCGTGTAGGTGCCGCCGGCCGCGGCCGCGGCTGGCTCGGCCCACAGCCGGCCGGCGCTGCGCACGGGCTGGAAGACGCGCGAGATATTCCAATGCGCCACCGAGGTGACGTACAAAAACGAGGCCGCCAGAACGGCGGCGCCCACAAACGGTCGCAGCACTCTCATGATTCGATTCTCCGTAACGCCTCGTAAACCGCCCGGGTCTGGCGCAGCGTATCCTCTTTTTCACCCGATGTATCTATGACGAAATCAGCGAATTTTCGTTTCTCGGCGAGCGGCATCTGCCGCCGCAGCCGAGCCTCGATATCCGCCAGCACGGCCCCCTCGCGGCGGCTCGCGCGCTCCACCTGCTGTTCTGGGCGGCAGGTCACCAGGATGATGCGGTCGAAGCGCTTATAGCTGCCGGTTTCGATCAGGATGGCGGCCTCCACTACGGCGATGCCGTGCGGTTCCCGCGCCGCGAATTCGGCGATGATCTGCTCCTCGCGTTTGACTACCGGCGGGTGCACCAGCGCATTGAGGCGTTCGAGGCGCTCGGGCGCGCCGAAAACACGGGCCGCCAGGGCGCGGCGATCGATTTCGCCGTTGGCCATCACGATCTCCCCGCCAAATTCACGCACCACCGGGCCGTACGCCTCCCCGCCGGGGGCCAGCACTTCGTGGCCGAGTTCGTCGGCCCGCACCAGCAGGCACCCGTAGCTGGCCAGCGCTTCCCCCACGAAACTCTTGCCGGAAGCCAGGCCGCCGGTAAGTCCGACCTTCAGCATACTCCTGTCCGGCGTTCGGCCGAAGCCACGGTGTTGGCCATCAGCATGGCGATGGTGAGCGGCCCCACGCCTCCCGGGACCGGTGTGTAGGCGCCCGCCACGGCAGGGATCTCGATCGGATGCACGTCGCCCAGCAGAGTGCTGCCCTTTTTCTCGAAAGCGGCCAGCTTCTCCGGCGCATCGCGGAAGAGGCGTTTCGCCAGCGCCGCGTCCTCGACGCGCGTGGTGCCGACGTCGATCACGGTAGCGCCCGGTTTGACGTATTGGCCCGTAATCATCGCCGGCCGGCCCAGGGCCGCGACCAGGAGATCAGCTTCGCGGCAAACCGCCGCAAGATCCGGCGTTTTCGAATGGCAGATCGTGACCGTCGCGTGCTCGTGGAGCAGCAGCATGGCGACCGGCTTGCCCACGATGTCGCTGCGGCCAACCACCACCGCGCGCTGGCCGGCGATCGGAATCCGGTAGCGCTTCAAGAGCTCGATGATGCCGGCCGGCGTGCAGGCGCGCGGCCCGGGCAGTCCCGCCACCAGGTTGCCGACGTTGCAGGGATGAAAGCCGTCCACATCCTTGGCCGGCGCGATCGCCAGCAGGATGCGCTTGGCGTCGACCTGCGGCGGCAGGGGAAGCTGCACCAGGATGCCGTCGATATCGTGGCGCGCGTTGAGCTGTTCGACGATGGCCAGCAGTTCCTCGGTGGCGATCGTCTCCGGCGGCGTCAGCGATTCGGAATAGATCCCGAGATCCTGGCACGCTTTGATCTTATTGCGGACGTAGATTTCGGACGCCGGATTGTGGCCTACGAGCACGACCGCCAACCCCGGCGCACGCCCGTGCGCGGCCACCCGCTCCACGCGCGGCTTCAACTCGGCCTTGATCTCGTCCCGAACGCGGTTGCCGTCCAGCAATTGCGCCATGTATCTTCATGATAACTTGGCGGGGAGCCGTTTCCAGGCGGCTGGGCAGGGCATCGGCCTGCCGTACTGTGGAGGCTACGCCGTGGCGCGCTGCGTGGCCGCATGACCGAGGTGGTGTGCCGCAACGGACCGTGCCGCGCGGCGCCATCACGCGGCGGAGGGCATCGGCTGGACCGGTCCGAGCAGCCATGGCTGCTCGCGCGGGAGTTTGCGCGGGTGTTGGGGGTACGGAGGTCGTAACTTGGCGGGGAGCCGTTTCCAGGTGCGGGGACATGGCGTGGGGCCTGCCGTACCGCGGAGGCTACGCCGGCGCGCTACAGGCCGCATGCCCGGGCGGTGTGCCGCAACCGACCGCCCCGCGCGGCGCGATAATGTGGCGGAGGGCATCGGCTGGACCGGTCCGAGCGGCCACGGCAGCTCGCGCGGGAATTTGCGCGGCTGACGGCAGTATGGAGGTCGTAACTTGGCGGGGAGCCGCTTCCAGGTGCTGGAGGCCGCACGCCCTATGTTGAGAACGTGGGTTGCGAAAGGCTTATAGACTACAGGGGAGGGAATATGCCCACACTACAGGCTGGTGAGCCGCAACGAAAAGTCTGGACTCGCGAAGAGGCGGCGCGGCTAACCGATCTCTTTCCGGGTCAGCGGTACGAACTGATCGAAGGGGAACTGATCGACAAAATGGGACAGAAGCCACCACACGCGTACCTGATCGCACTGCTCACGACTCTCCTTTCACATGCGTTCGCTAATCGAGTCCGCGTTCAGTTGCCGATTTCGCTGCCGGATCCCGAAGGCATCACTTCAGAGCCGGAACCTGATTTGGTCGTACTGAAGAGTTCGTCGGCGGATTATATGCAACGGCATCCTGGTCCCCAAGACATTGTGCTGTTGATCGAGGTTTCAGATACCACGCTCCAATTTGACCGCGATACGAAGGCGCGTTTGTACGCCCGATCCGGCATAAAGAACTACGGCATCGTGGATATCCCACAACGCCGGTTAATCTCGCTGCAAGAACCGGGCGGCGATGAGTACAAGATGGTAAGAATCTTTCAGATTGAAGATGTTGCCGATCTTGGTGTGATCTCAGTAGATGTGAAAGACTTATTTACGGTCGCATAGGGGGCGCCATCACGCGGCGGAGGGCAGCGGCTGGACCGGTCCGAGCCGTCACCGCTGCTCGCGCGGTCGCGCGGCTGGTGGCGGTATGCAGGTCAATGGCGAGATCACGAGCGCGGGCCGCGAGCACGGCCGGGCCGGGGCAGGCCGTCGGCCTGCCCTGCCGGGAGCAAAGAGCTACGCTTTGGCGCGCTGCGTGGCGCTGGCGGGGACCATTTCATAGGTGGCCGAGCGCGTGTTGCCCTGCGCGTCCAGCTCGAACTGGAACACGCCGGCAACGCCGTTCAGCCGGATGAACTTTTGCGAGGACGTCGTATAGCTGATGGTCCCGCAGTAATTCACGGCGCCGCCTTCGGCGAAACGCCCCACGCCAGTGCCTTTCCAGGTGACGATCTGGCCGTCCGGCGTGGCGAAGACGCCCTCGCCTTCGCCCTGCAGGCTGCCATCGGGCTTATTCGTGGCGGTGTAGGTGATGAGGTTGGTGCCCTGGATTCCAATGAGCGTCGTGGTTTCTTCAACCGACGCTTCGATCTTCAATTGCGGCTCCGTCGCGATGACGCGCCGGCCGGTGCGTTTGCCTCTTCCTTCTGCAATTTGCGGACCGAGCATGTGCCGCTCCTTTCTGGTTGTCCGGATCGAAATCCGGCTGGCACGATGCTATGCGGACCGTCCGCCCGTTGCAATCGGACAATTGGATGCGGACGTTGGGAAAGGAACGCTCGGCGATGCGGGCGACGGCTTGCTCGTCATCCAGTCCGGCGCCTGCGCCCGCGCGCTTCGGAAGCGAGCGGCCGCCGGGTCTCGACCTGAGCGCGCAAGGACTCCGCGATGGCGTGCGCATCGCCGGCCTGGAGCTGCGCCTCCAGCTCCGCCGCGATGCCCAAGAATTTGCGGTAGCGCGGCTCCCAGATGCGCAGGAACGGGCGCGGATCGAGCCGTCCGGCCACGGGACCGCGGCGGTACAGGCGCTCTTCAAAAGCCTGACTGACGAGGTTCTTTTCCAGCCGCTCGCGGCAGGCGTCCTTCAGAATGCCGGCGAGCCACAGCAGTTCCTGCCTGTCCAGTTGGGCCAGTGGATTCTTGGGGTCGAACATGGGGGCAGATAGGAATATAACATGCGAAGGCCCGCGTTAATGACGCATTTTGTCTGCGCGCACGATGCCCGCGCCCTCCCGGATTACGACCAGCCGATCCGCCGCCACGCCCGCCACCTTTTCGATGCCGCCGTTCGGCCAGCGGATTTCAAGATCGGCGGCCGTTGCTGCGCCGAGCCCGAAGTGCAGGCGGCGGTCGCTCGCCGAAAGATATCCGCTCTGCGCCAGCACGGCCTGCGCCTGCCGCCGATCGCCGTAGCTTGCGACCACCGTCGCGCCGATCGCCGAGCGGTTCGACTTCGTGCCCTCCAGCAGCACTTTTAGCCAATGGCCGGAGGCGCGCAGATCATTGCGCAGCAACGAGGGCGGCTCGTTCATGTTCATGATCAGGATGTCGACGTCGCCGTCGTTATCGAAATCGCCGAAAGCGACGCCACGGCTTGAGTGCGGCTCGGCGATGCCCGGTCCGGCCTCCTCCAGCAGTTCTTCGAACTTGCCGCCGCCGAGATTGCGAAAGACCACGCACGGGGTCTTGTACGGGACCTCGGGCAGCTTGCGCTCGACTTCCGGATAGACCATGCCGGTGGCGTAGAACAGGTCGGGCAGGCCGTCGTTATCCAGGTCCACGATGCCGGCGCCCCAGCCGACGAAACGCGTCTCTACGCCCAGCCCGGCGCGGCGCGTCACATCCAGAAACACGCCCTTTCCGTTGTTGCGGTAGAGGACGGGCAGATCGTCCTGGAAGTGGGTCTTGAGAATGTCGAGGTAACCGTCGGTGTTGTAGTCGCCGATGCCCAGCCCCATGCCCGCCTGCAGTTCGCCGTCCTCGCCCAGCGAGACGCCGCTTTCGAGACCGCATTCGGTGAACGTGCCGTCGCGGTTGTTGCGGAGCAGCAGGCTGGGGGAAAGGTCGCAGGCCACGTAGAGGTCGCACCAGCCGTCGCCATCGAAATCGGCCGCGGCGGCGGTGAGCGCGTAGCCCGGCTTCACCGCCAGGATGCCGGATTTTTCGCTGACATCGGTAAAGGTGCCGTCGCCGTTGTTGCGGTACAGGCGGCAGGGCTCCTGCGGCATTCCGGGCGGACGGCAATAGACGGGCACATCGCGATAGTTGCAGGCGGGGTCCTGGCCGCGCGCGGGCATCTTGGCTTTGTCGAACACCATGTAGTGCGCGACGAACAGGTCGAGGCGGCCGTCGCGGTCGTAATCGATCCACGTGCAGCCGCTGCCGTAGCGGATGCCGGGGTGCAGCAGGCCGGCGCGTTCGGTCACATCCGTGAAGGTGCCATCGCCGTTGTTGTGGAACAGCAGGTTCTGGCCCCAGCAGGTGATGAAAAGGTCGTCGAAGCCGTCGTTATCGTAGTCTCCGACAGTGATGCCGGTGGCCCACACGGAGCGGCCGAGGCCGGACTTTTCGGTGACATCGGTGAACTTGCCGTCGCGATTGTTGCGGTAGAGCCGGATCGTCGCGCCCGGTGGCGTGTTCTGCCAGCGCCGGCCGGTCAGCAGGATGATGTCCTGCCAGCCGTCGTTGTCGTAATCGATGAAGGCGACGCCGCAGCCCATCGATTCCACGATGTAGTCGTTAACCTCCGCGCCGCCGTAGATGACCGGCGCGCGCAGGCCGGCGGCGGCAGCTACGTTCACGAACCGGGCGTTGAAGGGCAGCCCGGAGGGTTTGCCGCGCGGGGTGGGACGCTCGTGGCGCGAGCCCATTCCGAGGTTCTGGGCTGCGGCCCGGCGCCCGCCCGAGCCGAGCGCCACAGCCCCCATCGCCAGAAGGTCCCTGCGGGTCATGAGTTTCAGGATAACGCCGCGCCGGAAGCGGCTTGGGCGCGCGCGGGGAATCGTGTTACTCTCGCCGCTATGCGCAAGAATCTGATGGCCGGGCTCGCTGCCGCGTCCGGCCTCTGCCTGCTCCTGGCGGCCGACGGGCCGGAGAAGATCGACCTCGCGGTTTTGCACCGCATCAAAGCCGAAGCATTCGGAACCAATTCCAAGGTGATGGACACGTCGTTCTATTTGACGGATGTCCACGGTCCGCGCCTCACCGGCTCGCCGCAGGCCAAGGCTGCGGGCGAATGGGCGGTCAAGCGGCTGCAGGAGTGGGGCCTCTCGAGCGTCAAGATGGAGACGTGGGGCCCGTTCGGGCGCGGCTGGAGCTGCACGCATTTCGCGGCGGAGATGAAGGAGCCCGAGTTTCAGCCGCTGATCGGATTCGCGCAGCCGTGGTCGCCGGGCACCGACGGGCCGGTGAGCGGGCAGGCCGTGATGGCGGTCATCACCGGGCCCGACGATCTAGAAAAGTTCAAGGGCAAGCTCAAGGGGAAGATCGTCCTGACGGCAACGCCGCATCCGTCGGAAATGGTGACCAGCCCGTATGCACATCGCCTGACGGATACCGAGCTTGCTGAGGCTGCCGAGGCTCCGGAGCCGACGGGCGGCAATCCGGCGGCGCTGCCGCTCGGCTTTTTCCGTCCTACGTCCGGCGCTCCAGCGGCCGGTGGGGGTGGGCGCGGCGGACGCGGCGCTGCCGGCGGACGCGGCGGAGCTGCCGGCCGCGGCTTCCGCTCGCAACTGAACCAGTTCCTGAAGGATGAGGGCGTGCTGGTGGTCCTGACGCCGGGCAACGGGCCCGACGGCGGCACGGTGATGGGCTCGGCCGCCGGCTCGCAGGACCCGTCCCAACCGCTGCCGCCGACTTCGGTGATCGTCACCAACGAGCACTACAACCGGATCGCCCGGCTGCTCGAGAAGAACATCCCGGTCACGCTGGCGTTCGACATTCAGGCGAAGTTCACCGAGCCCGCGGATTCCTTCAACATCACGGCGGAAATCCCCGGCACCGACCCCAATGCGGGCCTGGTGATGCTCGGCGGTCATTTCGATTCCTGGACCGGAGGCACGGGAGCGACGGATAACGCGGCGGGTTCGGCGGTGGCGATGGAAGCGATCCGCATCCTGAAGACGCTGGACCTAAAGATGCGGCGCACGGTGCGGCTGGCGCTATGGACTGGCGAAGAGCAGGGGATTCTGGGCTCGCGGGCGTACGTGAAGGAGCATTTTGCCGATCCCGCGGATATGAAGCTGAAGCCGGAGCATGCGAAGCTTTCCGCGTACTACAACCTGGACAACGGCAGCGGCAAGATCCGGGGCGTCTACATTCAGGACAACGACGAAGTGCGGCCGATTTTCGAGGCTTGGATGGCGCCGCTGAAGGACCTCGGGGCGACCACGCTGACGATCCGGAATACCGGCAGCACGGACCACATGTCGTTCGATGCCGTCGGGCTGCCCGGCTTCCAGTTCATCCAGGACCCGCTCGAATACGGCACGCGCACGCACCACTCGAACATGGACGTCTACGACCGGCTGCAAGGGGACGACATGGAGCAGGCGTCAGCGATCATGGCGTGGTTCGTGTACAACACGGCCGCGCGTCCGGACATGCTGCCGCGGAAGCCGCTGCCGAGGCCGCGCCCGGCGGGGCTGGGAGGGCGCTGAGAAGCCGGATTTTTGACGCAGAGACGCGGAGACGCAGAGAAATCGCTATGAGACTCTGCGTCTCGGTGTCTCTGCGTCAAAGTGTGAGCTTCAAGCTTTACCCGTGCGCGAAGTACATCAGCCAGCCGAGGCCGAATAGCGCGACCAGGAAACAGACGAACGTGTAGACGCCGTAGTGCAGGCGGTCGCGGTCGCTGTTCTTCGTGACCACGCCCAGCACGACCGAGGTCAGCAGCGCGAATAAAAACGCGGCCTCGAAATGATCCAGGGTCATTTTGGGCATTACTGTTTCCTCCCGGCCGCGATTTCGAAGGCATCCACCATGGCAAGCAGGTTCAGCAGGCCGGCGGTCACCAGGAACTTGGTGCCGTAGTCGTGCACCGGAGGCGTGTGGATGAGGAAATCGGGGCCCGCGCCGTCGGCGTAGTTGTAGCCGAACATGCGGGCGAGCAGATACAGAACGCCGGCGCAGAGGTTGCCGATGAATCCGCCGGTGTTGATCAGCGTGGTGAGCAGGTCGCCGGTCTGCGGCTCGAACAGGGACCCGCGCATCATCAGGCCGAACAGGAACATCAGGGTGATGGAGACGAGCAGGAGCGCTCCGCGGCCGCTGCGCTTGAGCAGGAAATGACCGCCGCCGGGAATCAGCCAGCCGAGCGCCACCGCCGGGGCCCAGGCGCTAACGGGCGGCATCGGTTGCCGCTGCTCTTTCTCTTTGGGCATTAGTTTGAGTTTAGCAAAGGAACGATGCAGGGACCGGAGACGCCGAGGAGAGAAGGAGTTAAGAGGAGGGGCCGGGCACGCCGGCCCCTCGGATTGCGGAGGATCTACCAGTGAATGCGGAGGCCGAACTGCATCTGCCGCGGAGTGTTCATTTGGCCTCCGTTGGGATTATTGGTTCCCAGCACGCCGAAGTCGTTGGGATCGCTGATGTCCAGGTACGGATCGTTAAGCTGCACGTGATTCAGCAGGTTGTAGAACTGGAACATCAGGGTAGCGCCGACGCGGCCTTCTTTCCAGACGCCGAGGTCCTTGGACACCGTAGCGTCCAGGTTCCAGGTGGGCATGCCGCGGATGTTGCCGTTGCTGCCGCAGTTCGTATCGAAGCCCAGCACGCAGGGCCGGAACTTGTTGTAGGCAGCGTCGGGATTCGAGAACATGTTGATGCTGTTCCCGCCGTTGTCCGGGTTGGAGTTCACGCCAGCGCCGCTGGCCGTCGTCTCCGATACGTTGACCTTGTAATGAGCGGAGTTGCCGTAGCTGAACGGCCCGGTGAGCACTGCGCCATCCAGCGTGCTGCCGGTGTTGCAGTTCATCTCGCCGAACGATTCGCAGTCGCCGTTGAAGTTGTTGACCATGAGCGGCGCTCCACTGCGTGCCGTAAAGAGAGGAGCAACGGTCCAGCCCCCGAGCAGGTGGCCCACCACGCCCTTTTGTGTCCTGTACCAGGGATCCTGCCACAGGAACGTCAGGTTGTAGATGAACCGGTAGTCGAAGAACTGCGGGCCGTACATGGCATGGAGGTTCCAGGGGTCGACCACGCTGTAGGAGCTGGTGGCCTGCGACTGATTGCCGGTGCCCAGCGCCCGCGACCAGGTGAAGTTGGATTTGGTCGTGATCCCATGCCAGTCATGCAGGGTCAGCGTGAAATACGCGGCATTGTAGTTGCCGAAGCCGAGCGAGCCATCGGAGTAAACGGCCGAGACCTGGCCCGCGGGAATGCCCGGGCCGGGGCTCGACGGCATGGTGCGGCCCAGGGTCCAGGAGGGAGCTCCGTTGAGCGCCGCCCAGAGCTGGTAGACCTGGCTGTTCTGGATCATCCCGTTCATCGTCCCGTTGTTGGCAATCGCCGCCGTGCAGCTCGCGTAGCCCTTACAGAACGCCGAATTCGCGCCGCCCAGCGCGGTTTCGAAGAACGGTTGCGGAGCCACGTTCACCGTCGCCGCGTTGTTCTGCGCCGCAAACCATACCGGCCAGAAGACGTTGGCGTAGGCTTGGGCGAAGGTCTGGCCGCTCAGCGTGGTCATGTACGGCACCGCATCGAGGTCCACCTGCTGCCACTCGTTACGGATGATCCGGCCGATATAGCCGACCTCGAGGATGGCATGTGTGGAAAGTTCCCGCTGAATGCTCAGGTTGAAGTTGTCGGTGCGGGCCGGCCGGAAATTCGGGTCGAGCACCGAGCCCGAGCCGGACGCGGCGTTGCCGCCCACGCCCGGAACGTACGGTTGAGGCAGCGTCTGGCTGAGTGTGGGCAGCGGCGCCGCCAAGCCGTCGGTTCCGATGCGGAAGGCGTTTGACGGATTGACCTGGGCATTGCCGACGCACTGGCCGGTCATGGTGGGGTAGCAGGATACCGCCTGGCCCAGGCCGGTGCCCAGCAGCGGAACCAGCACCAGGTCGACGCCGTTCAGCCGCGCGAAGACCCGGCTGTAGCCGCCGCGGATGACGGTCTTTCCGTTCCCCAGAAGATGGCCCATGAGGCCGTCGGTAAAGTGCGGATTCCAGGCTACGGCCACGTGCGGGCTGAGGCCGCGGTAGAACGGGTTGTACGGGTACTTGGTGCTGGCGCCCGTCACATTCTTAACGGTCGCCCACGCCACCGTCGGGTTGTAGACCTGGCCCTGCAGAGCAGCGGACTTCCGGGCGGCCAGGTAACTGGAGAGGTCGAACGGATGGCCGTTGGTATCCGTCAACTCCACCTGCTTGCCGTTCGCTTCGACAGGCGGCATCTCCACCGTATAACCGAGGCCGTAACTCAGCGTGACGCTCGGCTTCAGATGCCATGTGTCGGTGGCGTACAGGTTATACGAGGGGATGGTGCTCTGGTCGAACATGTACGACCCCGGCGGCTGCAGCGTGAGTTGCGCGCCGCTCCGTGTGAACAGATCCTGCGACTGGTCGACAATGCCGAGCACTTCCGTGTACAACCTCCGGTAGGTGCTCACCTGGCTCGAAGGCACGCCCGCCGGCACGATGGACGAAGGATAGGTCATGCCGCCGCCGCTCGTGATCTGGTACACCGGCGCGTTCATGATGCCCTGGCCGTTGTCGTTGCGCAGGTGGTAATCGAACTGGTGCATGTACAGGCCGCCGACCTGGATCAGGTGGTTGCCCTTGATCTTCGTCAGGTCGTCCTTGATCTGCTTGTCCTGGCCGTCCCAGAAGCGCTGGCGGACGCTCTGCGTGTTGACGTTGTAGGGGATCAACGCGCTGGAAGTTTCGCCGCCGATTTCGAGCGCGCCGGCGAGTCCCGGCAACTGCGGCGGCGCGGCGGAGGTGCCCCATTGCCAGAAATTCCGCAGATAGCTGAACGTGAAATTGTTGGTCGTGGTGGCGGAGATGTTCGTCGTCATGCCGGTGACCCAGTAGCTCGGCTGCTGCGGACGCACGGCGCGCGCGGCCGGAGTGCCGAGCGTATCGCCGGGAAGAGCGCCGCCGATATCCACCTGCTGGGTGCCCAGCCGCACGAATTTATAGTCGCGATAGCTGGCCATCCAGTGCCACTTGTCGTTGAAATCGTGGTCGATGCGGCCGACATAGGAGTTCGACGTAATCGGTTCCGCCACGATGCCCTGGAAGTTCAGCGTGTTGTAGTGGTCGCCGCCGGTGTTGGTATTGGGCAGCGGCATGTACTTGTTCCAGAGCTGCGAAATCAGCGGGTTGAATCCGAGACCGCGGGGGTCGCAGGAGCCGCCGCCGCAAGTCGTCGGCTGATACGTGACGCCGTTGACCGTCACGGGATTCGAGTTCAGATTGATGGGCACATACCCGGCGGCGCCTTCGTTAATGAAGAACACGCCGGCCCGCAGGGTGGCCGTGGGGACGGCGCGCGTGTAGATCGCCGATTGCGGGAACCGGAAACCTTCATAGTTGAAGAAGGCATACCACTTGCCGCCCAAAACATTTTTCGGCACGATCGGACCGCCGATGGCCGCGCCGAAGCGGTTATCATGCGTGATCGGCAGCGGGGTATAGGGGAGGCCTTTGGAGGGCGTGTGGTTGTTATCCCACGAATTGGCCGCGCCCACGTCGGTGGCGAAGTAATATTCGTATGCCGAACCGTGGATGGAGTTGGTGCCGCGTTTGGTCACCATCTGGATCTGGCTGCCGGAGGAACCGTTGAAATCCGCCGTCTGGCCGCTGGTCGACACCTTGAACTCCTCGATGCTCTCGACCGAAGTCGGCATCACGCCCGAGGGGGGCCCTCCGCCGGCGGTCGGCACGTTATTCGCGAAACTGCCGGTGTAATCGCGCATCGAGCCGTCCATGTCGTTGGAGTTATTGCCGCCATCGAGCTGGAAGGTGTTCTGGTCGTACATCGCGCCGGCTACGGAGCCCTCCGGCGTGACGCCCGGCTGGAAGATCGCGAAGGTCGAAGCATCGCGGCCGATGTTCGGCAACTGGATCAGCGAGGGCCCGGTCAGCGTGGTGCCGACCGTGGCATTCGTGGTTTGCAGCTCCGCGCCCGCGACGGCGGCCACCTCGACCGTGGTGGCGGTCGTGCCGACCTCCAGCCGCGGATTGATCGTGAGCACGATGCCGACCTCGACGTTCTGCTTCGCCGCTTTGTAGGCCGAAAATCCCGTCTTGCTGACGGTCAGATCGTAAGTGCCGGGAGGCACGTTGACGAAGATATAGCGGCCAGCATCATTGGTTTGGGTGACCAGAGAATTGTTGGTTGCGGTATCGGTCAACTTAACCGACGCGCCTGGGATGGCGGCGTTGGTTGCGTCCGTAACCTGCCCGGAAACCGTGCCGGTTGCGGCCTGAGACCAGACTGGCAGACTGCTCCCCGTGAGCAGTATCCCGACTGCCAACCCGGTGAAAAGGGATGATCCTACCCACCGTTTGAAGTTCATAACCTCTCCTCAGTTACGTGGGCGCTCTTGGCGAGCGCTTTTTAAAAAGCCGGCTTCCGATCATCCGGAAGCGGACCTAAATGTATTGGGGGGATTCTATGCCATAAGTCGCTTGTTGTCAAGATGTTTGCTTCGCTATGGGAGCCGATCGAAAAATTTTAGGCAGAGCGCCGCGCGCGGTAATATCGGCGCGAATCCAGCCTCTTCTCTGCCAGTGGGGCGATCACCGTCCGGTTGCGGTGTGAAAACACACAGAGGTTTGCGGGAAATCCCCGGGACCGCCCTACAGGAGGAGCATTGATACGGAACTTTAGTCGCACGATGGGTGCGTGCGCCCTGCTTGCGCTCGCGCCGATTCTTTTGCAGGGCCAGAGCATCTCGATAGCCCCCGCTACGCCTTCGGTCGGGCTGAACCGGCCGGTGCAGTTCACGGCCACGGCAAGCGGACTCGCCAATTCCGGAGTTACCTGGGCCGCGGGAGGGCAGATCGGCGGAAGCGCCATGGCGGGCACGATCAGCGCGAGCGGGCTCTACACCGCTCCGGCCGCGATGCCGGGCCAGAACCCGGTCCTGATCACGGCCACGAGCACCGCCGACGGCAAAACGGCCGGCACGGCTTATGTCTATCTCATGGGCCCCGGGCCCACCATCACCTCGATCAGCCCGAATCCGCTTCCCTCGGGCACCTTCACCGTCACTATCACGGGCCAGGGCTTCCAGCAGGGCGCGGTGGTGATGGATGGCGCGGTGCAGCTTGCGACTCTCTCGGTCACCTCCAACACCGTGCAGGCGACCGGATACCAGGCGCCGGCGGCCTCTGCCACATTCTTTGTGCGGAATCCGGGAACCGAAGGCAGCAACCAGATCACGGTCCCGGTGACCACGTCCGGCAGCAACGCCGGCGGCAGCGGCGGATCGGGCGGCGGCACGACGCCGGCCCCGGTGGTCGCCCCGGCCAGCGCGACGGTCGTGCTGGGCGGCACGCAGCAATTCAGCGCCAGTAACGTTACGTCCTGGAGCGCCACGGCCGGGACGGTCACCTCCGCGGGTCTCTATACTGCGCCCTCCACGATGCCGGCCGGCGGAACCGACACCGTCACGGCAACCGGACCGGGCGGGAAGAGCAGCGCTACCGTGACGCTGATCCCCAGCACCCCGCCTGCGATCCAGTCGGTCGTGCCCGGCTCGCTGCCGCTCGGCGTTTTCAGCATCACGGTCACGGGTACGGGTTTTCTGCCGCAATCCGTGGCGAAATTGAACGGAACGCCGCTTAACACGGTGCTCGCGGGAGGCTCGCTGACGGTAACGGGCTTTGCGGGAACGGCGGGGCAGGCGAACCTGACGGTGGCCAACGGGCCGGTGGTTTCGGCGCCGTATCCGGTGCAGGTGGGAGTGGCGAACCCGGTGGTTTCAGCGGCTGCGGCGCGGCGCTTCCTCGAGCAGGCGGCGTTCGGCCCGACGCCCAAGGATGCGGACCACGTGCAGCAGATCGGCTTCCAGGCATGGATCAACGAGCAGTTCAACATGCCGGCGGTTTCGAGCTACAGCGCGATCACCGGCAGCCAGGGCGGGATGCCGACGTACTTCCTGGCGAACGCGGTCACCAACCCCGACCAGTTGCGGCAGCGCGTGGCCTTTGCGCTCAGCCAGATCTTCGTGACCTCCCTGACGAAGCTGATCTGGAACAGCTTCATGGTCCCCTACCAGGACATGCTGCTGAACGATGCGTTCACCAACTACCCGCAGATCCTGAGCGATGTGACCTTGAGCCCGGCGATGGGCTACTACCTCGATATGGGCAATAACGCCAAGGCCAACCCGGCCGCGGGCACGGCGCCGAACGAAAACTATGCGCGCGAAGTGCTGCAACTGTTCAGCATCGGGACCGTGCTGCTGAACCCGGACGGGACTACGCAGAACGATCCCTCGACGAATCTTCCGCTCCCCGCCTACGACCAATCGATCATTACCGAATTCGCGCGCGAATTCACGGGCTGGACGTACGCGCCGCCTCCCGGCGGCCAACCGGCATGGGGCGCATATCCGAGCAATACGAACTCGCCGATGGTCCCGATCCCCGCCATGCACGACACGGGCTCGAAAAAGCTATTGACCGGCTATGTGGCGCCGGCGATCGCGCCGGGGCAGAATGCCACCGCGTATCAGACCCAGGACCTGCAGAACGCGCTGCAGAACATTGCCACGCACCCTAACGTGGCGCCGTTTATCTCGCGGCAGTTGATCCAGCACCTGGTCAAGAGCAATCCGACGCCGCAGTATGTGGCGCGTGTTGCGGGGACATTCGCGCAGACGAACGGCGATATGAAGTCCGTCATCAGCGCCATCCTGCTCGACCCGGAAGCGCGGGCCAATGACGACACCTTCGGCACGGGCGACCAGCCCACGGATGGCCACCTGCAGGAGCCGGCGCTGTTCCTGCCGGCCATGATCCGCGCCTTCGGCGGCACCATGACGACCGCGAATTACTACGCCAACGTGCTGGCCTCGATGGGTGAGGACATCTACAATCCCGCCAGCGTGTTCAATTACTTCTCGCCCTTCTACGGCGTCGCGGGAACCGGCGGCCTGCAGGGGCCGGAGTTCCAGATCGACAACGCGAATAACGCCATCCTGCGGGAGAACCTGATCGCCAGCTTCTTCAACCAGTATTCCAACCCGATCCAAAGCTACGGGCCGGGCACCACCGTTGACCTGACGCCGTTCCTGGCGCTCGCGCCGGCGCCTGCCATGCTGGTGGACGCGATCGACCTTTCGCTGACGCACGGCAAGATGCCGCAGGCGATGAAAACGATCATCGTCAACGCGGTAACCGCCGATGCCGGCGGCAACCTGCACCGCGTGGAGACGGCGATCTATCTGACGCTGCAATCGAGCTATTACAACGTGTGGCACTAGCGGACTCGGAGGAGGGCGGGACGGATTCGGAGGCGTTCCGCCCCCGGAGGGGGATCGAGGATCGGGGATCGGGGAATCGGAGGACGAAACGCGTCCGCGGCTGAATCAAAGCCGTGGCTCGGCCCCGATCCCCGACCCCCGATCCCCCTCCGGTAGTTCCGAAAAGTGCGAGGAATTTGACGAGAATCTGAGGAGACATTCATGCTCATTCGAACGAGGCGGGAATTCTTTAGAACCGTTCTGGGTGGTTTGGGGGCGGTCGGGGCACTTGGAAAATTCGGTGAAATGGCCGCTCTGGCGAACAACCCCAGCAACAACTATCCGTATCAGGCGTTGGTATGCATCTTTCTGGCGGGCGGCAACGACGGCCACAACACCGTCTTCCCGGTGTCGACCCTCGCTAAGAATGAAACATCGTACCTGAAGTACCGCGGACCGCTGGCGCTGCCCAGCCCCGGCGTCTCTACGATGATCCATAACGGCGGCGACGTCTACGGTGTCCACCCCAACATGCCGGAAATCGCCGCGCTGTACAACCAGGGCGTGGCGGCCGTGATCGCAAATGTGGGCAACCTGGTGCAGCCGATCACCAAGGCGCAGTACCAGAGCCCTGGGGCGGTGGTGCCGTTGCAATTGTTCTCGCACGCGGACCAGGTCAACCAGTGGCAGAGCGCCATTCCGGACAAGCCGGCCAATACCGGATGGGGCGGCCGCGCCGAGGACCTGATGGCGCAGAGCGCCAATGCCGGCGCGCAGTTTTCGCCGATCACATCGACCTCCGGCTGCGGGCTGTTCTGCACCGGCACGCAGACGTTCGCTTCGACCGTGCCGGTCGGTGGCGCGTCGCTGCTCCAGGGCGCCACGAGCGGGCCGCGGTTGAACGCGGTGAACGCGCTGATGCAGTTCGATAACGGCCTGAAACTGGTCTCCGCCGCGAACCAGACCTACCTGCGCGGTGTCGGTTTCTCGCAGGCGCTGAACGCGGCGCTGGCATCCGCCAAGATCTCTACACCGTTTCCCTCGACTCTGCTGGGGCAGCAACTCCTGACGGTGGCCAAAATCATCAGCATCCATCAGGTGCTGGGCATCACCCGCCA
>Ga0070739_10002698_pt1 | contig 23168 bp, 21 predicted proteins | sample Coa_R1_7_FD_66445 | JGI IMG/M metagenome (GOLD analysis project Ga0070739, IMG submission 66445) | Surface soil microbial communities from Centralia Pennsylvania, which are recovering from an underground coalmine fire - Coalmine... | ecosystem: Environmental > Terrestrial > Soil > Unclassified ... | reverse complement strand
CATATTGACGGCGCTGACGCGGCCGCGCATCTCATCGGGCGTGCGCAGTTGCACGAGCGTGTGGCGCACGATGACGCTGACCATATCGCAGGCGCCGATCAGCACCAGAGCCGCGAGCGAGAGCGCCAGGTTGCGCGAAAGACCGAAGACGATGGTCATCAGACCGAAGCCGCACACGCACCAGAGCATCGCCGCGCCCACCTTGCGGCGCAGGGGGCGGTGGGCGATGAGGATCGCGGTGAGGATGGCCCCGAGGCCCGGACCGGCGCGCAGGATGCCGAGTCCGCGAGCGCCGATCTTGAGAATTTCGCCGGCATACACCGGAAGCAGCGCCACCGCGCCGCCAAGCAGGACGGCAAAGAGGTCCAGGCTGATGGCGCCGAGCAGGACCTTGTGGCTCCAGATGTAGCGGATGCCGCCGAGCAGCACATCCATCGACACGCCGCGCGGCCGCGGAGCGATCGAGATGCGAACCGTGGAGAGCAGCGCCAAACCGCAGAGATACGCCGCGGCGGCGCAACAGTAGACGGGTACGGGACTTCCCGCGAAACCATAGATGAGTCCGCCGAGCAGCGGTCCCAGGCTCAGGGCCGCCTGGAAAATGGACGAACCCCAGGAGACCGCGTTGGGGAAATCCTCTTCGGGCACCAGTTGCGGGAAGAAGGCTTGCGCGGTCGGCGCATTGAAAGCGCGCACGACGCCGTTGGCGACCAGCACGGCATAGATCGGCCAAACCGTGCGGAGGCCGTGCAGGCTCAGAGCGAGGAGCGAGAGCGAGCAGCAGGCGAAAGCGGCCCAGCAGATTACCAGAATCCGGCGCCGCGGGTACCGGTCCGCCGCGTGGCCGGCGACGAGGAAGAGAACGATGCCGGGGAGGAACTGCGCGAGACCGACGAGACCGAGATCGAGAGGCCGGCCCGTCAGCCCATAGATCTGCCAGGCGACGCCGACCGCCTGCATCTCCGAAGCCGCGGTGGCGAGGAAGCGGGCGGGCAGATAATACCGGAAATTGCGGTGGCGGAAGGCAACGCGGCCGGCTGCGGGAGCGATCAAGATTTCATTCTAAACCGGAGCCGGCAAACCTCACCGCGGAGCCACAGAAGGAATGGAGGCACGCGAAGAAAAAACAATTTGCCCGCCGCGGCGTCTCCAAATGTTCGGGCGCCGCAGGCGCCGGTTTATCCAGCCTTGGCCGTGCGCCAGCGGCGCATTCCTGCCGCGCCGAGCGCCAGCGCGGCCAGGCCGGTCAGTGCGAACGTCCCCGGCTCCGGCACGCCCGTATAGCCCGCGCGAATCTGTGCTCCGCTGGTGCTGTAAGCCCAGCCCTCCACCGTGACCGACGGGCCGTTCGCATACGCGGGACCATATGTGTCGGTGACCGAGCCGCTCAGCTCGATCCAGCCATAGCGCGGTCCCGTGCCGGGGTTGAACTCGAACAGCGCGTACTTATCGGTGAAGCTGCCGTCGCCGCGAGTGTGATGGAAATAGTTCCGTACGGTGCTGCTGTGGGTCGTGTGGGTCGACAGCGACCACCTGCGCTGGTTGATCAGCAGGGATCGCGCCCCCGTCTGAGCGCCCCAAACCGCGCCGGGGCTAAAGAGCTTCAGATAGGGCCCCCCGGCAAACGTGAGACGGCCTCCATCATAGGCACTGATTCGCCGGCTCGACAAGGTATGGCTCGCCCTCGCTATAATCTGGAACGAGATCCGGATCGGATAATGGTTCACAGTAAAGAAGGGTCCGAGTGACTGGCGGTAGCTTCTCTGGAACCCATTTCGTGGTCCAGCCGACCTGAACATCCAGCGGACCGGAGTAAACAATCGGGCTGGCTTCGGCCTTGTCCGCGGTCACGAAAACGGCGCCTGCTCCCACCGCCGAAAGCGATGCCAACCGTTGCAGACTCCTTTTCCTTAGCTTTTTCAACTTGACCGCACCTCCGAAGCACGGAATTGTACGTTAGTACTACCGGTTGGTCAAGTGCTGGCTGTCCGGGGAACTTAACAGGCCTTGGCTGCCCGCCAGCGGCGCATTCCGGCCGCGCCGAGCGCCAGCGCGGCCAGGCCAGTCAGCGCGAACGTCCCCGGCTCCGGCACGAAACCGGCGGGAAGCTGCTCATTGGGGGTGGTATCGTAAGCCCATCCCTCCACCGTGACCGACGGGCCGTATGCATTCGAGGTACCGTACGCGTTGGTGACCGAGCCGCTCAGCTCGATCCAGCCGTAGCGCGGTCCCGTGCCGGGATTGAACTCGAACAGCGCATACTTATTCGTGAAGCTGCCGTCGCCGCCAGTGTAATGGAAGGTGGCGGTGGACGATAGCGACCATTTGCGTTGGTTGATCAGGAGGTAAGGCGCCCCCGTCCGAGTGCCCCAAACCGCGCCGGGGCTAAAGAGCTGCAGGTAGTTCAGCACGCCCCCGGCGAACCGGAGATTGCCAGATCCATAGGCACTGATTCGGCGGCTAGAGGTGCGGCTCGCCATCGCCTTAATCTGGAATGCAATCGAGGATCCGACTGACTGGCGGTAGCGTATCTGGAACCCGTTCGTCGTCCAGCCGACCTGAGCATTCAGCGGACCGGACCAGTAGATCGTTCCGGCTTCCGCCTTGTCTGCAGTCACCAGGACCGCGCCCGCGCCCACAGCCGAGAGCGTCGCCAACCGTTGCAGATTCCTTTTTCTCAGCTTGTTCAACGTGAGCGCACCCCCGAATACGGAATTGTACGTTAGTACTGCCGGAGGGTCAAGTACTGGCTGTGCCAGGAACTCAGCAGGCCTTCGCGGCGCGCCAGCGCCGCATCCCGGCCGCACCGAGTGCCAGGGCGGCCAGGCCAGTCAGCGCGAACGTCCCCGGCTCCGGCACGCCCGTGTCGCCCGCGTGAATCTGCGCTCCGGTGGTATCGTAACCCCAGCCTTCGATCGTGACCGCCGGGCCGGCATTCGGCGAATTACCGTACACGTTGCTGACGAACCCGCTCAACTCGATCCAGCCGTAGAGTGGGCCCGTGCCCGGGTTAAACTGAAATAGCGCGTACTTATGGCTGAAATTGCCGTCGCCGCGGGTGCGGTGAAAAGTGCGAATGCCGCCGCCTGAGGTCTGGGTGCTCCACCAGACACGCGTGTTGACGTTAAGGCCGGTTCCCGCTGCAGCGCTGCCCCAGACCGCACCGGAGCCGAAGAGCCGCAACGGGTTCCCGAATCTCGGTAGGCTTCCCCCAGGATGGGTAGCGGCGGCAAACACCAGATTGCCCAGGCCGCTGGCAAAAACATGCCGGCTATGCCAGTAGCTCTTTCCCTTGGTATATGTGCCCGGGCTGAGCCGCCAGTTGAAAAGTGTGTTCCAAGAGGGACCGAACCAGAGCCCGTCCCCCGCGACGAGCGTTTGCCAATATGTTCCGGAGCCGCCTGCCGCGGGCCAGCCGATTTGAAAGTTCAGCGGCCCGGAGTAAACGATGGCGCTGGCTTCGGCCTTGTCGGCCGTCATAAAGACCGCGCCGGCTCCCACAGCCGAAAGAGAAGCCAGGCGTTGCAGATTTCGCTTCTTCAGTTTCATGGGATCGAGTTCCTGGAAAAAATGGGAACTGCCAAACTCCGGTTACGCAACCCTCGCGGCGTGCCAGCGGCGCGTGCCGGCCGCGCCCAGCGCCAGGGCGGCGAGCCCTGTCAGCGCGAACGTGCCGGGCTCCGGCGTGGCGCTGCCCGTATCGCCGGCGTGGATCTTCGCTCCGGTGGTGTCGTAAGCCCAGCCCTGGATCGTGAGGGACGGGCCGAGCGTAGGGTCTGCTCCGGACGCATCCGCAGCGGACGCGGTGAGTTCCATCCAGCCGTAAAGCGGCCCGGCGCCAGGGTTGAAGCGGAACAGCAGGTATCGGTCGCTGAAGGCGCCGAACCCGTAAATATGGTGGAAACTATTGCCGTTGCGAGTTCCCCAGGCCCGGTCAATGACTGGGAGGAAACTCTGCCCCAGGCTGCTGCCCCACGTCGCTCCGGCGCCCTGGGGTCCGTTGCCGAAATTCAAGTTGCCGATTCGGCTGACATAAATCGACCGGACGGATTGGAAGCCGCTGGCGAGGCCGGTGCCGGTCGAAAAGGCCTTGAACCTGAATCCCTGCCCTCCGAATGTCTGCGTATAACTGCCGGTGTGTCCCGGATTGGGCCATCCGAGCGAGATATTCAGCGGCCCGGAGTAAGTAATGGCGCTGGCTTCCGCTTTATCGGCCGTCACGAAAACAGCGCCCGCTCCTACGGCCGAGAGCGACGCCAGGCGTTGCAGATTCCGCTGCTTGAGTTTCAATTCAGTTATCTCCGACGTAACGTTCGAATGCGAAAAGGTGTGTACATGCCGGTCCGGATATTCAGAACCACGCAATCCACGGTCGGTGTCTCGGCCCGGACCGCCCCTGCGGCGCCGAGCCGCCACAAACCCGCGAGCACCTGCCTCTTGAGTTCTCTCCTGTCATCGGGATGTATCCCCTTTTGGCGCGGCCGTGGCGCTTGGCGCGGAAGCGGAACTCCCTGGGGCCGGCAGGGATGGTCGCCGGCGGATTGTTGTTCCCGGCGTCCCCGAAATAAGCCGTATACATGCCGGTCTGCCCGTTTTGGATCACGCAATCGGCGGTCGCCGTCTGCGCCCGGATAGCCCCGGCGCCGGGAAACCAGCCGGCGGCGATGAGCCGTTTCATATTTCAGCCTCCGTAAAAAGAGTTTATGGAATGCGATGTAGCGGAAGGAGTTAGAAGGGGCTACAACGGGATAGCTAGCCCCGGCCCAGTACGCATGGCCGAGCGCGTAACCGGGGAAGGGCACGATCACCCTTACCGCCTGCACGTGCCGCCCGGGGTGCCTGGCAGCCGCCCTTCGCACCGCACGATGCGGCTCTTTTGCGGCCGCGCCGCGGCAGATGCTAACTAACTAAGCGCTCTTTTTCTTGCGCCAACGGCGCATGCCCGCTGCGCCCAGCGCCAGAGCGGCCAAGCCCGTGGACGCGAACGTATCCGGCTCCGGCGTGGCGCTGGTGCCGGTGTCTCCGGCGACGATGCGGTTGCCGCTCGTGTCGTACGCCCAGCCTTCAATCGTCAGCAGCGGGCCGTTAGCGGCGGAACTATCGCCGCCGGCTGTTACGCTATAGCTCAGCTCGACCCATCCATACAGCGGGCTGGGACCGCTGGACGGCGTGATGGTAAACAACGCGTAGGAATCGGTGAACGGGCGGTTGCCGAAGGTTCCGTGAAACGCCCCGGCCGTGGTCCAGGTGCGGCCGCCGACCAAGCCTTTCGGATTCAGGTTGAAGGACCCGGGAAAGGCAGAGCCGTTCCGGAAAACCTGCATTCCGTAGTATTGACCCAACACGCTCGCCCGCTGGCCGTGGAAGAGAATCGACCGGTAGACCCGGCTGGATGAGTTTCCCGAAGTGCGGGCAAAAACGAGGTTTGCGGAGGCCCCGAGTTGGATCGTCTGGTGAGCTGCCGGACCCGAATTCGCGGACCAGCCTACCTGAAGGTTCTCGGTCCCCGAATACCAGATCGTCCCCGCCTCGGCTTGATCCGCAGTGAGGAAAGCCGCTCCCGTGCCTACGGCCGAAAGCGTGACCAGACGCTGCAAATTTCTTTTTTTCAAAGATTTCCCTGACCAGTCCTGAAGAATTACTGAAGTACGGCTTTACTGTATCAAGCCGCACAAAACAGAAACAGTACCCGTTTGGTTAATTAGTACTGGAGTTGGCCAGGCGTTGCGGTCTGGTTGAACTGCCCGGCTCTGGCACGGGCCCGGGCCAGTCGAAAGCGCGCCCCTTATGCCAGCCGCCGCGCGGCGCGCCACCGGCGCATCCCGGCGGCGCCGAGCGCCAGCGCGGCGAGCCCGGTCCCCGCGAATGTGCCCGGCTCCGGCACGGCGCTGCCCGTGTCGCCGGCGTGGATCGGCGCCCCGGTCGTGTCGTAAGCCCAGCCCTCGATCGTAAGGGAGGGGCCAAATGACGGCAAGCTGCTATTCGCGGCGGTTACGGACCCGCTGAGTTCCACCCAGCCGTAAAGCATCCCGGCGCCAGGGTTGAATCTGAACAGCGCGTATTGATGGCTGAAGTCGCCGCGCGCCGATCCGTAGAACGTGTTCGCTCCGCTCGTTCCAAAGGTTCTGCCAATGACCTCCAGCCCCAGTCCCGCAGGCGCACCGCCCCAAGTCTGCCCTGCACTGAAGAGCGGTAGGAGAAGACGCGACGTTCGGGCAAAGCCGAGACTGCCTCGCCCCGTGGCGTAGACTGACCGGCCAAACTGGATGTTGCTCCCGCGGACGTGCGTGAACGCATGCCCCTTAAACTGGAACGCGTTTCCCCCTCCGAGCGTCTGCGAATAGCTGCCGCCAGTCCCACCAGGGTTGGGCCAGCCGAGCGAAATGTTCAGCGGACCGGAGTAAACGATCGCGCTCGCTTCCGCCTGATCGGCGGTCACGAAAACGGCGCCCGCCCCCACGGCCGAAAGAGAGGCGAGGCGTTGCAGACTTCGTTTCTTCAATTTCAACTTGTGTCCTCCGAAGGAGGAACTATTGTACCGATTGGTACCGATCGAAAACAGTGTCCGTTCGGACACTGTCAAAGAGCTCCGGCTAGGAATGCCGCGGCAGCCGAATAAGCCCGGATCCAGGATTTCCACAGCAGGAAATCGTGGATTTCGTCCGGGAAAATCAGCTCTTCGACCCGCACGTTCCGCCGCCGCAGCGCATCCGCCAGCATCACGGTCTGGTTGAACTGCACGTTGCGGTCGTCGTCGCCCTGGATCAGCAGCACCGGCGAGCGCCAGCCGTCGAGAAAGGCCATCGGCGAGGAATCGAAGGCCAGCTTGTAGTCCGGCTCGCCCTTGGGAATCCCCAGTTCCGTCGCCCAGTTGTGAACGCCGTGCAGGTCCACGCCCGCGCGGTAGAGGTCCGACGAGCGCGCCAGCGCCATGGCCGTGAGGTAGCCGCCGTAGGAGCCGCCCCAAGCGCCGATGCGCGCCGGGTCGATCTCGGCACGCGAGCGCAGGTATTCGGCCGCAGCCTTCACGTCCGCGTACTCGCTGCCGCCGGCGGGTCCATAGCCGAGGGCCTCCCGGAAGTCGAGGCCGTACCCGATGCCGCTGCGGTAGTTCACGGAAAGCACGGCGTACCCGCTGTTCGCCAGGTACTGATTGAACGCGTAGGCGTTCGAATAATAGGTCATGTAATGCCAGCCGAGCAGCATCTGGCGCCGCGATCCGCCGTGGAAAAAGACCACCGCGGGCGCGCGGCCCGCCGCGTGCGGCGGCAGGAAAAGCTGGCCGTGGATTTCGACGCCGTCGGCGGCGCGGAACACCACGGGCTGCGGCGTGACCACGTGGCCGAGCGGAAAATCGGCGGGGATCGCAGCGGGGTCGGCCTCAATCGTCCGCCCGCCGATGCTCACCGCGACGCGCATCGGGTGCTGCGCGTCCGAGTGCTCATAAGCGATCGCGCCCGGAGCCGAAACCGGCGCCGGCCGGCATTCGATCCCGCTGCCGGAGGTCACGGCCACGGGCTGGCCGCCCGCCACGCGCACGCGCCACAGATGCCGCCGGTCGATATCGCCCTGGTTCGACGAAATCATCAGCTCCGTGCCGCCGGGTTCGAGCGCCACGTCTTCGACCTCGAACGCGCCTGGCGTCAGGCGCACGGCCTCGCCTCCGGCGGCCGGCACGGCATACAGGTGCGTCCAGCCGTCGCCCTCCCAGGGGAACACGATCCGCCCGCCGGCCGCCCAGAACAACTGGCGATCGCCGGCGATCTCCCGGAATACGCTGCCCGCACCCGTTCTCGCGCGCCAGATTTCGCGGCCCTTGCCGGTCTCCACATCCGCCACGCGGATCGACCAGGGCTCGCCCGCGCGCTCCGGTTTGCGGACCGGCCGCAAGCCGTCCGATGGCACGCGGATGAAGCCAATGCTGCGGCCGTCCGGCGACCACGCCGGGTATTCGTCGAAATCGGTCGAGGGATCGACATACTGCACGGCATCGCGAGCGGCGTCGTACACGCCGATCAGACTGTGGTCGCCGCGCCCGCTGACGAAGAGAATTCGCGAGCCGTCCGGCGACCATGCCGGGGCGCCGCACGAACCGCGCGCCACAAATGCCTGGGCCGCCGGCGATTTGCCGTCAAGCCGCGCCCACCAGATCTGATTGCCGCGGACGAACGCCACGCGATCGCCCTTGGGCGAGACTGCCGGCTGCGCGCCATCGCCGAGCTTGCGCGGCGCACCGCCGCTCGCCGCGACGATCCACACGGCCTGCTGCTCGCCACGCGGATTGTGCGCCGGATTGGGCGCTTCGCCCGCGCGATTGGCGCTTCCGCCGCGCACGTAGAGGACGGCAGAAGCATCCGGCGTCCAGGCGAGCGGGCCGATGTCCTGCCCGTCGTCTGCCGTGTATGCCGTTACCGCGCGCCCGCGGTATTCCGGCGGCTCCGCCACCATCACATTGCGCACGCCGCGCGCGTTCGAGACCCACGCGATCTTACCCCCGGCCGGCGCGGCCGTGAGATCCGTGGGGAACGGAGCGCTCAAAACCTGTTCGAGGGTGAAGGGCGGCTGCTGGGCGAAGGCGCTCACCGCGGCCAATGCCGCGATAACCGCGAGCCGCGCCAAGCCCCGATCCCTGATCCCCGATCTCTGATCCCTAATTGACTGTTTCAATTTCCGCCTTGGCACGCGGCGGGTACACGTAAGCGCTTACCAGACTCTCGCTGCCGTCGTTGCCGATGGCTTTGACGCCGAACTTGATGTCGTCGATGGAGACATCCGGGAGCTTGAACTGCGTGACCTTGCCGACGTAGATTTCCTTCTCCCAGTATGGCGCATTGGTGGCGCGCATCACCACCGCGTAACCCTGGATATCGGCCTCGGGCCCGGCGGGCCGCCATTGCAGCACCGCGTCATAGCCGCCGCCGCGGGAAATCATCGGAGTGGGACGCCGCCCGCCCGCTGCGCCGCGCCCGGTTGTTGCTTCGCCCCGGCCGGCCGCCGCGCTCTCGGCCGGCTGCGTGCCGCCGCGGCCCTCGCCGGCCGGCGCGCCCGCCGCTCCATTCTGCCCGCGGCCCGCGCCCGGCACGCGCAGAATCGCCGGCGGCTTGGGCGCCAGCGCCAGGCTCGCCGCCACCGCCGCATTGAACTTCGCAACCTTGGTGGTGTACGGGACGGACATGTTTTCCAGCGTGTCGGTATCGTGGTGCTGGTTGGCGTAGATTTCGTTGGGCGTCGAAACACGGATCGCGGCGAAACCTTCCAACTGGAACGGCGTGTGGTCGCCGCCGCGGCCGAGCCGGTCCTGCATGAACACGGTCTCGACCTGGAATGACGGAATGTACCGCTCGCCGATCTCCTTGGCGTAGCGGGAGAGCTGCTGCGGCAGCGAATCCATGTTGTCGTCGCTGAAGAGGCTGACGGCGTTGTTGCCGATGCGGCCGTTGCCGGCGCGGTCGGTGCCGATGATGTCGTTATTCAGCACCGCCTCGATGACCTGGTTCTCCTTCTTCGCCTTGGCGGCTTCGAGCGTGCTGCCGACGAGCCCCTGCTCCTCGCCGGCGAACGCGATGAATACCAGGGTCTTGTCGAATTCGTACTGGCTCATCACGCGCGCCAGCTCCATTACCGACGCGGTACCGCTGCCGTCATCGCAGGCGCCCGGCGCGGGCAGATTGGCGTTCTTTTCGAATTGCTCGGGCGTCATCTGCGGGCGCTCGCCCACGGGCGGCGCCTCCGAGCCCGGCCCGGCAGCCTGGCCCGCCGGCCGTGCGCCGAGATTCAGGGAATCGTAATGTGCGGTGATGAGGACCTGCGTCTCCGGCATCTTCGTGCCCGGCAGGACCGCCACCACGTTCCACAGATCGACATCTTTGAAGATGCGCTGCCCCTGTTTTTTCACGCGGAATTTATCGAAGCGCACCTGCAGCCGCGGGCTGTAGCTCTTGAATTCGTTGAAGATCCATTGCCGCGCCGCGCCGACGCCATGCACCGGGTCGTCCGGGTTGGACATGGTGTTGCGCGTGACGAACGAAACCAGCTTTTCGAGGTTGACGCGGATGTGGTCTTCCGAGACTCCGTCGATGACCTTTACGACCTTGGGGTTCAGCGACTTCACCTCGGCTCCCGGAAAGGGAATGCAGAGGCATAACAAAAATGCAAGCGCGGCGAGCAGGCGGCTGAATTTCATGTGAGAAATAGAATACCAATTCTCAGCCAGCCGGGCAGTCCGCGATTTTGCCGGGTGCGGAATAGGGCTCTGCGCTACGAAAAACCGCCGCGTCGTGGCGGTTGTCTCTACTGGAATCAGTAACTTAGCGAGAAAAACCGCCAATCCGTGGCGGTTTTTCGTTTGTCAGACGCGGTTTTGCTCCCCGCGCCGATGGCCGCGTCAGGTGATCGGGAAAGCGATCCGCAAGGAGACGACAACACCAACCCGGCGTGCAGAGGTGGCGCGAATGGCCACGCAGAAGCGCCGCCGGACCGGCCCGGCAATTGTGACGATCGAGGCGGCGGCCGGCAGGGTTCCGGCGTGCGGCAAGCCGGACGTTGCTGCGGCGGGGTGGTGCGGGCAACGGCAAGACCGCGCGATCTGCAAGGCGACGACACCAACCCGGCGTGCAGAGGTGGCGCGAATGGCCACGCGCGGAAGCAGCGCCGCTGGACCGGCCCGGCAATCGCGACGATCGAGGCGGCGGCCGGCCGGGGTCCGGCGTGCGGCAAGCCGGACGCGGACGCCGTGCGAAGCGCGTTGGTGCGGCGGGGCGGTGCAGGCAGCGGCAAGACCGCGCGATGGCGGCCGGGGAGAACAGCCGCAGATCGGGGACGCGGCGTCACCGGGGCGGGGAAATCCCTCACGTCGTCAACGATTCGTCCGGCACTTCTTCAAAGTCAAGCACCACGCGGCTTTCGACCAGCGCGGCCTTGAACTCGTCCTCGCGGCCTTCGGCGATCTCGTAGACCCAGGTCTCGGTGCCCATGCCGAGGAAGCCGTTGTCATTACTTTCCTCCGAGCCCGAGCCCTCGTTCAGGTCCTCGGCCACGCCGATTCCCGCGGGCTCGATGATCTCCACGAACTCTTCGTCCTCGACGACGCCGTCGGCGGTGGAAACCAGCGAATGCGGGTCGTCGGCCGGCTCGCCTTCGGGGGTAAACCGCTTGCGGAATGTGACTCTGTATCTCATCAACCATTCGGCGGCAATTCACTCCCCACTGTTATTCTGGGAACAAGTGGGGCTGAATCCTTCATCGGCGCTGCGGGTTGCGGTGCGCGCCACCAACTGGCTGGGCGATGCCGTCATGTCGCTGCCGGCCCTGCGCGCGCTGCGCGGCATCTTTCCCCAGGCGCATCTGGCCGTGATCGCGCGGCCTTCGGTGGCGGATATTTACTCGCGGGAAAGCTGCGTGGACCGCGTCATCGTGTACACGGACGGCCGGTTCGCGTTTGCCCGCCGGCTGCGCGAGGAGCGCTTCGATGCGGCCATACTGTTCCAGAACGCCTTCGATGCCGCGTTCCTGGCGTGGCGGGCGGGCATTCCCGAGCGCATCGGTTACCGCCGCGATGGACGCGGGCCGCTACTCACCTGCGCGGTCGCGCCGCCCGAGCCGGGAGAGATCCCCCGGCACGAACGTTTTTACTATCTCGAATTGCTGCGGCGGGCGGGTCTTATCGAGCAATTTCCGGAATGCGAGGCCATCCGGCTGGACGGCATCCCGGCGGCGCGCGCGGCCGGCGAGCGGCGGCTGGCCGCCATGGGCATCGACGGGCCTGTGGCGGGCATCAGCCCCGGCGCGGCTTACGGCGGCGCCAAGCGTTACGAGCGATTCGCCGAAGCCGGGCTCGCGCTGGGCGATTTCCGCGTGCTGGTTTTCGGCGCGCCCTCCGAGCGCGAGCTGTGCGAGTCGGTGGCTTCGCGGATTCCCGGCGCCCGGAATCTGGCCGGCCGCACGACCTTGGGCGAATTCATCGAGCTGGCGGCGGCGTGCCGCGTGTTCCTGACCAACGACTCGGGCTCGATGCACGTCGCCTCGGCGCTCGGCGTTCCCACGGTGGCGGTATTCGGCGCGACCGATGACACGACGACCGGTCCCACGGGCCCGCTCGCCCGTGTGGTCCGCGAGCACGCGGAATGCGCGCCTTGTTTGCTGCGCGAATGCCCGATCGACCACCGCTGCATGACGCGCGTCGCGCCGGAGCGCGTGGCGGCCATAGCGCGCGAGTTGGTGGAATGCGCGGAGCAGCAATGTCAGCCGCCGATCAACGCCGATGAACGCCGATAAGCAGCGAACTCCCGGCGCGGGCCGGGCATGGCCGGCCCTGATAAACCGATGGATACGCGATCCAAGATTCTGACGCCGGAACGCGCCCTGGCGCTACCTCGGGGCGCGCTGGCGGTGGTCACGGGCACCTTCAATCCGCTGCTTGCGGAGCACGCCCGCGCGCTGGCCGCGGTCCGCAATCGCACTCCAGAGCGGCCGCTTTTGGCCGTAATTTTACCCGCTGAGCCGGCGCTTTTGCCTGCGGAAGCGCGCGCCGCGCTGGTCGCCGCAACGCGCATGGTAGACTACGTTTTAATCGCCAACCGTGAACAAACGGATCAGCTCATCGAAACTCTGGCGCCGGCCGAAACGGTGCGCCTCGAAGCGGACGACGCGGTTCGCACAAGGCGGCTGATCGAGCATGTTCAACGGCGGCAAACCCGCTAACGGCCACATCCTGGTGGTGCGGCTCGGCGCGCTCGGCGATATCATCCACACGCTCCCGGCGGTTGCTTCGCTGAAACACAGCTATCCCGGCTGGAGCCTCTCGTGGGCCGTGGAGCCGCAATGGGCGCCGCTGCTCGAGGGCAACCCCTTCGTGGACCGGCTGGTGCCGGTCGGGCGCGAATCGCTCGCCTCGGTCCTGGCGGCGCGCCGCGCGCTGCGCGAGCAGCGCTACGATTTCGCGGTCGATTTTCAAGGCCTGCTGAAGTCCGCGCTGGTGGCGTCCGCCGCGCGGCCGCAGCGCATCTTCGGCTTCCACCAATCGCAGACGCGGGAGCGCATCGCGGGCCTTTTCTATTCGGATAAGACTGCGAGCCGCGCGGTGCACGTGGTGGACCGCAACCTGGACCTGGCCGCGGCCGCTGGCGCCGCCTCGGCGCTGAAGAAATTTCCGCTGCCGGCGGGCCGTCCGGAAGGGGATCTGCCGCCGGGCGAATTCGTGCTCGCATCGCCCCTGGCCGGCTGGCGCTCGAAGCAGTGGCCGATCGAGCATTACCGCGCGCTCGGCGGGCGGATCGCGCGCGAGCTCGGCATGCCGCTGGTGCTGAATGGCCCGCCAGGCTCCGGCATGCCGCACATCTCCGGGCTCGCCGGATTGATCGATGCCACCCGCCGCGCCGCCGCCGTCATCGGGGTCGATAGCGGCCCGATGCACCTGGCCGCCGCGCTCGGCAAGCCGGGGGTCGCGATTTTCGGTCCCACCGACCCGGCGCGCAACGGCCCCTACGGCGATTCCCTTTACGTGCTGCGAAGCGCCGCCGCGGTCACCACGTACAAGCGGCGCGATGCGATCGACGAGAGCATGCGCGCCATCACTCCGGAATCCGTTTTTGAGGCGCTCAAAGCCGCGATCCGCAAATGCCTGGTGTGATGCGATCTGGTGTGATGCCGCATTTCCCCAAGCGGTACGCCGATACGGTAGCGCGGCTGCGCGTTCCGAGCGGCTTCCTGATTGTCGTTCTGTTTGCCTGGCTGTCGCACCCCACGGCGGGCTCGCTGGCGCTCGGGCTGCCGGTTGCGGTCGCGGGACTCGTCCTGCGCGGGTGGGCGGCCGGCTGCCTGGCCAAGAACCAACAGCTCGCGACGAGCGGCCCGTATGCCCACACGCGCAATCCGCTTTACATCGGGACGCTGCTGGTGGCCGCGGGGCTCACCCTCGCGGGGCGGAATCCGTGGCTCGCGGTGCTCTTCGCGCTGGTTTTCGGCCTGGTTTACCTGCCCGTGATCGAGCTCGAAGAGCAGCACCTGCGCCGGCTGTTTCCGGATTACGCGGCGTATGCGGCGGAAGTCCCGGCGCTCGTGCCGCGGCTTTCGGCGCGTCCGTCGAATGCGGGGCAGCCGTTCCGCTGGGCGTTGTACCTGAAGAATCAGGAATACCAGGCGGCGCTGGGTTTTCTGGCCGGGATGGCGTGGCTGCTCTGGCGGCTGTAGATGGTTCCCCTCAGGCGCCGTGTCCGGCGTAGCGTCCCAGCAGTTCTTTTAATTGCCGGGCATTTTGCGCGGCGTAGGCAGCCTGGTCGTTATCGAAGTAGATGTAGACGGCACGCAGATCCCGCTGCCAGTCGCGGATGCGCCGGGCCCAGGAGCGCAGCGTCGCGTCCGGATAACTTCCGGCGTAGGCTCCGTCCGGACCGTGCAGGCGAATGTAAGTGAAATTCGCGGTGAGTTCGAAGCCGGATTGGAACCCTGCGATCTCGAAGATGCAAAAAGCCGCATTATGGCGGTGCAGAAGGCGATAAACGGCGTCCGTGTGCCACGTGGGATTGCGCAGCTCGAAGGCGTAGTGGTGGCGCGGCGGCAGGGCTTCGAGAAAGCCCTCGAGCCGCTCGAGATTCAGCTCCCACCACGGCGGCAACTGGAAGACAATCGGTCCCAGTTTGCGGCCCAGCCGGTCGACGCGCTCGAAGAACTTCGCCACGCCGGGCGCCGGGTCCTTCAGCTTTTTCATGTGGGTCAGGAATCGGCTCCCCTTGGCGGCAAACAGGAAGCCGGAGGGCGAGGAATCGCGCCAGGTGGCGAGCCCGTTCTCCGTAGGCAGGCGGTAAAACGTGCTGTTCAGCTCGACGGTATCGAATTGCTGCGCGTAGTAATCGAGCCATTTCGAGGCGGCCAGCTTTTCGGGGTAGAAGATGCCGCGCCAGTGGGCATAATGCCAGCCGGAAGTTCCGATGTGGAGGGCGGCCGGGCGGCTCACGACCGGAGGTTCGCGGGCGCGGCCGCCGCCTGGATGTCGCCGAGGATGCGGGCGGCCTCCGCGGCGGGGTCGGCGGCGCGCGTGATCTCGCGGCCCACCACGATGTAATCGGCGCCATCGCGCACAGCCTCGGCGGGCGTCGCGACGCGCTTCTGGTCGGCGCGGGCGGCGCCGGCCGAGCGCACCCCCGGGGTGACGATCTTCAGCCGCGGGCCGGCGATGGCGCGGACGGCGGCGGCTTCGAGCGGCGAGCAGACCACGCCTTCCACGCCGGATTCGATGGCCTGGCGCGTGCGACCGGCCACCAGTTCGGCGGCAGGGGCCGCGTGGCCGAGGTCGCGCAGGTCCTCGGGTCCGAAGCTGGTCAGCACGGTGACGGCCAGGAGTTCCAAGCCGCTCGCGCCGCGCCCTTCGGCCGCCGCGCGCATCACGGAGCGAACGGCATGGATGGTAAGAAAGCGGATCGGATGCCGCGCGATCTGCGCCACGGCGCGGCGGACGGTCTCGGGGATGTCGTAGAGTTTCAGATCGAGGAAGACGTCGCAGCCTTCGGCGATCAGCTCGTCGACGAACGGCAGACCGGCGGCGGCATACAGCTCGAGGCCGACTTTGAAGAAATTGACGCGCGGGCGCAGGCGGCGGACGAGCGCGCGGGCTTCCTCCGCGGATTCGAGATCGAGCGCGACGATGATCGGATTGTGGCTCATAGAATGCGTACCGGTTTGGGACCGTGCGTGACGACGCGGCCGATGGCATACGCCGCGGGCAGCGCGGCGCAGAGGGCCGGGGCGTCGCGCTCCGCAAGCGAGATCAGCAACCCGCCGGAGGTTTGCGGATCGTAGAGCAGGTCTTCCACTTCGCGCGGAATTTCCGCCGCCATTTCCACCGCGCAGCCGGCAAATTCGCGGTTATTCTTCAACCCGGCGGGGATCGCGCGGGCGCGGGCGTAATCGAGCGCGCCGGGGAGGAAGCGCAGCCGCGCGGCATCGATTTCCACGGTCACGCCGCTGGCCACGGCCATTTCTCGCGCATGGCCGATCAAGCCGAAGCCGGTGACATCCGTGCAGCCGTGAACGTCGAAGCGGAGCATCTCCTCGCAGGCCTCGCGGTTGAGGGTGAGCATGGACGCGACGGCCGCTTCGACATCGGCCGCCGCGGCGAACCCGCGCTTCAGCGCGGTGCCGATGACGCCTGTGCCGAGCGCCTTGGTGAACACCAGGGCATCGCCCGCCCGCGCGCCGGCATTCGCCATCACGCGCCCGGGATGCACCAGCCCGGTGACGGAGTAGCCAAACTTGACCTCTTCATCCGCCACGCTGTGGCCGCCCAAAATGGAGCATCCGGCTTCGCGCATTTTCGAGGCGCCGCCGGCGAGGATCTGTTCGAGATCCGCGAGATCCCCGGACATTGGCCAGGCGAGGATCGAGAGCGCGGAGACCGGACGGCCGCCCATGGCGTAGACATCGCTGAGCGAGTTGGCGGCGGCAATGGCGCCGTAGGTGAACGGGTCGTCGACGATGGGGGTGAAAAAATCGACCGTCTGGACGAGGGCGAGCTCCGGCGTCAGCTTGTACACGCCGGCGTCGTCGGCGGTGTCAAACCCGATCAGCACGTTTTCATCCGGCCACCGCGGTATGGCGGCCAGGACCTTGTCCAAAACCTTTGGACTGAGCTTGGACGCTCAACCCGCGGCCTTGACGTGTGCCGTAAGTTTCCGAAGCTGAGTGGATTCCGGCATGCGCGCGTGGGCGGAACCGCACCGCGGCCTGCGCGCGCGGCTCCGGTCCCCTTATATAATACCGGGGATGCGACGCCCGCTTCTCCTTTTCTCCATTGTGCTTCTGATGGGGCTGGCCTTTACGCTGGTTTCCCGCGACCCGCAAGCCGACCCGCGCCTCAAGAAGGCGGTGCGCAGGGCCGAACGCAACGGCTGGATCGAGGTGCACCTGGAGGGCTCGCCCGCTGAAATCGGCTACCAGCACGGGTATCTCCTGGCGCCGGAGATCGCGGACGATTTCAAGGCGATCTCGGTCGAGATGGTGCACGAAGAGAAGAGGGACTGGGGCTTTTTCCGCAAGGCCGCGGAGGAGGTGTTCTGGCCGCACATCGAAGCGGAATACCGGGACGAGCTGAATGGCATCGTGGAAGGGCAGAAGGCGCGCGGCGGCAAGCTCGACATCTGGGACGTGGTGGCGATGAACGCGTGGCTCGAGCTGCCGTACTACGACAAGGAGTACGGCAAGGCGCACCCCGGCTCGCCGACCGGCTCGGGCCAGGGCGAACACTGCAGCGCGTTTGTCGCGACGGGCAGCTACACGAAGGACGGCCGGATCGTGATCGGCCACAATAATTGGACGAGCTACTCTTCGGGTGAGCGGTGGAACATCGTTTTCGATATCGTGCCGGTCAAAGGCAGCCGCCTCCTGATGGACGGCGCGGCGGGGCTGATCCACAGCGCGGACGATTTCGGGATGAACGCGGCGGGCATCGTGATTACCGAGACGACGATCAGCAACTTCAGCGGCTTCGACACCAACGGCATTCCCGAGTTCGTGCGGGCGCGGAAGGCGATGCAGTATGCGAAATCGATCGACGATTTCGCGCGGATCATGAAGGAAGGGAACAACGGCGGGTACGCGAATAACTGGCTGGTGGCGGACCGCAAGAACAACGAGATCGCGAGCCTGGAGCTGGGGCTGAAGAACGTCGTCCTGCAGCGTACGAAGGACGGGTTCTTCGTGGGCGCCAACTTTCCGGCCGATCCCAAGCTGGCACGCGAGGAAACGGATTTCAACCTGAACGATCCGAGCCTCAGCCAGAACGCGCGCCACGCCCGGTGGCTCGAGCTGATGGAGCAGAACAAGGGCAAAATCGACGTGGCCGCCGGCGAGCGCTTTTTGGCCGACCATTACGACACGTACGAGCGCAAGAACGAGCCGAGCGAGCGGACGCTGTGCGGCCATATCGACCTTTCGCCGCGCGGCATGGGGACATGGCAGGCGCCCTACGCGCCCGCCGGAGCGGTGCAGAACAAGATCACGGACGGCGCCGGCGCGGAGAAAATGACGATGTTCGCCGCGCTCGGCCACTCCTGCGGGCTGAATTTCAAGGCGCAGGAACACCTGGCGAAGCATCCGGAGTTCGCTTGGATGAAGGACATTCTGCGCGATATGCCGGCGCGCGGGTGGGCGAAGTTCGGGGTGAAGTGAGGGGCATCGCAATGCCAAGCGCCGAAGGAGGTTTACTGAGCCGCCGGACCATCGGGTAAGCTCTGCGCGATCGAGCACAGGGCGAGGCGTATGGGGTTCAGGTGTTCCGTTACAATCGCCCACGCCAGGTCGAGATCGACTCCGAAGTACTCGTGAATCAAAATGTTCCGGAATGCAATGATCTGGCGCCAGGGTACCTCCGGATGAGCGGCGCAAAGTTCGTCCGACAGTCCGCGGCAGGCTTCTCCCAGTAGCGCCAGACGGTGTAGAATCGCACTCTGAACCAGTGGATCGGATGCGAATGTCTCGCGTCCCGCTTGAGCGAATTTCTGAACCAGATCGATCTGCTCAATGGCATCGAGCAGCCGGAGCCGGTCCGACCTCACAGCGGGACGGCATCGCGAAGAACCTCAGATGCCACTCTGGGGCGCAGGCCGCGGCTGGATACCACGTCCACCTTGCAGCCCAGTGCCTGTTCCAAATCGAGCAAGAGCCCGGCCAGATCGAGCAGGGACCGCCCAGCGTCGAAGTCGACCACCAAATCGACGTCGGACGCCTGGCTCTGCTCGCCCCTTGCTACGGATCCGAACACACGAACGTTGTGCGCGCCGTACCTTCCGGCCGTCTCGAGAATCAGCGAGCGATAGCGGGACCGGAGTTCGTCCAAGGTCATAGGCCCAATCCGAGTATGCCATAGCGGGGGGACTGTGAGACCATAGGCCCGATGCTGTTGCGCTACCGGCCAGCCCCGCCGCTCGATCGATTTGTCGAGTGCCTGTGGTTGTGGGAGGGCATCACGCGGCCGCATGCGCTGGAGCGCATCCTGCCGGATGGGTCGATGCAGATCGTGGTCAATCTGGCGGAGGACCGCGTGCCGCTGTACGACCGCGAGACCGGCGCGCCGCTCGGCCAAACCCGTGGGGTGATCCTGTGCGGGCCGCGGTCGGAGTACTCCGTAATCGACACGGCGTCACAGCTTTCCGTCTTCGGCTTCCATTTCAAACCGGGCGGCCTGCTCCCATTTCTGCCGATGCCGCTCGATGAGCTGCGCAATCAGGAGATCGGACTGGATTGCCTGTGGGGAGGCGCGGCCGATGCGCTGCGCGACGAGTTGCTTTCGGCCCCGACGGCAGCGGCCAGGTTCGCGGCAGCGGAGCGTTTTCTGGTGAGCCGGGCGGTGCGGCCGATGGAGCGGCATCCGGCGGTAGCATTCGCACTGCGGGAGATCGGGCGCGAGCCAGGGTGCGCGGTTTCGGGGATCGTGGAACGAACGGGTATGGCCTGGCGGCGGTTCACCGAGGTTTTCCGGGGCGAGGTTGGTCTCGCGCCCAAGGCGTTCGCGCGCGTGCAGCGGTTTCAGAGCGCCGTTCGCGCGATCGGCGGCGCGGCTTCCGAGGTCGATTGGGCGGATCTCGCGCTGGAATGCGGTTACTACGATCAGGGCCATTTCATCCACGATTTCCGGGAGTTCTCCGGCCTCACTCCGGCGGCGTACGCGAAAGCGCGCACCGAACACCTCAACCACGTGCCGTTCGGGCGCTGAGCGCCAATTTTTCCAATACGGGCCGGGGCGCCGTCCCTCAGAATGGGGCTTATGAGCGAAATCTCCTATATCCCCGAAGGTTTTCACACGGTCACGCCGTACTTCATCGTGCCGGATGCCACTGCGTTCCTGGCGTTTCTCAAGGACGGGCTGGGCGCGGCGGAGGTCTCTCTATTCCGGGATCCGGGCGGGCGCGTGATGCACGCGCAGGCGCGGCTCGGCGACTCCATGCTTGAATTCGGCGAGGCCAACGCGCAATGGCCCGCTATGCGGCTCAGCCTGCACGTGTACGTGCCGGACACGGATGCGGCGTTTCGACGCGCGGTTGCAGCAGGCGCGAAGTCCATTCGTGACCCGCGGACGGAATTCTACGGCGAACGCTCGGCGGGCATTGAAGACCCGGCGGGCAATATCTGGTGGCTTGCCACGCGCGTCGAGAACGTCAGCGAGGAAGAGATCGCCCGGCGGGCGGCGGCGATGCAGGCGCAACACTGACGGCATAACGCGGAGGCGCGTCGCGCGCGTAGCGGTGGCCCCCGGCGTGCAACGTCCTCCGCCGTGCTCGCTCCCGTTTCCCGCAAAGCTTTGCCGCGCGTGGTTTTTCCTGACGGGCGAGGCCGCGCGGTCGTGCCGTTTTCGCACACCGGTGTGGCCTCCGGGCGCCACTCAAACTTAAGGCCGATGCTTCCAAGCCCTTGCTATAATTGGGAGTTCAAGCCGCATCGGAATCGGGTCACAAACAACTGCGCATGAAGTGCATCTCTGTTTTGCTACTTTCCGCCGCCGCGCTGGCGGCGCAGAACGACGGCAATCTTATTCTGGGCCGGACCGGCAGCACCGCGAAAACGAAGACGCGGTCCGGGATCGCCGCGAACGCCGCGAAACAGCGCGCGGCGCGGCGCTCGATGGGGAAGACCTCCGCGATGCTCCAGGCTCCCGCTCCGTCGGTTGCAGCGCCCGGTGGCGCTACGTTCACCACGGGCCAGGCTGCCCGGCTGGTCATCGGGCAGACCACGTTCACCAGCCAGGACCCGAACTCGAGCGACACCATTCTGGGCGCGGCGGGCGGCATCGCCTACGCCGGCGACACCCTGTTCGTGGCGGATTCGAACCGCCTCGGCGCCACGCCGGTGAATCATCGCATCCTGCTGTTCAAGGGCCTCTCCTCGATGCTCCCCGCTCCGAGCGCGGAGCTGTCGAATAACAGCAAGTGCCCGGTCTGCGTCGGCGCGGCGTCGCTGGTGCTTGGCCAGCCGGACTTTACCACCAACACCCTGAACCTGACCGCGACCTCCAGCTCGCTGCGCGCGCCAACCGCCGTGGCTTCGGACGGCGTGCACCTGGTGGTGGCGGATACCGATCACAACCGTGTGCTGATCTGGAACCACATCCCGACGAGCAACAATCAGCCGGCGGACGTGGTGGTGGGGCAGCCGAATTTCACCAGCACTACGGCTTCCGGGAGCTCACCGACGGCCAAATCGCTGAGCGGTCCGGAAGGCGTCTGGATTCAGAACGGCAAGCTGTACATTGCGGATACGGACGATGACCGCGTCCTGATCTATAACACGATCCCGACCGCGAACGGCGCGGCCGCGGATGTGGTGCTCGGGCAGCCCAATTTCACGACTCACAATGTGCCGGAGCTTTCGCAGAACAGCGACAGCACGGACGTCACGACCACCAGCACCGCCACCGCGACCAACATGCTGTCGCCCGTGGCGGTGAGCTCGGACGGCGTGCGGCTGTTCGTGACTGACCTGGGGTACAACCGCGTGCTGGTATGGAACACGATTCCGACGAGCAATGCCGCGGCGGCGAGCTTCGCCATCGGCCAGCCCGACCTGAATCACGGGCGCGCCAACGACGCCTACACCACCGATTCCACCAACAACAATAAGCAGGCGCCGGTGCTCTGCACGCAATCGAACGGCACGGATAGCAATGGCAACGCCACCTACCCCGCGATCTGCAACGCGACGCTGAACTTCCCGCGCTTCGCGCTCTCGACCGGCACGCTGCTCTTTATTGCGGACGGCGGCAACGACCGCGTCCTGGTGTTCAACCACATTCCCAATCAGAGCGGCGCTTCCGCGGACCTGATCATCGGGCAGATCGGCGGCGACGTGGACCAGGCGACGGACGCCGCGGACTCGGTGAACACGCCGACGTCGCTGGCGTGGGACGGCCTCAACCTTTACGTCAGCGATCCCTACAACCGGCGCATCACGGTTTACACCCCGGCTTCGGCCACCGTGCCGTACCAGGGCGTCACGAATTCCGCCACGACGGACGTGATTGCCAATGGAACGGTGACGATCGGGGGAACCATTAAGGCGAACGACGTCGTGACGATCACGATCGCCGGCACCAATTACACCTATACGGTCAAGGCGACGGACACGATTGCGAGCGTCGTGCAGGCCCTGGTCAACGCCATCAATTCGAGCAATAGCGGCGGGGGCGACCCGAATGTGATCGCTACGGCGGATACGAGCGGCACCGAAGTTGTGCTGACTTCCCGGACTCCGGGCAGCGCCGGCAATAATACGACGTATTCGGCGACGGTTTCGAGCGGCGCCACGATCACTGCCACGGCAGCCAACGCCAACCTTTCGGGTGGCGCGGATGCGGCGAAAGTCGCGCCGGGCACGCTCGTCACGATTCAGGGCTGCATCGGCTGGGCCAGTTGCAACCTGAGCGCGGGGTCGGCCAGCGCGGATCTCTCGAAGCCGCAGTTGCCCACCAAGCTGGGCGGAACGCAAGTATACTTCAACGGCATTCCGGCGCCACTGCTCTACGTCTCGCCCTTCCAGATCAACGCGCAGATTCCGTGGGAGGTGGTTGACACCACGAGCATCAACGCGTATGTGCGGTCGGAGATGCCGGACGGCTCGGTGATGACGACCACGCCGGTGGCGGTGAGCATCGTGCCGGCGAATCCGGGGATTTATACGCAGAGCGGAACGAATCCTGCGATGGCGGTGGCGTTCCACGGATCGTCGAGCGCGGTCGGTCTCGTGTCCGTGGACGGCACCATCACGGCCAACGACGTGGCCACGATCACGGTGCAGGACCGCTCCTATTCGTATACGGTGCAGGCTGGCGATACGCTCGATACCGTGCGCGACAACCTGATCGCGCTCATCAACAATGGCGACCCGGTGGTCTCGGCCTATGCCGCCGGGGAGTACGACCGCATCGTGCTGCAGGCGCGGGTGCAGGGACCGATCGGTAATACGATCTCGATGGGCGCGAGCGCGTCCAGCGGGGCGACGTTGATTATAACGCCCTTCGGCACCACGCTCTGCTGCGCCAACGTGGAGGGAGCGCCGATCACCGCGCAGAACCCGGCGGCGCCGGGCGAGTTCATCGAGCTGTATGCGACGGGCCTGGGCCTGCCGGTCCTCACCGATACCGTCTCCAGTCTGCTTGTCACGGGCGCGCAGTGGCCCGCGAACGGACC
>Ga0070739_10002697_pt1 | contig 23182 bp, 22 predicted proteins | sample Coa_R1_7_FD_66445 | JGI IMG/M metagenome (GOLD analysis project Ga0070739, IMG submission 66445) | Surface soil microbial communities from Centralia Pennsylvania, which are recovering from an underground coalmine fire - Coalmine... | ecosystem: Environmental > Terrestrial > Soil > Unclassified ... | reverse complement strand
GCGGCGCTGCTGGCGGTAGGTGGAGAGCGGCAGCGACTTGATGTAGCCCGAGTGGGTGATCGAGATCACCATCTGCTGGTCGGCGATCAGGTCCTCGATGTCGATCTCGCCCTCGGCGTGCGTGATCTCGGTCCGCCGCTCGTCGCCATAGGCGTCGGCGATCTCGCGCAGCTCGTCCTTGATCAGCCCGTTGACCTTCTCCTCGTCGCCCAGGATCTCGCGCAGCTCCTTGATCCGCTCCACCAGGTCCTCGTACTCCTGCTTGATCTTGTCCGCCTCCAGCGCGGTCAGCCGGCTGAGCGTCAGCTGGAGGATCGCCTGGGCCTGGACGACGGTTAGCTCGAAGCGCTGGACCAGGCCGTTGCGCGCCGCCTCCGGATCGCGGGAGCCGCGGATCAGCGCGATCACCTCGTCGAGGTTGCCCAGCGCCACGAGGTAGCCCTCAAGCACGTGCGCCCGCTCCTCGGAGCGGCGCAGCTCGTACTTGGTGCGGCGGACCACGACCTCGCGCTGGTGGTCGACGTAGTGGCCGATCACCTCCCGCAGCGACAGCGTGCGCGGGACGTTGTCGACCAGCGCGACCATGTTCACGCCGAAGGTGGTCTGCAGCGGTGTGTGCTTGTAGAGCTTGTTGAGCACGACCTTGGGGATCGCGTCGCGCTTGAGCTCGACCACGATCCGCATCCCGTGGCGATCGGACTCGTTGCGCAGGTCGGTGATCTCGGGGAGCTTCTTCTGCTCGTGAAGCTCCTTGATCTTGAGGATCAGGCCGCCCTCTCCGTCCCGCCTCACCTGGTAGGGAAGCTCGGTGATGATGATCGCCTCCTTGCCCTGGCCCACCGGCTCGATGTGCGCCTTGCCCTGGACGCGGACGCGGCCCCGCCCGGTGGCGTAGGCCTCCCGGATCCCCTCGCGCCCGAGGATCACGCCGGCGGTGGGGAAGTCGGGCCCCTTGACGTGCCGCATCAGCCCCTCGACGTCGATCGTCGGGTTGTCGATGTAGGCGATCGTCGCCGCGACCACCTCGCGCAGGTTGTGCGGCGGGATGTTGGTCGCCATGCCGACCGCGATCCCGGCGCTGCCGTTGACCAGCAGGTTGGGGAAGCGCGCCGGCAGGACGACCGGCTCCTGGCGCGAGCCGTCGTAGGTGGAGACGAAGTCGACCGTGTCGGCGTCGAGGTCCCGCAGCATCTCGGTGGCCAGACGATCGAGGCGGGCCTCCGTGTAGCGCATGGCGGCCGCGCCATAGCCGTCGATGTTGCCGAAGTTGCCGTGGCCGTCGACGAGCGGATAGCGCATCGAGAAATCCTGGGCCAGGCGGACCAGCGTGTCGTAGATCGCCTGGTCGCCGTGGGGGTGGTACTTGCCCATCACCTCGCCGACGATCTGGGCGCATTTGACGTGCTTGCGGTTGGGCTGCAGGCCAAGCTCGCTCATCACGTAGAGGACGCGCCGATGGACCGGCTTGAGGCCATCCCGCACGTCGGGTAGCGCCCGCCCGACGATCACCGACATCGCGTAGTCGAGGTACGCGGAGCGCATCTCCTCCTCGAGCCCGCGCGGCTCGATGTTGCCGCCGCCGATGGTGTCGATCGTCGCCATCGCCTACACGTCCAGGTTGCTGACCAGGCGAGCGTTCTCCTCGATGAACTCGCGCCGGGGCTCCACCTGATCCCCCATCAGCATCGAGAACACCAAATCGGCGGAGGCCGCGTCCTCCATCGTCACCTGGACGAGCGTGCGGGTGGCGGGGTCCATGGTCGTCTCGCGCAGCTCGTCGGCGTCCATCTCGCCCAGGCCCTTGAACCGGTAGTACTCGATCCCCTTCTGCGCCACGGCGAGGATCGCGTCTCGGAGCTCCTCGAAGGAGGCCGCGTCGCGTGTGTTCTCACCCAGCTTGACCTGGAACGGCGGGGTCCCGGTCAGCGCGGCCAGCTCCCGGTGGACCTCGGCGAGGCGGCGGTACTCGTTGGCATCGAGCGTGGCCCGGCGGACGCGATGCGTGGTGGCCAGCCCAGTCGAGGCCTCGATCGTGCGCAGCACGAGCTCCTCCGCGCCCTCGGAGACCAGCTCGACCGAGAACGCGTGCCCGTCGGCGCCGCCCGAGCCGTTCCGACCCACGTGGCGCAGCAGCGCGTCCACGTCGGCGATCCCCTCCTCCAGCAGACGGGCCTGCTGGAGGAGGTCGACCACGCTGTGGCCGTGGGCGGCCCGAAGCGCCGAGGCCCACCCCTCGTACTGCTTCAGCAGCCGGCCGAAGCGCTTCCAGCGGGCCTCGGTGAGCTTGAACTGCGTCGCGTGGCGGTCGTAGACCTCGATCTTCTCGAACTTGTCGCCGAGCAGGATGTCCTCGAGCTCGGACTCCCGCTCGATGTAGCGGTGCTTCTGGCCGCGCGTGAGCCGGTAGAGGGGCGGCTTGGCGATGTAGACGTAGCCCGCCTCGATCAGGGGCTGCATCTCGCGGAACAGCAGCGTGAGCGCGAGGGTGCGGATGTGGGCGCCGTCGACGTCGGCGTCGGTGAGCAGCACGATCTTGTGGTAGCGGGCCTTCTCGAGGTCGAACTCGTCCCGCACGCCGGTGCCCACCGCGGTGATCAGCGCCTGGATCTCGGTGTTGGCCAGCACCTTGTCGATGCGGGACTTCTCGACGTTGAGGATCTTGCCCCGCAGGGGCAGGACGGCCTGCGTGTTGCGGTCGCGCGCGCTGACCGCCGAGCCGCCGGCCGAGTCGCCCTCGACGATGAACAGCTCGGCCAGCGAGGGGTCCTTGACCGAGCAGTCGGCCAGCTTGCCGGGCAGGGTCGAGTTCTCCAGCGCCGACTTGCGCCGGGTGAGATCGCGCGCCTTGCGCGCCGCGTTGCGCGCCTGGGCGGCCTGGACCGCCTTGGTGATCACCGCCCGGGCGTCGGAGGGGTTCTCCTCCAGGAACTCGCTGAGGCGCGCGTTGACGATCGAGTGGACGAACCCCTGCATCCCCGGATTGCCCAGCTTGGTCTTGGTCTGGCCCTCGAACTGCGGATCGGTGAGCTTGGCCGAGATCACCGCGGTGAGGCCCTCCCGGACGTCCTCGCCCTGGAGGTTGTCGTCCTTGTCCTTGAGGAACCCCTTCTCGCGCGCGTACTTGTTGAGCGCCCCGGTGAGGGCGGAGCGGAAGCCGCTCAGATGCGAGCCGCCCTCATGCGTGTTGATGTTGTTGGCGAACGAGAACACCGACTCCTGGTAGGAGGAGTTCCACTGCATCGCCACCTCGACGGCGCCCTCGTCGCTCTCGCCCTCGAAGGCGATCACCTTCTTGTGGATGGGCTCCTTGTTGCGGTTGAGGTAGCTCACGAAGTCCACGATCCCGCCGTCGTACTGGAACTCCGCCCGGTGTCCCTCGCCGCGCTCGTCGACCAAGGTGATCCGCAGGCCGCGGGTGAGGAACGCGGTGTCCCGCATCCGCTCCTCCAGCGTGTTGAAGTCGAAATCGACCGTCTCGAAGATGTCGGGATCCGGCCAGAAGGTGATCGTGGTGCCGGTGTCCCGGGCGGGCGCGCCCTTCTCCAAATCGCCGAGGGGCTTGCCGCGCTCGTAGGCCTGCGTCCAGGTGAAGCCGTCGCGCCGGACCTCCACCTCCAGGCGCTCGGAGAGCGCGTTGACCACCGAGACCCCGACGCCGTGCAGACCGCCCGAGACCTTGTAGCCGCCGCCCTCGCCGAACTTGCCGCCGGCGTGCAGGACGGTCAGCACCACCTCGACCGCGGGGCGCTTCTCCTTCTCCATCATCCCGACCGGAATGCCCGCGCCGTTGTCGGCGACGGTGACCGAGCTGTCGGGGTGGATGACGATCGAGACGGCGTCGCAGCGGCCCGCGAGCGCCTCGTCGACCGAGTTGTCGACTACCTCGTAGACGAGGTGGTGCAGGCCGCGCAGGCCCGTCGACCCGATGTACATGCCCGGTCGTCGCCGGACAGCCTCGAGCCCCTCCAGAACGGTGATGTCCTGGGCGTCATAACTCGACTGCTTCTTCGTGCGCCGCTCGGCGCGATCGGCATTCGCCAACGATCCTCCGATGACATCGCGAACGCCCCGTACCTGCGCCTGGCACAGCGCACCGGGGCGTCACAGTTGATGTACACAGGGTAGCACAGGGGGCGGTCGTTTTCCCCGCCGGCCTGTCACAATTTCCCTGCAAACAGGCACAAATCTACGTCATCCTGGTGACCGGATGCTCACGCTCGCAGCGGCGTCGCGACACAGCGCAGGCGGTCGATCCGCCCGCCCTCCAGAAGCCGGTTGAGGCGCTCCACGACGGCGGGTCCCATGAGGTCGAGCTCCTGGGCCCAAACGGACGCCGCGCACGCGACCGTGAGCACGCCCGCGCGCTCGCCCACCGGCGTCGCGTTCGCCGCGATCGCCTCCCCCACCGCGTCCAGCCACCGCCGCTGGACCTGGGCCAGCAGCGTGTCCGGCTCCAGGCGGTCGCGCACCGAGTCCAGCGCGAGCCCGAGGGCGCGGGGGCTGCGGCGCCAGCGGCTCATCGCGTCCCCAGCACGGCCGACGCGGCGGGCAGGGTGGCCGACGCGGCGGGCGCCGCGCGCCCATCTGAGACCACCACGTGCGCGACGTCGGCCTCGTGGGCGCCCGGCACCTGCTCGAGGTCGGTGGTGGTGATCAGCGCCTGCCCGCCGCCGCGGAGCACCTCCACCAGGGCCTCCCGCCGGCGGGGGTCGAGCTCGCTCATGACGTCGTCGAGCAGCATCACCGGCGGGGCGGGTCGGTGCTCGGCGATCGCCTCGCGCTCGGCGAGCAGGAGGGCGAGGAGGGCGAGGCGCTGCTGCCCCTGCGATCCGTAGGCGCGAAGGTCGCGGCCGCCGAGCTCGAGATCGAGGTCGTCGCGATGCGGCCCGTGACCGGTGAACCCCCGCTCAAGGTCCCGCTCCCGCCGCTCGCCCAGCTCCTCGACGAGCTGGGCGGCCTCGGTGGCGCGCGAGCGGGGGTGGTAGGAGACCCGCAGCCGCCCCTCCAGCCCGAGCCGCCCGCCGGCGCGCTCGGCCGCCGTCGCCACCGCGGCGACCGCCTGGCGACGGGATTCCATCAGCGCGATCGCGTGCCGCGCGAGCTCCGAATCCCACGCCGAGAGCGAGCTGGGCGAGCTCACCCCCGCGCGGACACGGCCGATCAGCGCGTTGCGCTGGGCCAGGGCGAGGGCGTAGGCGCGGCGACTCGGTGCCCGGGCGGGCCACAGCGCCGCGGCGAGCTGGTCGATGTGACCACGGCGGAGCGCCGGCGGGCCCTTGACGAGGTCGAGGCGGTCGGGGAGGAACACGCTGAGCAGCGGGCGGGCGGGGGCGTCGAGCAGGCGCTCCACCGGCGCGCCGTCGGCCCGCAGCCGCTTGGGCTGCCCGGGCGCGAAGCCCACGGAGGTCTCGTGCGGCCCGTCCTCGGCGCTCGAGGTGACGATCACCCGCGTGGCCTGCGCGCCGAAGCGGACCACCTCGCGCTCGTTGCTGGTCCGGCAGGACCGTCCCGTGCAGCCGAAGTAGATCGCCTCCAGGAGGTTCGTCTTGCCGGCGCCGTTGGCCCCGGTGATGACGGTCACGCCCTCGCCGAGCGCGACGCGCGCGTCGTGATAGCTGCGGAAGTCGCGCAACCGGACCTCGACCACCCGCACGCGCTCACCACCGTTCTGCGCCGTGTCCGCCCAGCCTCAGACGTTCAGGCGGATCGGCATGATCAGGTAGCGAAAGCCGCTGCCGTCCGCCGACTCGATCAGGCCCGGGCGCAGCGGGCTGATTAGCTTGAGCAGCAGATCGCCTTCCTCCACCGCCTCGAGGCCGTCTCGCAGGAAGTCGGGGTTGAACCCGATCTCCAGTGGCTCGCCCTGGAAGGCGACGGGCAGTGACTCCATCGCCTCGCCGATGTCGGGCGTCTGGGCTGAGATCTTCAGCTCGCCGGGCTGGAAGGCCAGCCGCAGAGGGGCGTTCTTCTGGGCCAGGAGGCTGATCCTCCGGACGACCTCGGTGATCTCCCCGCCGGACAGCCGCAGCTCGTGCTCGAAGCTCTCGGGCAGGAGCTGGCGGTAGTTGGGGAACTGGCCGTCGATCAGCCGCGAGGAGAGCGTCACGCCGTCGATCTCGAAGACGACCTGGTTCTGGAGGACGCTCACGCGCAGCTCGTCCTGGCGGGCGCTCGTCGCGACTCGAGCCAGCTCCTGGAGGGCCCTCGCCGGCACGTTCACCTCGAAGCCCGAGGAGAGCGTGGATTCCAGCGCGGTCTCCTTGACGCTCAGGCGGTAGGAGTCGGTGGCCACCATCCGGAGCTCCCGGTCCGAGGCGCTGACCAGGATGCCCGTCAAGACCGGCCGCGTCTCGTCGCGCGACGCCGACCCGGCCACCTTGAGGGCGGTGTCGACGAACGCCTGGGCGGGCAGCGAGACCGCCGTGGCGGCGTCCGGCTCCGGGAAGGGCGGGAAATCCTCGGCGCGCAGCGTCCGGATGTGGAACGTCGCCTTGCCCGAGATGAGCTCCACGTCCTGCTCGGCGGATCGGAGCTCGAGCGAGACCTGCGGCGAGGGCAGCGCCCTGACCACGTCGAGCAGCAGTCGGCCAGGCAGGACCACGGTCCCCTCGCGCACCACCTCGGCCACCACGGGAACGCGGAGGCTAACGTCCATGTCGGTGGCGCGCAGCTCGCAGCCATCGGCGGCGGTGATGATCTGCACGCCGGCAAGCGCCTGGATCGCGCTGCGCGTCGATGCGACGCGACCGACCGTCTGCAGCTGGTTGAGCAGGGCTTCGCGTTCGACGGTGATCTTCACGGCGATTACCTTAGGAGGGATTCAGTAGTGGTAGGCGAATGAGATCTGTTGATAAGCGCGTGTTCGCCCGCACCTAGCGGGAAAGTTCACGCGCGCGAAGAGACGGAGTCTGTCAGGAGCCTCGGTCGTGACCGCGGCGGGAGAGCGCCTGCTGGAGCTCGGCGAGGTCGGCGGCCGCCTCCGAGTCCTCCGCGGTGCGCTCGCTGACGCGTCGGCAGGCGTGGAGCACCGTCGCGTGATTGCGCCCGAACGCCTCGCCGATCGCGTGCAGGGGGGTGTTGGTGAGCTCGCGGGCGAGGTAGATCGCGAGCTGGCGTGGCCAGGTGACCCTTCCGGCTCGGCTCGGCGAGGCCATCTCGGCAAGCGAGACGCCGAATCGCGAGGCGACCTCCTGCTGGATGGCGTCGAGGGAGAGGGTGGAGGAGGGCTTGGGGTAGATGGCGTCGAGTACGTCGCGGGCGAGCTTGGCGTCGATCGGACGGCCCGTGAGCGAGTGGTGGGCGACGACTCGGATCAGGGCGCCCTCGAGGGCCCTGATGTTGTCGGTGACCCGTTCGGCGATCGTCTCGAGCACCGTGTCGTGGGTGATGGGGATCCCGTCGAGTTGGGCGCGCTTGCGGAGGATCGCCACCCGGGTTGGCAGATCCGGCGGGGAGATGTCGGCGACCAGCCCCGACTCAAAGCGCTCGCGCAGGCGCTCTTCGATTCCCTTCAGCGCGGCGGGCAGGCGGTCGCAGGTGAGGACCAACTGGCGACCGGTCTCGTACAGCGCGTTGAAGGTGTGGAAGAACTCCTCCTCGGTGCGCGCCTTGCTGGCTAGGAACTGGACGTCGTCGATGAGCAGGACGTCGACGTCGCGGTAGGTGCGCTTGAAGTGGCCCAGCGAGTGCGACCCGAGCGCGCGGATGAAGTGGTTGGTGAAGGCCTCGACGGTCGTGTAGCGGACCCGGGAGGGTCCGAACGCGGTTAGGTAGTTGCCGATCGCGTGGAGGAGGTGGGTCTTGCCGAGGCCCGGCGGGGCGTGGAGGAACAGCGGGTTGTAGGCCTGGCCGGGAAGCTCCGCCACGGCCAGCGCGGCAGCGTGGGCCAGGTGGTTGCTCTCGCCGATGATGAACTGGTCGAAGCTGTAGCGAGGGTTGAGCGAGGCCGGCGGCTCGTTGTCTGCGGCATCGGGTGCGGTGGCGGGTCTTGAGGTACCGCCGCCGCCCGTCCCGACGGCGACCTCGACGTGCTCCCCCAGCACGGCCCGGGCGCAGCGCTGCAGCACCTGGCCGTAGCGCTTGGCGACCCACTCCTGGGTCGGCGCGGGGCCCTCGAGGAGAAGGCGGCGGCCCTCCAGCGCGGCCAACTCGAGGGGGGCGATCCAGATCTCGTAGGTGGAGTCGCCGAGCGTCTGACGGAGGCGTGCCCGAATCTCGGCCCAGGCCGTTTGAGGTTCGGGGTTCTCGGGCAGCGTCAAGCGACTCCTTCGCCAGAGCGTTTCGATGGGTCCGATGGGAGAGGGTCTGGCGACAAGCGCCAGGAGGGCGAATATATAGCAGCGGCGCGGGGGTCCGGCCGGGCGCTCGGAGGGCTTGGCGCAAAGCGCGGGAAAATCCTTTCCGGGCCGGCTCCTTGAGGGTCTTCTCGACCTGCCCTCCGGCGTGGAGTCGTGGAGGTGGCTGGGGCGGAATGGTGCCGGCGTGATCGGCCCGCGTATACTGGCCCGGACCCTCGGGTTTCGAGGCATTCAGCCATGAAGCGCACCTACCAGCCGAAGAAGCGAAAGCGTGCTCGCACACATGGGTTCCGGGCCCGTATGCGCACGCGCGCGGGTCGGCTGATCCTCAAGCGCCGCCGCGCCAAGGGTCGCGCACGCCTGACGGTGTGATGAACGGGCGGGCTGGTGCTCGCCGTGCCGCGGGGCGGACGAGACTGTCCCGAAGCGCCGACTTCGACCGGGTGTTCCGCCAGGGCCGCTCGCACGCCAGCCGCGAGCTGGTGCTGTACGTGTTCCCGCGGGAGACGGAGGGCCCGCCCCGGCTGGGGTTGTCGGTCTCACGGAAGGTGGGCGGCGCCGTCCAGCGCAACCGCGTGAAGCGGCTGCTGCGGGAGGCCTTCGCGCTCGAGGCGGAGAAGCTTCCGGCTGGAACCGACGCGGTGGTCGTCGCACGGGCGGACGCTCGAGCGCTGGCTGAGCGTGAGGGTCTGGGCGGGGTTCGGGGAGTCCTCGCCGAGCTGATCGCCCAAGCGCTGGGGGATAAGCGTCAGCTTGAGGGTCAGGACAGCGGCGAGACCTCGGAGGGTGCGCCGATCGGAGGGGAGCGGCGGGCATGAGGTCCGCCCGCGTCCTGCTGGTGCTGCCGATTCGCGCCCACCAGCGGCTGGTCTCGCCGCTTCTCGGCGCGCGGTGCCGCTATTACCCATCGTGCTCGGAGTACGCCGCACAGGCTCTCGAGCGATTCGGCATACTGCGTGGGCTCGTTCTGGCCGGCTGGCGGCTGCTCCGCTGCAACCCGTGGAGCCGTGGGGGCTACGACCCTGTGGACGCCCAACGGCTCTTCAGACCCCGAGCCCCGGCCGCCGGCGCCCCATGATGCTCCTCACCGCCAACATCTTCCAGCCGCTCGTCGACATCTTCGAGCCGGTTCTGAAGTTCTTCCACAACAGCCTCGGGGTCTCGTGGGGCTTCTCGATCGTCCTGCTCACGGTCGCCGTGCGGGCGGTGCTGCTGCCGCTGGCGATCAAGCAGTTCCATTCGATGCAGCGGCTCCAGCAGCACATGCCCGAGCTGAAGGCAATTCAGAACAAGTACAAGGACGACAAGCAGCGCCAGCAGCAGGAGATGATGAAGTTCTACCGGGAGAACAACGTCAACCCGTTCGGCTCCTGCCTACCGATCCTGGCCCAGATCCCAGCCTTCATCGGGCTCTTCTACATGCTCCGCAAGAGCCTGCGCGCGGACATCTGCCCGGCCATACAGCACGCCTATCAGCAGCACTACGCGGCGGTGCACCACATCTCCCTGCAGGCCGCCGCGGGCCAGACGCGCCCCTGCGGGCCCCACGGTGGGGCGGGCTTCCTGTTCATCAGTGACCTGACCAACAAGGCGACGGGGCTGACGCTGGTCGTGCTGATCCTGATCTACGTGGGCACCCAGCTCGGCGCGAGCCTGACGATGGCGAGCCCCACGATGGACAAGTCGCAGCGGCAGATCATGCTCCTGATGCCGCTGATCTTCGTGATCTTCTTCATCCAGTACCCGGTCGGCCTGCTCGTGTACTGGATCACCAGCAACGTGTGGATGATCGCCCAGCAGTTCATCATCCGTCGACTGCTCGGCCCGGCGACGCCGCCCGTCGCCATGGCGGGCGCGAGCGGGGTCGCCGCGGCGCAGCCGGACGGCGGTGGCGGCGGTGGCGGCCTAGCCGGCCTCCTGCGCGGCCGCGCCAAGGAGCCCGAGAAGCGGAAGGAGCCCGCCGGCGTGGGGGCGGGCGGGCGCGACCGCCGCGCGAGCGCGCCGCCCCCCCCACCACGCAAGAAGAAGAAGCGCTCGGGGCGCAGGAGGTAGCCGATGGCCGCCGTGCTGGAGGAGGCCGCGGACACCGTCCGCGACGTTCTGGAGAGGATCGCGGAGGGGGTCGGCGTGCGCGCCGAGGTGCGGGTCGAGATCGAGCAGGACGGGGTGGTGGGCGAGTTCGTCGGCGACGACCTTGGGCTGCTGATCGGCCACCACGGCCAGACCATCGACGCGATCCAGCACCTGGCCTACCGGATCGTGTTCCGCCGAACCCAGGAGCCGGTGCGGATCACGGTCGACGCGGCGGGCTATCGCGAGCGCCGGGCCCTGGCGCTGCGGGCGGCGGCCGACCAGGCGGCCGAGACCGCGGTGCGCGAGCGCCGGCCGGTCGAGCTCGAGGCGATGAGCGCCCTCGAGCGCAAGGTCGTCCACGAGCACCTGAAGCCGCGCCACGACGTGGAGACCTACAGCGAGGGCCAGGAGCCGGACCGGCGCCTGGTGGTGGCGCCGGTGGTGGAGTAGGCGTGGGGTCGGCGGGGCGTCCGGGGTGCGGCGCGGGGGGCCGGCGGGAGCCTCAGTTCGGGTCCCGCGCCGGGGGGTTTGCTGATTTACCTAGCGTATTCCGGAGTCACGCAGAAAGTCTCGGCCCGTTCCTCCCTGCTCCGTGTTTCACTGTCAGGATGAACGTGAAACGCTGCACCTCGCGCGACCCCACGCCGGTGAGATGGCCGCGTTGACCGACTTCGAGCGAGGCGTCTTCGTCGGCCTGCTCGTCGGCGAGGGATCGTTCGGCGGCGACGGTCGCCAGCCCCAGGTCACGCTTCGCATGCACATCAGGCACGAGGCGATCTTCCGGTGGCTGATCGAACGCTTTCCCGCCACCCGGTTGTATGGCCCCTACCACCACGGCGGGCGGTCCTACTACCAGTGGATGGCGCGCGGGCGAGCGCTGGTCCGCGACGTCCTTCCCCTGCTCGAGGACGGGATCCTGGCGTCTCTGGACGACCACGCGCGCGCGCGATACGAGCGGATGTGCGAGCGCTACGCGGCCTTCATCGACCGCGAGCGCGCCCGGCTCCGCCGCGCCGAGGATGAGTGAGCGTCGGAGGCCGACCTCGCTCGAGTCGCAGCCGGCTCCGCGGGCGCTCGCCGCTCTGGCCGCCAGGTTCGACCTGGGCGCGGATGCCGAAGCGTCGCTGCGGGCCCTCGTGCGCCTGATCGCCGAGGATCCGCTGGCGCCGACGACGGTGCGGGACCCCGTCGACGTGGTGGAGCGTCACCTGGCCGACTCGCTCGCCGCGCTGGAGCTCGAGCCGGTGCGGGCGGCGAAGGCGGCGGTGGACATCGGCTCAGGCGCGGGGTTCCCCGGCCTGCCGCTGGCGGTCGCCCTGCGTCGAACGCGCTTCGCCCTCCTGGAGGCCAGCGCCCGCAAGTGCACGTTTCTGGAGCGTGCGGTGGCGGCGTGCGGACTGGAGAACGTGGAGGTCGTCCATGCCAGGGCCGAGGAGCTCCCCGGTGGACGTGACCGCTTCGACCTCGCCACCGCGCGGGCGCTGGCCCGCCTGGACGTGGTGATCGAGTACGCCGCGCCGTTGCTGGCGCTGGGCGGCTGGCTCGTGGCCTGGCGCGGGCAGCGGGAGCCCGAGGTGGAGCGCGCGGGCGCGCGTGCGGCCGAGAGGCTCGGCATGGAGGTTGTCTCGGTGAGGCGCGTGCGGCCGTTTGCCGGGGCTCGGGGCCGCCATCTCCATCTGCTGCGAAAGGTGGCGCCGACGCCGGCCGGCTTTCCGCGGCGGGTGGGCGTCGCGGCCAAGCGGCCGCTCGGGGGGCGGGCATCCAACTCCCGCGCGTAGCGGGAAATCGCGCCGATGTCCGACCGCGTCGGACGCTAGCTTGGGCGAAAGTGGGCACGGTCTACGCGATCGCCAACCAGAAGGGCGGTGTCGGCAAGACGACCACCGCCGTAAACCTGTCCGCCTGCGTCGCCGAGGCCGGTTACGGGTCCCTGCTGGTCGACATCGACCCTCAGGCCAACGCCACGATCGGCCTTGGCATCGGCAAGGACGGCGCGCGGACCGTCTACGAGGCCCTGATCGGCGATGTGCCGCTGACGGAGGTGATCGTCCCCACCGCGATCGAGCGGCTGTCGCTGGTTCCGTCGGGTCCGGATCTGGCCGGGGCCAACGTGGAGCTCCCTCGCCTCGACGGCTCGGCGACGCGGCTGAGGGAGGTGCTGGGCGACATCCGGGAGCGCTACGCCTTCACGCTGCTCGACTGCCCCCCCTCGCTCGGGCCGCTGACCGTGAACGCGCTGGTGGCGGCCGACCGGGTCATCGTCCCGGTCCAGGCGGAGTACTTCGCGCTCGAGGGGCTGGCCGGGCTGCTGGACACTCTGGCTCTGGTTCAGCGTGAGCTCAATCCGCGTCTGACCGTCGCGGGCATGCTGCTCACCATGTACGACGGCAGGACGCGTCTGGCCCAGGATGTGGAGCGCGAGGTCCGCGAGCACTTCCCCGAACTGGTGTTCGATACGGTCATCCCGCGCAACGTCCGCGTCGGGGAGGCCCCGAGCTTCGGCAAGCCCGTCATCCACCACGATCCGCACTGCACCGGCGCGGACGCGTACTTTGAACTGGCAAAGGAGGTTGCGGCCCGTGGCTGAGCGACAGAAGGGAATGGGACGGGGTCTGGCGGCGATCCTCTCGGTGGCGCCGAAGGCGGAGACGGACGAGCTACGTGAGCTTCCGGTGGAGCTGATCGGGCCCAATCCGAGCCAGCCGCGCCACAGCTTCGACGAGGAGGCGCTCGTGGCGCTGGCGGAGTCGATCCGCCTTCGTGGCGTGCTCCAGCCCGTGCTCGTGCGCCCGCTCGCCTCCGGGCGCTACGAGCTCATCGCCGGCGAGCGACGCTGGCGCGCCGCCCAGATGGCCGGGCGGGAAACGATTCCCGCGCTTGTCAGGCGCGACGACGACGCCGCGTCCCTGGAGCTCGCGCTGGTGGAGAACATGGCGCGCGAGGACCTCAACCCGGTCGAGGAGGCGCGGGCATGCGCCGCCCTGGTGGAGGAGCTCGGCCTCACGCGCGAGGAGGTGGGCGCGCGGGTCGGCCGCAGTCGCGTCGCGGTGTCGAACCTGATACGGCTGCTCGACCTGCCCGACGAGGCACTCGACCTGCTGGAGCGGGGGGAGCTGACCGAGGGCCACGGCCGCGCGCTCCTGCTCGCCGAGGACCACGGCGTGCGGCGCAGCCTGGCGAGGTCGGCGGTCCAGCACGGCTGGTCGGTGCGCGAGCTCGAGGCGCGCGCCCGCTCCGCCTCGGGCGCGGCCGCTCCCAGGACGCCCCGCCGCCGCGCCGAGCCCGCGCTCCACCCGGACCAGCGGGCCGCCGTCGAGCAGATCGGCGACACGCTCGAGGAGCTCTTGGGACGCGAGGTCGCCGTCACTGTGAGCCGCGGGTCCGGCTACCGCGTCGCCTTCGAGCTCGAGACGGTCGAAGAGGCGCTCGAGCTCTCCCGCCGCCTTCGCATTCGCGCGGCCGCCTGACCCTCCCCGCGCGGCTAGAATCGCGCCAGCAAAGGGCGATTAGCTCAGTCGGTTAGAGCGCTTCTCTGATAAGGAAGAGGTCCCAGGTTCGAGTCCTGGATCGCCCACTCGCCACGAGCCCTCACAGGATCCCGAGGCGGTTGGCGTGGGCCACGACGGCCGCTCGCGAAGGCTGGTTCGTCTTGGCGCGGATGTTCGCTACGTGGCGGTGGACGGTGTGCGGGCTGAGGTAGAGGCGGTTGGCGATCTCCGCGTCCGTCAGTCCCTGGGCCACGAGGTTGAGCACGTCGAGCTCGCGTGCGGTGAGCGGGTGGCAGGGCGTGTCGGGTCGTGGCCCGTGCGCCGCGGCCCGCTTGCCGCCGGCCTCCAACGGGCCGTCGGCGGGCACGCCGAGACGGGCGAGGCTCGTGGAGGCGAGCTGCTGCTCGAAGTCGGCGGCGTCAGCGTCGCCCAGGGCTCGGTGCGCCGCGGCGGCTGTCAGCCGGGCCCGCGCGGTCTCGTATGGCATTCCGATCTCCTGCCAGAGCTTGCGTGCGCGCGTGGCCTCCTCCAGCGCGGTCTCCGGGTCGTCGTGGGCGAGCGCGAGCTCTGAGCGGGCGCACGCCGCTTCGGCTTTGAGCAGCTTGCTCTCCGTGGAGGAGGCGATCGCCTCGAGCCGCTCGGTCGCCCGCTCTGCGGTGGGCAGATCGTTGGCGGCGAGCGCGATCTGGATCTGGGCCGGGAGCAGGCGCGCGCACGCGAGCAGGTCCGTGCACGGGCGCCCCTCCACGCCGGCTCTGCTCACCGCGCGGTTGATCGCCGCCGCCGCGCCCCGCGCGTCTCCCCGCGCCAGGCGGAGGAGGGAGAGGCCGGGCTCCGGGTCGAGCCCGTACTCGCAGGCCCTCGTGTAGGCCTCCTCAGCCTGCTCGAGCTCGCCGCGGCGCCGGTGGATCTCGCCGAGCTCGTAGAACCCGGCGGCCGCCATCGTGAGCGCCCCGAACTGCTGCAGCTCCTCGCAGGCGCGGACCAGGTCGCCGTGGGCCTGCTCCAGGTAGCCCAGGCGGCCCGCGATCTCCGCGTTGTACACCCGGCACAGCCCCGGGAAGCCGGTGCAGGCCTCGCGCTCGCACCAGCGCATCGCGGCGGCGCTCCAGTCGGCGGCGCGCTCGTAGTCGCCAAGCTCGCGCGTCATCGACACCGCCGCGCAGTAGATGACCCCCGTGATCATGGTTCCCAGCTCTCCGCCGAGCGCTGCGACGACCGCCTCGTCGAGCAAGGCCAGCCCCGCGGCGGGGTCGCCACGGGCCACGAGCACCTGCGCCTGGCGGGCCAGCCCGAGCGTCTCGAGATCGCGATCCCCCAGCCGGGCGCCGATCTCCCCGATCTCACGCGCGCTCTCCAGCGCCATCTCGAAGTCGCCCGCGTCGAGCAGCTGCCAGGTCCGGCTCTGCGCGAGGTAGCCGTGGGCGGCGCATTCGGGGCAGCCCTCGAGCAGACGGGCCGCATGCCGGTACCAGCCGTTGGCCAGCGACCTCGCCGGCTTGGTCATGTAGTCCCACTGGAGCATCAGCGCCGCCAGGGCGGCCTGGGCGCGGTCACCGGCCTCCACGAAGGCGCGGTAGGCGCGCTCCATCACCGCCAGATAGGCGTCGATGCTGCCCGTCCAGTAGTGCGCGTAGGCCAGCGCCACCAGATCCTCGGCGCCGAGGCTCGAGACCGCGTCCGCGGCGCTCAGCCGGGCGAGCGCCTCCGCCCAGGCGTGGCGCCGGTAGGCCTCGCGCCCCTTCAGCAGATCGCTCGTCTCCTGATCGCTCAACGCAGCCCCCTCCGGGCGATGATCGTACCGCCGCGAGCCCCCGACGCAGAGATGGCCGTTTGCGGCCATCGCGGCAAATGGCCTGGAAGGGCGAAGTCGCACGGGGGCGGGAGGGCTACAACCTCCGCATCGGCGAACCGGAGGGAGAGATGAGCTCAGTCGAGACGAAGGACGCAAGCGGCGCGATCGCGGCGCTGAGGGACCGGGAGGCGGGTGAGGTGGTCGATCGGGCGGCCGGCGGCTACGAAGAGGCCCGGCGGGTGTGGAACGGGATGATCGACCGGCGGCCGCTCGCGGTCGTTCGGTGCGCCACCGCCGCGCAGGTCGCCGCGACGATCGGCGTGGCCGGCGAGCAGGGCCTGGAGCTGGCGGTCCGCGGCGGCGGCCACTCGCTTCCCGGGTTCGGCAGCTGCGATGGCGGGATCGTCCTCGACCTGAGCCGGATGCGCGACGTCCAAGTCGACGTCGCCGGCAGACGGGCGGTGGCCGGCGGCGGATGCACCTGGGCCGACTATGACCGAGCCACCCAGGCGCACGGCCTGGCCAGCACCGGCGGGCTGGTCTCGACGACCGGGGTCGGCGGCCTGACGCTGGGCGGCGGGATCGGCTGGCTGACGCGCGCCCACGGCCTGGCCTGCGACAACCTGCTCTCGGCGGAGATCGTGACCGCGTCCGGCGAGGTGGCGCGCGCGGCGGGGGACGAGAACGAGGAGCTGTTCTGGGCGCTGCGGGGCGGCGGCGGGAACTTCGGCGTGGTCACGCGCTTCGAGTTCGCGCTGCACCCGGTCACGGGCGTGACCGCGGCGCTCATCCTGTGGCCGCAGGAGGCCGCCCCAGAGGTCGGCGCCGCGTACCGCCGGTGGGCCGAGGGGCTGCGCGACGAGCTCACCACCATGCTCGTGTTCCTCACCGGCCCTCAGATGGACGGCGTCCCGCCGCACCTCCAAGGCGAGCCCTGCGTCGCGGTGATCGGCTGCCACATCGGCTCCGGCGCGGACGCCGCCCGCGAGCTGGAGCCGATGAGCGCGCTCGCGGGGGCGGTCGACCTCTCCGCGCGAGTCGGCTACGGCGAGCTGCAGCAGATGTTCGACGCCGACTTTCCCGCCGGACGGCGCTACCACTTCACCGACGCGTTCTTCGACGAGCTCTCCGACGGGCTGGTCGAGGTGCTGGCCAGCGCGGCAGCGGAGCGTCCGTCGGCCGGATGCGAGATCGACCTGCACCACATGGGCGGCGCCGCCGGGCGGGTCGGCGCCGAGGAGACCGCGTTCGCGAACCGGCAGGCGCGCTTCACGATGAACGCCTACGCGTGCTGGGAGGACCCGCGCGATGACGCCGCGCACCGCGAGTGGGCCCGCGGCGTGCGCGCCGCCTGCGCCCCGTTCGCCGCCGGCCGCGGGTACGTGAACTTCGCCAGCGAAGCCGGCTCGGCGGACGACGTCCGCGACACCTACGGCGCCGCCCGCTACGACCGTCTGCGGGCGATCAAACGCGCGTGGGACCCCGACAACCTCTTCCGCCTCAACCAGAACGTGCGGCCGTGAGCGAGGTCCTCGCCGAAGGCGTCGTCGCCGCCCTCTACCGCTACCCGGTCAAATCGATGCAGGGCGAGCAGGTCACCGAGCTCTCATTGAGCACGCGGGGAGCGGCGGGGGATCGCGCGCTCGCCCTCCTCGACCGCGCGAGCGGCCTGGTCGCCAGCGCCCACCATCCCGGCAAATGGGGCAAGCTGCTTCAGTGCAGCGCCAGACACGGGCGCGACGGGGCCGTCGAGGAGATCCTGGTCACGCTCCCCGACGGCGAGGAGCTCGCCGCCGGCCCGGAGCTCGAGCGGCGGCTCGTCGTCCTCCTGGGACGCGAGGTGAGCCTGATCCGCGCGGCGCCCGCGGACGGCCGCTACGAGATCGTCCACCCCGACGTGCCGGACACCGCCCCCGAGTCCTTCGTGGCGCAGACCCTGGCCGCCGCCGCCGGTCCGGGTCGCGTCGGGCAACTCGGGCTGACGCTCGCCGCCGAGCCGGGCGGCCTCGTCGACGTCGCGCCCGTTCACGTGCTCACCACCGCATCGCTGCGCGAGCTGGAAGAAGCCGGCGCCGACCCCGACGTGCGGCGATTTCGGCCGAACATCGTCCTGGAAACCGGGGGGCGGGGCTACGTCGAGGCCGCCTGGCACCGGGGCACGGCCCGGATCGACTCCGTACGGCTGCAGCTCACGATCCCGACGCCTCGCTGCATCGTCCCCACCCTCGCCCAGCGCGGCGTGAGCGCCGACAAGCAACCCCTGCGGACCCTCGCCCGCGAGAACAGGATCGCGATCGGCGCCGGCAGCTGGGCGTGCCTGGGGTCCTACGCGAACGTGACCGCGCCCGGGACGGTGCGCGTCGGAGATCGCTTCACGGTCACGGGGCCGTCCCCGTCCCCGCCTGCGCGGGGTCATAGCCGCCGGGCCCGCTGCGGCGGATGAGGAAGATCGAGACGGCGAGCGCCAGCGCGAGGCCGCCCAGGAGCCCGAGCTCGAGCAGCTGGTTGGTGAGCGCCCGGCCGCCCAGCGACTGGTGCTCCAGCTCCGCGGTGATGATCAGCACGCGCCGGACGGCGGCGATCAGGCCCACGAACAGGAACGGCTCGACGACGATCCTCCCGCGCAGCACGACGAAGCGCAGCGTGTGCATCAACTCGGCGACGATCAGCATCAGCAGGATGCGGTCCAGCAGCAGGATGCCCGTGCTCACCGCGCTCTGGCCGGCGCGGATGGCGTGAACCAGCGCGCTGATCGTGCCGACTACGACCAGCACGGCGGCCGCCAGCAGCACCAGCCCGACCAGGATGTAGACGGCCTCCTCGATCCACGCCAGCGCCGTGCGGACGCCGGTCGTGAGGGGAGGCTCGCCGTCCCCGGAGAGCGCGGAGGTCGGGTCGCGGCGCGTGGCGGACATCGGACTCGGATCGTGCATTCCGTCCCTGATCCTGTGCTGAGCCTAGGCGCGCATGCCCCTTGGGGCATCGGTGCCGGGCCACGCCAGCGTACGTAGTAATTACTGATGGGTCCCAGCCCGGCCGAGGGTGTCACCGGCCCGACCCCGGATCCGTTTCCCCGCCGGGCGCGCGGGTAGCCCAAGGGTCCGCCCTCGATACCGAAGGAGGCCAGACATGGGCATCACAGACAAGATCACGGGCAGGCTGAAGAAGGCCGCAGGCGACGTGGCCGACGATCCGGCGCTGCGTCGCGAGGGCCGCCGGGAGGAGCGCAAGGGCGAGGCCAAGGAGGAGCTGGCGCGCACCGAGGAGCGCGCCGAGCGCAAGGCCGAGGAGGTGGCGGACCTGGAGCGCAGGACCTGAGCGGACGCGGTGGCGGTGGCGCCGGCGCGGGCGCGGTCGGGCTAGACGCCCAGGCCCCCGAAGAGCGAGAAGGGGTTGAACGGCGTGGCTGCCCGCACCGCCCGCTCGGTGCCCTCGGTGGTCAGGATGCTCCCCGGGGGCGACTCGGCGCGGATCCGCTCGACGAGCGCCTGCGCGCTGTCCTCGTCGCTGGCGCCGATCACCAGGTAGCGCCAGCGGCGGGCGAAGGGGATCCCCTCGGTGGCGAGACGGTCGGCGAGCTCTAGGGCGTCGCGGTGGGTGCGGCACTCCACCCGGATCTCGAAGTCGGGCGCGCCGCTCTCGCCGGCCTCCTCCCGCTCGCGCTCGACCAGCTCCTCCCGCTCGGAGCGGCGCTCGGCGGCGCTGGCCGGCAGCGGCGCGTCGGGATCCTCCCACTCCTCGGCGATCGGGTGCCAGCGCCGCAGCTCGCTCTCCACCTCCCACCCCTCGCGCTGGGCGATCTGCTCGATCAGGCCACGGGCGCGCTCGGCCTGCTCGCGGCTGCTCGCGTAGCAGAAGACCTCGGAGCCGTCCCGTGACAGCGCCACGCGCTCGGGAAAGCCGGTAGCGAGATCGTGCTCGAGCTCGGCCGCCTCAAGCGCCCTGGCCAGCTCAAAGGCTCGGCGGCGCTCTCTCAGCTCGATCCGCAGTCGCCAGTCGTCGCTCATGACCGGGACTCTATTCTGGCCGCGGTGGAACCGGCTGCCGAATCGGTGGACACCCTCGACGCAATCGCGCCGGGAGGCCTCCCCCCCGCGCTCGAGCTCCCGGGCCGCGGGCTCGCCGCTCGCGGGCGGCTGGAGCGCGCGCGGGCGGCCTACGAGCGCGTGCGCTTCCCCCTGCTCGTCTACCTGGGCTCGCGGGCCCTCCTGCTCGCGGTGGCGATCGTCAACGGCGCGTTGCGGCACCACGCGCTGCTCAACGAGCTGGCCAACTGGGATGGGCTCTGGTACCGGGCGGTGGCCAATCTGGGCGCCGCGGGAAGCGACGGCATCTACCCGCTCGTGGTCTCGCACGGCCACGTCTACACGAACGTGTTCCACGGCGGGTTCTACCCGCACCACGTCTACCACGCTCAGACCAACCTCGGGTTCTTCCCGCTCTACCCCCTCGTGATCTGGGTCCTCTCCAACCCGGTCCGCTGGATCTCGGGGCACTCGGCGGTCTACTCGATCACGCTGGCGGGCGTCCTGGTCTCGATGGCCGGCGGGCTCGTCGCCACCGTGATCGTGCAGCGGCTGGCGGCCGGCTGGTGGGGCCGCGCCGCCGCGCGGCGCGCGGTGCTCCTCTTCTGCCTGTTCCCCGGTTCGGTCGTCTTCTCGATGGTCTACGCCGAGGGGATCGCGCTGCCACTGGCCGCCGGGTGCATCCTCGCCCTGGAGCGCCGCCGCTGGGCGCTGGCCGGCCTGCTGGCCGGCCTCGCCGCCGCCGCCGAGCCCGAGGCGCTCGTGATGGTGGTGGTGTGCGCGGCGGTTACGCTGGTCCACATCCGCCGCGTGGGCGCGCGGGGACCCGATGCGCGCCGCAGCCTGCTCGCGCCGCTGCTGGCCGCCTGCGGGCCGGCGGGCGTGGGCGCCTTCTTCTGGGCCTGGACGGGGAGCCCGCTGGCGACCTTCACCACGCAGCGCTACGGATGGCACGAGAAGACCGACCCGCTCGCGCTCGCGCATCTCCTCACGCGCTTCGCCGGCCAGGTGTCCTTCGCCCACTTCAACCACCCGACGATCAACCTCAACCTTCCGGTCGGGATCGCGGGGGCGGTCCTCCTGCTCGTCGGGCTTCTCCTGCTCGCCACCTCCCGGGCGCGGATCTCGCTGCCGGCGGCGCTGTGGACGCTCGGCATCGCCTTCATCGCGGTCACCTCGGAGTACGTCCCGCCCAACCCGCGGCTCCTGATCACGGCCTTCCCGGCGGTGCTCGTGTTCGCCCACCGTCTGCGCGGGTCGAAGTGGAGCTGGTTCTTGGGCGCCAACGCGGTGGCGCTGGCCGGCCTCAGCGCGCTGACGTTCGTCGGAGTCACGCTCCGGCCGTGAACAGCTCGATCCAGATCGGGCTGGCCGACCCGAGCTTCCGGGCCGTCTGCGTCGGGTAGCGCACCGCGAGCGCGTCGCGCAGCGCGCGCAGGCGGTCGAAGTTGACGCCCGAGACGGGCGGCCCGCCGAGCCTTCCCCGATGGCTCGAGACCAGCCACACGCGCGAGCACCGGGCCGGCAGCGCGGCGAGCTGGCGCGGGGAGAGCGTCCGGTACTCCTCCACGAAGGAGCGCACCCGCCCCCAGCGCAGCGCCGGCAGAACCGGGGTGGGCAGCCGCGGCTGGGAGGCGGCGTAGTACGCGAACGGCATGCGGGCGTCGAGCGGGTAGAAGGCGATGCAGTCGCCGGGGCGCGTGTGGCCGGCCACGTAGGCGGTCGCAGCTTGCCACTGCTCGCTCGAGACGCCGTAGCTGGGCGCCAGGGCGAGCACCCGCAGGGCGAGGAGGGCCACCAGCAACGCTCCAGCGGCGGCGCGGGGCAACCGCCGGTCGCGCAGGATCCCGGCGAGCAGAAGCGCGACGGCGGGCAGCGACACGATCACGTAGCGGGCCTGGAAGATCGAGTGCCCGGCGGCCGAGACCACGAGCGCCGCGAGGACCGGCACGACCAGCCAGGAGACCGCGATGGCCGCGGGGCGCTCCCGTACCCGGCCGCCGGCCGCCCACCCTGCCCCCACGCGCCGCCGCCACAAGCCGGCGATGGCCGCGAACGCGGCGGCCAGCAGCGTCGCGCAGGTCAGGATCAGCAGCGCGTCCCCCGCCGCGGTGTAGTAGCCGGGCTGCAGCCCCGAGGAGGTCAGCGCCTGCAGCACCTGCTGGGCGATCCGCAGGCTCGGCGAGGGCACCCAGAAGAGCTGCGAGGCGCCCCTGGCGGCGGCCAGCACGGCGAGCGGCACGCAACATGCCGCGGTGAGAGCGACGGCCGAGGCGAGCGCGCGGGCGCGCTCGCGCCGCCACGCCAGCACCGGCAGCTGCGCGGGCACGATGAGCGCGGCGGCGAGCGCCGAGTAGACCGCCCCGGTCGTGAGCACGACGTAGGCGAGCCACGCCGCCCCCCGGCCCGCGCGCTCAGAGTCGAGCAGCGCGATGAGGGCGAGGAACGAGCCCGAGATCAGGGCCAGCATGAGCGCATAGCTGCGCGCGTCCTGACCCCAGTAGACGAGCGTCAGGCTGACCGCGGTGAGAACGCCGGCCGCCGCGGCGGCCGTCCGGTCCCACAGGCGCCGCGCGATGGCGGCGGTGAGGGTCGCCGTCGCGCCCGCGGCGAGCGCCGAGGGCAGACGCAGGACGAGCACTCCGTCGCCGAACGCCCCGATCAGCAGGTGGATGAGCGCGTAGTAGCCGAGCATGTTGCCGCCGTCCCGGGCCAGGGCCGAGCCGAGCGCCGCGCCGTGCTGGCCGGCGATCGCGACGGTGGCCGACTCATCCAGCCACAGGCTCCGCGTGCCGAGCTCCACCAGGCAGAGCGCCAGCGCGAGCACCCCGGGCAGGCCGACGACGAGCGCCTCCAGGAGGCGCTCGCGGGCGGCGCGCTCCTCGCGCGCGGCCACCAGGGTTCCGGCGCTCATCGCAGCGCGAGCTCTCCCGGCTCGGGGACCTCGCCCCCGGTCCCGGCCTCGGCCACGGCCACGGCGACGGCGGCTCGGCGCCTTAGCCATGCCCACCACGCGATCCCACCGCAGGCGAGGTAGAGGCAGAGGACCGCGGGGGCGCTCTGGATCGGCAGCGCGAGGATGCCGTCGGGCTTGACCACGAAGGCGCCGAGGACCGAGGCGGCGGCGATGGCGCCGGTGCTCCACGCGCGCCGCGGCGCGCAGACGAGGAGCACGAGGCCCCAGCTCAGATACCACGGCCACGCCGCCGGGCCGCCGAGCGCGAACGCCACCAGGACGACGGCCAGGCGCACGGCCAGCCCCGGCCACCGCACGTCCCACAGCGAGCGCAGGGCCAGCGCGGCCACCAGGCCGAGCGCGAGCAGGCCGCAGCCGGACTCCAAGCTCCGCACGTCCACGCCCAGACCCGCTCCCCGCAGGCCGGTGGCCAGTGTCCAGCCGAGCGCGGTGCCCGGCGTGATCGCGAGGTGCACCCTCCGCGGGGTCGTGAACACCCCGCCCGAGATCCATCCGAACCCGAGCCCGCTGGCGGCGCTCACCACAGC
>Ga0070739_10002696_pt1 | contig 23223 bp, 11 predicted proteins | sample Coa_R1_7_FD_66445 | JGI IMG/M metagenome (GOLD analysis project Ga0070739, IMG submission 66445) | Surface soil microbial communities from Centralia Pennsylvania, which are recovering from an underground coalmine fire - Coalmine... | ecosystem: Environmental > Terrestrial > Soil > Unclassified ... | reverse complement strand
ACGATGCCACCAAGAACCACGAACCTCAGCCACTCGCTCCGACGAGGACCTGACCGTTGGTCATCGACTCTCATCAGCTGAAGCTCATCAGGAACCGCATTGAGTCCGCGCGGGCTGCAGTGAGTTGGGCGTTGGCGATGCCGATCTCCTCGATGACCTCGCCGCGGACCTTGAGGATCCCGTTGCTGGCCTTGTCGTGGATGACGTACCAGGTGTTCGAGCCGATCCGGTAACCGGTTCCGGCGTGCAGTCGTCGCGCGACCGTTGCCAACCGCGTTTTGGGGCGGACGCCATCCAGCGCGTAGTAGCGGTTGGCCGTAAGTGCCAGCACGACTCGGTTCCGGACTCGTCTGCGCTCGCTGGCTGAGACGGTGCGCAGCAGCCGGAGCGAGGGATAGCCGACCCGGATCCCGCGCGGGCTGAGGCAGAAGAAGTCCATATCGTCACGGCCGCGTGTCGAGTGGGCGGGAAACAGGCTGCGCGCGCGAGAGCGGGTCATCCCCAGCGAGACCGGCCCTAGCCTGATGCCGTCAAGTCGCCCGCTCGCAGCAGGGCAGCGCGGCGACCCTGCGGGAGGCGCGAACATCGGGGAGACGATCTCGCCGCCGTCAGGGGGCTCGTGCGAGGGCAGCTCGGCGACCACGTCGGAGACGGTCACCGGGGATGGATCATCTGACGGTCGCAGGTAGGGAAGGTCGGAGTTGAGCAGCTCGAGTCGGATCGTGTGGCCGGCTGGGAAGGTGTAGCCGTCGCCGAAAAGCTGCCAGGTGATGGTTCCCTGCTGGTTGTCGGTCAGGGCGTAGGTTCCACGCGAGACGAACGTCTCCTGACCGTCGGGCGCGACATCCCACAGGCGCGCGTCGAGCTGGCCGCCGGCGCCGATGATGCTCACGCGCATCCGCAACGTCGGCAGCCCGAGCATCGTGAAGGTCCTGGTCACCAGCCGGGTGTAGACCGCGGTTCCGGGGTAGTCGCTCGCCGGAAACGTGACGCAGTGGCTCTCCGGCTCCGTGTAGGGCTGCAGGACCGGATCGATCTTGGGGCCGATCTGCGGGTCGCCTCCGCTCGCCACGACTTCCGGAGCGGCTGCGCCGAAGCGCACTGCGCCGGGATCGAGCCCGCTCCAGTCCGAGGCGGTGAACGGGCCTGACGATGGAGCGCTCGCCGGGCAGGTGGAGGTGTATGCCGTGACCCGGGGAGGTGGAGCGATCCTCGCGCCCTTCAGGTAATGGTCGAAGAAGCGCATCGCCTGTTCGTTTAGCGCGATGATGTCGGCCGGCTTGTTGGCGGTGATCCCGTGTCCGACGTCGGCGAGCTGCACGTAGACCTTTGCCGCCGGCGCGACCTCGCCGAGGTAGTCCACGAGCCGGATCGCCTGGGAGGCCCCGTCGACCACGGAGTCGTCCCATCCATCCTCGATCAGGATCGGGGCCGGCGTCGAGGCGACCGGCATCCCGATCGCCTGGTGATAGCTCGCGATCGCGCCCAGCTGTGTTGCGCACGATGGGTCATCCGATCCAAGTGCCTCGCACGTGGAGACGGCGCGCGGAATGTTGAAGGGGGCCGTCGGCGAGCTGTAGACCACTGCGGGCGCGGTCAGCGCCGCGCCGGTCGGGAAGCTGCCCTTGAACGTACCGAACGGGGTGCTGTCGGAGGTGGCCGTGGCCGGATCGAAGTCCAGGAAGCGCCCGTTCGGGGCCAGGATGTCGAGCGTGTCGGGGATCGCCCATTCGGGGTAGGCGGCAGCTATGTGGAGCGGGATGCCCTTCGGGCTCACCCAGGGCGCGAACTTTCCGCTCATCAGCCGGATCCGGTTGTTCAGCAGCGCCAGCTCGGTCGACTCGATCGACCCGAGTGAGAGGCCCGTCACGCCGAGCTCGTTCGGATCGGCGATCCCTTCGTCGACGAGCAGGCCGAGCAGATACTGCACGTCGCGCGCGTCGTAGCGCTCGTCGCCCAGCTCGAACGTGACGTTGTCGCAGGCCGGCGTGTTCTCACGCGACCCCTCGGCCCCGCACGAGTTCCCCGCCCCTCGCACGCTCTCGTTGACCACGGCGTAGCCGCGCTCGGCGAGCCACTGGTTGTTGAAGTGGTTGGCGAAGAAGCTCCCGGGGGCGCCGGCGGGTGGATCGGACGTCTCGAACGCCGTCTTGTCCTGTCCGTACCCGTGGAGCATCACAATCGTCGGAAACGGCCCGTTCCCGGTCCGCGGCAACGTGACATCGACGTCGAGCGGCGCGCCGTCCCACGAGGGCACCCGCTCGCTCAGGGACGCCGTGGGGCAGAAGCGCACGCCGGAGGATTCAAGCGTGCACTTGTGTCCGAATGGACGTAGCTCGGCAGCGCGCGCGGAGGCCGGGACACAACCGACGGCCACGCACGCCAGCGTGCAGGCGATCAGCCACGACCCTCGCGGCGGCACTGTCGCTCGATCCATTGGTGCGCCCTTCACCTCGATCTCTCCCGACCCCCTTCGGGCCCCTCACGCGCGTCCAATTCCGATTCCCCGGCCCTCTGAGAACTTCCCAGTCCATGGAACCAGCTGATTCATGAACTGTCAAGTTCACTGAAGCTGGAACGGGCACGGGCGGCGATGACCGACCTGCGATCGGACCGATGCTCTCGCTGACGGGGAACCGATGCCCTCTGGCGGGGTCGTCCGGCCCTGCTGTCGGCCAGGCATGCGCGGGCGAAAGCAGGAGCGCTGTTTCGGCGGTGCCGCGCGACCCTTCGGCTGACGCTTCAGCCAGTCGGCGGCGCGCCTAGAGCGGAGGAGATTTCGTCGAGCGCCTGGTTCTCAGCATCGCTGACTTGCGTGCCGCCGATGCCGAGTACGCCGCCCTCCTTGTGAGCACCCGCCACCGCTTGGGCAACCGTCATCACGAACCGCTTGTAGGCGTCGACATCCGAGGCTTCCGCCTTGGTCCCGAGGATCTCGATCGCCCTGCGGAGCTGATCGGAGACCAGCGCTGCGAGGTTGCCGCCTGCCTCCCGGAGTCGCTCCGGATCTATCGAAGGAGGCGACTTGACCACATCGTCGAGCAGCTCACTCTCGCCGTGGCGCTGACGCGCGTCTTGGTAGACACGGCCCATGGCCAAGCTCTCGCGCAGCGTGCCGCCTCGGTCAGCGCTGATCACCCGCATGCCGGCGTAAAGCGGCCCGTCGACGACGGTAGACCACTCCTCAGCGTTGAAGTCGGCCTTTCGTGTCAATTTGCGCCTCCGCGATCGTGGTGATCTATCGACACCATTGTTCCCCGAGCCGCCCAAATCACGCGCATCCGCCAGACCGCCACGCGATCGCACTCATGCCCGACGGCGGCCAGGAAGGCTGGGCGACTGGCGCGACCGCTCCCACATAGGGGCCGCTCGCTACCGAAGTGTCGACCCCGTACCAGCATGGAACACTGGACACGGGACCCGCATTCGGTCACCCGGCTGGCGCTCGGCTGGACGAACATGCCGCGTTACCGTCGCCCGTCGACACCACCATGGCTCCGATGAGCCCTACCGCCGGTAGGCCCCGACGGCGCCGCCTGCCGCTCAGGCTGTCTGTGACGGCCGGTGAGCTCGACCGTGACGTGCTGCGGGTGCTCGCTGTTGGGTGGGATTCCGCTGAGAACGAGGACGATGACGCGCAGCCGGCGGTGGTGCAGGGCGTGCCGGGCGGCAGCGGCGAGCTTGAGGGCGATGTGTCGGGTGCGGCCCGCCGGAACCCGGAAGGGCTTGCTCTGTGCGATGAGCTGCCGGCGCGGGGCGGGCAGAGTCAGCTCGAGCTGGGCGTCGCAGCGCGACCGCGGGTTACCGCGACATGCCACAGGCACCGTCACGCGGCCGGCCCGCGATGCGACGAGGTGGCGGGCGCGCACTTGGATCGAGGCGGGGTGCCAGGTCGTCGGGGCGCGGCAGAGCGCCAGGTTCTCGCAGTCGATGCCGAGCCCGGGAAGGTAGGCGGCCGAGCGGTCGCGGGAGCTGATCACCTCGCCGCGGGGGCGGCCGTTGACGCTGCCCGCCAGCAGCGTGGCGGCGGCTCTGTTGTCGTGGCGCAGGAACAGGTCAAACCATGCGCGCGTGTAGTACTCGAACTCATGCAGCTGCTGCTCGGTGCCGGTGGCCGCCGTGCCGGGCACGTTGTCCTCCTGGGCCCAGTCGGTGTGCTGCGTGCCGGCGAACACCACCTCCATGGCGGGAATGCCGTGCTTTCTCCACAGCTCGTAGCCGGTCTTCTTGGCGTCCGGTCCCACGAACTGCGAGCAGGTCTCAGACGCCTCGCCGAGGGCGGGCACCCGGGGCGTGACGAGCTTGGTCGGCTTGTTGGTGCAGTTCGCGTTTCCCTGGTCGCCGGTGGTTGAGCTGATCAGGTTGTCCCAGGCGACGATCGCCTTCAGTCGCGGTTCGATCCCTTGCTGGTAGGAGAGCGCGTCGGCTCCCGCCGAGTGCCCGGCCGCGCCGATCTCGTTGGGGTCGATCAGGCTCGCGTACGGGTCGCCGGGCGAGAGGGCAAACGCGATCCCGCTCTTCACCGCATCCAGCCAGTCCGGCGACTTGGCGTTGTTGCGCTCAAAGCACTTGCTGGACGGCGGCCCCGGCCCGCAGGAATCCTGCTTGTCGATCCCCGACTTGCCGGCACCGCGCGGATCGATCGTGAACGCCACATACCCATGGCCGGCCAGGTCCCGCGCCGACCACTGGTACTGAGCCTGCACTCCGACCGTGCTGCCCGGCGTGATGATCACCAGCGGAGCCGACCGCGGTGGCGCGGACACCGGAGCGAACAGCGTCCCGTACAAGGAGGCGCCGCTGCCCAGCGAGGGGAAGTACACGGGGTGGCTTTGCCACTTGCCCTGCCAGGCGTAGGTCGGCTGGGGATCGTCGTAGCCGGGAACGAACCCCAACAAGTCCGCGCCCGCGCTCATCGGCCCGACCCCCAGCAACAGGGTCAGTGCACCGCCGATCAGCGCTCGCCTGAGTGTGGTCATCGGCAGCCGTGCGCGATGATCTTCTCGTAGGAGCCGGCCGCCGGCTTCGCCGTCCCATTGGAGTTGTACAGGCCGAAGTTGAGGTTTCCCGCGCTGGTGGCGGCGGGGTCGTCGAGCATGAACCAGTAGAAGGTGCGGAAGTTGGTGCGAGCGGCGACCTCACAGGCGCCGTCCGCGAACTGCTGCAGAAGGCTGGCTTGCTCGGCGTTCGAGCGGGCTGGCGGCAGCGTGGCCCAGCTGATCTCCTGGATCCCGATCGGGATGTTCGAGCCAAGCCCGGCCAGCGGCATCATCTGGTAGCGCAGGTCCTCGATCGCGGTTGCGACCTCTTGCTCAGGCGTCAGGCCGGGCTGGTAGGCGTCGGCGCTCGGGTCCCCCGGCGGCCAGATCGTGCCGGGATAGATGTCCATCGTCACCCAGTCGACCTCGTGCGCGAACCGAGCTCCTCCGCGCCGGGCGAGCTCAGACCAGTAGTCAAGGTCGGCGGTCGGCCCGCAGGTGGACTGGTCACAGCCCCGATAGGCCCAGTTGAAGCCGAGCTTCAAGTGGGCGTGGTCCGTGGCCCGCTCCCCGTAGGCCGCGTCCATTCCCGCGATCAGCGCTCCCACGGGGTCGGTGTACTGGCCGTCGGCACCGCCCAGCGACCCGCGCTTGTCCAGGCCGAAATTGCTCTCGTTGGTGATCCCGAGCCGCGTCACCGCCGGCTGGTGGGCGAAATGGTCGACCACCGCGCGTACGAACCTCGCATAGCCCGCGAGATCGCCGTCGTGACCGCTCGGCGGCGCGTAGCGGAGCACGATGTCGATCTTGAAGCCGCGCGCCGAGAGCGCCGCGATCTGCGCGTCGAGTTTCGCGAGATCCTGCGGATAGCCGCTCCAGGGCAGGTACAGGTGAACCAGCAGGGAGCGCGCGCCCCGCAGATAGGCAAGCTGCCTCAGGGCGGCCTGTCCCGTGGCCGAGGAGGGATCGTTGAGCGCCGCGGCAGGCGAGATTCCGTAGCTGATCAGCGACGAGGAGGCCTCGTGCTTCGGACGTGCCCTGTGGTGACGGCGCCGGATCGTGTGCCGGCCGTGGTGGTGCCCATGCAGGCGCGTGGTCCGCTTGGCGCGCAGTGATGTGACCTCGGGCAGGATCAGACGGCTCGAGTCGCCGGCGGTCGCGTGCTCGATCAGGAACGTCCCACCCGCCGAGGCGCCGGCCTCGGTCACCGTCGGAATCAGATGCGGCAGCTGGCCGGTGCCGATGTCGAGTCGCAGGCGATGGCCGGGCTGGAAGGTGGCGAACGTGGGGAACACTTCCACGTCGTAGGCGGCTGGACTCGCCGGTGGCGTCTGCTCACTGGAGGCGGTGAAGGGATGGAACACGCGCAGGGGCTGCCCGTCCACGCTCATCGTCCACGGCGACCGGGCGGTGGCCCGCAGCGAGGCGACCAGCCAGCCGCCGGTGATCGCCACCGAGGTTCCGTCCGGTGCGACGTCGGTGAGAGTGACCGAGAAGACGGTGTTGGCGTGCCGGGGCGAGCTGGCGAGCAGGTGAAGGTCGATCGGCCCATCGATCGTCAGGGCATGTTTGAGCGGCGCGGTCGTGTAGGTGAGGTCCTGGAGCTCGTCGATTCGCTGGTCGCCCTCGCAGGGCAGCGTCGTGGAGGCCTCGTTGGAGCTGGTCGCCTCGTTGCCCCACTGGAACGTGGCGCGCGTGCACGGGGTTCCCGCGGGGTCGTAGGGGAGCGTGTCCTCGCCGTGGTCGTGAGGCCGCGAGGCTGCGAGGCTGCCGTCGTTCAGCGAGTGGGCCGATCCGGAGTGCGCGCCGGCGAGATACAGGTCGAGGGGGTGGATGCCGGGCAGCGGCCACTTTGAGGAGGCAACGAAATGGCTCGGCCTCGTTCCCTCGAGCCGGTACTGCTCCACCCGCGGCGCCCGGCTGACCCCGGTGCGCTCGCCCTTGACGTACTGGTCGTACCACTGGAGCTCCAGCTCGTTTCGGCTTGGGATGCCGTCGGCTGGGAGCGTGCTGCCGTCGTCGCTGTGCGTCCACGGCCCGATGATCAGCCGCTTGGCCTTCACGTGGAGGTTCTGGTAGAGCAGCGGCTCTCCGCGCTGGAAGATGTCGAACTCGCCGCCGATGATCATCGTCGGCACCTTGATCCGGTCGATCAGCGCGATCGGAGCCCTGCCCTGCCAGAACGGTCCGTCGTAGGCGATCGGGCCTCCGCTCAGGCCGCTGGCGACCAGATTCGCCGGCAGGTCGAGACCGGTCAGGTGCTGGGCCTCGGTCAGCGCGGCCGGGCCGGTGTCGCTCCCGGTTTGCTGGGAGGGTGCGAGGCTGGCCGCGCTGGTCAGCCCGAGCCATTCGCTCATGAACTCATCGTCGAACGCGCCGCCGTGGAAGACCAGGTCCCGGTAGGGGTCGGCCATCGGCGCCACGGGAAGGATCGCCTTTACCTGACGTGGCGCGTCGGGACGCTCCATGATCAGCAGTTGGCTGATCGCGCCATAGGAGGAGCCGGTCAGCCCGACGCGTCCGTCAGACCACGGCTGGTGGGCCGCCCAGTCGATCACCCGCACCCCGTCCTCGGCCTCGAGCGGGCCGAGCATCTGCCACTGACCGCCGGAGGAGCCGGTACCCCGGACATCGGCCAGAACCACCGCGTAGCCCCGCTGGACGAAGTAGGGGTTGGTCTTGGCGATCGGGCTGTCCTTGTAATAGGCGGTGACGCCCACGAGCGTCGGGAACCGCAAACCCGGCACCGGCTTGGTGTGGCCGGGCGGGACCGGAATGTCCACGTCGGCGCGCAGCGTCGTGCCGTCCGGCATGCGGATTGGAAGGTTGCTGAGTTTGGCCACGCCGTAGGCGGGGGCCTCCGGGTGCCACACGTTGGCCTGAGCAGGGGCGGCGAACGCGGTGCCGAGCACCGCCAGCGCACAGAGCAGCCGCGCCTTCACGGTGTCTCCGAGCCAGAAAGACAGCCTTGCCACCCCTGCTGCTCGAAGCGCTGCTTGGTGCAATAGCTGGCTGTGGGGTAGTAGGCGCCCTCGATGCTCTGCGGGTCGGTGCCCTGCGGCACGTTCGCGATCGCCTGCTTGAACGTGGGCGACGCCACCATCTGGCGGTAGAACGGCATCCCGTCGTAGTAGGGCCCCCACGGAAGCCAGGTGACGCCGTTGGCGGCAGTCGCGTTCGACGGCCGGTTCGATGGATCCGACACCACCACGGTGAAGTAGCCCTGGCTGTCCAACGCCGTCCTGTAGTCAGGCGAGCAGGCGACGTAGCGCTGAGTGGCGAAGTCGTACTCGCAGATCGACCAATACCGCACCTGAGCCGGGGCGCTCACCGCTTCGCCGGCCGTGGTGTTGGGGAACGTCGGCGCCTTGGCGCGGAACACGACGAGGTTTCCGAAGGAGCGCGAGAGCTGCAGACGCATGTACGCGTTGTCGCGGTTTGACCAAAACAGCTCGGCTCCGCCCTTCTCGCCGTAGTAGCGCTTCCACGCCGGCGGATCCTGAGCCGAGGGCACGTTCACCGGCGCGGGCGCCGCGGCCGGATAGTCCTGGGCGTTTAGCGTGTTGTTGATCAGCCCGCCGGTCGAAGGCGGCAGCACCGGGCAGCGGCCCAGCGCAAGCGCTGTGTGCGTGCTGCCCTCGGTCACGGTGATCGTGGGCAGCGGCTCCTCGCCGGACGGACTCGAGGGATCGTTCGGTACGTAGACGCGGTAAAGCAGCGCGCCCTCGGGGTTAGGCGCGCCCTCAGCAAGCGGGCCGGCATACACCGTGTTAGGCGCCGGGACCGCCGGGCGGCTCGAGAAGACGACGTGGACGGTGTAGCTGCGCTTGCGCGTCTGGACGCCCGTGTCGAATGGGTTGCTGCTGCCAGGGTCGGCGTGGATCTGGAAGTCGGTGATCGAGTCGAGGACCCGCGTCGCGGCGTCATAGACGTGAAAGGAGAAGTACCGGGCGTAGGGGTAGCGACCGCGGATCGTCAGCTCCATCCCCGGCACCGGGACGAACGGCTCAACCCAATAGGTGGCCGAGCTATCGGGGAAGAAGATGTTGCCGCTGTCGGGGTTGCTCTCAAGCGCCCACCCACAGCCGACCGCCGGCTGACCCGGCGAAGCATGTGCGGGAGCCCCGATGGCCGCCAAGGCGACCAACCCGCAGATCAGACCCAGACCGCGACGGGTCATCGGCGCCTCCGTCCGCGCCGGCGACGCGCGTGACCGCGGCGGCGGTGTCGGACACGAGCCCGGGTCGCGATCGTGGCGCAGCCAGCCGCCGGCACGGCGGCGTCGCCCGGATTGCCGGCCGGCGCGGAAGCACGCTGGGGCTTACCCGCCGCTCCCTCGCCGGCCAGAGTGTGCGCCATGACGTTGGCTGAGCGAAGGCTGCCTGGTGCCATGCCGGCGATCTCGTCGATCGTCTGCTCAAACGCCGTCGCGGAGGCCGCGAGCAGGCTCGGGCTGACCCCGGCCGGCGTATCCCCGGCGGTGTGGAAGTAATAGCTCGCGCCGCTGATCGCCACGATCGGGATCCCCAGCGCGTAGGGCACCGATTGCTCGCCGGGGTCGAACGCTGACGGCGGGATCGAGCCGAGCGGCTGCGCAGCGGCGAAGTTGCGCTGGACGATCGGCTCGAGCAGCGGGTTCTCACTCACATACAGATCGCGAGACAGGTCGCCGAACGGGTAGCTCTGAACCGACCCGTCGGGGCGCTCCTGCTCCTGGATCGCGGCGATCGACGCGCCCAGCCCGATATACGCGTCGGTGCGCTGACCAAACCACTGCGGGTGCATCTGCGCGAAGGTCGGGATCCCCACACCGACCTCGTGGCCGCTCAGCGCCGCGATCACCAGCGTGACCGGCCGCCGGCTGACCGGCAGGCTCGCGTAGTGGCGAGCCAACCCGAGCAGGATCGCGTCCCCGGCGCCGCGCTCGGACGCCGCCTGGTCAAACCCCGAGGTGGGACTCGCGATCACCACGTAGCGGGTTCGGTCGCGGCCGGGAAGAATGCCCCACACGTTCTGGGCACACGCCCGCCCGGGATCCGCGTCGAGCAGCAGCGACGCGCGCCTGCCCGCCTTCGCCGCCGCGATCACCGTTGCGCCCGATCGCTTGCCCACAAACAACGTCGGCAGCGACTTCAGCCCCAGCGTCGAGGACACGTCCTGATTGACCGGATAGTCCTGCGGCCCCTCGGTCACCGCCACCAGGCCAACCGCCCCCGCCTTGGCGATCGCCGCGAACGCGCCACCCGCCGCGCCCTCGCCCGTAAAGGTCGGGTCGAGGAAGTCCTCCAGGTAGGGGACGTCGATGACCGCGATCTTCCCCTTCACGTTCGTGCCCGCCAGATCACCGGCGGTGCCCTCCCCCGCGTAGGCGAGCCGCGCGACCCGAGCCGTAGGTCCCGTGCTTCCCGAATAGAAATACGGTGCGGTGCGCGGCAGGCGGCGACCGCCGATCGTCAGCCCCCAGCGGCGCGGCCGAAACGCGTAGAAGCTGACCCCATCGACCCCGTTCCTGATCCCGGACGCTGCGAAAACGCCGCGGATCCACGCCAGCGTCCGCTCGCTGGAGGCAGTGCCGACCCAGTGCCCGAGCGGTCCAAGCGACGCATAGGCGCGAACGTCGCGCATCAACGCCGCCGAAGACAACGGATCGCCGCCGCCGGCCCGAGCCGCGGTCACCTGACCGCCGAGGAGAACCGCCGCGCAACCGGCGACGAGGACCGCGCGCCGTCTCATCTGGATACTCATCCCGCCCATTGGTACCTGCCGGTTCCCGACGGTACTGTATAGTTCCGAAGGGTGTCAAGCACGACCCGGCTGAGCGTCATCTACGGAACCGGGGTGATCCCCGCCCGCCCGCTCACTCGCGAGGAGGCCCTGGAGGGCCAGCGCGGGCGGCTGCTCGCCGGGATCGCCTCCGCGGTCGCCGAGAACGGCTACGGCGAGACGACGATCGCCGAGATCACAAAGCGTGCAGGGACGTCCAAGCGCACCTTCTACGAGCACTTCACCGACAAGCAGGACTGCTATTTGGCTGCCTACGAGCGCGCCGTCGAGTACATCCTCAGCCAGATGGCCGCGGCGATGCCGACCAGCAGCGACTGGCAGGAACTCTGCCGCGGCGCGCTGCGGCAGTACCTGGCAATCCTCAGCGTCGAGCCGGAGTTCGCTCGCGCGTTCATCGTCGAGGTCGCCCGCGCCGGGGACCGTGCGCTCGACCAGCGCGACGTCGTCCACGCCCAGTTCGCGAGCTTCATCGAAGCCATCCATGCCGTCGCCCGCCAGCAGGACGTACGGATCGCTCCGCTCCCGCAGCCGGTGTTCATCGCGCTGGTGGCGGCAGTCAACGAGCTGGTCATGACCCACGTCCGCAAAGGCCGGCTCGAGCACCTGCCCGAGCTCGAGGACACGGTGGCCCTGCTGGTCAACGCGCAGTTCCTCGGCTCCGGGCTCGCCGAGGTCCCCCAAGCTCAACTCCAATCTGCCGGCAAACGCGCCTAGCACCGTCATGACGCGGCGACACGCACGAGTGAAGCCGTGATGAAACGGGCAGGCGATCTGAAGCGTGCCGCGACCTGGTTGTCGATCCCTCTTCACCGGTGCGCGCTGTTGCGCGAGGGCTCGGCCGATCCGCGCAAGACTGGCCCGTGAGCAACGGAGTGGTGGCGATCCACCGCGTCTTGTTCGGCCGGGTTCATGCCAACGGTCGCTGTGGCGCGGAGCTGCTTGGCCCCGGCGATCTCGTACAGCCCCCGGCGCCAGACCCGAGCTACGCGAGCGTGCCCTACGCCGTGGACTGGCAGCTGCTCGAGCGGTCTCTGGTCACGCTGCTCGACAGGCTGCGACGGCGCGTTTGGCTCGCTTCCCCGCGCTCAGTACCGAGCTCGTATCGCGCGCGATCGGCCAGACCAAACGCGCGAGCCTTTGCTCGCGATGGCTCATCACCCGCGCACCGAGGTGCGCGTCCACATGCTGCTCTGGCACCTGGCGGACCGCGATGCATCGGCCGCGAGCGCCGTGCGGTCCAACGCGACGACCCCGACAGACACCAACCCGACCCTGGCGCACATCCCCAGGACCTGCGTGAACGTGCGACTCAGCGCCGTCTCATGCCGGACCCGGAACCTCGCGATGGTGGTGTGATCCGGCGTCCGGTTCGCGCAGATCACGCGCGTCGGCACATCCTCCCGGCAGTGCCGCTCGATCGCGCGCGAGGCTTTTTCAATCGGGGCGCCCGGATTTGAACCGGGGATCTCGCCGACCCGAATTATGCGCGAACCCGGACCGTCGAAACATGTTATCCCTGCAAATTCCTTACTTCCCGTCATCGGCGTGGTCATCGCAGAACCTCGGATTTTGGGGGGCTCCCGGCGATTGGGCACACAAATTGCCTGTGTGCCCAATCGGCCCGATCACCGGAGCCAGTGGATGAAGCTCTCGTACGGCCGGCCGCCCACGATCAGTTCCTCGAGCGACTTCACGAGCCGTCCGACCGATCCGGGTCGCTGAGGAAACCGTCGCGCGTTGAGAATCACAATCCCATCGTGCCTCCGATCTCGCCCGCGGTAACGGCGATCGAGCTCGAGGAAGTCGTCACGGTTGTACGTCACGACAGCGCGCCCGGCGTCCTGCGCGTACCCAAACAGCCGCTCGTCCGCGAGTCCTCGGAGCTCCCGCTGCTCGCTAACCGCCTCGACGTCGTACCCGTGTGCACGAAGCTGCTCCGCGACGACCGCAGAGATCATCTCGTCGAGCAGCAGCTTCATCGAGTGAGGCTCTGCTCACTCCAGCGCCGCTCGGCAGCGTCCGCCTCCTCCACGTTCCGACGGATCCGCTCGTCGATCTCCGCCGGGTAGTCGCTGTAGTAGCCGACCGCATCCCGGACCTGGCGAACGGTGAGGCCCGACCACTCGGCGGTCGCTTCCACCGCCTCGTCTCCGTCGAGCCCGGTTGAGCGCAAGGCGCTGATCACCTCCCACACGTCGGGACCGGCAGCCAGACCCGCGCGCCGTCCCGTCGGGCCATCACGGAACAGGATCCCCGGATGGTCCTCCATCCGCATCCCCTCATCGATGTAGCGCTCCGCCAACCGCGACTTGTTCAAACCCGACCGAACCCCGCGACGCTCCAGCCGGTCAACTACGTCCGCGTCCAAGCGTGCTGAGAACTGGCGTGCCGACATGTAACGTAGTGTAACGCAGAGTCGGACATGGATCAGTTCCCGCCGCTGCGCCAAACGCGCTTCCCGCGCGAACGGGGCAGCGAGGTGCGGGCCCTGGAACGCCGGCGAAGGAGGGCGGATGCGAGAGCCCTGCATCCGTGAGTTTGCAGATCTCGGGATTCGTCAATTGAGGTTCGCCGAGGTCGTGGGGGCTCGGCGCTGGCGCTACGGAGATCGCTCGCGCGGTAGTCGTGGAACACCTGCGTTGGTTCGGGACGCGCAACCGGCCGAAGCGTAACTAGGGTGCTCGTTCGCGGGCGCTCAATGATTATGCGGAGGCGCGTAGGCCGCGAGGCTGGGTGAGCCTGACCCGCGCGATGGCCTCTAGCCCTGCAGGTAGCCTGCCATAAACGCCCAGTCCGGAGCGGGTGATAGCCCGCGCGGCGAGCTTCAGCTTGTCGCAGTCAGCCACACGGGCACCGACTCGCCTTGCGCGAAGGACGCTCGGAGTGCGGCGGGGGATGTTTGATCGCAGCGATGCCGTGGGCAGGCGCGTGCTCGGATAGGCGCCGCCCGCCGTTCGGAAGCGACCGCATCTCGGACGGCTAACGTCATGCAGTCGCTGCGCCGCGCAGAGGACCTGCTGCAGGCGCTCCGCATGAGGCCGGACGACGTGCCGGTGTCGATGGTCTGATCGACCAGCTGCTCTGCAGCTTCACGGTGCTCGCCGCCCTCGGCACTGGCGTGCCGACCTCGAACCGGCCGGATAGGTCATAGGATTCGTACTGGAGGCGGTTATGGCCGATCGGTGCGAGACGTGTGGTCAGGCGAACCGGGCAGGGGCGCGCTTCTGCTCCGGCTGCGGGGTGGCGCTCGCGGTGCGCTGCGGGTCGTGCGGCAGCGAGCTGTTGCCGGGGGCGCGGTTCTGCGACGCGTGCGGCGCGCCGGCGCCCGCCGCCGGTGCCACAGTGGAGGCGGTCCGGCGGACGGTGTCGGTGCTGTTCAGCGATCTGGCAGGTTCGACGGCGATGCAGGAGGCGCTCGATCCCGAGTCGGTGCGGCAGGTCATGGCCCGCTACTACGAGGTGATGCGAGCGGCGGTGGGCAGGCACGAGGGGCACATCGAGAAGTTCATCGGCGACGCGGTGGTGGCGGTGTTCGGGCGCTGGGTCGTGCGCGAGGACGATGCGCTGCGGGCGGTCCGCTGCGCAGCGGCGATGGTCGCCGACCTGGCGGAGCTCAACGACGAGCTCGAGCGGGCGTGGGGCACGCGACTGGCGCTGCGCACAGGTGTCAACACCGGTGAGCTGGTGCTGAGCGAGGAGGGGATCCTCGTCGGCGACACGATGAACACCGCGGCGCGATTCGAGCAGGCAGCGGCCGCGGGTGAGATCCTGCTGGGCGAGACGACCTGGCGGCTGGTGCGCAACCACGTGGGCGTCGAGGAGGTCGCCCCGCTCGAGCTGAAAGGCAAGTCGGTCCCGGTGCGGGCGTGGCGACTGATGTCGGCGGCACCCTCACCGGGCGCGGCGCCGGTCGAGATCCTGCCCGATGCGCCGCTCGTCGGTCGCGAATCGGAGTTGGCGCGCCTGCATGCCGCTCTGCACGGGGCGATCGCGCAGCGGGTTTGCCGGCTGGTCACCGTAGTCGGGTCGCCGGGGCTCGGCAAGAGCCGGCTGGCGGAGGTCTTCGGGCGTGAGGCCGCCGAGCGGGCGCAGGTCCTGCGTGGCCACTGCGAGCCAAGCGGCGAGGGCAACGCCTTCCTGCCGGTGGCGGAGGTGGTCCGCGAGGTGAGCGGGATCGGGGACGCGGACACCCCGGAGATTGCTCGGGAGAAGCTGCGCGCGCTGGCTCCGGCCGAGGATCCGGACCGGGAGCGGCTGGTCGATCGGGTGGCGGGCGTGATCGGGATCGGCGAGCCGGCGTCGCCGCAGGAGACCTTCTGGGCGCTGCGCCGCGGGCTCGAGGATCTCGCCCGGCGCCGTCCGCTCGTCGTCGTGCTCGACGACCTCCACTGGGCGCAGCCGATGCTGCTGGATCTGCTCGAGCATCTCGTCGAGTGGATCGCCGACGCGCCCGTGCTTGTGCTCGCGCTGGCGCGGCCGGAGCTTCGCGAGGCGCGGGAGGTGCTGACCTCGCCCGGACGGCGCGCTGCCGATGTGATCGAGCTGGAGCCGCTCGACACCGGCGAGAGCCGCATGCTCCTCGACGGTCTGCTCGGCGCCGCCGACCTGCCGCCGGGGCTGCTCGCGCGGATGCTCGAGACGACAGGGGGCAATCCGCTGTTTCTCGGCGAGCTGGTGCGGATGCTCGTCGACGAGGACGCGCTGGTCCTCGGCGAGGACGGGTGGGCGGTGGCGGCCGGGGCCGAGAGCTTCGATGTGCCGCCGACGATCCAGGCGTTGCTGTCGGCCCGGATCGAGCGTCTGCCGGCGGACGAGCGCGCGGTCGTCGAGCGCGCGGCGGTGATCGGCCAGCAGTTCTACCGCGGCGCGGTGGCGGAGCTGCTCTCGCCGCCGGTGCGGTCGGCGATCGACGGCCACCTCGCGGCCCTGCGCCGCAAGGAGATGGTCGAGCCGGAGGGCGTGTATTGGATCGACGAGCCGGTCTACCGCTTCCACCACGTTCTGATCCGCGACGCCGCCTACCGCCTGCTGCTCAAGGAGGTTCGGGCGGTGCTCCACGAGCGGTTCGCCGACTGGCTTGCCGACAAGGCGGGGGAGCTGGTGGGCGAGTACGAGGAGGTGATCGCGTTCCACCTCGAGCAGGCGCATGCCTACCGCCGCGAGCTGGGTCCGCTCGACGAGGCGGGGCGTACGCTGGGCGCGCGCGCCGCGGAGCACCTGCTCTCGGCGGGCCGCCGGGCCCTCGCGCGCGAGGATCTCTCGGCCGCGGTGAGCCTGCTGTCCCGCGCAGTGGCCTGCCAGGGCGCCGCCGACGCCGAGATCCTGTGGGACCTCGCCGAGGCGGTGCTGAGCGCCGGCGACGCAACCCGCGGAGCCGAGGTGGTCGCCCGCTACCGCGCCGTGACCGGCGAGGACGCCCTCGGCCGCGCGCGGGCAGCGGTGATCGAGGCACAGCTCGCGAACCTGACGGGTGAGGACGACCCGGTGGCGACGGCCGAGCTGGTCACCGAGGTGGCCCGGGAGTTGCGCGCGCTGCGGGACGGACGGGGGGAGGCGAAGGCGTGGGCGGTCGTCGCGCAGACCAACGCGCGGCTCGGGCGGGTGGCGCGCGTGGAGACGGCGCTCGACCAGGCGCTGACGGCGGCGCGGGGCGTTGAGGACCGCCGACGCACCACCGCCGTGCTGGCGGCGGCGCCGCGGGCGGCGCTGTGGGGTCCCTCGACGGTCGTGCGGGCCAGCGGGCGCTGCCTGGATGTCGTGCGGATTCTGCGGATGACGCCGGGGAGCCGCCACGTGGAGGCGGTCGCATTGCGCTGCCAGGCGGTGCTCGAGGCGATGCGCGGCCGCCACGACGCCGCGCGGCAGATCCTCGCCGGAGCGCGGGCGACGCTCGAAGAGCTGGGGCTGTCGCTGGAGCTGAACGAGACCCGCGCCCACGCGGGGATGGTCGAGCTGCTGGCGGGCGAGGCCGGCCAGGCGGTCGAGCACCTGCGCGAGGCGCTCGCAGGCTTTGAGGCGCTGGGCGCCGACGCCGCCGCCGCCCAAGTGGCGGCGCTGCTCTCGCGCGCGCTCGTGGCGCGCGGGGAGCCGGGGGACGCCGAAGCTGCGCTCGCCCGCGCGGGGTTCGCCGAGGAGCACGGCGGGGAGGACCTTCGCACGGCCATCATCGCGGCGAGCGCGCGGGGCGAGGCGCTCGCCGGGCTCGGGCGGATCGAGGAGGCGGTGGCGAGCACGCGCCGCGCGGTCGAGCTCGCCGAGCCGACCGACGCACTGGCCGACAAAGCGGATGCGTCGATGGCACTGGCACGGGTGCTGCTCGCCGCCGGCGATGCGCCACGTGCGCAGGCAGCGGCACGCGCAGCGAAGGAGCTGTACGAGAGCAAGGGGCACGCCGTCGGCGCTGCAGCCGCCGCTCGGGCCGCCGGCCAGGCGGCCGAGCCGGTGGGAGCGGCAACACACGCCGCCACCACCGGAGCAGCAGTTCTCGGCGACAGCCTCCCCGAGCGCGTCGCGGCCGAGCTGCAGCGCTGCCACAACGCCCGCGACTACGACGCCCTGAGGATGCTCATGGTCGAGGACTGCCGGATCGTCGACCACCGGGCGCTCGGCCACCGGGAAGTTCGCGGCCGAGCTGATGTGCTGACGCAGGCACGTTCGGCGTTCGAGGCCTCCCCGGACCTGCGCTTGGACATCGACGAGGTCCTCGCCTGCGGTGAGCGGGCGATCGCGCTCCGTTTCGCCTTCCGCGGCTCGGGTCGAAAGGCTGGCGAGCTCGAGGTGAGGATCGGCGCCGTCGTCGACGGCGCGGAGGGACGCTACCGCAGCGCCGAGTACTTCGAGCCCGACGACACCCCGGCGATCCTCGCTCGATTCTCCGAGCTCGAGGGTCGTCCCGAGTCGCTGCGCGGCGACGAAGCGGCCGCGCGCCTGCTCGCCGAGATCCACTGGCTCCAGCGCGCCCGCGCCTACGAGCGCCTCGGCGAGCGCGTCACCGACGACTGGTACCGGCTCGACCACCGCGCGCTCGGCTGGGGCGAGCTGCGCGGCCGCGACGCGTTCGTGGCTGAGATGCGCTCCGTGTTCGACGCCGCGAGCGACGTGCGTGAGGAGGTCGACGAGATCATCGCCTGCGACGAGCACGTGATCGCCGCTGTGATGGCGTGGCGCAGCCGCGGCCGGAAGGCCGGCGAGTCCGAGGTGCGGGCCGGCGCCGTCTACCTCTTCCGGGACGGCAGGTGGGCGGGCGCGGAGTACTTCGAGCCGGAGGACCGTGCCGGCACGCTCGCGCGCTTCGCGGAGCTCAGCGACCGTGGCGAGCGCGTGCTCGGCCACAGCCCGCCGGCGCTCGTGGCCGGGGAGGTCCGGCGGGCGTGTAACGCGCGGGACTACCAGCGCTTCGCCGAACTGGTCGCCGACGACATGCTCATGGTCGACCATCGGCCGCTCGGCTGGGGGACCTCCCGCGGCCGCGACTGGGCGGTGTCGCAGGCGCGCTCGATCTTCGACGCGTCACCGGACGTGAGCTACGAATACGACGAGGTGCTGGCGTGCGATGACCGCCTGCTGGTCGTGTTGCTGGCGTGGCGCGGTCGCGGGCTCAGGGCCGGCGAGGTGGAGACGGTCGCGGGCGCGGTGCAGCTGATCGAGGACGGGCTGTGGCGCAGCGTCGACTATTACGACCCCGAAGACCGGCAGGCGATGATCGCGCGCTACGCGGCGCTCGGCGGCGGCCAGAGCAAGCTCGGGGATCGCCCTCCGGAGCAGGCTCAGAGACAGGTTCTGCAGGCCTTCGCAGCCCGTGACTTCGACCGGTTGGGCGAACTGTTCGCCGACGAGTTCGTGATGGTCGACCACCGTGGCATCGGCTGGGAGGAGATCGCGGGGCGCGACGCGCACCTGGCGCTCGTGCGCTCGGGTTTCCACGGCGTCTCGGATATCCGCGTCGAGATCGACGAGGTTCTGGCGTGCGACGATCGAGTGCTCGCGGTGGCGCTTGCGCTGCGCGGCACGACCGCGCCGCAGGCGGGCGGCGGCCGCTTCGAAATCCTCCTCGGGCACGTTAGCGTCACCGAAGGCGGCCTGCAAACCCGCATCGAGCAGTTTGACCCCGAGGACCGGGAGGGCATGCTTCGCCGCTACCGGGAGCTAGGCGGCACGGTCTCGGTGTCGCTCGGGGACAGGCCGCCGGAGCGGTGGCTGGCCGAGTACTGCAGGCGCTTCGGGCGCGAGTCGCCCGACCGTATCGCCGCGCTCTACGCGCCGGAGATCACGGTGATCGACCGGCGACTGACCGTCTCGCAGGAGCCCGTCCGCGGCATCGCAGCAGTCCAGGCGATCGACGAGGCGGTACTCGCGATCGCCCTCGACGCGCGCTACGAGATCACCGAGGTGCTCGCCTGCGATCACCGGGTGATCGCCGCCCGAGCCGCAATCCGAGGACGCACGAGCGAGGGGGGCGGTGCGGCGGAGGTTGCGTTCGGGGTGATCGACGTGATCGTCGACGGCCACGCCCGCCACGTCGAGCTACTCGACCCGAACGACGAAGACCCGATCATCGCCCGCTTCCGGGAGCTCGGCGGCGGCATCCTCGGCGAACGCCCATCCGAGCAACTCGAAGCAGAGCTGGCGCGCCTCGTCGCCGTGCATGACGCCGACGGAGCCGCGCGCCTATTCGCGCCCGGCTACCTGCTGACCGATCATCGGGTGGTAGCTGGTGAGGACGTCGTCGGCCGAGACGGTGTCCGCACCCAGCTGGCATCGATCTTTGCGATCGCGCCTGACGTCCAGTTCCGCGTCGACGAGGTGCTCGCCTGTGACGACCGGGTGATCGCGATGCGTTGCACGTTCGGCGGGCACGCGGCCGACGGGGGTGGTCTGACCGAGATGCAGATGGGGGTCGTGTCGGTGATCGAGGACGGCCTGTTCGTCCGCGACGAGCAGTTCGAGCCCGACGACGCGGCCGGGATGCTCCAGTGCTTCGCCGCGCTCGGCGGCGAGCGCGGCTTGCTCGGCGCCACGCGCTCGGAGCGGATCGCGGCCGAGCACGGCCGCCGGGTCGCGTCGGGCGATCTGGACCTGATCGTGGCGCAGTTCCGCGACGACTACGTCGCCCGCGATCACCGGACCGCCGTCTCGCAGGAGCCGGTTTGCGGGCCTGACGCTGTGCGCGGGATGTTCGGCGGGATCATTGCCATGACCGAGCACCTGCGCTGGGACGTCGACGAGGTCTTGGCCGCCGACGACGATGTGTTCGCGGCGCGCACCGCCTACCGTGGCCGGATCGCGGGCGGCGGCGAGGCCGAGCTGCTCGCCGGTCAGGTGACCGCCAACGACGGCGAGCGGCTGCTCAGCACTGACGCCTACGACTATGACGACACCGAGGCAATGCTGGCCCGGTTCGCCGAACTCGGCGGGCGCCGCCGCGCACTCCCGGGGAGCACCGCCACGGAGCGCTTCTTCGTCGAGTACCACCGTCTCGTGCGTGCTCGCGACTACGCGGCGATCGAGCGAATGCTCGCGCCCGGCTGTCTCTGGGTCGATCACCGTGCGATGGCCTGGGAGCCCGCGCGCGGGCGCGACGGGGTGATGGCGGTCATGCGCTCAACGTTCGATGCTTCGCCGGGCGTTCAGGCTGACCTGGAAGAGGTGCTGGCCAGTGACGACCACGTCATCGCCGCGCGTGTGTTGTGGCATGGACCCGGGCAGAAGGCGGGGCCCTGGCGGATGGAGGCGGGCGTCGTCCACCGCCTGGCGGACGGCCTGTGGGCGAGCACGGACTTCTACGATCCCGACGACCGGCGGGCGATGATCGCCCGCTACGTCGAGCTCGGCGGCGGGCTCTCGGCGCTCGGCGACTCACCCCCCGAGCGCGCCTGCGCCGAGCACAGCCGGCGTCTGGCCCGGCGCGATCTCGACGCGATCCTCGCACAGTTCCGCGACGACTACGTGATGCGGGACCACCGCAGCACCGTCTCCGCCGATGTCCCCCGGCCCGAGGTGGGCGCGTCGTTCGCGGCGCTCTTCTCGGCGACCGGGACCCTCTGGCTGGAGACCGACGAGGTGCTGGCTCACGATGATCGCGTGATCGCCAGGCGCCTCGCGCATCGCGGCACCGCCGCGGAAGGTGGGGGTCCGTTCGAGGTGCGGGCTGCATGGGTCTCGGTCGTGGAGGACGGGCTGTTCGTGAGCACGGACGTGTACGAGTACGACGACGACGCGGCGGTCCACGCGCAGTTCGCCGAGCTGAGCGGCGGAGCAGCGGTCGACAAGCGCTCGCGGACGCGCGGGGGCCGGGGGCCCCGGGCGCCCGAGCTCGCGACCGAGGAAGCGACGCGCCGCTACAACGCGCATGACGCCGAGGGGTGGGGTGCGATGTGCGCTGAGGGTTTCGTCCTGAGCGACCACCGACCGAACGGATGGGGCACGATTGAAGGCCCGACAGGGATGCGGGATCAGGCGGCGATTGCGTTTGCGATGTCGGGGGACATCCGCGCGGTGAACGAGGAGGTGGTGGCGTGCGACGACCGCGTGATCGCGCTCCGCTTCACGTGGCGGGGTCACGCTGACGAGGGCGGCGGCGAGTACGAGTTGCCGGTCCTGTACGTCGGCGTGGTGGAGAACGGCCTGATGATGAGCTGCGACATGTACGAGCCGGAGGACCGCCAGACGGCGATCGCCCGTTACGTCGAGCTGGGCGGAGGGCTCTCGAAGCTCGGTGATTCGCCGCCCGAGCGGGTCCTTGTCAAGCTCGCGCGCGGGGTCGCAAGGCGCGACATGGCCGAGATGCTGGCGTGCGTCTCCGACGAGTACAGGATGACCGACCACCGGGCGATGGGCTGGCAGCTCCAGCGCGGCCACGATGGCTTTCGAGCGCAGTGGGAGTCTGCCTTCAGCGCCTCGCCGGTGGCATGGACGGAGGTCGACGAAGTGCTTGCCGTTGGGGACCGGACGGTCGCGTACGTGCTGCGCTTCACGGGCCGGATGCCCGAGGATGCTGGCGGCGGGGAGTACAGCCTTGATGTCGGGCAGGTCGCGACGGTCCGCGATGGCCGGCTCGAGTCGGTCGACCAGTTCGACCCCGACGATCGCCAGGCGATGCTCGCGCGGTTCGCGGAGCTCGAGCCGCCGGACGATCGATCGACCGAGCGGTGGGTGGTGCAGTTCATCACCGCCTACAACGACCACGACCCAGACGCCGTCGCGGCTCTGGTCCGCGATGACTTCGTGCTCGTCGATCACCGCGCCAACGGCTGGGGGACGATCACCGGTCCCGACGAACTGCGCGAGCACCACGCCGCCAGCTTCCCGATGTCGCCCGACATCCACATGGAGATCGACAGCGTGCTCGCCGGCGACCATCGGGTTGGGGCGGTGTGCTTCACCTACCGCGGCCACATGGCCGACGGTGGTGGCGAGTTCGAATACTCGGTCGGGTACGTCACGCTCGTCGAGGACGGCCGGGCCCTCAGCACCGACGTGTACGAGCCCGAGGACCGGCAGACGATGATCGCCCGTTACGTCGAGCTCGGCGGCGGCCTGTCCCGGTTGGGCCACATGGATTCAGAGCAGATCCTCGCCGAGTGGTGCCTCCGCTATGCCCGGCGTGACCTCGAGCAGATGATGCAGCTGATCGCGCAGGAGTTCACGTGGGTCGACCACCGTCCGCTCAGCTGGGAGTCACTTGACCGGCAGGGCATCAGCGCGTTGACGACGTCCGCCTGGGAGGAGGCCGCTGACATCCGGATCGAGATCGATGACGTGCTGGCCGTGGACCGGCGGGCGATCGCGATGCGGTTGAGATTCGTAGGGACGGGCAGGCGCGCCGGCGCGTTCGAGCTGCCGGTCGGGCAGGTGTGTCGATACCAGGACGGCCTGTGCGTGTCACTCGACCAGTACGACTACGACGACGGTGCTGCAATGCTCGCCCGCTTCGCTGAGCTGAGCGGCAGCGCTGCCGCCGGTCCGCCACTCGCCGACGATCGGCCGCCGAGCCACCGCTGACGAGGACCCCGGCGGCGTCCTGGGATGGACGCTCGGAACGTGGCGCCCGATCAGTGGCGTTCCGGCTAGACAGGATGGAGCTGCCGCGAGTGCGGTGGCGTCCGGTCGGTTGGCAAGAGTGGTCGGCGCCTGCGCATGTTCGTGGGTTGCCGGGGTGGGCCTGAGCCGGACCGGGTTCCACGGAGGCGTGGTTTGTAGGTTTCCTCTTCTTGAGGTGGGTGAGCAAGATCAACCTATCTCCTCGGAGAGACCAGGCGGTAGCGCTCGTCGAACGACCACGTCTGGCGCGGTCTTAGCGAGCAGCGGTTCGTCGACGGGGCGGTTGTAGGACTGCGAGGGCGGCTCGAGCCCGATTTCGAGGCCGACCGGCTCACGTTGACGTCTCGTAAGCCCCTGTGCGGCGCTCGAGGAGACGGCCGCGACCGATCCGTTGCCGGGAATCGGGTGCTGGCGGGCATGG
>Ga0070739_10002693_pt1 | contig 23245 bp, 24 predicted proteins | sample Coa_R1_7_FD_66445 | JGI IMG/M metagenome (GOLD analysis project Ga0070739, IMG submission 66445) | Surface soil microbial communities from Centralia Pennsylvania, which are recovering from an underground coalmine fire - Coalmine... | ecosystem: Environmental > Terrestrial > Soil > Unclassified ... | reverse complement strand
TGCTCCACCATCCAGTCCGGCAGGTTCGGGGCAAGCTTGGCCTCGGTCATGCTGCGATGCTCCTCAAATTCGGCTTGTCCGTCTTACACCGGCTTGCCGCTGGCGTGGGAGGAGTTGACGGTGAAAGTCCAGCCGGAAGGGCCGGGCAGGTCGAACGAGTCGTGGATGCGGCCGCGGCGGACCGGCGACGGCGACAGGCCCTTGGCGGCGTAATCGCGGTGCGCCGCGTCGATGTCGTCGACCATCAGGTCGAACGGCGCGACCGCCCCCGGTGCGGGTCGCGGCTCGCTCTCGCGTACGACCACATGCGTGCCGCCGCGCAATTCCAGCACGGCGAAGTCGTCGCGCGCCACTATTCGGGCGCAATCCCACCGTTTCGAGCCAGCGCGCCGCTTCGGCGGCATTCGCGACGTTGAGCCGGACATGGCCGACCGCGACCGGCGGCCGTTCGTCGATTCGATCGGACATCGTTTTCTCCTGAACCGCCGGCCTACAGCGCGAAGCCGTAGAGGCGGGCGGCGTTGCCGCGGGTGATGTTGAAGACCTCGTCCGGGTCGGCGTCCTTGAAGTCGCGGGCCACGACCTCCTGCGAATGCGGCCAGGAGGAGGCCTGGTGGGGGTAGTCGGACGACCACATGATGCGGTCGGCGCCGATGAACTTGCGCATCGCGACGCCGACGTAGTCGTCGATGTAGGTCGCCCACATCTGGCGGCGGAAATACTCGCTCGGCTTGAGCTTCTGGGTAAAGCCGGCGGCATGGCGCGAGCGCTCGGCGACCCGGTCCATGCGCTGCAGGTAATAGGGCAGCCAGCCGATGTTGTTCTCGGCCGAGACGATCTGGAGGCGCGGGAAGCGGTCGAGCACGCCGGAGAAGATCAGCACGCTGAAGCTTTTTTCGACCTCGTAGCCGAGCACCGTCGTGCGCATGTAGCGCTCGCCCCAGTTCCATTGGCTCTCGACACCCATGCCGGTGATCGCGTGCAGGCTCACCGGCATGTTCAGCTCCTGCGCCGCCGCCCAGAACGGGTCGTAGACATCGGAGCTGTAGGGCCGGTCCGGCGGCGGTGAGCACCAGATCATCGCCCCCTTGAGGCCCATCCTGGCGCAGCGTTCGAGTTCGGCGGCGCCGGCCTTGGGGTCGTAGAGCGGGATCAGCGCGAGGCCGGCCATGCGCTGCGGCGCGTACGACACGAATTCGGCGAGCCAGTCGTTGTAGACGCGGAAGCACTCCGCCTGGAGGCCGGGGTCCTTGAGCCAGAAGATGCGGAAGCCGAGGGTCGTGTAGAGGACGTCGGCCTCGACCCCGTCGATTTCGTTGTCGGCGAGCCGCGCCGCCGGGTCCCAGCCGCCGGGGCGGGCGTCGGCATAGGTCGCCTTGGTCAGAAACTCCTTCAGTTCCTCCGGGCTCTTGCCGGCGCCGAGGCCGATGCCGATCGGGTGCGGCGGATGGCCTTCGTAGAGGAAATAGGCGCCCTCCTTCCCCGGCGGATCGACAACCAGCCGCGGCGCCCGCTCGCGGTATTGCCGATCGACCCGCGTCACCCAGAGATCGGGCGGCTCGCTGACGTGTGAATCCGCCGAGATCAACCGATAATGCGCCATTGCTCGTCCTCCCTTGGCTTTTGCCGGCGAGCTTAGACCGGCTGCGGCAAATTGTCATTGCGGGGCCGCACGGACCGGACGCAATGTCTTCCGCAGCCACGGGAGAACGGCCATGACCTTGCCGGAGAGCGAAGAGCGCGCGATCACCCACGACACGGCCTACGAGGCGGTGGCGGCGGACGATTTTCCGGCGATGGTGGCGGTGGAGCGCTACGGCCGCCGCTCCGACGCGTTCGACCAGATCATCGGCGCCACCCACGACCATTTCTGGGACCCGCACAACCCGGTCTACCTCGACTACTCCAAGCCGTTCGACCTCGACCGGGAGTACCTGATGCCGCCGGAGCGGTTCCCGGAACTGAACTGCGCCGCCACCGAGCACCTCGACGAGGGCCAGCGCATCCGCCTCGCCAACGAGATCACCCGCTGGAACCTGTCGAATTTCGTGCACGGCGAACAGGGCGCGCTGTCGCTGTCGGCGTCGCTGTGCGACATCCTGCTCGATCCGGGGGCGCAGGAATACGCCGCCAACCAGGCGCGCGAGGAGGCGCGCCACGTCGCCGCCTTCAGCCGCTATATCGCGGTGCGCTGGGGCGAGCCGCTGCCGGTCGGCCCGGTGCTCGGCGAGTTCCTGCACGACATCGTGCTGACCCCGCTCGTCTACAAAAAGCTCGTCGGCATGCAGATGCTGCTCGAAGGCCTAGCGATGGGCGCCTTCGCCAACATGCACGCCTACACCAACGACCCGCTGTTGAAGCGGCTCGTGCAGCTGGTCATGACCGACGAGGCGTTTCACCATAAGTTCGGCAAGATCTGGGCCGACAAGACCTTCCCGAAACTGACGCCGGAGGAGCACGAGCGGGTCGAAGACTGGACCGCGCACGTCTTCGAGGCGCTGTTGTTCAACCTGTCGAGCCTGTCCCAGCGCGCGTATATTTACGAGAGCTTCGGCCTCAGCTGCGACGACATCCGCGCCTCGCTGCGCGAGCGCTTCCACGCCGGCCGGCGCAACGCGATGCGCGAGAGCACCAACGTCTTCCGCGTATTGGTCAAGACGTTGCAGAAGTCGGGAATCATTACCGAGCGCACCGCGCACGTCTACGCCGCCTGGGTCGATCTCGACGAATTGCGCGAGGAGGGCGAGACGATGATCGGCGACGCCATCGCCGCCGAGGGCATCGAGTACCTGCGCGACATCAACCGCCGCCGCCGCCCCATCGGCCGCGCCATGGCGGGCTGAGGCAGCTCCCTCCGTCATTCCCGCGAAAGCGGGAATCCAGAACCAACGCTTCGTCACCCGCCCTGGATTCCCGCTTTCGCGGGAATGACGGAGAAGTGCTGACCCGCCTAGACCTGCGCGAGGGTCATCGGGCTGGCGTTGAAGGCGGGCATGATTTCTTCGGCGAAGGTGCGCAGGCCGGCGATCGAGGCGCCGGGGGCGGCGAACAGCACGTTTTCGACGCCTCCCTCCTGCAGCCGCTTCAGCTGCAGAATGATCTCCTCCGGCGTGCCGAGCAGCGGTGCGTCGTCGAGTTCGAACGTGTCAGGCTCGTCTTTGATGTTGGCGTAGCGGTCGGCGCCAGGGCCGCGGGCGAGGTCGCCGATGTTCTTGAGCACCTCGCGGCGGGTGACGATCGCGCGCTTGCGCTCCTCCTCGTTGTGGACGATCTGCAGGCCGCGCGTGACCCCGACCATCTCGGGGTCGTAGGGCCGTCCGACCCGCTCACATTCCTGGCGAAAGATGCGGACGCGCTCGATGACGAGCGCGGTGGGAGCGATCTGGTCGAGCAGGAGGTTGTAGCCTTCCCGTGCGGCGCGCTGGATCGACGGGGTGCTGCCGGCGCCCAGCCAGAACGGCGGGTGGGGCTGCTGGATCGGGCTCGGCTCGACGACGACGTTGTCGTAGTGCCAGCGCTTGCCGTGATGCGAGAAGCGGCCCGACGAGGTCCAGGCCTTACGGATGATGTCGATGGCCTCGTCGAAGCGCTCGGTCGCCTCCTCGGGAGGCACGCAGAAGCCGGAGAATTCGTATTCGCGGTAGCCCTTGCCGACCCCGAAATCGAGGCGCCCGCCGGACAGGAGGTCAAGCGTCGCCGCCTGCTCGGCGACGAGGATCGGGTTGTGCCACGGCAGCACGACGACGGCGGTGCCGAGGCGGATGCGCTCGGTGCGTGCGGCGAGATAACTCAGCAGGTTGAGCGAGGCGGATACCTGGCCGAAGCCGGTGAAATGATGCTCGACGAGGAAGACGCTGGAAAAGCCGAGCCGCTCGGCCTCGACGACGTAATTGATGAACTCATGGTAGCCGTCGCTGTCGCCCGCCGGGCCGCCGCGCGCCCGCGCGCCGCCGAAAAGTCCGAATTTCATCGCCGCCGCTCCGCCCCTCTACGCCGTTACCGTTAACGGTATCTTGGTCAATATTTAGTGAACCCCGCTGCCGCCGTCGAGCAAACGGCGATTGGTCAGTTTGGCTGCACCGGTGCTTCCGGCTGCGGCCCGGGTTCGGGGCGCAACGGCTGCGGCAGGTCGGCGCCGCCCGCATCGTAACCCGCGGATGCAGCGCCTTCGGGGCCGCCGAGCGCCGTCGCCGGCTTGTGGTGGCGACGGTGATGACGCCGCGGCCATTCGGCGGATTGCTCACCGCCCTGCGGATTGGCCCCGGCGGCCGGTGCGGCGGCGGCAAAGCCCGGCGCCGCGGCGGCGGGCGCCGCCCCGGCCGGATACGCCGCGCCCGGCGCGGTGCGCGGCCGCGGCGCGGCCGGATACGCGGCGGCCGTCGGCGCCGGCGCGGCGCCAGGGCGGGCGGCTGCCGGTCCCGCCGGTATGCTTCCCGGCGGGGCGGCGCGCGCCGCATCGAACGCGCTCAGCTGCAACGCGACGAGGTTGCCGGGGACCGAAATGACCTGCTTGTCGTGGGTCTTGCCGCCGCTGAAGGTTACTTCCAAGCCGCGGGTGCTGCCGCGCAATTCGGCCTCGGGGATCGAGGCGGCGAACTCGTCGGCATAAGCGCAGCGGCCGCCCTCGCAATTGAGCTCGTGATGGCTGATCGGGATGAATGTGAGCGGCTGCCCCCAGCCGTCGCGCGCCGTATCCCAGCGGTGTTCCGGGCCGATATAGCTGTTCTCGACATAGAGCTGATGGGCGGTCTTACCGTTGCTGCGGTCGATCAGGCTGCGCAGCACGTAATAGTTGGTGTCGGCGATGCCGAAGAACGGCGACCCGTGCTGCTGATGCGGCCCGATCACGATGACGTAGCGGCCGTTGTTCTCGGTCTTGGTGACGATCCCCGCGGCGTTCGGAGCGGGCGACGTGCCGCCCGCAGGCACCGGCATGCCCTGCTGCGCCATCGGCGCGCATGCCGCGAGGCCGAGCGCCAGCGCCGGCGCGGCGGGATGCAGCCGATGCCGCCTCACCGGGCGCCTCCGAGGATCGCCGGGTTGTCCTCCCCGAGCGCGGGCGCGCGCTTGACGAAGGACGGCCGCAGCCCGTCGAACGACAGCGGCAAGCCCACCAGCGGTAACGAACCCCCCGGCATCGGCTGGATCATGCCGAGCGCCGCCGTCTGCGGGTCGGCGACGACCTGGTCCAGGGTATGGATGGGGCCGTTGGGGATGCCGGCGGCATCGAGCAGCGCGGCCCAATGCCCGACCGTCTCGGTGGCGAACACATCGGCGAGGATCGGCACCAGTTCGCGGCGGTGCACGACGCGCTCGCGGTTCGTGCGGAAGCGCTCGTCCTCGGCGAGGCTGGACCGGCCGATCGCGGCGCAGAGGCGGCGGAACAGATTGTCGTTGCCGGCCGCGACCATCATCGAGCCGTCGGCGGCGGCGAAGGCCTGGTACGGCACGATCATGTCGACCCCGGAGCCGTGCCGCTCCGGCAGCACGCCGTTGGCGAGATAGCCAGCGAGATAGATGCTCATCCAGGCGAGCCCCGTCTCGTACAGCGACGTGTCCACGACGCCCCCCTTTCCCGTCCGGTTGCGCTCGCGCAGCGCGGCCAAGATGCCGATCACCGACCACATCGCCGACCCCATGTCGATGATCGAGGCCGGCACCCGCACCGGCGGCCGGCCCTCCTCGCCCAACAGGCTCATGAGCCCGCTATAGGCCTGCATCATCGGGTCATAGCCGGGGCGGTCGCGCAAGGGGCCTTGGGCGCCGAAGGCGGCGAGGTTGCAGCAGACGAGGCTCGGCTTCGCCGCCACCAGTTCGGCAGCGCCGAGACAGTATTTGTCGAGGGCGCCGTATTTGAGGTTGTGGATCACGACGTCGGCGCGCTCGACGATGAGCGCCTTGAGGCGCGCGGCCTCCTTCGGGTTCGTCAGATCGACGGTGATGCCGCGCTTGGCGCGGTTGACGGCGTGGAAGCAGCTCGCCGCGCCCTCGGCGAACGGAGGGCCCCAGCCGCGGCAGGCATCGCCGGTCTTCGGGTTCTCCACCTTGACGACGTCGGCGCCGAGTTCGCCGAGGATCATGCCGGCATAGGGGGCGGCGATGCTGTGGCCGATCTCCACGACGAAGAGGCCGGACAACGGACGGACGGAGGACATCGTTTCACCACAACCGCACGGGAGCTCACGAAGACTCATAGCGCCGTCATCGCGCGCGGCCGGTCAAGTGTGCGTGTCTGCCCAATGCGCCTCTCCGCCCCCGGATGCGGGGAGGCGTGCTGTCGGGTGAATTTGGCGTGCGGCTATTCTCGTGCGGCTATTCTAAGGTGCTCGGCGCAAGGCTCGAAGACAGGGGGAGCGAGATGACGCGCAAACCGGAGGACGTCGAGGAGCGGGTGGCGGCGCGGCTGCCGCGGCGTGCCTTGATGCAGGGGGTGACGCTGGGTTCGGCGGCGGCCGTCCTGGCGGCGGCAACGGGGCCCGCCGGCGCCGCCGACGCGGCGCCGTTTCCCGCGCATCCGCGGTGGAAGTTCGTATTCATCAACCACGTCACCGCCAACCCGTTCTTCGTACCGTGCCAGTACGGCATTCAGGACGCCTGCGCCCTGCTCGGCTGCGACTACCAGTGGACGGGTTCGGAGACCTCCGACGTAGCGCAGATGGTCAACGCGATGAATACGGCCGTCGCCGGCAAGGCCGACGCAATCGCGGTGTGCCTCGTGGATCCCAAGGGTTTCGACCGGCCGACGGAGAACGCACTCGCCGCCGGCATCCCGGTGTTCAGCTACAACGCCGACTCGAAGAGCAATAAGCGCCTCGCCTATATCGGCCAGGACCTGTTCCTGTCCGGCCAGATGATGGGCGAGCGCATCGTCAAATTGGTCGGCTCGGGCAAGGTCGCGCTGTTCATCGCGACGCCGGGTCAGCTCAACCTGCAGCCGCGCGTGGACGGCGCGATGGACTCGATCAAGAAGTCGGGCGCGGACATCCAGGCGACGATGATCGCGACAGCCCCCGCCGCCAACGAATCGCTCTCGAAGATCGACGCCTACTACCTCGGCAACCAGGATGTGAAGGGCATGTTCGGCACCGGCGGCGGCGACACGATGAACTGCGGCGTCATCAGCCGAAAATACAACCTGCCGTCGAAGGGCGTGCACGCCGGCGGCTACGACCTGTTGCCGCGCTCGCTGGAGGCGGTGCGCGACGGCTTTCTCGACTTCGTCATCGACCAGCAGCCTTATCTGCAGGGCTTCTACACGGTCATGGAGATGTTCGCGTGGAAAGTGTCGGGCGGCCTCGTCGGCCCCGCCGACATCAACACCGGCCTCAAATTCGTCACCAAGAGCAGCGTCGACCCGTACCTCAACACCAAGACGCGCTACGAGGGCAGCTCCAAGGAGGCGCAGATCGTGCCGCACACCGGCCCGGTGGGCGGGTGACCAGCCCGCAATACCTCGTCGCCCCCGCGAAAGCGGGGGCCCAGGGGCCGAGGGTACGTAATGCCGCCCTGGGTTCCCGCTTTCGTGGCCGTCAGGAAATCGAAGCCGTTGCACCGTGGCCCTGCGTCCTTCGAGACGACCGCTTCGCGGTCTCCTCAGGACGAGGAACATTCATTATTCAATCAAAAGGTTACCTCATGGTGAGGAGCACCCGAAGGGTGCGTCTCGAACCATCTGCCGCTGTTGGGCTGAAACGGCAACTTCATGACTGCCTCTTGCGCGGGAAGGACGCGCGATGATCGGCGCGCGGCGCGGCGGGGTGGCGGGACGGGCGTACGGGCTGCTGCTGCGGCCGGAGGCGAGCGTCATCGTCGTGTCGGTCGCGCTCGTCGTCTATTTCGAGATCGCCAACGCCAATTTCGTCACGCCGGCGAATTTGCAGACCCTGTCGCAGTTCGTCGCGGCGCCGGTCATCATCGCCTGCGGCGAGATCATGCTGCTGATCTGCCGCGAGATCGACCTGTCGGTCGGCCAGGTGTTCGCGCTGGCGCCGTTCCTGATGGAGAACATCAACGATGTCGGCGTGCCGGAACCGCTCGCCATTGTCGCGGCGCTTGCGGCGTGCGCGCTGATCGGCCTCGTCATCGCGCTGATCACGATCGGCCTCCGGGTGCCGTCGTTCATCACCACCCTCGGCATGCTGTTCCTGATCACCGGCCTGACCTTGACGATCTCGCGCGGCTATCCCGCGAACACGGCGGGCGGGCCGGTCCTGACCGGGATCATGGGCGAGTGGGCCTATTCCGAAATTCTCTGGGCGCTGGCGATCGTCGCGCTCATGCACATCGTGCTGCGGCACACGCGGTGGGGGCTGCACACCGTCGCGGTCGGCGGCAACATCGTCGCCGCGGCCGAGGCCGGCATCGCGATCAACCGCATCAAGACCGCCAACTTCGTGCTGACGAGCACGCTCGGCGGCTTCACCGGCCTGCTGGAGGCGTTCCGCGTCGGCTCGATCGACCCGCTCGCCGGCGGCAGCAACATCATGTTTCTGGGGGTCGCCTCGGGGGTCATCGGCGGCACCGCGATCGCGGGCGGCGCCGGCACGATCGTCGGCGGCCTTGTCGGCGGCATCATGCTCGGCATCCTGCAGGACGGCTTCACCTTGCAGGGCATCAACGCCTTCACCTTCGACATCGTCATCGGCGCGGCGATACTGATCGCGATGGTCGCCAACATCCTGCTGGCGCGGCTGCGCGGCGGCGGCACGCGATGAGCGAGGCCATCCGCGCCGAGAAGCTGGTCAAGACGTTCGGCCACGTCGTCGCGCTCAACGGCGTCTCGCTCCAAGTGGCCCGCGGCGAGACGCTCGGCATCCTCGGCGACAACGGCGCCGGCAAATCGACGCTGATCAAAATCCTGACCGGCTACCACCAGCCGGATTCGGGGCAGGTGTTCGTGGACGGGCGGCCAGTGCAGTTCGCTTCGGTCGACGACGCCCGCGCGCACGGCATCGAGTGCGTCTACCAGGACCTCGCGCTCGTCAACGGCCTCAGCATCTACCACAACATGTTCCTCAACCGGGAATTGCTGTGGGGCGGGCCGCTGCGCCTGTTGAACCATCGCGAAATGCGGCGCCGAGCCGCGGCGGCACTGGCCGAGATCGGGGTGGCGGTGCCGTCGGTCGAGGCCGAGGTCGGGGCATTGTCGGGCGGCCAGCGCCAGGCGATCGCGGTGGCCCGCGCCGTCATGTCCAATGCGCGCATCCTGCTGCTCGACGAGCCGCTCGCGGCGATGGGGGCGCGCGAGGCGCGGCTCATCATCGACCTGATCGAGCGCCTCAAGGCGCGCGGCGACATCGCGATCGTCATGATCGCGCACAACTACGCGCAGACGCTCGAAATCTGCGACCGCGTCGTCCTCGTGCAGCACGGCGAGATCACCTTCGAGAGCGCCGCCGCCGCCACCTCGGCCGAGCAGCTGCTCGACATCGTCCGTCGCGAATACCGCGCCGCCCGCACCGGCTGACGGCTGCTCGCAACGACGCCCAAGGGACGAACCCATCCGCGCTGTGGGTCGGACTTGAGCCGGCCGCCTTCCGGGCGCTCCGAAATTCGCGGGTGAGGCCCGCGAATGACGCGTTGCGCCGTCTGAGATTTGCGCACCGGGTCAACGCGTCGGCTCAATCCGGATGGGGCCCCTCCGCGTGATTTTCCAGCACCGCGCCGGATTGGGCGTCCACGCCGACCTCCCAAGTCTTGCCGCCGCGGCGGATGTCGAAGGAATAGCGCAGACCGCTGCCGCCCGGCTCCCGTTCCAATTCTTCGTCGGTGATTTTGCCCGGCGCCGCCTTCAGCGCAATCGCCCGCGCCTGTTCGATTCCGACGCGGGCCTGCCCGGCAAGCTCCTGACCGGCAAAGGCCGAGGCTATCCCAGGCACCCCCGCGAGCGCCCAACCAATGCCAACGCAGAGCAACCGGCATGCGTTAGTCTTCATAAAGACCCTTCCCGCTGTTGGTGAATAACCGACCTGAGCGTACGCAACCCGGTGTGACCTCAGCATGTCAGGTTACTTAATTCTCTGTAATGCACCCGGGGGAGATGTTTCTCGCGGACTGCGGACGGGTCATCTCTGTTGCATCAGGCAAACGGAATCAGAGGCGGGCATGGACGACGATCGTGACGCGCTGCTGAGCAAAGTGCCGGAGGTCACGCTCGGCTTCTGGATTATCAAGATCGCCGCGACGACGCTCGGTGAAACCGGCGGCGACTCGGTGACGATGACTCTGAACCTCGGATACCTGACCGGAACGGCGATCTTCCTTGCGTTGCTGGCGGCCTTGGTGATGCTGCAAATCGCGGCGAAGCGCTTCTATCCGTTGCTCTACTGGGCGACGATCGTGGCATCGACGACGGCGGGCACGACGATGGCGGACTTCGCCGACCGTTCGCTCGGCGTCGGTTACACTGGCGGCTCCGCGATCCTGTTCGCTTGCCTGCTGACGGTTCTGGGCCTGTGGTACCGGTCACAGGGGACGATCGCAGTCGAGACGGTGAATTCGCCGAAGGTCGAGGCGTTCTACTGGGCCGCCATCACGTTCTCCCAGACCCTCGGAACCGCGCTCGGCGACTGGATGGCAGACACGGGGGGCGTGGGGTACGAGGGCGGCGCCTTGGTTTTCGCCGCCGCGCTCGCAATCATCGCCGGCCTCTGCTTCTGGACCGGCACGTCGCGGGTGCTGCTGTTCTGGGCAGCCTTCATCCTGACCCGGCCGCTCGGCGCGACCGTCGGCGATTTTCTCGACAAGCCGATCAAGGACGGCGGGCTGGCGTTGAGCCGGCCGATCGCGTCGGCTTTCATCGCCGCCTTCATCATCGCCGCGATCGTGGTCCTGCCGCAGCGCGCCGGGCGCCATCCGGCCGGAGGTGCCGCCGCGACCTGACGCACGATCGCGTGAGGGGCGGCGGCAAGCGCTCGATACCCTCTCCGCAAGCGCTATCTTCGCGCGCGCACAGGGGAGGGTGCGATGCGCACATCCGAACGATGAACCGACGCCGCTTTTATCGCGGGTACGCTGATGGCGCCGATTTTGGCGCGCGGCAGGGAGGCACGGGCGACCGCGCCAGCGGTAGCGCGGGTGCGGCCGGGACAGCCGGGGTGGCCGTCGCCGGCGGAATGGGACCAGCTGCGCGGGGCCGTCGGCGGCCGGCTCGGGGAGCTGCGGTCGCCGCTCACGGAGTGCGGCGGCGACCCGGCGCGCTGCGCTGACCTGTTCAAGGAGCTGAAGAACCCGTATTTCATCGGCGACGAGCCGGGCCTGGCGCAGACTCTGGGCTGGGCCGACGCCTGGACCTTCCATCCCAGCGCCTACGCCGTCGCGGCCGAGACGAGCGCGGACGTGGCCGCGGCGATTAACTTCGCCCGCGAGCACAACCTCCGCCTCGTCGTTAAGGGCGGCGGCCACAGCTATCTCGGCCGCTCCAATGCGCCCGACTCGCTGCTCGTATGGACCCGCCGGATGGACGCGGTGACGTTGCACGACGCGTTCGTGCCGCAGGGCTGCGGCGACGGCGCCAAGCCGCAGTCGGCGGTGACGGTCGGCGCCGGCGCGATCTGGGGCCGCGTCTACGACGCCGTCACGACCAGGGGTGGGCGGTATGTCCAGGGCGGCGGCTGTCTGACCGTGGGGGTCGCCGGGCTGGTGCAGGCGGGCGGCTTCGGCAGTTTCTCCAAGCGCTTCGGCACCGCCGCCGCCAACCTCCTCGAAGCCGAGATCGTCACCGCCGACGGCGCCGTCCGCACCGCCAACGCCTGCACCAATCCGGACCTGTTCTGGGCGCTCAAGGGCGGCGGCGGGGGCAGCTTCGGGATCGTGACAAGCCTGACCCTCAAGACCCACGATCTGCCGGAGTATGCCGGCGGCGTCCACGCCACGATCCGCGCCGCCTCCGGCGACGCCTACCGCCGCCTCCTCGCCCATTTCGCCGCCTTCGCCGGCTCTCTCCTCGACCCGCACTGGGGCGAGATCGTCACGTTGCGGCCGGGCAACCGCCTGGAGATCCGCATCGCCTTCCACGGTCTGGAGCAGCGCCAGGCCGAGGCGCTGTGGCGGCCGTTCTTCGATTGGGCGGCCGCCTCGCCGCAGGACTACCCATCGCAGGGCGCGCCGCTCGTCATCGCGGTCCCGGCGCGCCACCTGTGGGACCCGGCGTTTCTGCGCGCGCACGTGCCGCAGATGATCCTCGCGGACGACCGGCCCAGCGCACCCGAGAGCAACGTGTTCTGGGCCGGGAACCTGGCCGAGGCTGGCCATTACATCTATGCCTACGACTCGGTCTGGCTGCCGCGACGGCTCCTGCAAGCGGACAACCAGGGCGCGCTGGTCGAGGCGCTGTTCGCGGCGAGCCGGCGGCGGTCGGTCGAAATCCATTTTCAGAAGGGCTTGGCGGGCGCCTCGGAGGAAGCGGTGGCCGCGACCCGCGCGACGGCGACGAACCCGCAGGTGCTCGATGCCTTCGCGCTGGCCATCATCGGCGGCGAGGGGCCGCCGGCCTATCCGGGCATCGCCGGACATGAGCCTGACCCGCAGGCGGCGCGACGCGAGGCGAGCGAGACGGCGGCGGCGATGGCGGCGCTGCGCCGGGTCGCGCCCGGCTCCGGCTCATACTTCGCCGAAAGCAATTACTTCGCGCCGGATTGGCAGCGCGCCTACTGGGGCGACAACTACCCGCGCCTTCTCGACATCAAGCGCAAATACGACCCTGACGGCCTGTTCTTCGCCTATCACGGCGTCGGCAGCGAAGGCTGGAGCCCCGACGGGTTCGAACCCGCGCCCAAGCCGAATTGACCCCGGGGCGAGCACCGCCGGCTATTGTTGTTGTCATGCTGGCGGAGGCCGGCATCCACCTGTCCGATTATCCAGCCGGACGGGTGGGTCCCGGCCTGGGACGGGACGACGAGAGCGATGCGTGGTGACCGGCGAAACTTCAATATCGCGACGCTAGGCCTGCATCGGATACTTCGCGTAGATCTCCTGGCAGCGCTTGAGCGCCTTGTCGGCGGCGGCGTCCGCCTTCATGCCGTTCCGGACGATGTCGGCCCAGGCCTCCTGGAAGACGTGCTTGGTATCGACCTCGGCGGCGGCCGGATTGTACGCCGTATAGAGCGGGATCGTTTTCCGGAACAGGATCTGCTGGATGTAGGTGGTCCGGTGCTGATCGTCGGAGTGCAGCCAGTATGGGTCGCTCTTCGCTATCTCCGGCATCGGGATCGCCCAGCGGCCGAGGCCGCCCTTCAAGTATTCGTTCAGCACCTTGGGCTGGATCGCGTATTTCAGGAAATCCTTGGCGACATCGACATTCTTGGCGCCCTTCGGGATCACCGCCCCGAAAATACCGATCTCCGCCGGCAGCTGCTTGCCGTCGTTCCCGTTGGGGATCGCGTAGGTCAGGATGTCGTTGTATTCCTCTTTGTTGGCGATGCGGGCCAGCTCCATCGAAAGCGAGCCGTTGAAATCGGCGACGAGCTGCTTTGCGTGGAAGGCGTTGTTGTTGTCGGCGTCGTTCCAGTTGATCGCGCTGTCGGGCACGTAGCCGCCTTTGAAAAGCTCGGCCATCCGGCTCAGCGTCCGGACCACCGCCTCTTTGATGTGCGGATCGTCGGCGTGCAGCTTACCATCCGCGGTGACCAGATCGCTGCCGCCATAGGCTGCCATATAGACCGAAAACGTCCGGACGGGATCGACGCCGGTCGTGCTGATCTCCAGGCCCCAGCTGTACGTGTGGCGCATCCCTTGGTCGCGCAGCACCTTCTGCATCGGCAGAAAGAAATCGATGAATTTGTCCCATTCGTTCGGGATGTCCGCGACCTTGTGGCCAGCCTTTTCGACCAGCGACTGCCAGATATGGAATGTCGCGGCGGAGGCCTTCATCGGCACGCCGTAATAGCTGCGCTTTTTCGCCACGCTGTTGTAGTTGTGCATGCTGCTCAGCGCGACATCCATAAAACTCTGCTTTTGAGTCTCCACAACGTCGCTCACGTCGAGGAGCTTGTCGTCCCAGGCATTCAAAGCAGCAAAGAAATAGTCGGCGACCTCCATTACGTCGGGAACGACACCGCTGGTCACCGCCGACACCTCCTTCTGGCGCAGCGGGGCATAAGGAACGATGCTGTAGTCGAGCTTGTTGCCGCTCTCCTTTTCATAATCGGCGGCAAGCTTCTGGAACGAGGTATCCTCGCTGTGGATGAAGCCTTGCGTCCACCATACCGTCGCGGTCGTCGCGGCAGCGTTGGCGACGTAAGGACGCGCCAGCGCTCCGGCCGCGAGCAGTCCGGCGGAGCGATGAAGCAACGCGCGCCTGGTGATGAGCCCCATTCCTGCCTCCCCTGTCACCGTAGCGTCGCCGTTTGGCGACTTTGAGGTCTATCTACGGCTAAAAAAGAGGCAGAGACAAGGCTTCGGATTTCGGGAAGCGCGGCGCGGGGGCCGGTCAGCGCGGCGGGGCGGCGACGCCGCCGCGGACCTCGTGCAGTACGACGCCCAGCCGGCGGGGCGGCGGAGCCAGCCACAACGGATGGGCAAGGCCGGTCGCCACGTCGGTCTCGCCGGCGTGCCAGCGCTTCTGCAAGGCCGACGGCGAGAAATCGAGCATCTTCGCCGCGAGGTCGGCGGCGTTGGTCTCGTGCACGAGGTGCAGGATCGTCATCGTCGAGCTGCTGGCCTCGCCGAGGCATTTGCGGACATCGGCATCGCCGCGCAACCCCGACGGCAGCCGCTCGCCGAGCAGCGCGATCATGCGGCGCAGATCGTGGTTGCGGCGGATCGCGGCGATCTCGCGGGTCGTCCGGCTGATGCCGCCCTGCCCGCCGGGCACCGGATCGTAGCCGTCGATGACGAAGCACAGCGTGTCCGCCGGCCGCGCCTCGTCGAGCGCCGATACCGGCACGGCGCCGCCGCTGTAGAGCTGGCCGCCGATATTGACGGGGCCGAGGCCGGGCAGCGCCGTGCTCGCCAGCACGTGGTCGAGGCACAACACGTGGCGGTCGTTGTCGAAGAAGGTCTCCGCACCGGTTGCGAGATTGATCGCGCCGAGCACGACGCGGACGACGCCGGAGTTGACCCGGTCGAAATCGACGACCTCTTGGACCAGCTCCCGCAACCGTCCCATCGGCAGGAACGGAGTTTCGCGCGCGTGGCCGGCGCCGCGCCGCCAGCGTGCCGCGCACCCTTCGGCCAGCGACTTGGCCTTGAGCACGATGCCGCCGGCATTGCGCAGCTCGGCGTGGCGGCTCAGCTCCTGCCAGAACTGGCGCAACCTGAGCGAGCGCTCGTGCGGCAGATTGCCCGCGATGATCGCGGCGTTGATGGCGCCGATCGCGGTCCCGGCGATCCAGTTCGGGCGCACGCCGCAATTCTCCAGCGCCGCATAGGTTCCCGCCTGATAGGCGCCGAGTGCGCCGCCCCCCGAAAGGACCAGGGCAATACGATCGAAACGAGCGAGACTCTTATCCGAACGCGCGCGCGCCAAGACCTGCTCCCCGGCCTCACCCTTCTTTTGATCGCGAGCCGAGGACCGACGCCGCGGCTGCCCTGATCGTTATAGGAAATGCTGCGGGAAGAGGCCAATTCCCGCGGCCGAGACGCATCATAAGGCGTCCCCGGCGAGCGTCCAGTGCCGAAACATCCATCGCGGGAGAGTTCACTTTTCCGCAAGCGGCCTCGCGGGAATTGCGAGCAGATAAACCGCAATTGCGCGGCGGTCGGCCTCGTTCAGCCGCGACGTGTTCTTGACGATCTCCGCCATGGCGCCGCCGACGAAATCGCCGTCCGGGGTGGCCCCGGTCGTCAGCAGATCGACAATGTCGGAAATGCTCCACTTGCCGATGCCGGTATTCCGGTCGGACGTAATGTCCGGCACCTTGTCGCCGCCGCGCCCGCCCCGCACGCCGGCGAGGAACCGGTGCGGGTCGGGCGCGCCGAGCCACGTGCGCGGCGTGTGGCAGTCGCCGCAGCGCCCGACGGTCGCGACGAGATAGGCGCCGCGGTTCCACACCTGGTCCTTCGTCGGGTCCGGGCGCCAGGGACCGGGTAGGCCGGCGGCCATGACCGCCAGCGCATCGCGGGTGCGGGCGAGCAGGGCGAGGCTGCTGCCTCTGTCCCGTGCCGGCCGCACGACCGGCGGCAGGCTTCTGAGGAAGCTCCAGAGGTCGTCGAGATCGCTTCCGCTCAGCCGGTTGTAGAAGAGGTACGGAAACGTCGAGACGTAGCGGCTGCCGTCGGGGGGAATGCCCCAGCGCATTGCCCGCTCGAAATCGGTCCGGCTCCAGGCGCCGATGCCGGTCCTTGGATCCGGCGTAATGTTCGGGGTCGAGATCGTGCCGAATTCGGTCTTGAGGAGTCGGCCGCCGGCGTAAGGCTCGCCCTTGTGTTCACCGGCGGTATGGCAGCCGTCGCAACCTGCGGCCGCCGCGAGATACGCCCCGCGCGCCGCATCCGCATGGGCGTTCCGCATCGAATGCGACAGCAGCGCGAGGACGATCGCCAATGCGAGGCGGCGGCGCCCACGAGCCCCTGAGACGTCCGACGATCGTCGCCATGCCGCCCCCGGACGCGACCGGGGCCGAAGGAGAAGACGGAGTAAAGACCGGCTCAGCTTTTCTTCTGGCGGAAGGTCTGGTGGCAGTTGCCGCAGCCGTTCTTGCCGAGATCGGCATAGTCGCTGGCGATGGCGGTCTTGTCGCCGCTCGCGAACGCGGCGTTCAGCTTCTCGATCTTGTCCGCGGCGGTCTTCTGCGCCGCCAGGAACTTGTCCCACTCGGTCCAGATGTCCGGTTTGGCCTCCGATTTCGGCAACTGCCCCATCCCTGTGTCCTTCGGAAACAGCGACGGGACCTGCGCCATCGTCTTCGTCAAATCGGCGGCGGCGGCCTTGGCGGGGTCGAGCTCGCCCTTGCCGTCGAGATATTCCTTGATCGCCTTCATGTCCTTGGCTTGCTGCTTCATCAAATCCTGGCGCTGCGCCAGCACGGCGGCGGCGTCCTCGGCGCGCGCCCCGCCGGAAACGACAGCGACCAGCGCCGCGCCGGCCACAGCCAAGGCGATTGTTGCGAGCTTCATTGCGGTCCCCTGCTCACGGCTTGATTTTGCCGGCGCAGACTATGGAGGCGCGGCGCGAAAGCAACTCCCGGCCGGACGCATCACCGTTAAGTGATTGGGATTTCAATGTGGGTCTTGAATCCCGGGCGCGCCCGCAGGCGGTCGTACCAGGCGCGCAGGTTGCTGAGCTGCGGCCGCTCGATCGGAAACGCGAACCAGCGATAGATCTGGGTGCCGAGTACGATTTCGGCGAGGGTAAGCTCCGAGCCGCCGAGGAACGGGCGGTCCTTCAGCGCATCGTCCACGATTTCCCACGCGGCGAGCGCGCGCCGCCGTCCAGCCTCGATTGCCGCGGGATCGCGCGCCTCCGGCTTGGTGCGCACGAGGCCGAACAGCAGCGCCCCCATCGGCGGCCCGACCACCGACAGCTGCCAATCCATCCAGCGCTCGACATGGGTGCGCTCGGCCGGGTCGCGGGGATAGAGCCGCTCGCCGTTGCGGGTGGTCGCGAGATAGCGGCAGATCGTGTTGGACTCCCACATGATCAGGTCGCCGTCCTTGACCGTCGGCACGAGGCCGTTCGGGTTCATCGCCAGGTATTCGGGATCGCGGTTGCCGCCGAACTCGCCGCCGAGATCGACCCGCTCGAACGGGATGTCGAGCTCCGCGCAGCACCACAGGACCTTTTGCACATTCGACGATGTGGTCCGCCCCCAGATCTTCAGCATCGCACCCTCCCGTTCGACTGGGGCCTATGGAGCCTGAGTTTTACGGCCTGCGCAACAGAGCAGAAACCGGCCTATAATGCTCCTGTCGCTCCCCTGTTGCGGTCCAGCCGATGACCCGTGCCGTCGCGTTCCTCGCCCTGTCGCTCGCGTTATGCCCTTCGATCGCCGTTGCGAGCGGTACGCAACAGGGAAAGGTCGTCCTGCAGCGCTGGAAGAACATGGATAATTGCGAGCGCCAGGCGCAGAAGGCCTTCCCGGACTTTACGGCCGAGGCCAACGCGAAGCGCGATGCCGCGATCAGCGCGTGCCTGTCGAGCGGCAACCTGCCGCCGCGTCAGCCGGTGTCGCCCCCCGTCCCGAAATAAGCCGGGGCGCTACTCGACCCAGCCCTCGGCCATTCGCGGCAGGCTTGGACCGCGGCGTCGGCGCGCCGGCCGCATTTCGGCCGCGGCCAGCTGCGCGTCGAGATCGACCTCCACGCTCGACACGACTTCGAGACGCTGATCGTCGAAGACATGAGAACGCCGGCGCCGGCGCCACGCCATGACGGTGTCGTCGCGCTGGCGCAGCAGCTGCTCGATCTGCGGCCGAAACAGCTGGACGACCGCGACGACCCAGCAGTTCAGCAGATCGTGCCGGCTCCGCCCGCCGAACCGAAAGCGGTCGAGCATGCGGACCACGTCGTCGGCGCGGTACCACGTCTCGCCGGTGACCCAACGGTTGGTCGTGAACAAGCGGATCGGCTCGCCGCGACCATCGACGGCGATCGCGATCAGATGGCAGACCTCGTCCGCCTGCCCCTGCCGCACCGGCGCCGCCTGCGGCGCGACCGCGACGTTGGCGACGGCGAGTTCTGGCAGCAGCAGCGGCGTGATCCCAGGAGGGATGCCTTGCGTGCGCAGGAACAGGTGGAAATGGCCGTGCTCGCGCGGTTCCCGCTGCGGGTGCCGGTGGTAGAAGTACTGCGCGTGGCTCTCGGGGTCGTAGATCTCGCCGTCCGGGTAATGCCGCCAGTCGGCGATCGCGGCGGCGCCTTCGGTGGCTTCGCCGACGATGCTGCCGCCGCGCGCCGCCAGTGCGACGCGGCACTCGCGGATCGCCGCCGCAGGCGCTAGCGGCCGCGCCTCGCTCACTTGCGCCTCCCCCAATGCCCCCGAACAAAAGGTGCTCAGAATCGTCTACGGCGCGCGCGGCGGCAAGGGCGGTTTTTGCGCGAGCGCCGGGGTCGTGACCGTCCACACGACGATGTCGCGCATCGCCGCGCCGAGCGCCTGGTCGAAGGCCGCAACAATCTGCGGGATGTCGTTGTCCGCGGCGGTCACTTCCTGCGTCACCGATTTCTGCGCGACGATTGCGCGCGTCGTCAAATCGACGAGGCGAACGTTCAGCGTTACGGCAATGCGCGGCGGCTTGTCTGCCGAATCGTAGATTGCCTCGAAATGCCGGATCTGCACCCGCAGCGCGAAATCCGCGTGCAATTCCCCGGCCTCGCGGTCGAGCGCGGCGATGTCGCCGCTGTTCTCGAAGGAATCGAGGAGCGCGGTCTGGATCAGGGCCGGCGTCCGGTCGGTCCACTGCGAGTCGGCGAAATAGTCGAGGCTCAGCGGCGATCGGCTGAGCGCGATGCGGTCGGTGTCGAGGCCGAAGGGCGCCGAGGGCAAATCGATCAGCAGCTGCGCCGGGACATGCGGCAGCCTCGGTGGAAAATTTGCGACGGGCGTGACGCGATAGAGCTTCTTGGGCGGCTCGGTGAAGAGGCCGGCGCAGCCGCCAAGTACCGCGGCGAATACCGCCGCGAGCCACAGGCCCGGGCGGCGGAACGGCAAAGCGGCGGTCATTTCGGCCGGTACCCTTCGCGGCGGTCGCCGAAGAGGAAGCGGGTCGGGTCGCGCTCGATGGTTTCGGCAAGGCGCGTCAAGCCGGCCGCGAGGTGGCGCGCGTCGCTGATCAGGTCGCTGACCTGCGGCAATGTCTGCGCACCGAACTGGCGCACGACCGGGCGCGCGTCCTGCACCGTCGCCTGAATCTGGCGGTTGGTGTCGAGCAGGCCCTTGGCGAGCCGGTCGAAATCGGCGAGGACGACGGCCAGCTGGTCCTTCAGCCCGTTGCGCCCGGAATAGCTCTCGTCGACGTTGCTGAGGAGCTTGCCGAGCGCTGCCATCGCCGACTTGGCGTTGGTGATTGTCTCGGCGAGGTCTTCGCTCTTGCCGGCGGCGTTGGCGGTCAGGGTCTGGATGTTGTCGAGGCTGCTCGCCAGCGCCTTCTGGTTATGCTCGCCGAGCACCGCGTTGAGGTTGTCGGCGACGTCCATCAGCTTGTTCAACAATTGCGGCGCCCGGGCGTAGAGCTGTTCGAGCGACGAGCGCCGCGACTTGATGACGGGATACGGCTCTCCCGCCTCCGCCACCAGCGTCGGCGCCTCGCGGGTGCCGCCCTGGAGCTGGATCGTCGCGACGCCGCTCAGAATGTTGGCTTCGAGGGCGGCGACGGTGTTGGTCTTGATCGGCACGTCCTGCTGGATCTCGATGCGGACGCGGATGCGCTCGACGCTGGCGATCGCGATTTCCGACACCCGGCCAACCTGAATGCCGTTGAAATCGACCGCCGAGCCTTGCGTCAACCCGGTCACGGGCCCGGTAAAATAGATGTCGTACTTCGCGTACTGCGTCGTCAGCTGGGTCCGGCCGATCCACAGCACCGCGATGAACGCGAGCGCGATGAGGCTCAGCACGAACGCGCCGACGGCGACGTAATGGGCCCTCGTTTCCATGGTCTCTCCCTGCCCGGCGGCTCACGCTTCGGCGTGCTGGGCCGCCCGCCCGCGCGGCCCGTGAAAATACGAATGTATCCATGGATGGTTGTCGCGGAGGTGCTGCTCCAGCGTGCCGACGCGGATCTTCTTGTCGACCAGCACCGCCACCCGGTCGCAGATCGCGAACAGCGTGTCGAGGTCGTGCGTGACGAGGAACACGGTGAGGCCGAGGCTGCTCTGCAGGTCGCCGATGAGCTTGTCGAAATCGGCCGCGGCGATCGGGTCGAGGCCCGCGGTGGGCTCGTCGAGAAAGAGGATTTCGGGATCGAGCGCCAGCGCGCGGGCGAGGCCGGCGCGCTTGCGCATGCCGCCGGACAGCTGCGAGGGAAACTTGTCCCCGGCCTCCTCGGGCAGCCCGACGAGGCCGACCTTCGTCGCCGCGATTTCATCCATCAGCCGCAGCGGCATGTGATGGAAGTGCTCCTTTAGCGGCACTTCAATGTTCTGCGCCACCGTAAGCGAGCTGAACAGTGCGCCGTCCTGGAACAGCACGCCCCAGCGGCTCTCGAGCTCGCGCCGCTCGCGCTCGCGCATGTGCAAGACATCGCGGCCGAAGACTTCGATGCCGCCGGTGGCGGGCCGCTGCAGGCCGACAATCGTGCGCAGCAGCACCGACTTGCCGGTGCCCGAGCCGCCGACGATGCCGATGACCTCGCCGCGCCGCACGTCGAGATCGAGGCCGTCGTGCACGGTCTGCCGGCCGAAGCGGTTGACGAGGCCGCGCACGCGGATGATCGGGCCGTCCTGATCGTCAGGCATGTCAGATATGGAGCAGCGAAAAGATGATGGAAAAGGCGGCGTCCGAAACAATCACAAGAAAAATCGACTCCACCACCGAGAGCGTCGTCAGTTTGCCGACGCTCTCGGCGCTGCGCGAGACGTTGAAGCCCTCGAAGCAGCCGATTAGCGCAATTGTCGCTCCGAAGACGGGAGCCTTGATGATCCCGACCCAGAACGTCCACTCCCCGACCGCGCCTTGCAGCTGGCTGAGAAACTGCGGCAACGTCAGCCCCAGCGTCGCCAGCGACATCACGCAGCCGCCCAAGAGCCCCATCAGATCGGCATAGACCGAGAGCAGCGGCAGCGTCACCACGAGCGCCAGGAGCCGGGGGACCACCAGCACCTGCACCGGGTCGAGGCCGAGCGTGCGCAGCGCATCGATTTCCTCGTTGACCTGCATCGTGCCGATCTGCGCCGTAAAGGCGCTGCCGGAGCGGCCGGCGATGATGATCGCGGTCAGCAACACCCCGAGTTCGCGCAGGATCGAGATGCCGAGCAGGTTGACGGTGTAAATTTCGGCGCCGAAGCGGCGCAGCTGATCGGCTCCTTGGTAGGCCATCACGATGCCGATCAGAAACGACAAGAGGCCGACGATCGGCAGCGCGTTGACCCCGGTCTGCTCCATCTGCACGAGGGTCGCCACGACCCGCAGCCGCCGCGGATGGGGCAACAGTTCGCCGATCGTGACCGCGACGACGCCGACGAAGCCGAGGATCGCGTAGAAGCGGCGGCCGATGCCGATCGTGATCTCGCCGATATGCGCGAGGAAGCCGACGAAGGTATGGTGCGGCGGGATCGGGTGTGGCGCCGGCTCCACGACCCCGTGCGCCCTCACCTGCTCCAGCACCGGCCCGAAATTCGGCCGCAGATTGCGGATCGCGACGTTGTTGCCGCGCTCGATCAGCGCATGCTCGGTGCGCAGCACCAGCCAGGCGCCGGCGGTATCGAGCCGGTCTACGCCGGCCAAATCGAACGTCACTTTCTTGCCCTGCGGCAGGTCGAGGCCGCGCAGCGTGTGGTCGATCTGCTCCGCGGTGGCGACGAGCCAGCGGCCGCGCGCCTGCACCACCAAGGACCCCGGCGCGTCCTCCGTCACGGCGATGCTTGCGGCGGCAGACGCCATTATGCTCCGGGCCCGTATCCGACAATCGGCACAAGGCTTTCCAAGTACGCGAAAAGACGTTATCCCGCAACGCGCCGCGTCTTCTCGGTCTCGCCGCCAGCAGGAACCGCCCGATGAACCTCAAAGACCATATCCGCGCGATCCCGGATTTCCCGAAACCGGGCATTCTCTTCTACGACATCTCGACATTGCTGGCGCATCCGCCGGCGTGGCGCGCGACGGTCGAGAGCCTGGCCGAGGCATTGCGGCCGCATGAGCCGGACCTGCTGATCGGCATCGAATCACGCGGATTTCTCGTCGCGGCGCCGCTCGCCTATACCCTCAACCGCGGCTTTGCGATGGTGCGCAAGAGGGGCAAATTGCCCGGTCGCACGGTGCCGTTCTCCTACGCCCTCGAATACGGCACCGATACGATCGAGGTGCAGGAGGACGCGATTACGCCGGGCCAGCGGATCGTCGTGGTGGACGACCTGCTCGCGACCGGCGGCACGATGCAGGCGGCGATCAGCCTCGCGCGTCAGCGCGGCGGCAACGTCGTCGGCGCCGCCTGCATCATCGAACTGGCCTTTTTACAGGGCCGCAACCGCATCGACGTGCCGTTCGCGTCGATGGTGAGCTACGATAGCTGACGCGCATGCGGCCAACGGGGCGCGGCGGGTCCGCGCCCCATTACTCGCCCACGCCTCCCGTCGTCGTCCCGGCGCAGGAGTATGTGAAGGATTCCCGTTTGTCGGGGTTGGGGAGGCGGGGCGCCGGTTAGGGGTCAGC
>Ga0070739_10002692_pt1 | contig 23249 bp, 14 predicted proteins | sample Coa_R1_7_FD_66445 | JGI IMG/M metagenome (GOLD analysis project Ga0070739, IMG submission 66445) | Surface soil microbial communities from Centralia Pennsylvania, which are recovering from an underground coalmine fire - Coalmine... | ecosystem: Environmental > Terrestrial > Soil > Unclassified ... | reverse complement strand
CGATATAGAAGGCGACGGGAATGTGGATATGATTCTGAAGAGCCGCCTCGCTCCGCAGGTGCGCGTCTTTCAGAATTCGGTTGGGGCGGGAAAGAATACAATTGCCATTTCACTGCGAGGAACCCGTTCGAACCGGGACGCTATTGGTACGCGGATCGAATTGGACGGGCAGGTGAAGTGGCTCGCCGCTGGATCGGGGTATCTGTCACAGCACAGCAAACGGCTTTGTTTTGGGCTCGGAGGACGCGACGGCGCTGAGCAGGTCACAGTTCTCTGGCCCTCGGGAGAGAAGCAGGAATTTCGGGATCTGCGGGCCGGATTTCATTACACCATTACCGAGCGCGCCGCGGATTATGTTGCGGAGCCCCTTCGAAAGCGCACCGATATTCCGGCGGGTGCGGCGATTGCGGCCGACAATCGCTCGCGGCTGGTCATTACCTGGCTGCGGGAACCCGTTCCGTTGCCCGAGCAGCGCCGCGGACCGGCTCTGCTGGTGCTGCACGCAGGGCAGCCGCTGCCCGCGCTCCCGGTTCCCGTCCAGGCCGTAGACCTGCGAACCGCACCGGCCGATGTGACCGCGGCGTACGCCATTCTCCGCCGTTACCTGTTTGATTATCGCGTCGATCTGGAAACGCCGTTCTGGATCCTGATCGATTCGTCTGGCCGCGCCCGTCGGGTGTACGCCGACGCTCCGGCCCCCGCCGAGGCTCGCGCCGATTTGGCGTCCGCCGACGCCCCGATTCCGGATGATCGCGCGATGCCGTTCCCGGGCGCCTGGCTCGGGCATCCCACCCGCGACTATTACAAGATCGGCGGAGCGATGCTGCAGGCCGGTTATGGCGAGCAGGCGCTTCCGTACCTGCAGTTGTCGCTCGAGAGATCGCCCGAGAACGCGAAAATTCTCCTCGCCATCGGCCGGATTCATTTGCAGGCGCATCGTCTGGACGCGGCGCGTGCCGCGCTTCAGCGGGCGACGGCGCTGGATCCGTCCCAGCCCGAGGCGTGGAACGATCTGGGCGGCGTCGAATCCGCTGCCGGCAATCAGGCCGAAGCGCTTCGGCTTTACGAAAAAGCGCTGGCCCTCGGGCCCGACCTCCCGTACGCGCTGATCAATGCGGGCCGCGCGCAGGAGGCGCTGGGGCGCGCCACCGAGGCCGAAGCTCTGTATCGCCGCGCACTCGCCGCCGATCCGCAGAGCGGCGACGCGGCGAACAGGCTCGGGTTGCTGCTGGCCAAAAACGGGCGCAGTGATGAAGCGCGCCGCCTGTTCGAGCAGGCCATTTCCATCCGTCGGGATGACGCCTCGGCGATCAACAACCTTGCCGTGTTGTACCTGAATATCGGCCAGATTAAGGATGCGATCGCCGCTTTCCGTTACGGGCTCGAGGTCGCGCCGGACGAAGATATACTGTACCTGAATCTCGCCCGAGCGCTGCTGCAAATGGGCCAGCGCGACGGGGCGCGGGAAGTGATGCAGCGGCTGGTTTCACGAAAGCCCGATTCGACGCTCGCGCGAAACGCTCTTCGCGAGCTGGACAAGCCATGATCGCCGTCGCGCTCATGATGATGGCCGCCGCTGCTTCGGGCAACCTCGATCGGCTGACGCATGAAGTGGCCGAGTCCGGGCGCGTGGTCGAACTGGCGACTCCGCCCTCACGGCGGGTGAATCCGCCGCCTCGGATTGCTCCCGGTCGTCCTCCGCTGTTGTCGTTCCGATATTACGAAGGCGAGCAGCATCACCGGTTTGCCGATAAAGAGCTGACCCTGGATGATGCGGGTCATTAACGCAATCCTGCGGGCATGGCCATGGGCGCCTGCTCCAAAGCCTGCGGCGAGCCCCTGCACTTCATTCGTGCGGCTGTTCTGCGCTGCCATCGCCACGTCCCTCTGCCTCGCGCAGTCGAGTACCGAGTCGGGCATCGCCGCATTTCGCGATGGACGGTATCCCGACGCGGCGCGGCTCCTCGAATCGGCCGTGAGCCGCAATCCGCATGACGAACATGCGCGCGCGTTCCTCGCGCTCACGCGCGCCGGCCTGGGGCGTTGCGCGGAAGCCATTCCCGACCTTTCCAGTGAATTCACGAATTCGGGGGATGCCGATCTGTCGCGGCTTGCGGGCATCGCCCTGGCGCAGTGCTATATCGCCACGGGCGACACTGCGAAAGCGGCGCCCGTCGCCGCGCAGCTCGAATCGAAATATCCGGCCGACGCTGATGTCCTGTACGAAGCCGCGCGCGTCCACATGCAGGCTTTTAACGACATTACCCGCCGCATGTTCGAGAAGACGCCGGCCTCCTATCGCGTAAACGAGCTGTCCGCCGAAATTTTCGAGACCCAGGGCCGGTATGGTGAAGCCGCGGCCGAGTATCGGAAAGCCATCGCCAAGAACGCTCGGGCTCTCGGCCTGCACTTTCGGCTCGGCCGCGCGATCCTGCTGGACTCGCACGCACCCGATGCTTTGGCCCAGGCCGAGCGCGAGTTTGAAGCCGAACTGGCGCTTAACCCCACCGATGCCGCAGCGGAATTTCAGATCGGCCAGATTCTCAGCGCACAGAATCGCCAGGCCGATGCTCTGAAGCGGTTCGAGCGCGCGCTCGATCTGAGCCCCGACTTCCCGGAGGCGGCGCTCGCAGTCGGACGCGCGCGCCTGCAGGAAAAGCGCTATGCTGACGCCGTTCCGCTGCTGGAGCGAGTGGTCGCCGCGCAGCCCGATAACGAGGCTGCGCATTACAACCTCATGCTCGCCTACCGCGACTCCGGACAGATGGACAAGGCCCGCCGCGAACAGCAGAAGGTGAACGCGCTGCGCCGCCCTGCTGGTGGCGAATTCAGCGATTTCCTGAAAAAGCTCGGAGAAAAGCCGCCTCCCGCCGGCGAGACCAACGTGAAATAATGCCGGTCATGAACCGGCGACTTCATGCATTGCTGAGCGTGTGCCTGATGTCCGGCATCGCGCTTTCCGCGGCGCAACTGCCGCGCATCGAGAAACGCGCGCATGGCTGGCAGCTGCTGGTGGACGGCTCGCCCTTTCTGATCCTCGGCGGCCAGGTGAACAACTCGAGCGGCTGGGCGTCCCTGCTGCCGGACATCTGGAAGACGTACGACGCGCTTGGCGCGAACACAGTCGAAATCCCCGTGTACTGGGACGCGATCGAGCCGCAGCAGGGCCGATTCGAGTTCGAGAACCTGGATCGCATTGTCGCCTCCGCGCGCGAACACCGCGTCCATCTGGTTCTGCTGTGGTTCGGCAGCTGGAAGAACGGCGCGTCCAATTACGTGCCCGGCTGGATGAAGCAGGACCGGCGCCAATACCCCACCATGGTGGATGCCGCCGGCAATGTGACCGGGATTATTTCACCCTGGTTCGAAAGCGCGCGCAACGCCGATTCCGCCGCCTTCAGCGCGCTGATGCGTCACCTCCGCGAAATCGACGAGCGAGAAGGAACGGTAATCATGGTGCAGGTTGAGAACGAATCCGGCTCGTACGGAACGCCCCGCGACTACTCCGCGGACGCGACCGCGCGTTTCCAAAGCGCGGTCCCGGCGAAGCTCGCCGCCCTGAAGCACAGGAACGGGAACTGGGCGCAGGTGTTCGGGCCGGAGGCGGAAGAGGCCTTCTCGGCCTGGGGATTCGCATCCTATATCAATGCCGTGGCGGAAGCCGGCAAGCGCGCTTACCCACTGCCCATCTACGTGAACTGCTGGCTCTCGGAGGGCGATAATTTCGAGCGGCCCGGTGAAAATTACCCCAGCGGTGGACCCGTCGCCGGTATGCTGGACATCTGGAAAGCCGCCGCGCCGGCGATCGATGTGATCGCGCCGGACATTTATCTGCCGAGTCACGAAGCGTACCGCCGCACCATGACCGCGTATCTTCGCCCCGATAACCCGCTGTTCATTCCCGAGACCTACTGCGAGCCGCCCGGACCGCGACGGCTGTTCGAGGCCATTGGCGAATTCGGCGCAATCGGATTCTCGCCCTTCGGGCTGGACGCGACCGGCTGGACCGACACCACTCCGAAGCGCATCGCCGACCTCGCAGCCAGTTACCACCTGCTGGCTCCCATGGTCTCGCAGATCTCGGAATGGCAGACCGCCGGCCAATTACGCGCCGCCGTCCAGGACACGGATGTCAGCTCGCGGCTGCTGCACTTCGACGCGTGGGATGTTCTGGCCGAGTTCAATCGCCCCAATTACGGATTCGGCGGCGAGGCGAAGCAGGACGGGCGCGTGCTGATCGCTCAGACGGGACCGCTGGAGTTCGTGCTCATCGGCTTCGACACGCGGGTGCGCTTTCGCGCCGCACGCGGCGTGGCGGCGCCCGGTCAGCGTGCCCCCGGTGATGGCGCGCGCTTTCTTCGCGTCGAAGAAGGCAGGTACGAGAAGGGCTCCTGGATCACGCATCAGCCGCTCAATGGCGACCAAACCGATTTCGGGCTGAACCTGCCCAGCGCCGGCGCGGTGTACCGGGTGTGGCTGCTCCGCGATTGAGCCATTTGACTTCCGCGGTCGAACGCGGCACCCTGATTGAAACGGGTCCGGATTCGGTGTTTGGCAATTCCCTCACTGGCTCACCACGCGAGATCGCCAGCCGCATTTCGCGCACACGGCGAGAGTTTCTTCGCCTCGCCACCGGCGCGACGGCGGTCGCGCCAGCCGTATTCGGCTTTGGCCCCGAAAGAAAGGGCGGCACATCCCGCAACCGCAAAGTGGTCGTGGTGACGTTCGGCGGCGGCGCGCGAGACGACGAGACGTTCACGCCCGAAGGTCAGGAAAACATTCCGCACCTGCTCCAGGAAATCGCGCCTCGCTCCACGTTCTTCTCCCAGGTGGTCAACCGCGGCATTCTCGGCCACTACGTCGCCACCGCAAGCCTTGCAACCGGTGTGTACGAGACCTTCAATAATTTCGCGGCGGTCCCGCCCGATCATCCCACCGTCTTCGAGTATTTCCGCAAGGACCTCCGGCGCCCGGCGTTCGACGCGTGGGTGGTCGCCCCCAGCAACGGGTTCAACCGCATCGGGGAGAGCGGCAACCGTTCGTACGGCCCGGGGCTCGGCGCGGGCGTGATCCTGCCCAAGCGTCTGCTCGCTGCGGCGCTGTCCAACTCCGGCGATCGCACCCGCTACGAGCATCTGCTGCGTGACAACTACGAGACGCCGCTGTACGCGCCGGAGCTCGGCGGCAACGAACTCCAACTGGGCGAGATCGCGGACATTCTGAAACTGTCCGTTTCCGACTTCACCGCACACGCGCGCAGCCTGCGCAGCGCTGACGAGCTCTCCGTCTATATCGCGCGTCAGCTCATGCGCCAGCTGGCCCCGAGTCTGCTCTGGATCACGCTGCACGACATCGATGTGGCCCACGCCGGCGCCTATTCGCTTTACATCGAGGGCATCCAGCGCTCCGACCGTTTGTGCGCTGAGATCTGGCGCATGATCCAGAGCGAGCCGCAGTACGCCGGCCGCACCACCATGTTTATCCTGCCCGACTTCGGCCGCGATTCCGATTCCGATGCCGGCGGCAACGGCTTCCAGCACCATCGCACCGGTGACCCGCTGTCGCGCACTACCTGGATGCTGGCGCTCGGCGCCGGCGCCCGGGAAAACTTCGTCGTCGATCGGCCGGTCGAGTCCACCGATCTGGTTCCCACCCTGGGCGCCCTGTTCGGCTTTTCGGCCCGATTCTCCCAGGGCAAGCCATTGCCGGAGCTGTCGTAGCCATGCTTCCCAGTGAGCTTACGGTCGAACAGTTCAGCCCGTACCCGCCCGAGGCAAAGCGCACCGCTGCCGACAACATCGGCTTGCTGCGGCAACTGCCCCTCGCATTCGCCCCGTTACTCCTGCGCGAGCTGATCGTCTACGACTGGAAGTTTCCGGCCGAGAGGAACGAGCTCGAGGATCAGCTTGCGTATTTGCGATCGCTGGCCGCCCCGGAGTTGCGGCGCGTCATGGCGCCTTTCGCCGGGCTGACGCTCTCCCCGCAGCTCGAGCGATTCGACTGGGTCACTCTGCCCGGCCAATTTTCCGAAAGTCTCACGGCGCACCTGTGGGCTACCCACCAGGTGGACGGCTTCCGCACCGCGGCGGTCGAGTATATGGCCCGCGTTCGCGCGGCGGCGCCACACCGGCCCGCGCCCATTCCTCGCCTTGGGATTGTCATCATCGGGCAGGGCGTCGAGACGAACAGATACCCGCTCTTTCGACGGCTCCGCGCGCATGGGATCTATTACACTCGAGTTCACCCTGTCGGCGCACTCGCAGCCCTGCTTGGCGCCGTTGCCGATCGCGCCTCCGCCCATCAGGTTCCCTACGGACACTGGTACATTGACGGCGGCGAGCTTGCCGGGCCCTGTCGCGGCGCCGCGTGCGTATCATGGAGCGGCCTCGCGCGAGCGCGTCAAACGCTGCTCGATCGCATGGGCCGCGCCATGAACTCCGGCACGGGCTCGGAAGCGCTTCGCACCATGCTCGCGCAAATGGATCCCAGTGAGCTGGGCATGCGCTCCGCGCGCGAGGATGCGGTGCTCAGCCGGTTCGAGATGACCCTGCTCACCGAGGGCTCGGGCACGCAGATGTACAGCACGACGTTCGTGCAGTGGGCGGCCCGCGAGGCATTACGGCGCGCACAACCGGTAACCTTGCTGGCCCGCTTCGCGCCGCGTCTGCGCGAGTTGTCCCTCGGAGAACTGATTTCTGAAAAACATGACACCCCGGCGCTGGATCCCATGGGATCCCTGATCGACGGCGATATGGGCGCCTGGTACACGTGGCTCAACCAGCAGCGGCTCTCCGGCGCGGATCAGTCGCGGTTCCTGGTCTGGTTCGAGGACCACAGCGAGGCGCTGGCGATCGCGCCGGCATTGAAACCCGGCGTTGTTTCAGAGCCCGTGGAGATGAAGGACCTGCTTGCGCGCGTTGCCTAGCGCGGCGACAGCCGCTGCCTTCCTCGCGCTGACAGCCGCCGGTTGGCTCCTGGCCGCATCGCAGATACCTGCGAGTCTCATCCACTTCCATCATCAGGCGATCGATTTCACCCTCGACAGCTGTGAAACCCCGGAGCGGCACTCGCCCGAGACCATGGCCGGAGGCGTGGCCGTCTTCGATTACAACAATGACGGCAGGCCGGACATATTCTTCACCAATGGCGCCGACATCCGCTCCCTGAAGAAGACGGCGCCGCGCTACTTCAACCGCCTCTTCCGCAATGACGGCAATGGGCGATTCACCGACGTGACCGATAAGGCCGGTCTGCGCGGCAGCGGATTCGACACCGGCGTGGCGATTGGTGATTACGACAACGACGGCTACGGAGACATCTTCGTCGGCGGCGTGCACCGCAACACGCTCTATCACAACAATGGCGACGGTACGTTTACCGACGTCACGGCAAAGGCGGGCCTGAACAGGCCGGAGGACGAATACGGGCCGCTGTGGTCGGTCGGCGGCGCCTGGGTGGACGTAAACAACGACGGCCTGCTCGATCTGATAGTGGTCAATTACCTGAGCTGGAACATTGAAACCGAGCCGGTGTGCGAGGATGCCGGCCACCGTGATTACTGCCATCCGAAAATGTACAAGCCTACGCCCAGCCAGTTGTTCCTGAACACTGGCAATGGCGCGTTCCGCGACGTGTCCGCCGACGCGGGACTGCGGCAGCATCCGGGTAAGGGCATGGGAATTGGAATCGCCGATTACGACCTCGACGGCAACATGGACTTTTTCATCGCCAACGACAAGATGTACAACTCCCTCTTCCGCAACAAGGGCGCAGGGAGATTTGAGGAGGTCGCTTTCGAGGCCAATGTAGCCCTTCGCGAGAACGCCGAGTTCATCTCCGGCATGGGCGTGGACTTCCGCGATCTGGACAATGACGGGTATCCGGATATCTGTGTCGTGGCTCTGGACGACGAAACGTTCCCGCTGTTCCGCAACACGGGGCGCGGCGACTTCACCGACTTCACCGCGCAGAGCCGGATCGCCGCGCTGAGCATGCCCATGTCCGGTTATTCGCCGACCATCGTCGATCTCGACAACGACGGCTGGAAGGACATTTTCGTCAGCAGAGGGCATGTGCAGTCGACGGCCGCCGCGCCGCGGGTCACCGTCGCGCAGCCTAACGCTGTGTTCCGCAACCTCGGCGGCGCCAGGTTCGGCGCACTGGTCGAGGAAGCGGGTCTGGGCGCGATGCCGCCCCGGCGCCACCGCGGCTCCGCCGCCGCCGACTTCGACGGCGATGGCCGCGAGGATGTCGTGGTGACGTCGATCGGAGCGCCTGCCGAGATCTGGATCAACGACAGCCCGGGCCCCGCACACTGGCTCGATATAAAACTGCAGGGCGTGCGCAGCAACCGCGATGGCATTGGCGCACGCATCAAAGTCGTCACGAAACGCGCAACTCAGTACAACCACGCGACCACCGCGCTGGGTTACGCCTCATCCAGCGCTGGACCGGTGCACTTCGGCCTCGGGCCTGATGCGGCCGTCGATCTGATCGAGATTCGCTGGCCTTCGGGCATATTGCAGCAGCTTAGAAACGTGGCCGCCGATCGCGTGCTCGTCGTCCGCGAGCCGGCTCAGTAAACCAGCTGCACTGCGACGCCGCCGCAGGTACCACGCAACGCTGCGGCTGGAGGTCAGTACCGAAGCAGGGGTGGTCTAAGGCATTTGGCTACGTACGGATCGGCTAACAAGGCCCATGATTCCGGCGATTAAGTATTTGAGAGGAGAACCGCAGTAGCCATCATGAAATCTCATCGTTCGCGGAAGATTAACACGGGCGTGATCTTAGTCGCCGCACTCGTCGCGCTGAGGGCGCCTGCTCGGGCGCAAGACGAGCCTCGCGTTTTCGTGCAGGGCAAAGGGTCGGAGAACCTTGTCACAACCGGATCGGGAGGTTGGGGAAAGCGTTGGGCGGCATGGGGGTCCAACTCCACGCGCGACTCGCATGATGAGGCCATGGAAGTTATAAAGGACTTACAGAATAACTGCGCTGGCGTCATGGTCACGCTGAATCCGGCCAATGCGGATTACTCCATCATGTTGAATCGCGAGTCGAAGCACAACCGCGGATTGCTTCGCACCAATAGCCAGCTGCAGGTTGCGAATCGCGCAGGTGACGTAATTGGCAGCGGCGCCACCCGCACTGTCGGGCACGCCGCGAAAGATGCCTGTGAATCGATCCTGGCTGATTGGCAATCGCACGGCCGGCTCCATGTCGCGCCATTCGTTCCTCCGGTCTTGAGGCCAACATCGGAAACGGCGTCGGCTGGCGTTCAAACCGACTCGCAAAAACAGCCCGCTATTCAGGCGGAAGAGATAGCGGCGCGCCCTTCGGGTGTGGTTGCCGAACCGAACCCACCTCTGCAGCCGGGAACGCGCCGGACGCCACGCCACGGAAAGGCATTGTGGTTCGCTTTACGTCGAACCTATCGCGGGCCGAAGTGGATATCGACGGAGAATACTGGGGAACGACACCGACCGAGGATCTCATCCGCCTGCCGGAAGGCCAGCACACGATTGCCATAAAGAAGACCGGATACGAGACATGGGACCGAAAAATAACGCTCGCGCCGGGCGACAATCGAACCATTGCTGCCGAGCTCATCCTCGAACGAAACGACGGAACCAGACAGCACATCGTGGGTCTCGATTGAACACGATACCTGGGCCGCTTGCGGTCGCCTGCTGTGTCAGGGCCACGTGGATCGCGCCGGCGCGGACCTCCATGCCACCACAACCGGCGCGCCGGCCTGCTGGCCGGCGACACACATGCCGCGCAGCAACACCTCGAACGGTTCCGGACCGCCGCCCGGGGTTCGCGGCAGCCCGTCGAGAAACCGCGCACAGGCGGACGGGTTTGTGATGAACTCGGCCGCCATCTCCGCACCGGCCATTGATGTGCCGCCGATCAGCAGCACTCGTCGGCCGGAAGACGCCCGCACCACTGCGACCGTCCCGTAAGCGTCCTGTTCGCCGCTGAACCCGGCGGGAGGATAGGTTGCCGCTTCCCCCTTCCGCGGCGAACGGTTGAGACAGTAATTCTTCATCAGGCCGTAATCGAATTTGTAGGTGAAATTCAGGTCCCGTTCAAAGAGTTCAGCCCACGGGTTCGTGTGGTGCGACCCGATCACGATGAGATTTCCCGAAGCCATATCGCGCAGGTTGCAGTCGCGCGCAAAGCGCACGCCAACGTCCGCCCGCCGCAACTGGTCCACCCGTCCGAGGCGCAGCGTATCACTGACATCATCGAACCCGTTCAGACGAAGATAGTTGAACTCGGCCGCAAGACCTGGCAGCCCCGAGTTACGCGCAATACGCCCCGCGTCCTGCGAGTAGCTGCTCGCCAGATACCTGCTCAGCGGGATGTCGCGGCGCGCTGCCTCCTGGAGCAGACCATAGGTATGGTCGGAAGCGACGATCAGCGTGGATGAGCCAGCGGCAAGGAAAGAATTCCAAAACGCGTTGAATGAAGCGGGCTGATCGGGATGTTCCTCCGCACGGGCGCGAAGCCACAAGCCGCCGGTCAGAAAGGTCGTGCATGCAAAGATCAGGGTCAGTGCAGCCAGGGCATGAATCAGAACGCGCCGGTTCGGGGCGGCGGCGTCCGAAACTGCCTGCCGAGGGGAAACAGTGGACGATTCACGTGCCTCGAATACCGGCAGATACTGACCTTTCGGAATGCTGATGATATACGGGTCCGCTTTGCCTTCATTTGCGAAGTAGTGCTCCAGTTTCAGGCGCAGAAGCCTGGCGTGAGATCGAACAATGTTGTCCTCGTTCGGGTTGTAGCCCGGCGTACGACCAAAGACGTGGATGCCGATCTGCTGCTCGGTCGCATCCTCTGGTTTGTTCGCCAGCGCACATTGCGCAACATGGAGGAAGAACCTCCGTAACCGGTATGCCTTCTGAAAGGTGCTGCTGGATGAAAGACGTTCGACCAGCTCCCACCGGTCATCCGGGACGAAGGCCGAGCCGTTCGTCTCCTCCGGTGGGGAGATGAATGCGTTAGACATGAAATCCGACCCCTTCGGCCCTGAATACGGAAACGGGCCGCGAAGCTATAAATGGATTCTGGCGTCAACTCGACCAGAAATGTCGGATATCTCCGACCATGATGTGAATTGCTTCAACACTATCACAATAGACTCGCGGCTGAAACGTGTTTCTCACCTCAGTTACTTGAGGTGTACACACCGTGAAGTCAAATCTTAGTCTTCGTGCCCTGCGTGTCTACACAGTGAGCCCCCATTGAGAGCCGTGTCGATTGGTGTTGTAATCGATACTTACCGGGAAATATTCACATTCATACTGCTTTCGCCGATCCCGCATTCTTCCCAGCCAAGGAGATCTCTGTCATATGAAGGTCATAGTACTTGCGCTCGTCGGGTTTTCTGTCGCCTGCATCTGCGCTGCCGAGAAGGAGAAACCTGCCGCCGCTGCTGAGCCCGCCACGGTGCGCGCCACCTCGCAGGAGGTTATCCTCGACATGGTCTTCCGCACTAAAAAGGGCAAACCCGTGCGTGACATCCGTCCCGAAGAGATCCATGTCTACGAAGACGGCGCCGAGCAGAAGCTGGCCTCTTTCCGTCTGGTGCAGGGCAGTCAGAATGCTGAAGCCCCACCGGAAACGGCCATGCCGGCGGGCGCGATCGGCATCGACCCCATGCGCGAGATTCGCCTGGTCACGCTCGTGTTCGAAGGCCTCGATCAGGACAGCAAGCGGTTCTTTCATGAGGCCACTAAGGACCTGCTGGCCCTGGCGCCGGAGACGAACCTGTACTATTCATTGTTCGCGATCGACCGCAAACTCTACTGCCTCCAGCCCTTTACGCAGGACCACGCGGCCCTGATGAGAAGCATCGAACGCGCCGCGATGTGGAATTCTTACCTCCAGTATTCGTCGCAGTCCGCCCAGGTCCGCGAGCAACTGGCGCACATCCTGGCCCCCAACGGAGTTGGCCTCGACATGCCCAGTGTTCAGGGTGGGCCGCAGACTGGCCCCAGCGCCGCACAGGTCGGCGATATGATCAGCTTTCGGCTGGCTAAACTCCAGTACGATCTGCTGCAGGTCACCGAAAGGGCAGACCGCGAGCTCGATGCTTTCGCTACCCTGAACGTACTCCGCGGCCTCGTGCGTCAGATCGGAACCCTGCCCGGCCGCAAGGTGATCCTGTACTTCAATCCCTGGTTTAATGTTCCCGACGACATCAAGGAACGTTACCAGGATCTCATCAGTGTCGCCAACAGAGGAAATGTCACCTTCTATACCGTGGATACAAAGGGCCTGCTTACGTGGAGCCAGAACAGCGCCGGCGTGGGAATGATGAGCGATGCGAACAACGCGTCACGGCGACTGGCCCAGAGTGGAGGTACGGGCGATACCGGCGCCGATCAGATCCTGTCCGCCGACACGGGACTAAGCGCGCTGCGTTCCAACTCGATGCTGTGGCTGAAGGATCTGGCGCAGAGCACAGGGGGATCGCTGGTCGGGGAAACCAACGATCTGAAAGCGCCGCTGCGCCTTGCCCTCGATGAAATCCGCACCTACTACGAGGCCACCTACGTGCCCTCCGTCACCACATGGGATGGGAAGTTCCGTAAGCTTGCCGTCAAAATCGACCGGCCCGACGTTCAGGTCCGCACCCGCAGCGGCTATTATGCCTTGCCCAGCCTTACCGGAGGACAGCAGCTTGCTTCTTATGAGTTGCCTCTGCTCAATGCCCTGAACGCGCCGAAGCTGGTCAGCGACGTGCCGTTCCACGCCGCCGCCCAGCGTTTCAGCGACCGCGGCCCGAAGGTGGAGTACATGGTGAGTGTGGAAGCGCCGCTCCGGGGCCTTACGTTTGACCAGCACGCCGATAAGAACAGCGCTTCCGTCAACACCGGCATCCTCGCGGTGATCAAAGACCAAAGGGGCGAAATCGTCGAGAAGTTCAGCAAGGACTTCGCCGTTCAGGTCGCCCTCGACAAGGTCGAGAGCTACAAGCAGGGAAACATGGTCCAGACCTTCCATACCGAGCTCGCGCCCGGCGATTACATGCTGGAGGCCGCAGTCATGGACCGCAAGGGCCTCAAGACCGGCGTCTTGAAATCCGCGCTGCACGTGCCGCAGCCATCGAACAAGCTATCCGTCAGCAATGTGGTGATCGTCCGGCGCGCCGATGCGCTGAAGAACAACGATATTCTGGATGCGTTCTATTACGACGGCGGCAAAATCGTCCCCGCGCTTACCGATACACTGAAGGGCGGGCCAGGGTCCGTGCTCTCGTTCTATTTCGCTGTTTATCGCGACACTGCGGTGCAGGGAAATCCCACACTCACCATGGGCTTCTACAAGGAGGGTCAGTACCTCGGCTCAGCCGACGCGCCCCTCCCACCGCCGCAAAAGGACGGACGTATCCCATACATCGCCAGTCTGCCGGGCGATAAGTTCGTACCGGGGTCCTATGAGATCCACGTAGGAGTTACTCAGGGGCAGGAGAAGGCCGAGGAAAAAGTCGCGTTCCGGATCGAATAGGTCCGATACGGGACTTAGCTGCGGGGATTAGTGCAGATGCTGCTCACTGTTACGGCAAAGGTTCTTGTGGGGCAGGCTCCCAGCCTGCGGCGGGCTCTTAGCCCGCCTGGTCGGGCGTGCAAATCGTTGCGCCCCCAACCATCCCCGCACGCGAAGTCGCCTGCCGCCCCCAAAGTCATCGCCATTGCAATCCTGTTCTGCGTCTGCTGCCTCGCCCAGAACACCACTACAGATAACACCCTTCGGGAAGCCGTTCGCCTGCACCAGTCCGGGAACTACGCCGCGGCCATCGCCGCATACCAGCAGTTTCTGAAGGTGCACCCGGATGCGGTCGTGGTCCGCTCCAATCTGGGCGCCGCGCTGGCGCACGAGGGCCGCTTCACCGAGGCCGTACGCGAATACAAGCTCGCCCTTGCCGCCATGCCGCAGAACCAGGGCATTCGGTTCAACCTCGCGCTGGCGTGGTACAAGTCGGGCGACCTGCGGCACGCTATCGAAGAGTTCGAAACCATCCGATCGGCCCTCCCAGCCAGCGACCCGCAGAACCGGCGCGCCACACTCATCGAGGCGGAATGCTGGCTCCGCGAGGGCCATGAGAAGCGGGCCATCGAACTGCTCGACCCCATTGCTGCATCTGACCCCGGCGATCTGGCGGCGGCGTATCTCCTTGGCACGGCGCTCATCCGCGACAACCAGGACCAAGCCGGCGCGCGCATGATCCAGCGCATTCTGGGCGCCGGCGACACCGCCGAGGCGCACATGCTCATGGCTTATACGCGTACCAAAATGAACGACCGGAAAGCGGCCATGGCGGAGGTCACGCGCGCCATCGAGCTGAACCCCAGCCTCCCAGAGGCTCACACCCTGCACGGCCGTTTGCTGTACATCAACTCGGATATCGACGGGGCCGAGGCCGCCTTTCGGCGCGCCCTGGTAATCGACCCGAATTCCTTCGAATCGCTCTTATTCCTGGGTACACTGCTGGGAGAGAAGGCAACTTTCCCCGAGGCTCGCAAGTTGCTGGCGCGTGCGTTGCAACTTCAGCCCGGCGAACTGCGTGCGCGCTATCAATACGCCGTTCTCGACATGGCCGAAGAGAAGAACGCGTCGGCTGCGGCTGGCCTGGAATCGCTTGTGCACGATGCGCCCGGCTTCGAAGAAGCGCACCGAAGCCTTTCCACCGTCTATTTCCGTCTCGGCCGTGCCGCCGACGGCCGTCGCGAACGTCAGCTCGCGGAAAACCTGAGTGCGCAGACCGACGCCAAAGACCAGGCGTTCGGCCGGACGTTGAAGTGAAAGTCGCCATCGCTCTTTCGCTCGCGCCTCTGATTCTCCTCGCCCAAACCGACCCGGCTTCCGACTCTTTTGATCGCATCTCGTCCCAGGCGCGAGAGGCATGGAACGCGAATCGCACCGATGAAGCCGTCGATCTGTTCACTCGCGCGGTTAACATGCGGCCCGACTGGGGCGAAGGCTGGTGGGCCCTCGGCACGCTCGACTACGAAGCCGGCCGATACCAGGCGTGCCGGGATCACCTGAACCACCTCGTGCAGCTCGATCCCTCGGCGCCCGCCGCCTGGGCGCTGCTCGGTCTTTGCGAGTTCGAAATCAGGCAGTTCGATTCGTCGCTCCAGCATCTGAAGCGTGCGCACATGTTCGCGCCGCCCGGGTCCGGTGGCCAATTACTTGACGCCGCCAATTACCACCTCGCCCTGCTGCTCACCCGGCAGGGAGCTTACGAGCTAAGCCAGGAGATCCTGTTACGTGTCGCCGAACATGTGAAGGACAACTCGGCCATGCTTGTTGGCTGCGGTCTCGCCACCCTGCGCATTCCAATCCTGCCGGACGAGGTCCAGCCATCACAGAAGGAAGTAGTAGCGCTTGCGGGAAAGACATTCTGGGATCTTTCCACCGGCCCGCCCGCTGCCGCCCAGGCAGGCTTCGCTGCCCTCCTTGCGAAGTATCCTGCGTTTCCCAACGTGCATTACTTGTATGGTACGTACCTGGCCGCTCATGAGCCCGACAAGGCCGCCGCCCAGTTCCTTGCTGAGCTCCGTCTGACCCCGGGCAGCGTTCCGGCCCGCGTGCAGCTTGCGCTGCGCTACCTCGTCGAGCAGCGCGTCGAGGAAGCTTTGAAGATGGCCCGCGAGGCGGTGGCCCTCAGCCCGGATTCCGTCGGCACACAGCTGACCCTCGGCCGCGTGCTGCGGGCCAAAGGCGACCATCCCGCGGCGCTTCGCGCCTTCCTCGAAGCGAAACGTTTGGACACACTTAGTCCCGAGGTGCGCCTTTACCTCGCCACCGAATATCGCGCTCTCGGCATGAGGGAAGACATGCGGCGCGAGCAGGCCGAGCACGACTGGCTCAAAGCAGAGCAGCCCAACTGGCCATAAGAATCACCGTGTTTCCGATGTTACTTCAGCCCAGGGTCAACGTGTATACACGGTCAAACCCCTAACCGAAAACCACTAATACTGCTTTAATACTACCGACCGGAGTTTTCCGCGCCATAGGTCCGCCCGGACTTCTGGCGCCACAAACTCAGGAGTCAGGGGTTGAAACTTCAAGGGGTCAACTAAATGAAAGGTACGCGAGTTCACATCAGTCTTTGGGCGGTGGCGCTTATTTTGCTAATCGTCCCAATTTCGACTCTGATAGGGCAGAATGTGAGCGCAACGCTGACAGGAACCGTGACCGACGCAACCGGCGCCGTCATTCCCGAAGCGGCAATCGTTCTGACGAGTCAGATCAGCGGAGATATTCGTCGTACTACCAGCAACGCGGAGGGGTACTTCACCTTTGCCTCCGTTCCTGCCGGATCGTACAACATCGAAATCCAGCTTCAGGGGTTCGAAACATGGGCCATGAAGGACATCGTCCTGAACGCTGGAGACAAACGCAATCTTTCCAACATCGCGATGAAGGTTGGGACCACGAAGGAAGTGATCAATGTCGAAGGCGCTGCGGCGCAGATCACTCCTGTGGACTCCGGTGATAAGTCGGCGGTCATCAGCCAGAAGGTCATGCAAAACGTGGCCATTGTCGGCCAGAACGCCGCCGAGTTCATCAAGATCATGCCCGGTATGGCCATGACCGGCGGCGCCGTCAACCAGGCCTCCTACGCCGCGGCCAACGAAGGCACGGGCGCCGGCCCGGTGCAGAATTTCGCGCCGAATGGCCTTCGCACTGCGGCTCTGGACATAACCGCCGACGGGGCGCATATCATCGATCCCGGCTGCAACTGTGGCCAGTCGGAAAACACCAACATTGACATGACCGAGGAACTCAAGGTCGACCTCCAGAGCTACGGCGCGGATTCGTCCAAGGGCCCGACGGTCATCACCGCCATCGGCAAATCGGGCGGCAGCCAGTTCCACGGTGAGGTCCACCTGTACGCCAAGCAGTACTCCATGAACGCGAACGACTGGCGTAACAACGCTGCCGGCATCGCCCGGCCTGAGACCGATTACTGGTTCCCGGGCGGCGATATCGGCGGTCCGGTTGTGATCCCCGGCACGAACTTCAATCACAACCACGACAAGCTGTTCTTCTATTACTTCATGCAGTACTACAAGCAGGACATCGATAACAATATCTACCAGGCCGTTGTCCCCACGGCCGCCATGCGGAACGGCGATTTCAGCGATACCGCCTATATGAGCAAACTGAACGGCTACGCGGTCACAGGCAAGCCGAACTTCCCGGGGGGAATCGTTCCCGCGGACAAGCAGACCGCCTATGGCAAAGCGCTCATGAACGTTTACCCGCTGCCGAATGCCGATCCGGCGACCAACAACGGCTTCAATTACGTCAGCGCCAGCACCCGCTACGGCAATATGTGGCAGTTCCACCCGCGCGTGGATTACACCATCAACGACAACACCAAGCTGTACGTCACCTGGAACCGGCAGCGCGACGACGGACAGGAAAGCCTGGACACGCTATGGACCGGCAGCGCCCAGAGCTGGGTCAGCCCCACCGTTCCATATCCCACACCGGATCTCCAGAAGACTCACGCTGATATCCTCACCGTCAACCTCACCAAGGTGATGAGCCCCACGCTCACCAACGAGCTGGTATTCGCCTATACCTATCTGAACCTGCCGAACACCTTGGCGGATCCGACAAAGGTCCAGCGCGGGCCTTTGGGCCTCGACTACAAAATGGCTTTCGACCACCCCAATCCGGACAAGCTGATTTTTCCGCAGATGACCGGTTGGAGCGACGGGATCGCCAATCAGCTTCAGTCCGGCTACGAACTGAACGGCACAATCTACGCCAAGAAGACCCTGCCCAGCGTCAGCGACACGGTTTCCAAGGTATGGGGCACCCATACCGCCAAGTTCGGGTTTTACTGGGAGCGCACCTACAACGAACAGCCCGGCTCGGCCGCGGTCAACGGCCAGATGGTCTTCGCCAACTGGGGCGGGAACAGCACCGGCAATGCCTATGCGGATATGCTCGCCGGCGACATCACCACCTACACTGAAACCAACTTCAACACTGTTCCAGGCTTCCGCTATCTGTCCACCGATTTCTACGGACAGGATTCCTGGAAAGTAACGCGCCGGCTGACCCTGGACTACGGCCTGCGCGTGCAGCACCTCGGACCCTGGAGCGACGTCACCGGATATGGATTCGCCGTATGGAATCCGGCCACCTACAGCAATAATCCCGCCGACGTGGCCAAACTTACTGGCCTCCAGTGGCACAAGAAGGATCCCTCGGTGCCTCTGTCCGGTTCACCGACCCGAATGTTTTACTACAATCCGCGATTCGGGTTCGCCTGGGATATCTTCGGCTCCGGCCGAACCGTTCTCCGCGGCGGCTACGGCGTCTATCATTATCACGACGAACAGAACGTGCAGAATGCCGCTTACGGCATCACCCAGGGCTCGTATAGCTATTCCTTCGGACCCACTACGTACAACCAGATTGGCGCCGCCTCCACGACATTCCAGCCGCCGGGGAGCGTCAATACGCTCGACACCCACGATGATCAGCAGCCGCGCGTGCAGAACTACAGCTTCACGGTCGCGGAGCGGTTGCCGTGGAACAGCGTCCTGGAAGTCGCCTATGTTGGCAACAAAGCCGATTATCTGAACAACTACAACAACAACCTCAACAATATCGACCTGGTTCCCTTCGGCGCTCTGTTCCAGAAATACGGATGGTTGAGCAGCTACAACAGCACTCAGGAGAATGCGGTCCGGCCGATGCAGAACTACACCTCGGTCAAGATCATCACGCACAGCATGTACTCGAATTACAACAGCATGCAGGCCACCTGGAACAAACAGGCCGGCCGCTTCCTGTTCATGACCAACTATACGTTCAGCAAGGCGTTGGGAATCCGCGGCGAGAACGGCGCGGCGGTCGGCGACCCGACCAACCTCAGCAACGATTACGGAACGCTGCCCAACAACCGTACGCATCTTTTCAACGCGGCTTATTCCTACAATCTGCCGGATTGGAGAGTGGGGAACAGCTTTGTCAGAGGGGCGATTGACGGCTGGCAGATTTCCGGCATCACACAATTGCAGAGCGGCGCCGACCTGCAGGCCGCGGTTGCCGCGAACAGCAACTTCAACTTCTCTTATTACGTGCCCACCGGCACTACGTTCATGGGCACAACGCTCACCAGCCCGCTCCAGGCGAGCAAAGATACGATACTCGGAACGCCGGACATTCAGCTCATGCCTCTGGTCACCTGCAATCCGAACAGCGGACTCAAGGCGCACCAGTACGTGAACGGTAATTGTTTCACCGGCCCTGCTCCGGGCAATAAGGGGAATTTCATCTTCCCGACCATGAACGGACCGTGGTTCTGGAACAGCGATCTCACGCTGTTCAAGAACTTCACGTTTAAGGAAAGCCAGAAACTCCAGTTCCGCGTTTCGGCCTTCAATTTCCTCAACCATCCGCTCTGGACATTCATCGCCAACGATCCGAACCTGAATCTGTCCTTTAATCAGCAGGGACAGCTCAGCAACGCGAACTTCGGCATCACCGGCAACAAGACCGGTCACCGCATCATCCAGCTCGGAGTCAAGTACGTCTTCTGAAGCGCTGGCGGATTGATTCCATCGTTACACGGGCGGCCTTTCGGGGCCGCCCTTTTATAAACTGAAGTATCCCGAATGCGCCGCGCCTGGATTACGGCTGCTCTGTTTTCTGTGGCGTTGTGTGCCGATTCGTTTCCTGACGTCGCCGCGCGCGCGCAGCACGCGCTTGCGGAGGAACGGGTTCCCGAGGCCATCGCGCTCTATGAAAGAGCTGTCATTCTGAACCCCGGCTGGCCTGAGGGTTTCTGGCGCCTGGGAACGCTGCTGTTTGATACCGGCCAGTTCACCGCGGCGCGCGCCGCCTTCGCGAAGTTCACCGCTCTCGAGCCCAGGGCCGGCCCTGGAGTCGGCATGCTCGGCCTTTGCGAGTTTCAGCTGAAGTCCTGGACGGAAGCCGCGAATACACTGGAGCACAGCCGCCGCCTCGGCCTCGGAACCAATCGCGACTTTGCGCGCCGTATTCTGTACAGCGACGCTATCCTTCACTCAAAACTGCGCCGGCCGGAACTTGCCCTGCGCCTGCTTACGCTCCTGGCCGAGCAAGCCGCCGCCGACCATGCCGGGGCTGACGCGCAGAGAGCCGTGCTGAGCGACTCGGAACTCATCGACGCCATCGGCATCGCCGCCCTGCGCATGCCAATGCTCCCCCAGGATATCCCGCCCACAAAAACCGCGCTGATCCGCCAGGCCGGCCGCGCGCGCGTCCTCTTCGAAATCAAGGATTGGGTTGCTGCGGGAAAGGAATTCAACGACCTCGTCAAAACCTGGCCTGCCGAGCCGGGAGTGCATTACCTGTACGGCCTCTTTCTCCTCAAAGTTCACCCTGACGATGCGTTCGCCGAATTTCGCCGGGAGCTCGAGCTCTCCCCCGGTGACGTCGATGCACGGGTGCAGATCGCCCTCGTCTGTCTGAACAACGGCGACCATGCCCAGGCCCGCAGGTACGTCGCCGAAGCGGTGCGCCTGCAGCCGGGCAACTTCGCGGCCCACATCATCTACGGCCGCGTATTGCTGGCGCTCGGCAACATCCCGCAGGCGATCCGCGAAGCGCAAACCGCGGTCAGGCTCGCGCCCCGGAGCCCCGAAGCTCACCTCGAGCTGTCCCGCGGCTACGCCCGCGCCCGCAGGACAGCCGATGCCGATCGCGAGCGCATGGAATCAGAGCGCCTCCAGGCGCAGGCCGATCCCGCCGGCGCTTAGATCACCGCTTTTCCCTCACCGCCGCCCGAACCCGCTCCAGTGCAGCGCTCACCTGTGCATCGCCGGGCTTGAGAGAATGCAGCTTCTCCAGTACCGGCAGCGCGGCCGCGTCGTCCCCCAGGACGTAAAGCGTCGCCGCGAGCAGATTCAGCGTGTCCGCGAACTCCGGATTCAGCGCCACGGCACGTTCCAGCGGCGCTCGCGCGTCCCCATACCGTTTCAGGCGAAACAGCGTCAGCCCGAGATCGTGCCATGCCTCAAACGACTCGGCATCGATCTGCACCGCCCGCCGCAGCGGCTCGATCGCATCGTCGTACGCGCCTCGTTCCCCGTACAACTGCGCGAGCACGACCAGCCGTTCCGGATCGTTCGGATCGGCAACCCTCTGGCACACCGGCCGCGCCTCCTCGATCCTGCTCGACCGCAGCGCTTTCGCGCACTCACGAACATCCTGCTCGGTCGTACGGAGCGTATTCCGGCAATCGTTATACAGCTTGTACTCCCGGTCAGCATCATCGCTGCGGCCCGCCGCCGAATACGCGCGCGCCAGCCGATAATGCACCTGTCCATCGCGTGGACTCGCCGTCGCCGCTCTCTCGAGAGAGTGAATCGCCTCTGCCCGATTCCCCGTGCCCAGATACGCAAGTCCGAGATAGAAAGCCGCGCGCGAGAACGCCGGGTCCGCTTCTGCCGCGCGCAGCTTCCCCACCGCGCTTGCGAAATCGCCGCCCAGTAGATCCAAACGCCCGAGATAATAGTTCACGCCCGGCGAGTCACCCGTCTGCCGGCGCACGGCTTCGAACTGCTGCCGCGCCTCCTCATTGCGGCCCTGAGCGAAAAGGCACGCCGCGTACTGAAAGCGCACGCCGTTGTTGCTCGGCTCCTGCTTCAGTGCGATTTCGAACTCCGAGCCCGCCGCCGCGAACAGCCGATCCTGCATCAGCTGCGTTGCCCTGGCAACGTGAACCGCGGTTTGTCCAACAGCGGCAACGCAGGCAGCCAGCACACACCAGAGCACGCGCATCAGCGGCTTTTCCCAAATGACTCGACTCGAATCACTCCGGCGCCCTCGCGAATCGTCACCAGCCGGTCCGCCGCGACGGACCCAATGTTCTCGCAAACCCCGCTGGGCCAGCGCACCTCCAGCCTCGCCGACGTCGCATCGCCGAGCCCGAAATGCAGCCGTCTGTCGCTGGCCGACAAATACCCCGATTGCGCGAGCACCGCCTGCGCCTGCTTCCGCCCTCCGTAGCTCGCAATCACCGTCGCCCCAATCGCGCTTCGATTCGACTTCACCCCGATCAGCTTCACCTTCAGCCAGTGGTTCGCGCCGCGCACGTCGTTCCGCAGCAGCGACGGCGGCTCGTTGATGTTCATGATCAGAATGTCGACGTCACCGTCGTTGTCGAAATCGCCAAAAGCAACTCCGCGGCTGGCGTGAGCCTCGCCGATCGCCGGACCCGCGGCATCGAGCAGCTCCTCGAACTTCCCTGCCCCGAGATTCCGGAACAGAACTCGCGGCGTCCTGTGGGCGAACTCGGGATGCACCCGCTCCACCTCCGGAAACACGCTGCCCGTAGCCCAGAACAGGTCCGGCCATCCGTCGTTATCGAAATCCTGTATGCCCGCGCCCCAGCTCACATACCGTGTTTCCACGCCCAGGCCCGCCGCATTCGTGACGTCTTCAAAGCCGCCCCGCCCGATATTGCGATACAGCGCCGCCGTGTCCTCGGTGAAATGCGTTTTCAGCACGTCGAGCTCGCCGTCGCTATCGAAGTCGCCGACCGCGATCCCCATGCCGGCCTGTTCGCTCCCGTCCTCGTTCACGGCCAGCCCGAGCTGCAGCCCCTGTTCGGCGAATCGGCCGTCGCCCTGGTTATGGAACAGCAGGCTCGGCGTGGAATCGCAGGCCACGTAAATGTCCTGCCACCCGGTTTTCAGAAAATCGGCCGCCACTGCCGTCAGCCCGAACGAGGGCCCCGCCCCGCCGATGCTCGACGCCGCCGTCACATCCGTGAACGTCCCGTCGCCATTATTGTGGTACAGCGTGCAGCGCTCCCCTCGCAGGCCCCGCGGGCCGCAGTTCACGGGAACGCCTTTGAAGTTACAGGCCGGGTCCTGCCCTGTCGCCGGAATGGACTCGAAATCGAACATCAAATAGTGGCTGACGAATAGATCGAGCCGCCCATCGCGATCGTAATCGACCCAGGTGCAGCCCGTACCCCAGCGTCGCCCGTCGTGAATGAGTCCCGCCGCTCTGGTGACGTCGCTGAACGTTCCGTCTCCGTTGTTGCGGTAGAGAACATTCTGTCCCCACTGCGAGATGAAAATATCGTCGAAGCCGTCGTTGTTGTAGTCGCCGACGGTCACCCCGAATGCCCAGTCCTGCCGCGTGAGGCCAGCCTCGCGCGTTACATCGGTAAAGGTGCCGTCCCGATTGTTCCGGTACAGACGGTTCGTTGCTCC
>Ga0070739_10002691_pt1 | contig 23260 bp, 21 predicted proteins | sample Coa_R1_7_FD_66445 | JGI IMG/M metagenome (GOLD analysis project Ga0070739, IMG submission 66445) | Surface soil microbial communities from Centralia Pennsylvania, which are recovering from an underground coalmine fire - Coalmine... | ecosystem: Environmental > Terrestrial > Soil > Unclassified ... | reverse complement strand
CAGCGAATGACTCCAGAGCAGCGCGCCATCTTGCGTATTCCAGACGTGCAGCCCCAATCTGCCCCAGCCGACAAGCAGCTTGCCATGCTCTGAGAAGCGCAGTTCGCGCAGCGATTCAACGGTCAATGCGGCATCGGCTGCAAAACTGACGGGTGTTTCCTTGCGCTCTGGATACCAGATCAGTCCCTTGCCATCCAGTGACCCGGCGGCGATGCACCCACCCTGCTCCGTTTGCAGGTATGACAGCGAGGAGACGATGCCAAACTGCGCGTGAATGCGCTCTGCAGTGTGGAACGGGCCTTTCGTGCTGAAAACGCTCAGTCCCGCAAACTCGATATCATCATTGGGATCGAAGCGCCTCTGCACCGGTCGGGGGCGAGCGATACCCCCGCGCCGGATGTCGATGGTTCCACCGAGAATAGTATCGTATTGCAGGCGTTTTTCTGGGTCTCGCAGTACATCATATGCGCGATTGATGCGCTTCATCTGCCCCGCGCCCTCGGGCCCCGCCAGATCGGGATGATAGCGCCGGGCCAGTTGCCGGTATGCTCGTTTGATGGTATCAAAGTCCGCGTCTATGGGAACGCCCAGTGTGGCGTAATAATTATCAGGTGTGTCCATCTGCGCCATACAAAAACATCTCTACAAGCCAGAAAATGTACAGGCACCCGGCATGGGTGCCACAGGTGGGAGCAATGCGCTCATATATATGTAATTATATTTTATGCTATTAGGGAAGGTTTCGGAAATATATGACTTATTTCTCTTGACTTTTCAGTAGAAATGCTGATATATTTCGGGTAGAAGATATCCCCCCAGGGGGGTAGGTGGATGTCGTTGAGAAAGTAGTGTTTTACATGTCCCAAACGACAACCGATCCATCACACGAAGATATCGCGAAGCGCCTTGCCCGTGTGGCTGGCCATGTCAACAGCCTGAAACGCATGTGGGATGAGGGGCGCGAATGTGATGATATGCTGACCCAGATCGCAGCCGTGCGTGCCGCGCTCGATCAAATCGGCAAGGTCATACTGGAGCAGCATATCGAGCATTGTGTCACCAGAGCGGTGAAGCATGGTGAAGCTGAGGAGGCCATTCAAGACCTTCGAGCCGCTCTCGATCGGTTTGTGAAGTAAGTATTTTGAACACAGAAGGAGTAACGGTCCGTATGGACGCTGGAGGTAGTCAACCTCCCAGTCGCGGGAGGCGTTACTGCCGGTCGATAGGAAAAACGAGGTGTTGCTGATAGCCGCCTGATCTTTTCTTGATCCTCGCTATTCGCGCACTTCTCGCTTTTCCTATCGACCTCAAATGAAAAGCGAGAAGTGTGAGGTTTTCCTCTTCTTATGCCAGAGCTGTTCTGGTATGTGGGTTTTTCTCCTCTCACTTCTCTCTCTACCTGTTGTCTAAGCAGTATAGAAATCTTTGCGCCTGTTTTTGGGCCTCTGTATCTGTTGAGCAGCAGTGTATTCAATCATGTCATCAGCAATATAGCTGTGTCTGTTGAGCGCCATTGGCGCTTTGTGCAGCCCGGAGCAACTGTATGCTACATAAGCCATGTGCTGTCATGAATGGGATTCACCCCCTTTATGCGCTAGAAGCACATTGAGATCATTCTTGAAGGAGAGACACATGAAAAAGGAGATGACCGCAGTACAGCCTGAGGTGGCGCGCCGCGTTCGCCGCGCGCGGCAGACGTGGTTGCGCCAGGTGCTGCTTTTGCTCTCGGTCGTTGGACCCGGCCTGATTACTGCCAATGTTGATAACGATGCGACAGGTATTACCGGCTACTCGCTGGCAGGAGCGCAGTATGGCTACGGCCTGCTCTGGGCGGTCGTACTGGTGACAATCAGCCTGGCAGTGGTGCAGGAAATGGTGGCGCGTATGGGAGTCGTCACCGGAAAAGGGCTGGCCGATTTAATCCGCGAACGTTTCGGTGTGCGCATCACCTTCTGGAGCATGGTACTGCTGCTGATTGCCAACATTGCTACAACGGTAGCCGAGTTCGCAGGTGTCGCCGGAGCAATGGACATCTTCGGCGTGAGTCCGTTCATCGCCGTACCTGTTGCGGCCATTATTGTCTGGGTGCTGGTTGTGCGCGGCAGTTATAAATATGTAGAGCGCGTCTTATTGGTTTTGAGTGTGATCTACTTGAGCTATGTTATAAGTGGTTTCCTGGTGCATCCAGACTGGGCGCAGGTCTTTCATCAAACAATCTTTCCCCCTATACAACTCAATCAGGGCTATCTGCTGACGTTGGTAGCGGTCATCGGCACAACCATCGCCCCCTGGATGCAGTTCTACCAGCAATCCGCGATTGCCGATAAGGGCATTTCAATCCAGCACCTGAACTATGAGCGGATAGATACCTACGTCGGGGCCTTTCTCACCGACTTCGTGGCATTCTTTATAGTTGTGTGTACGGGAGCCACCCTGTTCATCCATCATATCCAGATCAACGAAGCCAAAGATGCTGCTCTGGCGCTTGGGCCACTGGTCGGCGGGAATGGGCGCATTGCCGAGATTCTCTTCGGCGTGGGCCTGCTCAACGCCTCGCTCATGGCGGCCAGCGTTCTGCCACTCTCTACCGCCTATTCGGTAGCTGAGGCCTTCGGCTGGGAGCGCGGCGTTGGACGCCGCTTTCAAGAGGCTCCGCAGTTCCTCTCGCTCTATACCTTTATTATTGTGCTGGGCGCAGGCATCACCCTGTTTGTGCCTGCGGACCGCCTGGTCTTTGTGCTGAACCTTCCAAACGTAGTCGGCGGCATGCTGCTCCCGCTTGTCCTGGTCTTAATGATTTTGCTCTGTAATGACCGCCGTTTGATGGGCCGCTATGTGAATGGCCGAATTTTCAATGCTGTAGCCTGGATTACGACGGTAGTGATGACTATTCTTACGTTATTAATCATTCTGAGTACGTTGTTCCCGAGCCTTTTTGGAAGTTCATAAATAGCAGGTATGGAGAAAATGTATGGCCCAAATATATATTCCTGATGATCCCCGCGTGCGGGAGCAACTACAGCGCGGTGGAACAACGCCTGAAAAGGAGCAGCCACCGCGCCAGGTTCGCAGGCGGCGATTTGGCATCATTGACCTGCTGGTGTTTCTGGCAGTGGTGGCCGCTGCTACACTGCTTGTCATGGCTGCCTCGCGCTGGGCCGCGCCGCTTACACCGAATAACCCGATCAGCCTCGCTCCGGCGGTGCTTCCGCTTTATGCTGCCTATTCGCTGCTGCGCATGATGCTGGCCTACGTGCTTTCGCTGGTGTTCACTCTGATCTATGGACATGTGGCGGCTACCAACCGGCACGCCGAGCGGATCATGCTTCCGGTGCTGGATATTTTGCAGAGCATTCCTATTCTCTCGTTTTTGCCTGCCGTCACCCTGGCGCTGGTTGCTGCCTTTCCGCACTCGAATGTAGGGCTGGAACTCGCCAGCATCCTGCTTATTTTTACCAGCCAGGCCTGGAACATGACGTTCAGCTTCTATCACTCTGCGCGCGCGCTGCCCTCTGATTTAAAAGAGGTGACGGCCATGTCGCAACTGCGTCCCTGGCGGCGCTTTCTTGTCCTGGAAGTACCCGCTTCGATGATCGGGCTGATCTGGAATAGCATGATGTCCTGGGCCGGGGGCTGGTTCTTTCTGATGGCTTCTGAGCAGTTTACAATAGGCAGCAAATCCTTCCAGTTGCCGGGTTTAGGCTCTTACCTGCAACTGGCAGCGAACAATGGTGATACGGGAGCGATTCTGCTCGGGCTGTTCACGTTGATCGCGCTGATTGTGCTGCTCGACCTGCTATTCTGGCGGCCCCTGGTGGCCTGGGCGGACAAATTCAAACTGGAGCTAAGCACTGAGGCAAATGCTCCGCATTCCCCTGTTCTCAATGCTCTGCGCCGCTCAACTCTGGTCGCGCTTGTCAACCGGCGCGTCTTTCACCCTATTGGGCACGCGCTGGCTCGTCTGCTGGATCGCTTGCAGCCCTTACCGGATAGCAGCGCTTTGGCGCTTTCTTCGGAACAGGTTTCTCGCGCTCTATCGTTGAGGCGCATCGCAGGTTGGATATGTGTTGGCATTCTGGGGGTAATCGCGCTTATTGGACTGGTCTCGGCCCTACAACTGCTGATCCAGGTTTCGCTACTTACCTGGGGAACGCTGCTGCTGGCGGCCTTTGCGACCTGGCTACGCACGCTGGCCGCCTTGCTTATAGGAGTGGCCTGGACGGTGCCCGTGGGAGTTGCCATTGGGCTTTCCCCTCGTTGGTCGCGCCGTTTGCAGCCTGTTGTTCAGGTGGTAGCCTCTATTCCAGCAACGGCGCTTTTCCCGGTGCTATTGCTTTTGCTCGTCAATCTACCGGGCGGCCTCTCGCTGGCGGCCATTCTCTTGATGCTATTAGGCACCCAGTGGTATATCCTTTTCAATGTGATTGCGGGCGCGATGGCTATTCCAAACGACCTGCGCGAGGCCACGACCGTTTATCATGTTTCCGGCTGGCGCAAGTGGATTACGTTAATACTTCCCGCCATTTTTCCCTACCTGGTGACCGGTCTGCTGACGGCCAGTGGTGGGGCCTGGAATGCCAGTATTGTCTCTGAGTACGTGCAGTTTAATAATCATACAGCCAGCACCTTTGGCCTGGGCGCAAGCATTGCGGAAGCCGCGACATCGGCAGATTTCCCGCGTCTGCTGGCAGCGACGCTCCTGATGTCAGTTTTCGTGGTAGTTATAAACCGGCTTGTCTGGAAGCGCATGTATACCCTGGCGGAGCGCCGTTACACGTTAGCTTAAAGAATGTGACCCCGCCCTATTAAAGTAAGCATGATGAAGCGCATGGAAGCGCGAGAAGGAGAGAAGCGATGACTCAGTTAGACCAACATAGTGAGTCAAATGGCACAACGGCAACCAGAGAAGTGTTGTTAGAGGCTCGCTCGTGTAGTAAGAGTTACGTTGCCGAGGGCAAACGCCCGAATAATTCTCAGGCTCCCCTGGTATTAGACTGCGTGCAGTTAGCGATTCATGCCGGAGAATTTGTAGCCCTGCTCGGCCCATCTGGTTCTGGAAAATCGACACTCTTACGCATCCTGGCTGGATTGATTCCCCCGTCAAGCGGGCAGGTTTTCTTTAAAGGTGTGCCGCAAGTTGGCCCCAATCCGCATATCGCCATTGTGTTCCAGTCGTTCGCTCTTTTTCCCTGGCTGACAGTGCTACAGAACGTAGAGCTAGGTCTCCAGTCGCAGCCGCTCACGCCCACTCAACGCTTAAAGCGAGCGCTGGCTGCCATTGACCTGATCGGTCTGGATGGCTTTGAGGATGCCTATCCCAAAGAACTTTCAGGTGGGATGCGCCAGCGAGTAGGTTTCGCGAGGGCGCTGGTGGTTGAGCCAGAAATACTGTTTATGGACGAGCCGTTTAGCGCATTGGATGTGCTGACGGCGGCCAATCTGCGCAAAGAACTGCTGGGTCTGTGGCGCGAACAGAGCATGCCAACCAGAGCTATTCTCATGGTGACGCACAACATCGATGAGGCGGTGACAATGGCGGATCGCATTGTCGTTTTGGGAGCCAACCCCGGGCGTATTCGCGTAGAGTTGCCCGGTTTGCCATTTGCCGAACGCACTCCTCAAAGCGAGGAGCATACAAAGCTGGTCGATCTCATCTATCGCATCATGACCAGCCCGCAGGAAGATGTCATGAAGCTGCTGCCCGCGTCCCTCACGCAGGCAAAAACGGGGCCGCTTACTCTTGCCGCTTCCCGTCCATACCAGGTATTGCCGCATGTTGCCATCGGGGATGTAACCGGACTCATCGAACTGGTGCATGCCCGTGGAGGGCGAGAAGATCTCTACCAGCTTGGGCGGCATCTTCAACTGGAACTCGATGATCTACTTCCTCTGGTTGAGGCGGCGGACCTGCTCGACCTCGCCGATGCTCACGAAGGCGACCTGGTACTAACCGAGGCCGGGAAGCGTTTTGCGGAAGCCGATGTCCTTGAAGAAAAGCGTGTGTTCCGCGAGCAGGTTCTCGCCCACATTCGGCTGGTGCGCTACATCGTAGATGCTCTACAGGCCGCTCCCCGCCACGTCCTGCCCGAAGAACATTTTTTGCAATTCCTCGAAACCCATTTTAACGAGCAGGAGGCCCAGGAGCAATTAGAGACAGCGATTAACTGGGGCCGCTACGCGGAACTCTTCTCGTTCCAGGAAGAACGCGGTATGTTCCGGCTGGAGGAAGAGGAGAATAGTTGAAAAGCCTCTTTCTTTCTCCTGCCCTTTTTCGGCAGACTATGAAAAAGCCCCGCTCGCCTGTCATCCTGAGCGCAGCGAAGAATCTGCGGCCTGGACACACGACTCATTCGACGCGTGAGATTCTTCGCTGCGCTCAGGATGACAGGTGGGGGCAGGTGTGTAATGGCATGCATGCTATTATTGCTCTGATGCGAAGTCTACAACGAAACAATGCGCGTCTTTTCCTTTTGTATCTTCAGGGAAATCCTGCGCACACCCCACATATACCATGTGGCGAACGTCCTATAAGGCCGCCAGAGTTCGCCGCGCTCGCGCAACTCTTTCGGGGTAGGTCTTGTTTCCAGCTTGTAGGCTTCGCGCACACCCTCTAGAAAACCGAGATCATCTACTGGCAGCACATCAGGCCGCCCAAGCGAGAAAATGAGCATCATCTCCGCCGTCCAGCGCCCAATGCCCTTCACCTTCACCAGTTCCTGAATGACGGCCTCGTCGTCCATTTCGCTGAGCGCTTCCAGGTTCAGTTCGCCGCTTGTAACACGCTCGGTCAGGTCGCGCAGGTAGCGTATTTTCTGTGGAGAGACGCCCGCACCTCGTAGGACGTCTTGATCGAGCGGGAGCATCGCCTCGGGCGTAATCAATCCTCCGTTCTCGCCAGGCACCGCCTTGCGTACACGAGCCATAATCGCGTCTGCGGCTTTGACCGAGATTTGCTGTGAAATAATGGCGTCTACCAGTGTCTCGAAGAGATTGGGGTTGGGCTGTAAGGTGCAGGGGCCGACACGTTCGATGGCCTCGGCCATGATGGGGTCGAGATCGCGCAGGTAGGCGGTGGCTGTATTGACGATGTTTTCCCAGGTTGTCATGCAAATTCCTTCACGATAGAGCAGAATACAGAAATATGTTCTAATTGTATCGTATTTGGACACAGAAATCTATAAGGACAGCTATATGGGATGTTTGTCAATTTTTTGCGCGTTGGGAAAGGGAAGCCACCGGCAAGGGGATGGCTCTACAATATGCAACGCCTTGTAGAGCCATCCCCTTGCCGGTGGCTTCCGTGAACACTTTCCGCAAACCAGGATGCGCACCCAGGTATATTGGTTCCAACGGCAAGGAGACTTAGAACTTTCTTTATCGCCCGATATCCTTCCGCATAAACCGCACTGATGCCAGTACCAGCGCCACCACCGCGACCGCCAGCACGGCGAGCATATCCCCAACTGGCAGGCCATGCAACAACGGTGTGCCGTAGTAATAGAAGGCTGAGAGCCGCAACGTTGCCTCAGACCAGTTCAACTCTGGACCAACAAACGTGATAAAGAACCAGATCACCAGCAAGAAGCTCAGAATGCCCGTGTCTACCGCTGCCCGCAGCCAGCCCGAGAACAGGTAGCCAAGCGCGGCCATCAACAGGCCCATTGGAATGAGACCGAGCGATGCTGCTGCTAGATTGCCGCCATCGAGATGCAAGCCGCTCGCCGCTGAGGCCAATGCGGAAGCGGCCAATGTTATCACGCTGATGATAATTGTGGCGGTAGCGAGCGCGGCAAAGCGTCCCAGCATTACTTGCAAGCGGGGTTGTGGCGTTGCCAGCACCAGTTCCAGCCTGCCTTCCTCTTCGTCAGAGGCCCATTTGCTGGCTTGCACGACAGCAAAGGCCATCAACAGCACTGGCAAGAAGACAAAGAAAAAGCTCAACAGCGTGGCATTGGTGGTCTGGTCGCCTCCACCGACTTTGGTAATTAACTCCTTCAGCATGGGTGATCCCTGGAGCAGTGAGACCATATTCGACTCAACTTGCTTCACAATTGCGACCATCCAGGCGGCTAAGCCCGCGATGGCTACTGTCCACCAGAAGGTGGAGACGCCGATCATACCCAGGCTGCGCGTATAGACCGAACGCAGCGACCAGTCATTGACGGGCAGCGCTCGTTCTAGCGGTATGACACGCTCTGTCCGGTGAAGAAAACCTGGTAACGCGACAGTTCCACCGATATCGCGCCGCGCAAAGAGCCAGATGGCGGCTCCGCTCAAGACCATATTGAGACTCAGCAAGAGCAGCATTGCTCCGGCATTCGTGCCATAGCCCGGAATCAAGGGTTTGCTTAAATTGTAGTAGTAAACCGGCGAAAGGCGCGATAGCCACTCGGTGCCTGAATAGACGCGGTGAACCATATCCAGCACGATAAAAATGAGCAGCAGTGCGCCCGTCCATCCGGCAGCCGTACTGCGCTCCTGCGTAAACTGCGAGAGCAACAGCGCGATAGACCCGAAGAGGCCGGAGATCAGCACGATATTCAGTCCGAAGAGCATCGCGCCGCTGAAACCAAAGTCGGCGTTGACGCGCTGGCCACCCGCGAAGGTCAGCAGCGCGATGAGCAGGCCCATCAGGAGCAGGGCCGTCCAGATCGCCGCCAGCTTTTCCAGGACGACGCGGGTACGTCCAACTGGCTGAGAGAGCAGGGCATCCAGCGAGCCGCGCTCCTCTTCGCCGCGCAGGATGCGGCTGCAGGCCAGCAGGGGCCAGAGGGCAATAATCAAGATCGTAAAGCCATATTTCCAGGTTGCGTAGCCGCCCGGTGTATCAACGGCAACGGGGTCAGCAATCCAGGTGAACTCGGCTGCCAGGGCGACGAGCGAGGCCCGTGCCGCTGGCGTTGCTATCAACGAGGAAACAGCGGTCAGGACGGCGTACATAAGCAGTCCAATGCCTATGCCCCAGCCGAGAATGGCAATACGGTAATCGCGCAGGGTTTTGAGAAAAACGTTATTGAACCACATGATCGGCCTCCTTCACGGCCATGCCATTGCCCTCGTAGTAGCGCAGGAAGATGTCTTCCAGGCTCGGCTCGTGGCTGCTCAACGTCAGAACAGGATGTTGCGCGGCAGCCTTCACTACCGCGTCTGCCGCGCCCTGCACTGTCACGCGCAAGGTATGTCCATCGGCCAGGCTTTCTACCTGCGTGACCCCGTCCAATCCTTTGAAAGCCTCGGCAGGCACACTATTGGCAAATGTGATGGTGATTTCGTGATGTTTGATGTCCTTCAGTTCGGTCACGCCGCCAACGCGCACCAGTTGCCCTTCTCGAATGATGCCCACGCGGGTGCAGGTCTGCTCGACCTCACTGAGGATGTGCGAGGAGAGGAAGACAGTGCGTCCCTCGTCGCGCACTTCCTTGACCATACGGCTGAACTCTTGCTGGTTGAGTGGGTCAAGGCCGCTGGTTGGCTCATCCAGAATCAACAGGCGCGGCCGGTGCATAAACGCTTGAATCAGCACCACCTTGCGCTTATTGCCGCTTGAATAGTGGCGAAACTTGCGGCTGGGGTCCAGTTCCATGCGCTCGATCAACTGTTTGAGGTACGCCTGATCGACGCCCCCGCGCAGGTGGCTGAAGTATTCCAGAATCTGCCCGCCGGTCAGGTTGGGGTCAAGCGATGGTTCGCCCGGCGCGTAGCCAACCAGCTTCTTGATCTCCACCGATTGCCGCCAGCAGTCCATTCCTGCAATACGAGCGGTGCCGGAGTCGGGATACAGCAGCGCCATCAGCAGGCGAATGGTGGTCGTTTTGCCTGCGCCGTTGGGACCCAGGAAACCGAACACCTCGCCCTCCTCCACCTGGAAGGAGACATTGGTGATGCCGCGTTTACTGCCGTAGCTTTTCGTTAGACCTTCTACTTCGATAATTGCTGCCATGTTGTTTTTCTCCTCTTCTGAAATTGAGGTATTTTTATCAAGGATTCTGAGTCGTTTTTAACGGTTCGGTAACCGATTGCCTGTTTGCCTGTTCATCCCATGCGACAAACCACTCTTTCACGGATTCATCATCCATGAGTTGCAAGGAACCCTTTGGCGCGCCCAGCACGCGCTCAAGCGCATCGGAATAAGCGACGACCATATCCTGGGCGCGCTGCGGACTTTCACTTCCTCCTTCGTAGTTAATGAGCAATCTGGCGAAAGTATCACCGAGTTTCCATAGAATGGACAGCACTAATGCGCCCATCTGCTCGGGATAGGGGGTGTTCATGGTCTCCTCTTGAACACCTTGCCGGATGATCTGCGCGAGCCAGGGGCCGACGTGTTCGGAACCCATTGTGTTAAATTTTTCGCGCACAATGGCGTTATCATCGGCGTACCAGACCTGGATGAATGGAATGAGAAAGGCTTTGCGCTCGCTTTTCCAGCGATTGGCTGTAGCGAAATACCGCTGCATTTTTTCGAGGGCGGGTAGATTGGGGTCTTGCACAATCGGCAGAATGGCCTGTTCAGCCAGCTCCAGCATGCGCTCGACCAGCGCCTCCAAAAGCGCCTGCTTCGAGTCAAAGTAGTGGTAGAACGCGCCCTTCGAGATTTCCAGGCCATCGAGAATATCCTGAATCGTCATCTGCTCGTAGCCCTTGCGGTAGATGAGCTGCTCGGCCATATCCAGGATTTCATTGCGCTTCACCGCGTATTCTTTTTCTTTGACTGTGCGTGGCATGCGTTTCGTGTCTTCCTATTAATAAACCGACCGGCGGTTTGTTTATAGCAAAAGTATATCCTGATATCTGAGCTTTGTCAATCCCGATTCATTGATGATTACCCTTATGTGGCGAGGGATGCTTCGCTGCGCTCAGCATGACAGAGAGGTGAGCTGTCATGCTGAGCGCAGCGAAGCATCCCTCGGGCCATGTGATGGCGAAACCATCCTCATGTTCCTTTCTGGGGAATCACCGGGTAAACAGGCGAATTTTTCAGCTAATTTCCTATTTTGAACCGCATATCGTACAATGCCAGCGTGGAAACGAACGGAATATACATGTGTCAATGAGGGAGATACGATGTCTGATAAGGAACAAGCGGCTTCATCGTCGCGCGCACATACAAATCGCTTGATTCATGAAACCAGCCCCTACCTGCTGCAACACGCGCACAATCCAGTGGACTGGTATCCCTGGGGCGAAGAGGCTTTGCGCAAGGCCCAGGAACTCGACCGGCCTATCCTGCTGAGCGTCGGTTATTCCGCCTGCCACTGGTGTCATGTGATGGAGCGCGAATCGTTTGAGAACGAAGAGATCGCTAATCTCATGAACCAGAACTTCATCTGCATCAAAGTTGACCGCGAGGAGCGGCCCGATATCGATGCCATTTACATGCAGGCTGTACAGGCGCTCACGCAATCCGGCGGCTGGCCCATGACCGTCTTTCTGACGCCAGATGGACGCCCTTTCTACGGCGGCACCTACTTCCCGCCGCGCGATCGACAGTATGGGAGCCAGGTGATGCCGGGCTTTCCTCGTGTCCTGCTCGCGATGGCCGAACTGTATAAAAACCGGCGCGAGCAGGTTGAGGAGCAGGCCGATCAGCTTGCCAACTACCTGCGCCAGCGCAGCGGCAGCCCGTTCCGTTCGCGGCCCGAGTTGAAACCGCTCGACTCTTTGTCGTTAGAGATGCTTGCCAGCGCCAGCCGCGAACTGGCCGCCGATTTCGATGCGGTGCATGGCGGCTTTGGCGGCGCGCCCAAGTTCCCCAATACCATGTCGCTCGAATTCCTGTTGCGCGTACACCTGCATCGCGAACGCGGCGAAATCAACGCGAAGGCCAATCGCTCCGAACTGGAGATTGTTGAAACCACGCTGCAACACATGGCGAAAGGCGGCATCTACGACCAGCTTGGCGGTGGCTTCCATCGTTATTCGGTCGATGCCGAATGGCTGGTACCACATTTCGAGAAGATGCTGTACGACAACGCCCTGCTCAGTCGTCTCTACCTGCACGCCTTCCAGGTGACAAACAACCCGCTCTACCAGCGCATCGCCGTAGAGACGCTGGACTACGTGGTGCGCGAGATGCTCTCCCCCGAGGGCGGTTTCTACTCGACGCAGGATGCCGACAGCGAGGGCGAAGAGGGCAAATTCTTTACCTGGACATACGACGAAGTGCGCGAGGCCCTGCCGCTTGAAAATGCTGATCTGGTCATGGCCTACTATGGCGTGACACCCGAAGGCAACTTCGAGGGCAAGAACATCCTGCATGTTGCTGAGGATGCGCAGACCGTCGCTGATAATGCCGAAGTTGATCTTGAACGAGTGCAGTTCGCCATCGAGCAGGGCCGCCAGCTTCTCTTGCACAGGCGCGAGGAGCGCGTGAAGCCGGGCCGCGACGAGAAAATCCTGACTTCGTGGAACGGCCTGATGCTGCGCAGCTTCGCTGAGGCCGCTCGCTACCTTGCGCGGCCCGACTACTTGCAGGTCGCCACGCGCAACGCCGAATTTTTGCTGAGCCAGCTTTATCGTGATGGGCGTCTGCTGCGCACCTATAAAGATGGCCGGGCGCACCTCAAGGGTTTCCTGGAAGATTACGTTTTCCTGGCCGATGGCTTGCTCGCGCTCTATGAAGCCAGCTTCGATACACGCTGGTTCCGTGAGGCGCGCCGCCTGATGGACGAGGCAATTCGCCTGTTTGCCGATGAACAAAACGGCGGCTTTTTCGATACGGGCAGCGATGCCGAGCAACTCGTCAGCCGCCCGAAGGATATCATGGACAACGCCACACCCGCCGGAAATAGTGTGGCTACCGATGTCCTTTTGCGCCTGGCAGCTTTCACAGGCGAGGCCCGCTATCGCCAGCGCGCCGATGATTTCCTGGGTCCGCTGGCTGATATCATGGTGCAGCATCCATCGGCTTTCGGGCATCTGCTCGGCGCGCTTGATTTTGCGGTCTCGCCTGTCAAGGAATTTGCCATCGTTGGCGATCCAGCACAGGCAGATACACGCGGTCTTCTAGAGGTGATAAACAATCGCTACCTGCCCAATAGCGTGCTGGCCTGCGCCTCTCCTGAAAACTCCGAGGCGCAGCAGGCGATTCCCTTGCTGGCGGAGCGGCCATTGAAGGACGGCAAGGCGACCGCTTACGTCTGCCAGCATTTCGCCTGCCAGGCTCCGGTGAATACGCCTGAAGCGTTGGAAAAGCTGCTTTAATCGTTCACGTAGCGCAGTTCGCCCTTGACATCGTGGCGGCAGAGAACGCCGTTGCGGGCAAGTTGTTCGAGGGCGAGAATGGCGGCGGCGCGCTCTTTGCGGCCCGGCTCTCGCTTGTTCGGGGGAGCAAAAAGCTGGGCGACCTCTGCGGGTGTAAATACCGTCAGGTCGCCCTCGTGTTCTTGCAGGTAGCGCGTAATGGCCTGCTCGTACCAGCGTACCAGGTCAGATGTATGTTTCATGGCCTGTACTTCAGGTGGGACAATGATCATGACAGGACAGGGCGCGAGCGCCAATACCCGGCGTGAGATGCTCCCCATAAACAGCCGCCGCAGCTTCTGCGAGGTGGCGTTGCCCCTGCTTCCGATGACTATGAAATCCGCCGCGATTTCTTTCGCTGCTCGCGCCAGCTCGTCAGCAGGTGTCCCTGAACGAATGATGGTTTCGATCTGCTCTGGAGAGACGCCCCGGTGCTGTAACTCTACACGGGCTGCATGCAGGACAACCTCTGCCTCGCTACGCTGTTCGAGGGTAAACACTGTGGGCTGAATGTGCCCGACGTACATGCCGAGTGCCGGAGAAGTAATGTTGGGGGTGGGAATTACATGCAGTAGAATAATGGAAGCTTGCTCGCACCAATCGCTTACTGTGCGAAGCGCATATCGTGTCGCGGGAGACAACGGCGCATCGATTCCGAGCAAAACGCGCTTAATCATCGGCGTTCATCCTGTGTACCTTCAGGTCTACCCTGGTTAATCCAACCATAGGCAGATGAGACAATTACGTCAAAAATGTACACATTTGTGTTTATTATACCCGTTTTTGGATGCTGCTACAAGTTTTCCCTTCCTGATAATTACCCATATGATGGCGAAATCATGTCCGTATTCCTTTAGGGGTTATCATCAAGCATTAACCTTGAAAGATTATAACAGTATGTTATATAATTACGTGGCAATATACTGGTGTTGTTGTCTGAGAAAAGATCAGCTATACTTGATGAGGGAAAGATTGGAAAAGTGTGAAATATTACCGTTTTCGAGCGTGTCCTCATCAGCACATCGAACGTCTGGAAAGTCATCGGGGATAATTCATCCGTTTGGGAAGCGTTTAAGCAGTACGTCTAATATCATATCGTAGCAGAGTTATGGCTGGCGTGTGTACGGGTTCCCATCACGTTTTATAGGTCAAGGCAAAGCACGCGCCGGGGGTAAGGAATGTGGAGAAAAGTGGCTCCACAGAAAGCAGGTTGAGAGCGATGGGTATCGAGATGGAAGACTCACCTAGTCAAATGAGCCTGACAGCCCTTGAGAGCCGCTGCCAGCAGGAAATCCTCAACTTTCGCAAAGGCGAACCATTTAACGAACGTTACTGTCTGGAAATCTTTTATCGCGCTATTAATCAACAGAATGAAGAGGCCTGGAACCTGTTAGTGCAGAGCTTCCGGCGCATGGTGGCCGGATGGATGCGGGCGCATCCACGCAGGGAGAGCGCGCTTCGCTACGATAGCGAGGAAAACTACATTGACTTTGCCTTCACGCGCTTCTGGCAGGCCACGGTTCGCAACCAGGAACTCCAGTTTACGACGCTGGCTGCCGCGTTGAGCTACCTGAAGGCCAGCTTACATGGCGCAATTCTCGATACTCTGCGCGCGCATGGCCGTCCTGTGCTGCCCCTACCTGAACCCGGCTCCGGCTATTTCATCGAGGAACCCTCTACAGAGGACGAGCATGATAGTCGCGAACTGTGGGAAGCGATCGAAAGTCTGCTGCCTGGGGCGCGTGAAAAACGTGTCGCCTACCTGATTATTCACTGTGGTCTCAAACCTCGCGAAGTCGTGCGCTACTGCCCGGATGAATTTAGCGAGGTGCGCGAAGTTTACCGGCTCTACCGCAACATCATTGAACGTCTCATGCGGAACGCCGACCAGATTCGTTGGCGGATGAGTGACCAGGAACGATGACGGGCGGCGAGAAATCGTGTGCGAAAAAATGCTACTTGTGCGTTTATACAGCGATACCTCTGTATCAAGCTTGCCGATAGACTAGAAGATGATGAGGAAGGACGAGCGATGGATTGTATGCACGATGTAGCCCCCAGCGACGAGGACTTGATTGCGTTAGCACTCGATGATGAGGCATTACCTGAAAAGGCCGCCGATCACCTGGCAACCTGTGAAACCTGTAAGAAGCGACTGGCGCGTTACCAGCAGACAACCGCTTCCCTGGTTTCGCAGTTCTATCGCAGTCAGTGTCCTTCAGGAACTGAATTGAGCTACTATTGCGCCGGTGGGCTACCTGATGCAGAGCGCCTTCGTGTTGCCAGCCATATCCTGGATTGTCCTTTATGCAGGATGGAAGTCGAGGAGACCCGGCAATACCTGCAAGCGCCCATTGAGTTTCCTGTGCCAGCCTTTTCACCTCGCGCCCTGGTGCGGCGCATTTATGCCACGCTGGTCAAACAGCCCCAGTTGCAATTTGTGCTGCGCAGCGATGCAATTGACGCGCCCTGGCCGCGCCAGTATAAGGCCGAGTCGGTTGATATCTCGCTGCACGTTTCGCGCACCAGCAGTGGTGAGCATATGTTGATCGGCATTCTCACCAGCACCAACCCCGACGAGGATGTCGAAACGTTGGCGGGTGTTGCCGTTGAACTGTATCCCATGCCGCAGCTTCTCGAATCCAATGGAGAGTTCTCGAAAATGCTGCCCCTCCTGCGCACCCAGGTGGATGATCTTGGCAACCTCGTCTTCAAGCCCGTCCCAACGGGTGTCTATACCATGATTCTCCGTTTGCCTGGCCGTGAAGTCGTCGTTGAAGGTCTTGCTATTTCGGAAACCTGACCTGCATCTATGGACACAGACCTATTTTTACGCTACCTGCGCGACCATACACTAGAAGAAGGCCGCACCTACATCCAGGAACACCTTGCTGACCTCTCAGACTCCAAAGCTACCGGCGACCTCCTCGCCGATGAAGCTTTGCGCGTCCTTTATACGCCTTTTCTTTCCCTTAAGATTGCTGAATTGCTGATATTTTATGGCGAATTGACGGGTCATCGCTTGTCGTATGCGCTGGGGTTGAAGGCGAAGGGGGATGTGCTAATGATGATTGGCCATTATCAAGCTGCGATAGAAATCTTAGACAGAGCTGGCGAGGAATTTTTGAGTATAGGAGATGAGGGAAATTGGGCTCGTTCGCGGATTAGCTGGGTGTACTCATCTGCTGAACTGGGGCATATCGAAGAAGCTTTACGAGCAGCAGAACAGGCACGGACTATTTTTCTCAGGCTTGAAGAATATTACTGGGCATGTGTCATAGATAATAATACGGCTATGGTTTTAGATAACATTGGGCGGTACCAGGAAGCTTTAACCTTATACAGAGATATGCTGTTAATCTATCCTACAATTCAGGATCAAGATGATAGCTTTATCAAGCGTTCTATCGCTATTGCACAAGTAAATCAAGCCAGGTTACTAGCATGGCTTGGTAAGTTTGAAGAGGCTTATATGCTGCAAAGCGAGGCCCAAGAGAGCTTTAATAGTCTCGGAGAGCCTGATTTAGCAATCGAAGTTGAAATTAATCTCGCAGGACTTGATTTTGTGCAAGGGTATTATGGTTCGGCCCTAAGACGTTACTATCAAGCTCGCGAAATGTTACTTCAAAGTGAAACAAATAATGAGTTACTTTTGGCTGAGCTTAAGCTTTCTATGGCGAATTGTCTCGTAAAGCTAAGTCGTTTACAAGAGGCTTTCCAGCTTTCAGAAGAGGCAGTCAAGATATATAGAGTATCAGGCCTATCGCTGAGTACAGCCGATGCATTACGGGATTATGCGATGATACTCGCCGCGTGTAGTAGAGCAAAAGATGCATCAAATGCTCTAGAAGAAGCTTGGAAGCTGCTTAATAACGGTGGATTTATTCCTTTTGCCTTGCTTACCAGGCTGCAGCAAGCAGAACTTTTAGTAGAGATGAACGCTTTTAATGATGCCTATGTTATTGCTGAGTTTGTAAAAACGTATTGTGAAACTCGTGGATTGGTAGCACGTGTTGTTCGTGCTAATCTCATCATGTCTGAAGCGCTTGTAGAAAAGGCACACAAGGCTGAGATAAATAAGGACAAACATCAACAAGCTCTAGAATTGCAGGAAGCTTTATCGCTTTGTAAACAAACTGCCTTATTAGCGAGGCGTCATAATCTCCAAGAAGAAATATATAAAAATCATCATCTACTAGGCCGCATATTTAGGCTGCAAGGAAATTTTGTAAAAGCTATCAAACATTTTGGAGCCTCTATTGTTCAGATTGAACGTATTTTACACGATCTTGTGTTCGATTTATCTCCCTCATTTTTACATAGAGCATGGGCTGTCTATGCCGATATGATTGCTTTATGCCTCGAGCGGTCCGAAGTTGAAAAAGCTTTTGCTTACCTTGAGCAGGCCCGCTCTATGGCATTGCGCCAACACCTCCAAACTTCGAAAGAAATGCAGGAAGAATTTGCCTCAGCTTCCACACTACGAACACAATACCAACTAAAAGACTGGCAGGATAAACATCGTTTTTATAGTGTTTTGCTTTCAGAAGCGGAGACTGAAGTATCTTCTACAATTGACAAGGAAATAATTCAAAGCGAACTTTTGCGGTGCGAGGAGAAATTGAATGAATTGCTAGAGCGGTTGTATCTTTCTAAATATGAATCGTCTCTGGGCAGTCATATACATTCTCCCAAAAAAAGATCAAGTACTCAAATGCCCTCTTCAAAGACTTTGCGTATGGAGCTAGGACAGATTCGCCAGCATCTTACCTCGGATCATCTTTTACTAGAGTACTACCTTCATAAAGGTAAACTTGTAATCTTTGCAATTACAAGTGAACAAGTTATAACATATGAGCATCCGGCTGGGGAGACCGAACTTGAGTATCTCTTGCCTTTGTTTCACGCACATCTTCAGCCGGGTGGCTGGCCTGATCCTTCTCAACCACCCCAACAGATTGTGCGTCGCCTGCTACATAAACTTTATAAGCTATTGATAGCCCCTGTTGGAGAGCTTTTACCCCCACCATCGGGGTATCTGACAATTGTACCCTATGGTCCTTTGCACAAATTGCCGTTTCATGCTCTATTTGACGGCTCTCGTTTTTTGATCGAAGATTTCCAGGTAAGTTACCTTCCTGCAAGCAGCTTGCTTTTGCACCTGCAGAGCGATTGGAGGAGATCAGGTGTCACCACTTCCAATCTGGCAGAAACTGCTAAAGCGCCGCTCGTTTTTGGTTTTTCTGGAAAAGGACAATTGGCACGTGTTCGGGATGAAGCAAGTACAATTGCTGAAATGTTAGGTGGACATTGCTATCTTGAAGATGAGGCAACCATTGCGCGCTTGATAGAGGAAGCCCCTGGAAGCCCCCTTATTCACCTGGCAACACATGGTCATAGTCGACTCGATGCCCCTAATTTTTCGTATGTGCGCCTTGCAGATGGACAACTCAATGCCATCGATGCATTTAATTTAGATCTGCGACAGTGTGAACTGGTGACATTAAGTGGGTGTGAAACTGGTTTGGCTCTAAGTGGTGGTGGTGATGAGCAGTTAGGACTTGGTCGCGCATTTCTGGCGGCTGGTGCAAAATCGCTAATAATAAGCCTCTGGCCCGTCGAGGATCATGCTACGAATGAACTAATGAAATGCTTCTATAGCAATTTGTTGCGTGGAGAAGATAAGACACAAGCATTGCGTACCGCTCAATGTAGTCTACTTTGCCAAACCGGAAGGACTATCTCCCATCCATATTTCTGGGCAGCTTTTCGCCTTGTAGGCGAAGGAGGATCTTTAGACTGGCGAAGATTTGGGCGTTAGATGTTGACCACTAAAAAGTAACCTTTTCAGCGTTGAGTGAGCAGGAAACTGACCAGATTTTGACATCCTCAAGCAAGGGGAAAAGGCAGGAGTATAGTATGAACATGCAAGGAATGCCTATGGATAGGCAGGGTATGCACAACCCCCATGACACCTTCTGGCGTAATGATGGTGTAACTATTATCTTTCGTTCCGTTGTCTCGCTTACATCAGGCGATCCAATCCTTAATAAAAAGCGCCTGCTCGACAAATTGGGTTTGTACCGACAGTTAGGCGAACTTAACACATTTCTGCAAGAACAGGCTCAAGTGCCGGTTACATTGCATTTTCTAGATGATAGCGATCATCCCGAGGATGGTGAACAGGATGACAGGGATCAACATTCCAAACTATCACCTCAGGATGCAATGCATGAAGAAGAAACTATCAGGTTACCTGCGGGTGTCTATCTTTTTAGCACTACTGCCCCCATTCGGTCGGATTTTGGAGAGATCAACACCGGTATTACGTGTTTCCTCAAGTTTGGGGAGGGTGAAGATCCATCTCATACCCTTGTTCCTACGGTAGTAAATGCATTCAATAAAAGTGGAGAGGGTGAAGGCCTAGATTACCTTAACAAGGTTAGAGGTGTTCCTCTTGTATTCTCGGCACCAATCTGGCTTTCTGGAGCAACAGGAGGTATACCACAAGGCTGTCCGCTGACACCTCCCATACCTGTGAGGGAATCATGTTCTAACTGGCACCTTGAATTGCCCAATCTCAATAAGCAGCTAGAGGATAAGACTGGCAAGGGCGTTACCACCTTTATTCTCGATGCGTTTCCTGAGCATGGTGTCATTGCGCGGGCGGCAAGGGATGCTGGTGATGACAATTTACTGTTGAGGCGAGTTTTTAAGCATGCACAATTCGATTACACCCTGTTATCCGGTGTGCAAGAAGATGTTGAAGAGCCTGCTTTACAATTCGCCTCTGTTGGAAAAGATGTTTACGGGCGACATTACCCTATCCGTATACCAGATCATGGCTTGTTCATCGCCGGGATTATACATGATCTCGCTCCTGATGCACCCATCGAATGTATTCGCGTTCTCGATGAAATGTGTGTTGGGGATTTGAACATACTGTCGGCGGCGCTCTCAAAAATTTACAACCGTATGTTATCGACGAACCCGGATACAGGCCAGGTGGGTGATTTGTACCAGAAGTCAGTGGTGATTAATCTGAGTCTGGTTATTCCTACGGACGATGAAATCCAGAGTACAAAGAAAATCGACTCATTGTTAGCTGGCGGTTTCAATATTGTGCATGATGGCCTGTACTATGTTGTGAAAAGCCTCATTGATCAAGGAGCCATTATTGTGGCTTCAGCAGGCAACGAGGGTGATCAGCGTGATCCGATGGGACCATATCGCCCGGCGGCTCTGTATCCTGCTGCTTTTGGTTCCGGCCATGACGGGATAGACGGTGTTATTCCTGTCGGTGCGATTGACAAAGATGGAAATGTTACCTCGTATAGTTGCTATTCTGGTTTACGTGGGATAGCAACCTGGGGAGGGGAAGTTCCCAAAGTTAGCCCCCCAAATCCACCCAGCACGCATCCTATCATTACGACAACACCGTTGGATGCCGTGAGAGGAATCTACAGCTCCGTCGAATATCCGCCACTCTCGTCTGATCCACCGGCTGAGTATTACGATGCTCCTGACGATTCTGCCTGGGCCTACTGGATTGGGACTTCGTTTGCTACGCCCATCATTACCGCTCTTGCTGCGCGTGTTCTTGAATTGAAGCCGACAACCAGCGTGCATCAGTACCTTCTTGGTTCTGCTACTACGCCTATAATATGGAGCAATATGGACCCAGGATTACCCGGTGTCGTAACACAGCCAGGTGCAATGAGCGGAAGTATTGATGGCCGCGCCTACAAAGTAGTCCAGACCTGCGTTGCCGGAGATCATGACGACGAAGACGAGGTGCAGGTAGAGATCGAAGTCACCGAGATCGATGTGGTTGTGAATAAGTAAGCAACTTATCGAGGAGGGAGGAATGGCCCCTGTCAGGGGTCTCCATCCTCCACCTGCAAAAAAGAACTGTATCCTGTGCAAAGATATGCAACTTTTACATTGACATAAGCTCATGTATGTTTTATTCTTACTGTGGAGCTATAGTAAAAGTTGCTCAAACTCCGTAATGGATGCGGAGAGAAAGAGAAGCTTCCAATGGTTACAGCTAAACAGATCTGGATTGGCTTTGTAATCCTCTTCCTCGTAGCGCTTCTCATCGTTGTAGCCGCAGTGTATTGGCAGCATATTACTGGCGCGAGCTTTTCCCACCTCCTGGGAGTAGATCCTTATCCTGGTATAGGGCAGGGATGCTAGGGTTTAGCTGAACAGAAAAAGGGAGTTCGCAAATGGTCACAACTAGACAGACCTGGATAGGCTTAGCGGTATTGCTTCTCGTTATGCTGTTAATTGTAGTTGCGGCTCTGTATTGGCAGCATGTTACTGGAGTAAATTATCTCCATGTTCTTGCTGATGATCCTTTTGGAAGTAGGGGAGTAGGTTGTTAGTATTAGTACATTCTGCGCAAGGTGAGTAGTGGGATTGCATACTACTCACCTCCTTGTGTTTTCAAACCAGGGCGGGGGAAAATATGGAAACAACCATCCGTCGGGATATATTGCGTCGCGTCGTTCTATTTGGCACACCAGTGGTACTCATCATATTGGAGCTTGGACATCCCCTGCTCGATCATATGAATACTATCAGAATGCTGACCCCAATTGTAGGGTGGTGGATTGTCCTTCATGTATTGCTTATTCCTCTTTTTGCGCTGATGGGATACTCCATGTTTCTTTTGCTTCAGGGTATACAGAGCCTTGCTGCAACCATTAGCCGCTGCGCTACGGTTATTTTTGTCGCGTTCGAGGTAGGTTACGATACCGCCGTAGGTCTCAATAGCGGCATTCTTGTCAGTAATGCCAATACGCTTCCAGTAGCACAGCAATCAGTAATACAGCAGGCCCTGCATCAGCTTTTCGCCAATCCCGCCATTTTTGTTTCGTACTACATTCTCTTTGGAGCGGGAATCGTCGCCGTTTGCTCAGCCGCCTGGGCGTTGTACAGCGTTGGAGTGCCGCGCTTGCCTCTTATTATCTTATTGGGAACGCTTCTCTCTACCTATTCCCATGCTCTTCCCTTCGGGCCTTTAGGTAGTGCGTGTTTCTTAATTGCTGCGTTGTGGATCGAACTGGTATGGCGTAAATCCTATCAAGTGGAGATGAAGCCGGAGGTAGCGGTATCAAGTGGAGCTATAACGTAAGCGTTGGTATTACAAACGAAACAATGATCTCCTGGAAGCTCAGCTATCCGTTGCATCTGTAGCTGAGGTCCCAGGAGAAATTGATTGATATCGCCTCAATGGCGATGATTTCTACGACCTATCAAATCCCCCCGTAAACAATTGCAACACCGCCACCAGAATACACGCGCCAATAAATGAGATGAAGAGGCTGCCCCAGAAATGGAAATTGCCCTGAATGCTCAGGAAGCTTGCCAGGTAGCCGCCGATGATGGCTCCAATCATGCCTACGACAGTATTGCCAAGACAGCCATAGCCTTTTCCACGCACAAACCTTGAGGCGAAGAAGCCCGCGATGGCTCCCACGATAATCCAGCTTAACAGATCAAGATTAAAGGTGATGCCAGGAATGGATGCGAGAAACATAGATTGTAACTCCTTTTATATAGCAGAGTTTTTCAATAAGCTTATGCATTCTATCTACGTTCCAGGGGCAATTTAGTTGGAAAAATAGAAGACAAAAAAAGGGAGCGGCTCAAACGAGCCGCTCCACGCTATACCGGCGTTTTCAGGCAATTGCCTTTATATCCTGCGCCGATAGCCGCCGCTGACTGCGCGCAGCAGGGCAATCACGATACACGCGCCAATGAAGGCCACGATAATGGTGCCCAGCAGACCGCCACCTGCGCTTACACCAAGCAGACTGAACAGCCAGCCGCCAACGAACGCGCCGATCAGACCCGCGATGATGTCGCCGACGATACCATAACCGCCGCCGCGCATCACGACGCTAGCCAGGAAACCGGCAATCAAGCCTACAATCAGCCACCATATGATCGCTGTCAACATAGAACGTATTTCCTCCTTCTTAAATCGACAGGTACTACTGAGTGTTTG
>Ga0070739_10002690_pt1 | contig 23278 bp, 22 predicted proteins | sample Coa_R1_7_FD_66445 | JGI IMG/M metagenome (GOLD analysis project Ga0070739, IMG submission 66445) | Surface soil microbial communities from Centralia Pennsylvania, which are recovering from an underground coalmine fire - Coalmine... | ecosystem: Environmental > Terrestrial > Soil > Unclassified ... | reverse complement strand
CAGCGCGGCGCGACTTGCAGCGGCGATCCGGCGCGCCCGCTACGACCTGGTGCTGGATTTGCAGGGCCAGTTTCGCAGCGCTGTCTTCGCCCGCTTGAGCGGCGCGCCGGCGCGCGTCGGTTTCGACAAGCCGCGCCCGGAAATGTGGGCGGCGTCCTCGAGAAAATTTCCGCCCGAGGCGCGGCGCCACGCTTGGCAAGGCGCGCGCGAGGGAAGCTGGCTCGCCTACACCAACCCTATCGCGGTCCCAAACATCGACGTGCATGCGGTCGACCGCTACCTTGCCGTGGGCGCCATGCTTGGGCTTGCCGATGGTCCGGCCGATTTCAGCTTTCCAATCCCGAAGCAGGCCGTGACCCGCATCGATGCGCTCTTGGATTATTACGACATCGCCAAAGCGAAGCTGATCGCGATTGCGCCGGGCACCATCTGGGACACCAAGCAATGGCGTGGCGAGGGCTTTGCCGAAGCCGCGCGGCATTTCCTGAAAAACGGATACGCGGTGACGCTCGTCGGCGCCGAGCGCGAGCGCGCTGTCTGCGCGGCCGTGGCTACTGCGGCGCCAGGCTGTGTGAACCTCGCCGGCAAGACAACGGTAAGCGAGCTCGCGGCGCTGCTTGCGCGAACCACCCTGGTCCTCACCAATGATTCCGGGCCGATGCATCTTGCGGTCGCGCTCGGCCGGCCGGTGATCGCGGTGTTTGGCCCGACCGATCCGATCTGGGCCGGCCCTTACCGGCGCGACGGCGCGGTGTTGCGCGTCGAACTGCCCTGCTCACCCTGTTACTTGCGCCAGCTCAGCCGCTGCCCGCACGATCACGCTTGCATGAAAAACATCTCCGCAGCCACGGTGATCGCGCACAGCGATGCGATGCTGAGGTCCGCCGAAAAAGCGCGGGCGCGGGCGCAAGCCGGCCGGTATTAAGGTAGCTCGAGCGTGGGAGATGCGCATGGCGAAGCCGTCCCGCAGACGATTCCTGGCGCTGAGCGCGGGCGCCGCGACGATGCCGGCGCTGCCGCGGCGCGCGCAGGCCGAGACCTATCCGACGCGGTCGGTGCTGCTCTTGGTCGGCTATGCCGCCGGCGGCCCGACCGATATTTGCGCGCGGCTCATGAGCCAATGGCTCTCCACTCGGCTGGGCCAGCAATTCGTGGTCGAGAACCGCGCCGGCGCCGGCAGCAATATCGCCACCGAAGCGGTGGTGCGCGCCGATCCCGACGGCTACACGCTGCTGCTGGTGACCTCATCCAACACCATCAACACCACACTCTACAAGAACTTGAATTTCGATTTCATGCGCGACATCACCCCGATTGCCGGCATCATGCAGGCGCCGTCGCTGCTTGAAGTCAATCCGGCGGTGCCGGTCAAGAGCGTTCCGGAATTCATCGCCTACGCCAAGGCCAATCCGGGCAAGATCAACCTGGGCACCGCCGGCAACGGCAGCCCGCCGCACATGTTCGCCGAATTGTTCATGGCCATGACCGGCGTCGATCTGGCGGTGGTCGGCTATCGCGGCGGCGGCCCGGCGCTGGTCGATCTGTTGAGCGGGCAGCTCCAGGTCATGTTCGAGGGCATCACGTCTTCGATCGGCTACGTCAAGGCCGGCAAGCTGCGCGCCCTCGGCGTCAGCTCGGCGACCCGCTCGCCGGCGCTGCCGGACGTGCCGGCGATCGGCGAGTTCGTGCCGGGCTACGAGGCCACCGGCTGGTTCGGCCTCGGCGCGCCGAAGAACACGCCGCAGCCCATCATCGACCGGTTGAGCAAAGAGGTGGGCGCCGCGCTCGCCGATCCGACCATTCAAGCCCGGATGGCCGAGCTCGGCGGCGCGCCGATGCCGATGGGAGCGGAGGAATTCGGCAAGCTGATCGCCGACGACACCGCCAAATGGGCAAAAGTCATCCGCGCCGCCAATATCACGATGGAATGATACCGGCGGCGGCCGTTGTCGACTCGCTATGCCCTGCGATACTTTTTGTTTGCTCCGGCGTCATGACGAGCGGAGCGCAGCAATCCGGACATTTCATACGAATGGCAAAAATTGTGTCTTGTCATGAACAGGGGCATAGCCGTTCGAAGAACGCCGTCGCTTCGCCCGCTTTGCCCTGGGCACCCCACCCGTCATGCCCGCGCTTCTCGCCGGCATCCACGTCTTTTCTGATGCCATGCGATCCACAAAGGCGTGGATGGCCGGAACAAGTCCGGCCATGACGGTGTCGGGAAGCGCGCAATTCTCAACCCCCTCTCTCCAGCTTGCGTCGCTTGCGGGAGAGTGTGTCGGCCGCCGTCAAATAGAGGATGACGGGTGAGGGTATGCGCTCGCCTCGCCATCGCACCTAATCCCCTCGCTCCATCCCCTTGTCCGCTCCTCGCTGACGCGAGGGGCACCTGCTCCCGCAAGGGCAGAAGGAAACTCGCATCGAGGGCTCATTCTTTCGCGCGGCGGCCGGCGAGCCAGGCTTTCATGTAGCGGTAGTAGCTGCCCTCTGCATTGGCCACGGCAAGCAAAAAGCCTTCGGCGCCGTCGAGAAAGCCCAGCCGCAGGATATAGGTGCGCAGGAACGCGCCGAGGCCGTGGCCGATGCCGGCAAGGAACGAAATCTTGGCGCCGCTCGCGACGAGCACCGCCGCGCTCGCCGTGGAGTAGCGGTCCATGCGCGACAGCGCATCTTCCAACCTTGTCACGGGACGATGGATGAGCGGCGGCGCAAGCCGTCGCACCGGCCCGGCGCAGACCACCCGCTCGTGAACGACCGCATCGTCGAATTTCGCCCGGCCCTGGCGGAACAGCCGCAGCACGTAATCCGGATACCAGCCGGAATGGCGCATCGTGCGGCCGCAGAACGTCGAGCGCCGCGGCATTGCAAAACCGTCCGCCGCGGCATTTGCCAGCGCCGCTTTGATCGCCCCGGCCAAATCCGGCGTCACCCGCTCGTCCGCATCGATCGACAGTACCCAGTCGCCGGTCGCGAGCGACAGCGCATAATTCTTCTGCGGCCCGAAGCCGTTCCAGGAATGTGTTTCCACCCGCGCGCCTTTGCCGCGCGCGATCTCAACGGTGCGGTCGGTCGAACCGGCATCGACCACAATGCGCTCGTCGCAGAAGGCGAGCGTATCCAGGCATTCGCCGATATTGGCCGCTTCGTTGTAGGTGATGACGATGGCCGATAGCCGCGGCATCGCGGGCGCTCAAGCCGCTCAATGCCAATGTGGCGGATAGCCCGAATTCTTCTGCTCGGCGGCGAGCAGCCGCAGCATCGCCGGCCACTCCAGCACACCGTACGGCCGCCGCGTGCCTGGCTGATAAAGATGCGCGGTATGGGCCAGCACATTCTCGCCCGGCATGACCAGCTCGGCGCGCGCTGCCATGGCGTCGACTTGCGAGCGGCACGACAGCTCGAGCTGATACATGGTGTTGAACGCCTGCTGGATGGTGGCGCCGCAGGCGAGCAGGCCGTGGTTGCGCATGATCAGCGCGTCGTGCGGGCCGAGGTCGCGCACAATGCGCTCGCGCTCGGCCAGATCGATCGCCGGCCCTTCGTAATCGTGCTCGCCGATATGGCCGGCGAAGCGGATCGACGTCTGCGACAGCGGCAACAGTCCGCATTTCATAGCCGAGACCGCCATGCCGGCGCGGGTATGGGTGTGCAGCACGCAGGACACGTCCGGCCGCGCTTTGTGGATGGCGCCGTGAATCACATAGCCGGAGACATTGATCCCATAATCTGTGTCCGGCTTCCAGACGATGTTGCCTTCGACATCGATCTTGACCAGGCTCGAGGCGGTGATCTCCTTGTACAGAAGGCCGTAGAGATTGATCAGCAGATACTCGGTGCCGGGAATGCGCGCCGTGATATGGTTGTAGATCAGATCGGACATGCCATAGTAATCGACCAGCCGGTAGCAAGCGGCGAGATCGGTCCTGACCTGCCATTCTTGCTCGGACACTTCATTACGGATTGACTTGAAATCGGTCGTGTAATTCACGGGCTTTCTCCTCTCCCCCAACAATAACTTTTCGGGCGCGCCATGTCAGCCAAGTTGTCAGACAAGACCGCGGTCAGAGCGCCAGACAGAAGCGGCACCAGGCTTGGCGATGCCCTGCACAATCACGTCAAGGAGAAGCTTGGCCGCGGCGAGGTCGTGGCCTCGATGACGGTGCGACTGATCCGCGGCATCGAGATCGCCCGCCTGGCCAAGACCGCCGGGTTCGATTGCCTGTACGTCGATTTGGAGCATTCGAGCTTCTCGCTGGAAACGACCGGGCGCATCTGCATCGCGGCGCTGGAAGCCGGCATCACGCCGCTGGTGCGCGTGCCGGGCACCGGCGTGGTGCAGCGTATCCTCGACGCTGGCGCGCTCGGCATTATCGCGCCGCACGTCCGGTCGGCGGGGCAGGCGCGCGATTACGTGCGCGCGGCGAAATATCCGCCGCTCGGTGAACGCTCCTATGCGGGGCCGCTGCCGCATCTGCACTATCGCTCGCTGCCGCCGGCGAAAGCCAGCGCCGCCATTGACGCCGCCACCATGGTGATCGTGCAATTCGAGAGTGCCGACGCCATTGCCAATGCAGAGGATATTGTGGCGCTCGACGGCGTCGACATGGTGCTCATCGGCACGAACGACTTGCTCGCCGATTGGGGGCTGCCCGGGCAATACAACCATCCCCGGGTGCGCGAGGCTTACGCCACGACCATCGCAGCCTGCCGCAAGCACGGCGAGCATGTGGCGGTCGGCGGCTTGTCCGCGCGGCCCGATCTTGCCGCCGAATGTGTGCGCATGGGCGCGCGCTTCGTCTCGACCGGCACCGATATCGGCTTTCTGATTGCGGCGATGGCCGCGAAAGCGAAGGAAGTCCACGACATGGCGCTGCAATGACGCGCATGCCCGAATGGATGCAGCCGACACCGCCGACTGAGAGGGATAAATCCATGACAGCCTTTCGCGCGATGGCGACAGCCGCTCTGGCCGCAGTCCTGATCACATCCGCGCCGACGAGGCCGAGCGCCGCGCAGGATTATCCAGCGCGCGCGATCCGGCTGATCATTCCGTTTCCGCCCGGCGGCTCGAACGACGTGGTCGGGCGCATCATCGCCAACCAACTTGGCCAGAGACTCGGCAAGCAAGTGTTCGTCGACAACCGCAGCGGCGCCGGCGGCGTGGTCGGCTCCGATATCGCCGCCAAGGCGGCGCCCGACGGTTATACGCTGTTGATCGTGTCCATCGCGCATGCCGTCGATCCGTGGCTCTACAAGGAGCCCTATGACCCGGTGAAGGATTTCACGCCGGTGAGCATGATCGCCACCGGCACCAACGTGCTCACGGTCAACCCGAAAGTCCCGGTGCACTCGGTCAAGGAGCTGGTCGACCTCGCCAAGGAAAAGCCCGGCGTCCTTAACTACGCCTCCGCCGGCATCGGCAGCTTTCAGCACCTGAGCGGCGAATTGTTCAAGCTGACGGCTGGCGTCGACATCCAGCATGTGCCTTACAAGGGTGGCGGCCCAGCCATGCTCGCTGTGATTGCCGGTGAGGACCAGGTGATGTTTTCCTCGATCGTGCAGACGGTGCCGAGCATCCAATCCGGCCAATTGCGGGCGCTCGCGACCGGCGGCGAAAAGCGCAGCCCCATCCTCCCCGATCTGCCGACCATCGCCGAGGCCGGCGTGCCGGGCTACGTGGCGGCCAACTGGTGGGGCATCGTGGCGCCGGCCGGCACGCCGGCTGCTATCGTCGCCAAGCTGCACGACGCCGTCGCCGAACTTTTGGATTCGGCGGAGACCAAAAAGTACCTCGACAACGAGGGTGCCGCGCCGCTGCACATGAGCTCTGCCGCGTTCGGCACGTTCATTGCCGCAGAGGTCGACAAGTGGGGGCCGGTGGTGAAAAAGGCGGGCATGAAGGCAGAGTGAAATACATCTCTCCCAGTTGCGGAGCGAAATGACAGGAAATGATCGCACAATGTTCATTGCGCCCGTGATCTCTCCCTTCGTCTACCATTCCCATGCGATCAGGGTCGTGTTTGGCGCGGGCGCGGCGGCATCATTGCGCGCGGAAGCCGACGTCCACAAGCTGTCGCGGCTCGTGGTGCTGTGCTCAGCCGGCCGCGCCGCGTTTGCGCGCCGCGCCACCGCGGCGATTGCCGAGCGCTGCGTTCACATCTGCGACGTCTCGGTGCCGAACACGCCGCGCACCGCCTTCGACCGCTTCATCGCCGACATCGACAGATATAAGCCCGATGGCTTTGTCGCGGTCGGCGGCGGTTCGCCGATCGGGCTCGCCAAGGCCGCGGCGGCAACCACGAAGCTTCGCTATATCGCCGTGGTCACCACCTATTCGGGCTCGGAAATGGCGCCGCGCTGGCGCATTGGCGTTGCCGCCGACGCGGTCAGCGGCGACGACCGCTCCGCGCTGCCGGCGAGCGCCATCTATGATCCCGAGCTGACGCTGGACCTGCCGCCCCGCACCTCGGCGGCGAGCGGCATGAATGCCATCGCGCACGCGGTGGAGAGCCTCTATGGCATCGACACCAATCCGGTGGTGCAGGCCATGGCCGAAGCGGCGATCAGAATGCTCGGCGCGAGTCTGCCGCGCATTGTGCGCAATCCGCGCGAGCTTGCCGCGCGCGCCGACGCGCTCTACGGCGCGTGGCTGGCGGCGAATTTCCGCGCCGAAGCCGGTCTCGAACATGCCATCGCGCAGCGGGTGCGGCAGTGGTTCGATCTCGATCATGCCCACACCCACGCGGTGGTGACGCCATACGCGGCCGGCTTTAATGCCGCCGCCGCGCCCGAGGCCATGACGCGTCTCAAAGGCGCGCTCGGCGCCGCCGATGCCGCGCGCGGCCTCTACGACCTCAACGTGCGGCTCGGCCTGCCGACCGGCCTGAAAGGTCTCGGCCTCCGCGAAGACGCCGTCGGCGAGGCGGTCGAGGTGGTGAGCGCCGTGGCCGGCAAAATCACCCATCCGCGGCCGGTGTCGAAAGCAGACCTCGCCGACATCATCGGCCAAGCCTATGCGGGCGAGCCGCCGCGGTTCTAGCGATGCGCTATGCCGACGCCGGCGACAGGACCGGTCCGATCCGCTACCATGGCCCGCAGATTGCACGAAACGATAAGCACATGCAGAACAAGTTCCGCGGCGTCATGCAGAGCCCGGTGACGCCGCTCAAGGACGACTTCAGCCTGGACCTGCCGACCTTCGAGCGATTGCTCGACTTTCACGTCCGCGCTGGGGCGCCGGCGATCTCATGGCCGCACCACAAGGGCGAATCGCTCAATCTCACGATCGACGAGCGCAAGCTGTTCGCCGAAGCGGCGGTCAAGGTGGTTGGCGGGCGCGTGCCGGTCACCATCCATGTCAGCGCGCTTGCCGTGGAAGACACCATGGCGCTGGCGCGGCACGCGCAAGCCATCGGCGCCGACGGTATCCTGGCGATCACGCCCTATTTCTGGGCGCCGACCGTGGAGGCGATCGAGGCCTATTTCACGCGGCTGTGCCGCTTTATCGATCTGCCGGTGCTGTCGTACAACTCGCCCAGCTACCTCAATGGCGTCGAGATCACGGGCGAACTGATGGCGCGGCTGATCGATACACTGCCGAACTTCGTCGGCGTCAAGGAGGCGAGCTTCAACAGCGAAAAGTTTCTGGAAATCTCGCGCGCGGCGCTCGTCTTGCGGCCGAATTTCGCCATGCTGACGGGGGTGGAGTTTCTGTTGCCGTCGGTGCCGCTCGGCGGCGTCGGCTCCTATTCTGCGGCGGGCTCGATCTGCCCAAACCTATGCAACGAGCTGTTCGATACGTGCATAACCGGCGAATGGGCGAAAGCGCGCGAGCTGCAATACAAGATGACGCGGCTCTGGCACCTGTTCAAAGACCAATACCCCTCCTCGCTCAAGGGCGGCATGGTGATCATGGGCCGGCCGGTCGGCCCCACCCGCGCGCCGCTGCCGACCGCGACGCCGGAGCGCCAGGCCTATATCCGCGCGCAACTCGAGGATCTCGGCATCGTCGCGACCGAGCCGCACGGCTGGTAGCGGCGAGCGCGCAATGATCTTCGACCCCGGCCTGGTGCATGCGCCGCTGACGCCGTTCTCGCCCGACCGCCGCATCGATTTCGCTCTCTATGAGCGGATCATCGCCTTCCATCTGCGTTACGGCGCGCAGGCGCTTGCGGTGCCGATGCACGTCGGCGAATCGGTGAGCCTCACCGATGCCGAGCGCCGCGCGCTGATCGAGTTTGCGGTCGAGCGGGCCGCAAACGTTCCGGTGATGGCCCATGTTAGCGACGCCGGTACGGGCATCGCGGCGGCGCTGGCGCAGCACGCGCAAAGAGCGCGCGCCGCGGCCATCATCGCCACCACGCCGTATTACTGGACGCCGCCGCCGGACATGGTTTTGCAGCATTTCTCGCAGATCGGCGCCGCCGTCGACCTGCCGTTCTTCGTGCTCAATGCGCCCGATGACATGGCCGGCAGCAAGATCAACGCCGCGCTGGCGGTCAAGCTGATCGGCAAGCTGCCGAATTTCTGCGGCGTGATCGACAGCAGCCTCGATTGGCAGTTCATGACCGAGCTGCTCACCGAGGCCGGCCGCGTACGGCCGGATTTTGTCCTTATCGCCGGCAACGAGCTGATGGTCTCGGCCGGCGCCATCGGCGCCCGCGGCATGATGTCGGCGCTCGCCGTGATCGCGCCCAAGCTCGTCAGCGAATTGGCCGTGCTGTGCCACGCGCAAAAATTTTTCGAGGCGCGCGCGCTGCAGGAACGAGCCGCAGCGCTGCGCCAGGTCGTGAAACAGGGCGGCGTCGCCACGCTGAAAGCCGCCGCCGGCATCATGGGCCGCGATTGCGGCGCGCCGCGCCCGCCGCTGTTGCCGCTCGATGCCGCGGCAGAAAAGAAGCTCGCGGTGAAGCTCGCCACCCTGCCATTTTTGACCGCCGAGCCGCACGGGTGGTGATGAGAAGCGTGCGTTTTACGCGCCTCGGCGATCCGCCCACACGCGCAGATGCCGTCAGGCCGCGTCCGCAATCGGATCGAGACCGAGAGCAATACGGCCGGTGAACCGCTGTTGGCGCTTGCTCGGCAGTGGATGGAATTGCGCGCCATGCGCGTCGCGCAAGAGCCGCTCAAGGCCAAGCTTCCGATAGAAGCCGACGCCGCCCGCCGTCTCCAATGCCTTCTCGACCGTCGCCAGCGCATGATCGGCGACGAGTGTTTTCCGCACCAGGATGGCGTCGGTCAGATCCAAACTCATCGCGAAGTCGAGATCGTTCGCCAACCGAACCATGTCGTCCATGGCAAGCTGCGCAGTCGTCAGCTCGTTGGTCAGCTCACCGAGCAGATAAGGCAGCGTTGGATCACCGCGGCGCTTGTTTGCCTGCTCCCGGGCGATCGCCGCTGCAGCCTCCGCGACGCCGGTATAGACCGACATGATCAGCGGCATCGCCACGGTCAGGATGACGTTCTACGCCGGGTGAAAACGCCCGCGCGGCCGTCGCAAGGCGATGGCCTGGTCCGGCACGAAGACGTTATCCAGGATGACGGTCTGCGAGCCGGTAGCGCGCATGCCAAGCGTCCGCCAGTCATCGGAGAGCGACACGCCCGGCGCTGAAAAGGGAACGGCGAAGTGCAGGACCTGCGAGCCCTCCTTGGGATCGTCATACGGGGCGGAGGTCACCAGAATGCCGCCCTTGGGCGAACCGCTCGCGAACGGCTTTCTCGCGCTGACGCGGAAGCCGCCGTCGGCGCGCTCGGCCGCGCCGCTCGACTCCATCCAGTCATTGGCGCCAGTCGAGATCAGCACGGTCTCGTCCGCGGCGACCCGTTCCAACAGGCTCTTGCCGGGGCGGCCGTTGCCATGATGGTAGGCGGCAGCCGCCACGAGATGCTGGTGCATCGAGAGCGCCAGCGCGGTCGACGGGCAATAATGGGCAAGCCGACGCAGGAAGCCGCACATGGCGCTGTGACGGACACCCCCGCCGCCGAGTTCGCCCGGCACCAGAGCCGAGAAGACTTTGTGCTCCTTGAGGACGTCGTAATGCTCAGCGACGAAGACAGCGCCATCGTCGCGTTCGGCGGCACCTTCGGCAAAGCGTGGTCCGATGATCTGTACGAGCGCCTGCAAGTCGAGGAATCCGGTCATGCTGCACCTCCAGAGCGGACATTGCCGCAGCGTGGACGCGGCCGAGGGTGCCGGCAACTTTAAAATGTGAAGTAGCCGGGCAGCGCCGACGCGGTATGATTGTGCATGGCCAAGACCAAAGGATACGGCCAGTTTTGCCCCGTCGCCCTTGCCGCCGAGGTGCTCGCGGAGCGCTGGACGCCGCTCGTTGTTCGCGAGTTGCTGTGCGGCAGTGTTCGCTTCAATGATCTGCAACGCGGCGTGCCGCGCATGTCATCGGCGCTGCTCGCGCGTCGCCTCAAAGAGCTGCAGTTCGCCGGAATCGTCGAGCGCCGCCGCGGCGACGGCGGCGCTTTCGAGTATCACCTGACTGCGGCCGGCCGCGAGCTGTTTCCGGTTGTCGAGAAAATGGGCCTGTGGGCGCAACGCTGGCTCCGTCACGACCTCATCGCGGCCGCAAATCTCGATCCCGACCTCTTGATGTGGGATATCCGCCGCAACGTGCTCAAGCGAGCGCAGCCGCACGAGCGCCGTTACGTCACGGAATTTCAGCTCTCCGGCGTGCCAATCAGCCGGCGCCGATACTGGCTGGTGTTCGATCGTGGCTTGGTCGATCTCTGCTACCGGAATCCGGGCTTCGACATCGACTTGGTGGTCGAGGCCAGTCTGCGAAGTTTGACGGAAGTCTGGCTCGGTCACCTGCCGATCGACCAGGCCATTCGCGAAAACCGGCTCCGGCTCGAAGGATCGCGTCGCGACGTGGCCGCGTTCCGCACATGGTTCGCGCTCAGCATGTTCGCCCCGTCGGGCCGCGTACCGACCGGGCAGATGGAATTAGGGGCAAATGCTGCGCGAGGGCCCTAGCGGGCGGCGCGGTCCACGCTCTTCTGCTGATTGACAATGTTGATCTTCGCGCCGTTCGGCATGATCACGTCGCCCGGTCTCTGATCTTTTTCGCAGGGACCGAGCCACTTGGCGGACATGGTCATCGGTGGCGCATCGGCCTGCCCCGCCGCCTCGCTCGTCATGGTCATGGTGTAGTCGCTGTCCAAGTTGCCGCTGATGACCATGTGCGAGGTCGTCGATTTGTGCCCAGATGTGCACACAGAAACCACCGTGATCGTGCTACCCGATTTCTCGACATCGCGCTTGGCGCATTCACCGGGAAGGCCGGTGACGGCTTGCTCCATGACTTGATCGCTTGCGGCATCGGAGCACTGCCGCACTTTGATCGCGTGGTCGCCCGCAATCGTGATTTCCCAGAGGCCGGCCTTGCGAGCGGGAAGCTCCGCGGCCGAAGCTGATGTGGCGGATAAGATGAAAGCAACGCTGAACGCTGTTGCGATGCGACCCACGGCTGCGCCCCACTGATAAGAGCCGAATGCGGAGGATGCGCTGAGTCGGTATAAATGGGCGCGCCAACACGGCGCGATCCACAGAAATCAAGCTTGGCATACCGTATAGCCGCGCCTAACGCTGGCGGCGGATAAAGCCATTGGCCCGCGAGTGATCCAAGCAACCGATGTCTGCTGTCGGCGCTTTTCCAAAAGTGGTGGAGATTCGAGCCGCGCCCCAATGCAGCCGAGAGAGCTTGAAAGCGAAACACGCAATCCGACGTGCGCCGCAGCGTCGCATCAGGGACCCTTCAAAAGCACACCGGGTTGATGTTTATTGGTTTTTGAATGATTGCGCAGGTCAGGATACTGCCTGAGCCGACCGACGAAGCCGCGCAGCCGCGCAGGCTTGGCGAAGCAGGCGACTATCTGTGCGCCCGCAATGTCTCGATTGCTTATGCGGGTCGCGGGGACGGGATCATCCTCGCCATCGATCGCGTGAACCTGACGGTCCGCCGTGGCGAGTTTACGTGCCTGCTGGGACCATCAGGGTGCGGGAAGACCACTTTTCTGAATGCGGTTGCCGGTTTCCTGCCGATTTCCTCGGGCGAGTTGACGCTCCACGACCAGCCGATCCGGCGGCCCGGGCCGGATCGGGCAATGGTTTTCCAGCAGCCCGGGCTGCTGCCCTGGCGCGACGTTCTCCACAACGTCACCTACGGACTCGAAATGTCCGGTCGCTTACAAGGCCGCGCCGCCGCCGAGCGCGCCGCGGCGCTGCTCAAGCTCGTCGGCCTTGCCGATTTCGCCAAGAGCTATCCGCATCAGCTATCCGGGGGCATGCAGCAGCGCGTCAACCTTGCCCGCGCCTTGGCGGTCGAGCCGGAACTGTTGCTGCTCGATGAGCCCTTCGCCTCGGTGGACGCCCAAACGCGCGAAACCTTGCAAGTCGAACTGCTGGCTATCTGCAAGCGCGCCGAGGTCACGGCTTTGTTCGTGACCCACGACATCAGCGAAGCGGTTTTTCTCGCCGATCGCGTCTGCGTGTTCAGCCGCCGCCCCGGACGAATTGTGCGCGAGATGCGCATACGTCTGCCGGAACCGCGGCCGCAAGCGCGTCTGAAGCCGGACTTTCTCGACTACGTCCGAGAGCTTTCCGCCATCCTCGGCTCGGCAGCGGCGGCCCAGCCCAGCTGAAAGAAGGACAGACATGGCAACCATCGTGTTGTTGGACGACGCCGGGGCGCCGGTTCGGCAAACATCCGGTTTGGGCGTCCAGCTGGGACAACGAACTGAGCGCGTTCTCTACGGCAGCATCTTCATTCTCGCGCTATTTATTGTCTGGGAAGCCGTGACGCTTTTCGGCGTAGAGCCGCCGATCGTGCTCCCCTCGCCGCAGGGCGTGATCGCCGCTTTCACCACGCTGTTTTCCTCACCCGACCTCTGGGACGACTTTGCCGCGAGCGGTCAGGAGCTGCTCTATGGCTTTGCCCTTGCTACGGTTGTCGGCATCACCGCCGGCCTCCTGATCGGCTGGTACCCGCGGCTCGGCTATTTCTTTGATCCATTTCTGAACTTCCTGTACGCGGTGCCGCGCGTTGCGATCGGACCGCTCCTGGTTGTATGGCTCGGCATCGGGCTGAGCTCGAAAGTGGCGCTGGTCTTTTTAATCGCTGTCTTCCCGGTCCTGGTGAACACCAGCAGCGGCATCCGCAGCATCGATCCGAACCTGGTCCGGGTCGCGCGCTGCTTCGGCGCTACCGATCTGAAGATTTTCCGCACCATTGCATTGCCGGCATCGGTGCCGTTCATCCTCGGCGGCCTGCGGCTTGCGGTCGGCCAATCGCTGATCGGAGTGTTCGTCGCTGAACTGCTTGGCGCGCAATACGGCATTGGCGCGCTTATCGAAAATGCCGGCGAGCAGTTTCAAACCGCCGTGGTGTTCGCGGGGCTTCTCATTTTCGCCATCGCCGGAATGGTCCTGACGGCCATAGTGCGCGGTCTGGAGCGTCGCTTCGACGCTTGGCGTATTTGACGACAAGAGGATCGCTATGACCCATCGTCTCCAGCAAACGGTAATGGCGGCTCTGATCGCCGCGACCGTCGTTCCAGCTCTGGCAATACCCCGCACTGCTTTGGGTGCGCCCACCCAAATCACGATCTCACACAGCCAGAAAACCGCCGATTTCCTGCCGCTGTGGATCGCCAGCGATGCCGGCTATTTCAAAAAGCACGGTATTGAAGCCAACGTGCGCTACCTGCCGGCCCAGGAGGGCATCCCCGCCCTCCTGACCAATCAGGTGCAGATCGCCGGTATCGGCGGCTCCGATGCGTCATCCGCGGAAGCGCAAGGCGCGAGGCTGAAGCTTGTCGCCACCCTGACGCCGATTTACACATTCCAGTTCTGGGCGCGGCCGCAATACGCCAATGCCGATGCACTCAAGGGCCAGCGTATCGGCGTGACCAGCACCACCGGATCGCTTTACGCAGCGACACTCCTCGCCCTGAAGCAGCTGAACCTGGCACCCAAGGATGTGATGATCACACCATTGGGCGGCGTAACCAACGTGAATGCGTCGCTGCTGGCCGGAAGTATTGCCGCGGCGTGCTCTCATCCGCCCGCTACCTACAAATTTCAGCAAGCCGGCCTCATCGATCTCGTCGATCTTGCCAAGAAGAAGATCCCTTCGGTGAGCGCGGGACTTTGGGTGACAGAAGCTTATTTGAAAGATCATCGCGACGTGGTGCAAAATGTCGTCGATGCCGTCGTTGAAGCGCTCGGCCGCGAGAAGTCAGACCGCGAATTTGCGGAGGCCGAGCTGCACAGATATCTCGCCGTTGCCGACAAGGCGGCGCTTGATGTTACGTATGACTTCTACGTGAACGAGGTCTTGGCCGGCGGGCCGATGCCGCAAGCCGCCGGCGTGGACGGCGATATCCAGGCGCTCGCCGCAACGAACCCGAAAGTGAAGAGCATCGATCCAGCCACCATGATCGATCAGAGCTTCGTGCAAAAAGCACAGTCGCTGCAGGGGCCGAATAGCGCCACCGGGAGCAATAGCGCGATGCCGCCGCAATAGGACCTCATGGGGTGTTCCGATAGTGTTGTCTCTTCGTGACTCTGGACCGGTAGCCGACGCAGGGGTGATGGCTAGGACTGGGAATGACGGCCTATGACTCACGCACTCGCCGCACCCGCTACGCCGCCGTCAGCCCGCCATCGAGCACCAGCACCTGGCCGGTGATGGCCGCGGCGGCGGGGCTCGCCAAATAAGCAACGGCACCGGCAACCTCGTCCACGCTTGCGAGCCGGCGCAGCGGAATGCGCTTGAGCATCGCCGTCATGTAGTCGGGATCAGCGGCTTTTTCGGCGCGCGATGGCGACGGCGTGGCGAGCCGTCCCGGCGCGACGGCATTAACGCGGATGCCGTGGGCGGCCCACTCCACCGCCAGCATTCGTGTCATGCCCGCGAGCGCCGCTTTCGAAATGCCGTAGGTCGAGCGCTCGGGCGCGCCGACGAGCGCGTGCGTTGAAGCGATATTGATGATGGCGCCGCCGCGGTCGGCCGCGATCATGTGGCGGCCGACCTGTTGGGTCAAAAAGAACGCGCCCCGGATATTCACCGCCATCACCGCGTCCCATTCCGCCGCGGTCACCTCGACAGCGAGCTTGCGGAGATTGGTGCCGGCATTGTTGACCAGCACGTCGATAGGCCCGAACGCCGCGCCAATGTCTTTCACCACTGCCGCGATTGCGCGCTCGTCGCGGAGGTCGAGCGCAAGCACCAGCGCGCGGGCGCCGGCGGCTTTGACCTGTTGGGCCGTGCCGTCGACGTGCGCGGCCGCGGTCGCTGTCAATGCGAGGTCGAAGCCGGCGCGCGCCAGCGCCAGCGCTGTAGCGGCGCCGACGCCGTAGGATGCGCCGGTCACCAATGCCACCTGACGCGCCATGATGCCCTCCGTTGCGCCATGGTAGCGCGGAGCGGACCGCGAGGCATGCCTGTGGTCCTCGCGGCGTCACGGCGGCACATTTGATCGGCGGCCGATCCGGGCTAGCATCCGCGCACGGGAGGAAAAACGATGGCGCAACGAACCCTCTTCGCCGTGCTGCTGGCGTGCGCGCTCGCGCCCACTGCGGGGCGCGCCGCGGTCACCACGGTCAGAGTCGGCCAGCCGCAGGCCGGCACGTTCCAATTCGTGCCGCTGCAAGTCGGCAGCGACGCCGGCATCTTCAAAAAGCACGGTCTCGACGTGCAAGTTACCGATTTCGCCGGTGGACCGCGCGAGCAGCAGGCCATCGTGGCGGGCTCGATCGACCTTGCCATCGGCTCCGGCCCGGAGCTGGCGCTCGAAGTCAAGGGCGCGCCGGAAATCGCCGTGGCGGCGATTGCCGATGCGCCCTATTCGGTGCTGCTCACAGTGCTCAAGGATTCTCCGATCAAGTCAGCCGAAGATCTCAAGGGCAAGATTGTCAGCGTTTCCAGCAAGGGCTCGCTGACCTATTGGCTGGCACAGCAGCTGTCGCGGCAGCTCGGCTGGGGCAGCGCCGGCTTCACCATTGCGCCGCTTGGCACCACGGCGGCGCAGACCGCCGCGCTCAAAACCCATCAGATCGACGGCATGATCGTCGAGGCCAATGCGGGCTATCGGCTCGAAGAGGAAGGGACCGGCCGCGTGCTCGTGCAGTTCGGCGACCGGATAAAGACCTTCCACATCTATATTCTTTACGCGCGGCGTGCCTTCGCCGATAGCGAGCCCGACGCCGTGCGGGCGTTTCTCGCCGCCTGGTTCGAGACCATCGCCTATATGCACCAGCACCGCGATGAGACCATCGCCATCGTCGAGCGCAGCGCCAATGTCTCGCCCTCCATCGCCACTCGCGACTACGATGAGCTCATGGGCATGTTCAACCGCACCGGCAAGTTCGATCCGAAGGCGCTCGCGGTGTTGGCCCGTTCCTTCGTCGACATGGGAACATTGCCGAGCGAGCCGGACATGGCGTCGCTGGTCACCGAGAAATTTCTGCCGAGCGCTCACTGAATGATTGTCCGCCGCCGCAGCGTCGCCGTCGCCGGCCTGGTTGTGCTGGTGCTGACCATGCCGGCGCTTGCCGACAAGCTCGACGACATCAAGGCCCGCGGCCGCCTCCTGGTCGGCGTGACCGAAAGCTCACCGCCATTCAGCTATCTCGATCCTGGCAAGGGCATTGTCGGATACGATGTCGATTTGGCCGCACGCCTCGCGGCAGCGCTGAAGGTTGGAGCCAAGAAGGTCCCCATCATCAACCGCGAGCGTATCCCGGCGCTGCAGCAGGATCGTGTCGATCTCGTGGCCGCCGGCATGACGCGGGCGAAGAACCGCGCCAACGAGGTCGACTTCAGCTACGCCTATCTCGATTCCCCGCACGAGGTACTGGTGCGCAAAGACAGCGGGATTAGCCGCATTGCGCAGCTCGCCCGGCACAAGCTCGCGCTGGTGAAGTCGGCGAGCGTCGATGCCGAGTTGAAGGCGGCGGTGCCGACGATGCAGCTCGTGTTCTTCGACGATTACAACGGCGCGTTCGCGGCACTGGCCAACCGGCAGGTCGATGCATTCCTCGCCGATAAGATGCTACTGCTGTGGTTCGCCAAGAACAGCGGGCATTTGGCGGATTACGCTTTGCTCGAGGACTATGCCTTGCCACGCACCGCCGGCTTCGCGCTGAAAAAAAACGAGCCGCGGTTCCTCGAGTTCGTCAACCGCACCTTGCTGCAACTCGAAGCCTCGGGCGAGGCCGCCGAAATCTTCGATGCTTGGTTTGCGCCGGTGCCGCGCACCTTCCGCATTGCACCCGACTGATCGGGCACGGCATGAGCGCGGGGACCGCAGGCTCCGGACTGAAATGGGTCGGCCGTGCCATCCGCCGGTTGGAAGACCCGGTGCTGGTGACCGGCCGTGGCCGCTACACGTCGGATCTTCCGGCGCAGCATTACGTGCGCTTCATCCGCAGCCCGATCGCCTGCGGCCGCATCGTCCGCATCACGGCACCGCCGGGCACGCAAGTCTATACCGCCGCAGAGCTCCAAGACCTGCCGCCGATCCGGCCGATGTTGCACAAGTTCAATTACCGGCCGATCGCGCAGCCGATCCTGGCGCGCGAAGTGGTGCGCTTTGTTGGCGAACTGATTGCCGCCGCCGTGGCCGCGGCACCGGCCGCGGCCGAAGATGTGGCAGAAGCGACGGAGATCGAACTCACCGAGTTGCCAGCCGTGATCGATGGGCGCGAGGCCCTTCATTCGGGCGCGGCGCTGGTCCACGCCGAGCTGACATCGAATGTGGTGGTCGACGGCCATTTCCAGTCGTCCGCGTACGAGGCGGCGCTGCAAACGCCGCATCGCCGCATCGCATTGGAACTGCGCGCGCACCGGCAGAATGCAACGCCGCTCGAAGCGCGCGCCGCGCACGCGGCATTCGACGCCGCGAACGGCCGCCTGACGCTCACCTGCACGACCCAGATGCCGCATCTCGTCCGCACGGCGATCGCCGACATTCTGCAAATCGCCGAGGCCGATCTGCGCGTCGTCGCGCCGGACGTCGGCGGCGGCTTCGGCCAGAAAATGTCATTGCCGCCGGAATACGTCTTCGTCGCCTGGTTGGCGCGAAGGTTGCGCAGCTCGGTGGCGTGGCACGAGGACCGGCGCGAGAATCTGATGGCCGGGTTTCATGGCCGCGATCAGCATATCCGCCTCGACGGCGCGTTCGACAGCCACGGCAAGCTGATCGCGCTCAACGCCGATGTGGTCGCCAATGTGGGCGCCTATTCGTGCTTTCCGACGACGTGCGGCGTCGAACCGCTGATGGCGCTTGCCGAACTGCCCGGACCCTATGACGTGCGCGCCTATGCGTGCGTGGCGCGGGCGACGGCCACCCACACCTGTCCGATGGCGCCGTATCGCGGCGTATCCCGGCCGGTGATCACCTGCGCGATGGAGCGGCTGATGGACAAGGCGGCCGCTGCCTTCGGACTCGATCCGATGGAAATCCGCCGCCGCAATCTGATCCATCAGTTCCCCGCGACCTCCGCGACCGGGCTCGTGTTCGACGAGGGCAGCTACCGCGAAACACTGGAGAAGGCCGCCGCGCTGATCGATATTGCCGAATTCCGTGCTCGCCAGCGCGAGGCGCGCGATCGCGGCCGCTACCTCGGCATCGGCTTCGCAACATTTTCCGAGCGCACCGGTTATGGCAGCCCGGCGTTCGCCGCGCGCGGCATGGAGATCACGCCGGGCTGGGAGACAGTCGAGATCACCATGGATCCGTCCGGCCGCGTCGAGGCGCGCATCGGCGCGAGCCCGCACGGCCAAGGTCTGCGCACGACGCTGGCCCAAATCATTGCCGACGAACTCGGCATAACGCCGCAGGACGTACGCGTGCAGCACGGCGACACCGATCGCACGCCGTATGGCTGGGGCACATTCGCCAGCCGCTCGCTGGTCATTGCCGGCGGCGCATCGCTCCTGGCGGCGCGCAAGCTGCGACAGAAATTATTGTTGATTGCGGCCCACACGCTGGAAGCGGCCGCCGATGACATCGTGCTGGAGGGCGGCACCGCCAGGGTCTTAGGCACCGATCGCGCGGTCAGCATCGCGTCGCTTGCCCGTGCGGCCTATCACCAGACCCACCGTTTTGCGGGCGACATTGCTCCCGGCTTGCGCGAGAGCGCGGACTACGACCCGCCGGGGACATTTTCCAACGCCTGCCATGTCGCCGTTGTCGAGATCGACGTCGCCACCGGGCAAGTCACCATCAAAAAATTCCTCGCCGTCGAGGATGCCGGCCGCATCATCAATCCGATGATCGCCGATGGCCAGGTCCACGGCGGCATTGCGCAAGGCATCGGCAACGCCCTGTTCGAGGAGATCGTCTACGATCAGACCGGCAACGTGCAGACCGCCACGCTTGCCGATTACACGCCGCCGACTGCGCGGGAGATTCCGGCGATCGAGCTGCATCACCTGGAATCGCCGGCCACCGCGTCGCTCACCGGCGCCAAAGGGCTGGGCGAAGGCGGCGCCATCGGCGCTCCCGCCGCGGTGCTTAATGCAATCAACGACGCGTTGTCGCCATTGGGGGTGGCGATCGATGAAATTCCCGCCACACCGCAGCGGATCAGGGCGGCGATCCGCAGGTCGGAGGACAGACGACGGAGGACGGATGCGATATCCAGCATCTGACCTCCGACATCTGACCTCCGTCGTCTGTCGTCCGTCGTCTCTCGTCTGTCCTCCGTCATCCGTCACCCGGCATGCTCGCGCGCCGAGACAATGGCCAAAAACAGATAGACGCCGAGCAGCGTCAGCTCGATGAAAACGATCATCATGCTGCCGCCGTAGACGGCTGGGAAAAAGACTTCCACCATCGCCATGGAGACGACCGAGGTGAGCCAGATCACCGCGCCCCAGGCCGCGGCGAGCCACAGTCCGACGGCGGCGACGAGATCAAGCACCGCGAAGAATACCGTCGCGGCCTGCCAGGCGACGGTGTGCGCTTCAAAGCCGCCGTCAGCAGGGGCGCCGATGCCGCACACCGCGCTCCAGTGGTAGAGACCCTTGAACAGCGACACCACCGCCATGAGGCGAAGGAACAGGACGAGATATTCTGTCCAAAATCCTGGGCTCGTTATCCTTTTTACCGCATGCACCGGCTCGAGCATGTCGCTCGGGCGGGTCGGCTGCTTCGATCGCTCGCTCATTATGCTGGACCGTTAGAGAGGCGGCGCGACCCCGTCAATATTTCGAGAGATTGGGCGATACGCCTCCAGCGTCCACACGCCAGATGAAAGCTTTCGCGTAATCTTTTGACCTAAAGCCATATTTTCTCCGTTTGCGAGAGGCCGCTGGTTTTGGTGCACAGCCTCATGGCGGCGCCGGCCGGTAGTGGCAGGGCCACCGCCGAAGGGCTACAAAAGCGTGGATGACGAGCTGATGGAGAGCCCATGGCCATCAAATTCGGCCGGCTGCTGGAACGCAGTCGAATAACCCCCGTACAGGCCGAGAAGCCGGCGGAAAGGCTCGATCTAGCCATTCGGCCCCGGCGCAATCGCCGCGCCGAATGGGCGCGGCGGCTGGTGCGCGAGCATGTCTTGACCGCCGACGACCTGATCTGGCCGTTGTTCGTCGTCGATGGCAGCAATGTGCGCATGCCGGTCGACTCCATGCCCGACGTCGAACGTCTGTCGATCGACCAAGCGGTGCGCGCCGCGCAGCGCGCGGCGGAGCTTACGATTCCCTGCGTCGCCTTGTTCCCCTACACCGATCCGGGCCGCCGCGATGAGACCGGCAGCGAAGCGCTCAATCCCGACAACTTGGTGTGCCGCACAATTCGGGCGATCAAGCAGGAGGTGCCGGAAATCGGGGTTTTGTGTGATGTTGCGCTCGATCCCTATACCAGCCACGGCCACGACGGTCTGTTGCGCGACGGCGTCATTCTCAACGATGAAACGGTCGAAGTTTTGGTTCGCCAAGCCTTGGTCGAAGCCGAGGCGGGCTGTGACATCATAGCGCCGTCAGACATGATGGACGGCCGCGTCGGCGCGATCCGCGGCGGACTGGACAAGGCGGGCTTCACCGAGGTCCAAATCATGGCCTATGCGGCGAAATATGCGTCCGCCTTCTACGATCCGTTCCGCGACGCGGTCGGCTCGAACGTCACGCTGACCGGCGACAAGCGCACCTATCAGATGGACCCGGCGAACACCGACGAGGCGTTGCGCGAAGTCGAGCTCGACATCGCGGAAGGCGCCGACATGATCATGGTCAAGCCGGGCCTGCCGTATCTGGACGTGCTGTACCGGGTCAAAGAAACGTTCGGTATGCCGACTTTTGCCTATCAAGTATCCGGCGAATATGCGATGATCGTGGCCGCGATCCGCAACGGTTGGCTGGATGGGGACAAAGCCATCACGGAAAGCCTGATCGCATTCAAGCGGGCGGGAGCCGATGGGGTGCTGACCTATTTTGCGCCGAGGATCGCGGAGAACTTGAAGAAGGGCGGCGCCTGACGGCGCGACCTCCAAAAATTTCGACCTTTTGGAGGATCACCAAAGCGGCCGACAGTGCAGACGCCCCCGCCCGAGACGGCAGACAGCGAGGCGGTGTGATGCGTTACTACGACGACGAGGATGTGCAGCATTACGCGCCGCTGTTACGGCGGGTCATCATTCTCATGGCAATCATTACCGCGGTCCCGGTGATGCTCTGGACCGCTACCGCTTTCATGCGCGCTTATGTGGCGCAGCCAACAATTCCGTCGGCGCGACCCATCGCGGCGGCGTCCACTGCGCCGGGCGATGGCGAGGCGACGCAGCCCAGTCACAGCCTGGCGGCATCGGATAGCAACGCGGCGCCAACGGCACCCCCCCCGGCCGTGGTCGAAGCGCGCGCAACCACGACCGACTTCGGCAGCGCCACGACCATCGATTCGAACTCGGAGCCAAAGCGCAACGATGCCGGCATGCCGGCGACCGATCCAACCGCCGTGGCTTCGATCAGCGCCCCGAAGTTTGCAACGAGCGACGCCCATGACGCCGCCGCAACAGCCGCGGACGATGCGCGCAACGCCAATTCGCTGCTCACAGCTCAATCGAGGAGTTCGTCGCTTGCGACTTCCGTGGCGCTTGCCGCAACGCCGGCAACACCGCCGAGTGCTCCTCGCCTTGTGCCGAGTACGCCAAGCCAGCCGTCAGCGTCCGGGTTACCCGCGCCGACAACAACCATGGCGATGACCAACGCCATGCCTGATCCGGCGGCGGCCGCGTCGGCGACGCCTCCGCAAGCACAGATGGCGTCGCCGCCGATTTCGCCTGTTGCCGCCGCCGCTACAGCGACCGATGCTCTACCGCCGCCAGATCCGATCAGTGGCCCGGTTCCCCTACCGCCGCACCGCCCGCGCATCTTCGCGCTTGTTGAAACGGGCGTGGTGCCGCTGCCCCGTGCGCGTCCCGTGATCGATCCCGAGCCCGCGCCGGTACCGGCGAACGGCTCGCAGTACTACGGCTACGATCCGGGCCTCTCGCACTACTGAATCGGACTCGATTGCCGCACGCCGCACGCTGCGTTTCACTCCAGCACGGCGCCGCTGGCCATGCGCATCGGCTGATAGCCGTCGCGGGTCAAGGCACGAAAAATCTCCTCGGCATGGGCGCCGTCGCGCGTCTCCATGGTGACGTCGAGCTTTGCGCCTTTTGCTGGCACGTCGAGAAACAGGCGGTGGTGATCAACGGCGAGAATGTTGGCGCCGAGTTCGCCCAGGCGGCTTGCGATCTGACCCAAGATTCCCGGGCGGTCGGGTATGGTGAGCCGGAACGATACGATGCGGTCGGCGCGCTCCAGCTCGCGCACCATGATGGACGCCAGGATGCGCGGGTCGATGTTGCCGCCGCACAGGATCAGGCCGACCTTGCGCCCGGCGAACCGCCCGGGCGCCGCCAGCATTGCCGCCAATCCGGCGGCGCCGGCGCCCTCCGCCATCGTCTTCTGCAGCGTCAGAAAAGCGTTCACGGCACGCTCGATCAGCAGCTCGTCCACCAGGATGATATCGCCGACCAAATCGCGCACGATCGGAAGCGTCAGGGCGCCGACGTTCTTCACCGCAATGCCTTCGGCCAGCGTGGCGCCGCCGCACGGCAGGTTGCCCTGGTGCAGCGCATTCCACATCGATGGGTATAGGGCGCATTCCACGCCGACGATCTCGATCGACGGGTTGAGCGCCCGCGCCGCAATAGCGTTGCCGGCAATCAGGCCGCCGCCGCCGATCGGAATGATGAGCACTTCCAGGTCCGGCACCT
>Ga0070739_10002688_pt1 | contig 23285 bp, 16 predicted proteins | sample Coa_R1_7_FD_66445 | JGI IMG/M metagenome (GOLD analysis project Ga0070739, IMG submission 66445) | Surface soil microbial communities from Centralia Pennsylvania, which are recovering from an underground coalmine fire - Coalmine... | ecosystem: Environmental > Terrestrial > Soil > Unclassified ... | reverse complement strand
CGAGACTTCCTTGACCTCGGTGGTCCCGGTGACGCGCAGGATCGAGATCGTCTCGCCGTCGGTCGGCAGCGAGGCCATCGGCACCGAGGCGGTGTCCTGGTTCTGCAGTGTTATCCCGGCCTGGCCCATCGCGTCCTGCACGGTGGCCGCGGTGGTGTCGATCTGGTCGGTCTTGCCGTCCACCAGGAAGGTCACGTGCCGCATCGTGAAGACCGCGAAGTCACGGCCGGAGCGGCTGATCGGGGTGCCCGGGTCGACCGACACGAAGCGGGCGCCCTGGATCCGGATGCCCAGCTCCTGCATCGCCCCGCCGACGGTCGGCGCGTGCACCCACACGTGCTCGGGGGTGCCGTTGACCGTGACGTTTATCGGACGACCGTACTTGACCGTGATCGTCGAGTTGTCCGCCAGCGCGGCGGACGGCGCGGGGCTGACCAGGTCGTGGCTGCCGGTGGTGATGCTGTCCGAGGCCAGCGCGGCGCCGACGGTGGCGGCGAAGGAGTGGATCTGCCGCGTCGAGCCGTCCACCGAGACGGTGACCGTCTTCTCGAAGGCCACGTACGCGGTCACCCCGCCGAGCAGCGCCGCGAGCACCAGGCCCTGCACCGCGCGCCCGGCCCAGCCGATCTTCCGGCGGCCGGACTGCGGCTGCCGCTGCGCGCCGCCGCGGGTGCGCAGGCTCTCCGGCTGCCGCTGGCCGGGAAGGTCGAGATCGGTGGCCGGCGTGAAGGCCGCCGCCCCGAGTTCGGCTTCGGTGTCGAGGTCCGATTCGGGACCGTCGAGTTCCGGCAGGCGCGGCTTGGTCAGCAGGCGCGTGCGTCCGCGCTCGGGCTCCGGCTCGCCGTAGCCGCCGTCGCCCTCGTAGCCGCCGGTGTGGCCCGCGTATCCGGCCTCGTCTCCGAAGCGGTGCGGGTCGTACGCGTGCGCCGGGTAGTCATCGCCCACGTATGCGGGGGCGGGAAAGTCGGGCGCGGCGTAGTCGGCCGGATAGTCGCCGCCGCGGTGGCCGTAGGGCTCGCCCGCGTAGGACGCGGCAGCATACGAATCCGCCTCGTACACGCCGCTGTCGTAGGACTCGCTGCGGTACTCCGCCTCGTAGTCGACTGAGCCGTAGTCAGCCGCGTTGTATCCCTCCGCGGCATACGGGTCCGCATACTCGGCGGCGCCGTCCGCGTACGGGGCGTAAGGCTCGCCGTGTGCGGTCGGTTGGTCGTCGGCCGCGCCGGTGTTGAACGGGGGCGAATACCGCGCGGGACCGGTGAAGGAGGACGGCCAAGCGGAGGCGCCTTGGATCGGGCCGCCGCCACCCGTGCCCCGGGTCGAGCGTGATCCGCTCACTACACTCCAGACCTCGCAGGTTCCGGCCACGGACTCCGCGACGCCCGGGAAAGCGGCGGGGGAGTGAACCGATCCGGCTACCGAGCAAGGGACTCTATTCCACTCCCGTTCATGGTCGCCATAGCCCCTTTCGGTCCCCTGGCTAAATCTGATGTCCAGTTAGTCCTATTTGTGGGCGGCGCTTTATGGCGATTTGAGCTGGATTGCAGCCTGCGATTTGTGGTCTTCGTCACCGAAGCGCTCGATTGGCGTAGTGCGAAATGGCTACCGCAAATGGTTACCGAAGCGTGGCAGTGCTCTGCGAAAAATGACCAGATGGGGGCACGCACCGTCCGCGCCGATCGACGCAGCGTCAGGAAAACCTGGTCAGCGCAGCCCGAACACCCGACGCGTGTTGGCGTCGATCGCCGCGCACAGCTCGGCGACGTCCGTCCCGCGCGTCTCAGCCATCGATCGCACTGTGTGCGGGATCAGATACGGTGCGTTCGGGCGTCCGCGATACGGCACCGGCGTGAGAAACGGCGCGTCCGTTTCGACCAGTACCAGATCGAGCGGCGCGACCTGCAGGGCCTCGCGCAGCGCCTCGTTCGCCTTGAAGGTGACCGGCCCGGCGAATGACATGACATAGCCGCGCTCGGCGCAGATCTTCGCCATCGCCGCGTCCCCGGAGTAGCAGTGGAAGACGACCCGCTCCGGCGCGCCTTCCTCCTCCAGGATCCGCAGCACGTCCTCGTGCGCGTCGCGGTCGTGGATCACCAGGGCCTTGCCGTGCCGCTTGGCGATCTCAATGTGCCGCCGGAAGGACTCCTGCTGCGCGGCCACACCCTCTGGTCCGGTCCGGAAGTAGTCGAGGCCGGTCTCGCCGACCCCGACCACGTGCGGCAGCGCCGCGAGCTCGTCGATGCGGGCCAGCGCCGCGTCCAGCGCCGCCGAGCCGCCGGGCGCCCGGTGCTGCCGGCTCCAGCCGTCAACGTCCCCCAGGACCAGACGTGGTCCCTCGTTCGGGTGTAGCGCCACGGTCGGGTGAATCTCCGGGTGCTGCTGCGCCGTCTGCACCGCCCATTCGGAGGACGGCACATCGCAACCGACCTGAATCAGCGTCGTCACATTGACGGACACTGACAGCCGCAGCGACTCCTCGACGCTGCGGTCCTGCATGTCGAGATGCGTGTGGCTGTCGGCCACCGGCAACGGCAACGCCTCGGGCGCGGGAGGAGGAATGTCCTGCCCCCGCGCGCCCTTGTCTCTGTTGGCACTCACGCCGCCACCGGCTCCTCCAGCCGCGGGAAGAGCACGGCGCCCTTGGTGATCGTGGAGCCGGCCGGCAGCAGGCCCCAGCGGCCCGCGTCCTGCACGACTTGCTCGGCCAGCGCGCCCAGCGAGGCCTGCGCGCCCAGCGAGTCCCACAGCGCGGCCGAGGACTTCGGCATCACCGGGTTCAGCAGCACGGCCACCGCCCGCAGTGACTCGGCCGCCGTGTACAGGATCGTGGCCAGCCGCGCCTTCGACGCCTCGTCCTCGCCCTTGGCCACCTTCCACGGCTCCTGCTCGGTGAGGTAGCCGTTGACCAGCTTGATGAAGTCGAACACGGCCGCGATGCCGCCCTGGAAGTCCAGCGCGCAGACCTTCTCGTCCGCGGCCGCCACGGTCGCCGCCAGCGCGTCGGCGATCGCCTGCTCGGCCGGGCCGTGGTCGGTCGCCTCCGGCAGCGTCCCGCCGAAGTACTTGCCGACCATCGCGGCCACCCGCGAGGCCAGGTTGCCGTAGTCGTTGGCCAGCTCCGAGGTGTACCGCGCGGACATGTCCTCCCAGGAGAACGAGCCGTCCTGGCCGAACGGGATCGCGCGCATGAAGTAGTACCGGAACGCGTCCGAGCCGAAGTGGTCGGTGATCTGGTGCGGGGCGATGCCGGTCAGCTTCGACTTCGACATCTTCTCGCCGCCGACCAGCAGCCAGCCGTGCCCGAACACCTGCTTCGGCAGCGGCAGCCCCGCGGCCAGCAGCATGGCCGGCCAGATCACCGCGTGGAAGCGCAGGATGTCCTTGCCGACCAGGTGCACGTCGGCCGGCCAGGTGCGCTCGAACTTCTCCTTGTCGGCAGCCGACGGCGAGTCGAGCCCGATCGCGGTGGCGTAGTTGAGCAGCGCGTCGATCCAGACGTAGAGCACGTGCTTCGGGTCCCACGGGATCGGGATGCCCCAGTCGAACGAGGAGCGCGAGATCGACAGGTCCTGCAGGCCCTGCTTGACGAACGAGACCACCTCGTTGCGGGCCGAGGCGGGCTGGATGAACTCCGGGTGCGCCTCGTAGTGCTCCAGCAGTCGCTCGGTGTACGTGGACATCCGGAAGAAGTAGTTCTCCTCCGCGATGTACTCGACCGGCGTGCCGTGGATGGCGCAGACCTTCTGGCCGGCGTACTCGCCCTCGCCGTCGAGCAGCTCGCCCGGCAGCTTGAACTCCTCGCAGCCCACGCAGTACGGGCCCTCGTACGAGCCCTTGTACACCTCGCCGGCGTCGTAAAGCCGCTGCCAGAACTCCTGGACCCGCTCGGTGTGCCGCTGCTCGGTGGTGCGGATGAAGTCATCGTTCGCCGCGTCGATGGTGACCAGTGCGGGCTTCCAGGCGGACTCGACCAGCCGGTCGGTCCACTCCTGCGGCGTGGTGCCGTTGGCCTCGGCCGTGCGCATGACCTTCTGGCCGTGTTCGTCGGTGCCGGTGAGGAACCACACGGACTCGCCGCGCTGACGGTGCCAACGCGTCAGGACGTCACCGGCGGTCGTCGTGTAGGCGTGCCCGATGTGCGGCGCGTCGTTCACGTAGTAGATCGGCGTGGTGACGTAGAAGGTCTTGTCCCCGGAGCCCGGGGCGTCGCTGCCAGAAGCCATGCACAAATCCTAACGGGGCTGTTCGCCCGATCCGGCACGGTTTAGCGGCAGCGGACGATGGCGACCGTTCATCGCGTCGAGGACTCGCCCGCCGATCCCTCCTTTTCCTCCTTCGCGGCCACCACCGCATCGAACACCGCCCGCTTCGGCACGCCGGTCTGCGCCGCCACGGCCGCGATCGCCGCCTTGCGATGCTCCCCCTCCGCCTCCCTCGCGGCCACCAGCGCCGCCAACTCGTCGGGCGCCGTGTCCTCTGCGCGCTTTGGTTCCGCCCCCCCGACCACGACCGTGATCTCCCCGCGCACCCCTTCGGCCGCCCACGCCGCCAACTCACCGAGCGGCCCGCGCCGTACCTCTTCGTAGGTCTTCGTCAGCTCGCGGCATACCGCGGCCGGACGGTCCGCGCCGAACGCGTCAGCCATCGCCGTGAGAGTTTCACCGAGCCGGTGCGGAGCCTCGAAGAACACCATGGTGCGCGGCTCGGCGGCGTTCGCAGCTAGGGCCCGCGCCCGCTCGCCGGCCTTGCGCGGCAGGAAGCCCTCGAAGCAGAACCGGTCGACCGGGAGTCCGGAAAGCGCCAAAGCCGTCAGCACCGCCGAGGGGCCGGGCACCGCGGTGACCCGCACCCCGGCCGCGACCGCCGCGGTGACCAGCCGAAAGCCAGGGTCTGAGACGGACGGCATCCCGGCGTCGGTGACCAGCAGCACCCGGGCGCCCTCGACGAGCCGCGCGACCAGCTCCGGCGTGCGGGCGCTCTCATTGGCCTCGAAGTACGACACGACACGCCCGGCCGGCTCGACCCCGAGCTCCTGGGTCAGCCGCCGCAGCCGCCTGGTGTCCTCAGCTGCGATGACGTCCGCGGTGGCGAGTTCCGTGGCCAGCCGGGCCGGGGCGTCGGCGGGATCGCCGATCGGCGTGCCGGCCAGCACGAGCACGCCGGCGCCCTCCTGCGAACGCGAGGCCGAGTACAAAAACGGACGATCAGGTTTCACGAATCCATCGTCCCCTGGTGCGCGGGGCGGGGGCCAATCCGTACGATGGCCCGCGTGACCAGCGACCTGCAGAGCGACAACGCGGCCGAACTGCCCGACTGGCCGGAGCCTGCGAGCCCGGCTGAGGAGCTCGGCGGCGCGCCACGGCGCGGCGAGCACCACGCGCCCGGCGCCGCGACCGCGAACGGCGAGGCGCACTTCGAGGGCGGCGCGGCGGAGGCGTGGCCGGAGGCAGAGCCCTTCGACGCGCCCTGGCGCCGCCGAATGCGCCGCGGCTGGGAACGCGGGCGGGTCTGGTATCGCGCCAACGGCACGCCGACTCCGGAGCCGCGCGCCCCGCTGCGCGACCGGCTGGTGCCGCCGTACTATCCGGAGTTCTTCCGCGGCGCCGGCTGGATTCTGCCGCTGGCGATCACCATCGTCGGCGGCGTGCTGCGGTTCTGGAACCTGGTGTGGCCCAACTCGGTGATCTTCGACGAGACGTACTACGCCAAGGACGCCTGGTCGATGTACGTCTACGGCTGGGAGCACGGCTGGGACCCGGCCAGCAACGGCTCGGTCGCCAACGGCAAGCTGGTCGGCCCCGGAACCTTCGGCCACAACGGCGTCGCGGACTTCAGCTGCTCCTCCGGCTGCCAGGAGTTCGTGGCGCACCCGCCGTTCGGCAAGTGGGTCATCGGCGCCGGCGAGCAGATCTGGGGCCTGAACCCGGTCGGCTGGCGGCTGATGGAGGCGGTGCTCGGCACGCTGGCGATCTTCATCATCGCCCGCGCCGCGCGCCGGATGTTCCGCTCGACGCTGATGGGCTGCATCGCCGCGCTGCTGTTCTCCTTCGACGGCCTGGCCTTCGTGATGGCCCGCACCGCGCTGCTCGACGGCATCCAGATGTTCTTCATCCTCGGCGCCTTCGCGGCGCTGCTGGTGGACCGGGACAAGACCCGCGCGAAATTCGCCGACTGGCGCGAGGAACGCGGGCTCACCGTTCTGCTCTCGGCGAAGGAACGCGGGCCCAGGCTCGGCTTCCGGCCCTGGCGCTGGATCGCCGGCCTCTCGCTGGGCCTGGCCACCGCGACCAAGTGGAACGGCATCTTCTTCGTCGCCGGCTTCGCGATCCTCACCGTGCTCTGGGACCGCGGCGCCCGCCGGGCCGTCGGCGTGCGCAAGCCCTCGGTCGCCACGCTGATCCGCGACGTGCCCTGGGCGTTCCTGGCGCTGCCGATCACGGCCGCGGCCGTGTTCGTGGCCTCCTACGCCGGCTGGTTCTTCGACACCAGCAACGGCGGCGGCTACAACCGGTTCTGGGCCAACACGCACCCCTCGAACTTCTGGCCGACGTGGACCAACCCGTTCCGGTCGCTGTGGAACTACGTGGACCAGCAGTACGGCTTCAACTCGAACCTGCAGACCCCGCACCCATACCAGTCGAACCCGTGGTCCTGGTTCATCATGGGCCGCCCGGTCGCCTTCTACTACGAGTCGCCGAAGACCGGGCAGCAAGGCTGCACCCCGTCGATGGGCACCTGCTCCGCCGAGGTGCTCGCGCTCGGCAACCCGCTGCTGTGGTGGTTCGCGACCGCGGCGATCCTGTTCCTGTTCTGGCGCTGGATCGGCCGCAGGGACTGGCGCGCGGCCGCCATCCTGGCCGGCATCGCGGCCGGGGTCGGCCCGTGGATGTGGTACGCCCAGCGCACGATCTTCTCCTTCTACGCGATCGCGTTCCTGCCCTTCATGGTGCTCGGCGCCACGATGGCCATCGGCGCGATCCTCGGCCGCGCGGACGCGTCGCCGACCAGACGGGTCTGGGGCGCGGCGGTGTCCGGAACGCTGGTCATCGGCGTCGTGGCGCTGTTCGCGTACTTCTATCCGATCTACACAGGGCAGACGATCCCGTACACGGACTGGTCCAACCACATGTGGCTGCCGTCCTGGATCTGATCCGCGAGTCTCCTTGGCTCACCGCGCGCCGCCTGCCCGCATCTCCGGGCGGGCGGCGCTGCGCGTTCGTGGTCCGGTGTCGCGGCTTCTCGGGCGGCTCCGGTTGCGCTTCGGTTGGCTTGGACCCACCCGCCCGCCCCGCTCCGCGTCCTCGCCTAGGACTCGGCCGCTCCACGGACTCAAGGCGCTGCCGCGCACGGGCTTCGCCCTGGACGCTGCGCTGGCCCTCCGGGCCGTTCCGCTCGTTCAGCGCGCTCCGGGGCACACATCGGGCGCACCGAATGATGGGCAGGAGCAGGAATCGGCTGCGTCAATGATGGGTAGCCACTTAAGTCGTACTGCGACGGGGAATTAGATGCGTTCCCAGCGCCAGCCGTTGTTGTACTCGCACTTGATCGCATCGCCGTTGGCGTCGATGCCGGTCGCGCCATGGTCGCTCTTGCGGCAGTATTCGCCGGGTTTGTAGCAGTTGCCGCCGTCGGTCAGTGGGTAGCAGCTCTGGGCCTGCGCGGTCGTGGGCGCGGGCTGCGGGGCTTGCGTTGTCGGTACCGGGGCAGGCGGTGGGTTAGCCGCGGCGGTGGCGATCGGAGTCGTCGGAATGACGGTGGGTGCCGCCGGCGGTGGACTCGGCGAACTGTCTGCTGGGCTTGGGGTTGCTGAGGTGGTGTCGCTGATAGTCGCGCTAGGGCTCGACGTGCTGTCCACGGGGATTGTCGTGGTGCCGCTCGTACCACCGCAGGCTGCTGCTAGGAGGAGCAGTGCGACGAACCCGCCGAGTCGCGCGCCGAGGCCACGGTTGGCTTTCTGTTTCCCAGCTGCGGCAGGTATGTCTGGTTCGGAGCCGGAGTCAGAAGCGGTGGGTGTGGTCACAGCCGGTCAATTTATCGCGACGTAGAGCGCTGGCGCGGGTGATTCGTCGAACTCGTGGCCACCGTCCCGGTAGGGGTCACCGAGCCAGCTGCGGGCGTTGAGGTGGAGCGCAGCGGAGCCGAGGCCAGCGCAGCGTTTAGCGCGGAGCGCGTGCGTGGCAGCGGAGCGCGCGTTGTTCTTGCGTATTAGTCCGTGGCCGACGCCGGTTGATCCATCGCTGATGCCGGCCGGACCCGCATCGCCTACTGCACGACGATGGTGACGTGCCAAGTGGTGCCGCTGGGGAGCGTGCTGCTCAGCGTCGTGGCTCCGCGATGTGCGCCTACGAAGACGCCTGCTGTGACGTTCACCGGCGGCGTGAGGACACCGTTGTTGCCGTATCCGATCACTGACGTGTCGGTCACGCGGATGTCGCTCCAGCGCGATCCGGCCGGCGTGTTGGCGGGCGCGGTGAGGAACACGTCGAGGATCTGTCCCGGGGCCAGGCAGAACGCGCCGGAGTCGGCCTCGGTGAGACTGCCCGCAGCGTGTGGGAGGGTGGCCGGTTCGGGGGCGCGGCAGGTCGGCAGGCTCGCGGAAGCGGAGGCGGCGGCGGATGGGGTCGGGTGCGCCGAGCTGCAGCCGGCGATGAGTGCGGTCGCGGATGCTGCGAATGCCGCGAACGCCGCTAAAGCCGTGAATCGTGCGGGAGCGGATGCGTGGGTGCGCGCGCGGATGGAAGGCTCCTGAGCTCCGGCCGTGGCGCCGCCCGCGAAAGGGCGGCGCCACGGGTGATCGGTGTGGGATCAGGGGTTTGGCATGAATTGTCGGGCGGTCGTCAGGCAGTCGTCAGTGCTGGTTGGTCGCGCTGGCGTAGTAGCTGACGCAGTTGCCCGCGCCGTTGTTGTAGTTGTTGCTGAACTCCGACTGGACCGCGAAGTAGGCGCCGTTCATGCTGATGATCGTCGAGGCGCCCTGGCCGCTGGAGATCCAGGCGCACTTGTCGCCGGTCTCGTAGCCGGAGGCGTCGAGCCAGCCGCTGCCGGCCTGCGGGTCGGTCAGGGTCTCGGCGTACTCGTGGCCGCCGACGATCGTGATGCCTTCCTTCGAGCCCGTCACGCCGTTGGTGGCGCTGACGAAGTTCGCGCCGCAGCCGCTGCCGGCGTCGGTGATGTACGGGAAGTTCGTGTACGGCACGTCGGCGCCGCTCGAGCTGCTCGTCACGTCGTGCCACGCGCAATACTGCGTCTTGAAGCCCGAGGGCACGACGCCGTGCGGCGAGTCGACGATGATCTGGATGTTGTCGCCGGAGACGCCGAAGTGCGCGGCGGCGCGCTTGGCCTCGGCCGCCAGCTGCGAGTCGGACGGCTTGCTCGGCGCGGCAGAAGCGCTGTCAAGCCAGGTGCCCTTGACCGGGTTGGCGGAGGGGTGACCGACGTGGGTTCCGGAGCTTCCGCACTGCGTGGTGCCGGTGGCGACGCCTTCGCAGTACTGCGTCTGCGAGGTGAAGTACGTGTCGCCGCTGCCGTAGGCGTGCTGGAAGAAGGAAAGCTGGAGCGCGGCCTCGCCCGAGGGGTCGCTGGTCACCGTCGATCCGGTGCCCCACTGGTTGCCCCAGTACACGATGTAGATCGTCGGGGACGTCACGACCGTGCCGCCGCCGTAGGACAGCAGGCCGCTGCCGCTGTACGCGGGGGAGGCGGCGTGGCGGTGGGCGGTGGCGACCGCCGTGGCCTTGTGCGAAGTGGTGCTCGACGCCGCGTTTGCCGGCGCCGCGACTGCGACCAAGGCAGCGGTGGCTGTGGCCGCAGCGAGGACACCGGTGGGTATGCGGTGGCGCATTGTCTCTCCTTGTTGAGGGACTCGCGAGGTGAGGCGATCGCCTCGCAGCAATCAAAGAGATGGCACGTGTCCCCTACAAGACGCCGTTCGCCAAGAATTCATCGCACTATCGCAAAGTTCTAACCAACTTCGTCGTTCGAACTCTGTCGCGGCGCGGTCACTGACGGCTTTCCAGCCTTGTGAACGCCTGTGCGGTGGAGGGAGCGACGCGGCGGACGGGAAGCCGGGGCGGATTCCAAGCGGCCGTTCCCGGGGGCCAGCTCAGCCTGGCTATCGAAGCGCTTCGACGATCCCCATGGACATTCCCTACCTGCCCGGTCTACCCTTCATGGGCAAGACCGGGTGCGGCCCCGTCGGAAACGAGTCGAAGCGCTTCACCAAGCAGCTCCCCACCGCTTCGGCCCGGCTCGCCGCCGTTTCGCTCGCTCCCGACTGATCTGTTCCGTCAACCGCTCATACTGTCCGAGCCCGGATGGCATCCACCGGGACGGCATGGAGGATTCCATGGTGACCCTGGCCGAAGTCGCCCGCCAGGCGGGCGTCTCGCCCTCCACAGTCTCCTACGTGCTCTCCCGGAAAAGGTCGATTTCCGACGACACCCGGCGCAAGGTGGAAGCCGCGATCGAGGCGCTCGGCTACCACCCGCACGCGGGCGCCCGGGCGCTGGCCTCGAACCGCTCGAACATTCTGGCGCTCATGGTGCCGCTGCGCAGCGACATGTACGTGCCGGTCATCATGGAGATCGCGATGGCGGTCACCACCGAGGCCCGCGAGTACGGCCAGGACGTGCTGCTGCTGACCAAGGACGAGGGCACCCGCGGCGTGCGCCGGATCGCCGGCAGCGGCCTGGCCGACGCGATGATCCTGATGGACATCGAGCTGGACGACGACCGCATCCCGGTGCTGCGCGAGACCGACACCCCGGCCGTGCTGATCGGGTTGCCCGCCGACCCGGCCGGCCTGGCCTGCGTGGACCTGGACTTCGAGGCCACCGGCGCGGCCTGCGCCGACCACCTGGCCGACCTCGGCCACCGGGACGTGGCGCTGATCGGCGAGGGCGAGGGCGTCTACCAGCGGCACACCGGGTTCGCCGCGCGCACGCTCACCGGCTTCCAGCGCCGCGCCGCCGAGCGCGGCCTGCGCGCGATGCACCGGGCCTGCGAGGGAACGTACGAGTCCACCGCGGGGATACTGTCGCGCATCCTGGAGGAGCGCCCCTCGACCACCGGCTTCGTCGTGCAGAACGAGTCGGCCATCCCGCCGCTGCTCAGCCTGCTGCGATTGTCCGGCCGCGCGGTGCCCGAGGAGACCAGCGTCGTCGCGATCTGCCCCGACCAGGTCGCGCTCCAGTCCTCGCCGCGGCTGACCAGCGTGTCCATCCCGGCGCAGGAGATGGGGCGGCGCGCGGTCCGGCTCGCCATGGCCCAGCTCGAGGGCGATCGCTCCGAGTCGATCACGCTGATCCCCCCGACGCTCACCGTGCGGGAATCGACCGCGCCGCTCGCCGCCGCCGGCTTCGTCGCCTCCTGATCTTCGACCGCAGACCCGTCCGAGTCCGCCCGCGCCAACGGACCCGAGGCGACCGCGAGGCCCCCGCCGGCCCCACCTCTTCACGTCCGAAAGGCTCATGAATGTCTGACGAAGCGCCGCTCGCCTCGCTCGCCCACGAGGAGGGCGAGTTCCGCGCAGCCCCCGGCGGCCTGGAGTGGACCGGCCGCCAGGAGACCCTACGGATCGAGGCCTGGGGCGCCGACGCGCTGCGAGTCCGTTCCCGGGTCGGCGGGCCGATCCTCGACGCTCTGCCGGGCGCCCTGGTCGCCGAGACCGCTCCGCCGCTCGATATCGAGCCGACGGTCGTCATCGGCACGCGCGAGGCGACCATCGTCAACGGCGCCGTTACCGCGACGATCTCCGTCATCGGCCGGATCACCTTTACCCGTACCGCTGATGGCGCCGAACTGCTCGCAGAGCAGGATGCGCACTTCTGGTGGCCTGGGCCGCGACTGCGTACCGCACACGGCAACGGCTACGCGCGCCTTGAGCAGCGTTTCGCGGCGTACCCCGACGAACGGCTGTACGGCCTCGGCCAGCACCAGCACGGCCTCTACGACCAGAAGGGCGCTGTCGTCGAGCTCGTACAGCGCAACTCAGAGGTCAGCATCCCTTTTCTGGTTTCCTCGCGCGGCTACGGCTTCCTGTGGAACAACCCCGCCATCGGCCGCGTGGAACTGGCCGTCAACGGCACCCGCTGGGTCGCTGACAGCGCCCGCCAGCTCGACTACTGGATCACCGCGGGCTCGCCCGCGCAGATCCAGCGCAACTACGCCGACGCCACCGGCCACGCCCCGCTGCTGCCGGAGTGGGCGGCCGGATTCTGGCAGTGCAAGCTGCGCTACAAGTCGCAGGAGGAACTGCTTGAGGTCGCCCGCGAATACCACCGCCGCGGCCTGCCCCTCGCGGTGATCGTCGCCGACTTCTTCCACTGGACGCATCTGGGCGAGTGGCGCTTCGATCCGGCCGAGTGGCCGGACCCGCAGGCCGCGGTCAAGGAGCTGGAGCAGTACGGAACCCGGCTGATGGTGTCGGTCTGGCCCTCCGTCAGCCCGTTGTCCGAGTTCCACGCGGAGATGGAGCGGCGCGGCCTGTTCATCGGCACCGAGTTCGGCCCGGTCGCGCACGCCGACTGGCCGGACAAGGGCATCGACAAGACGGTGCAGGTCGCCTTCTACGACGCGACCAACCCGGTGGCCCGCGAGTTCGTGTGGTCAAAGGTGCGGGAGAACTACCTCTCCCTCGGCATCGAGGTCTTCTGGGCCGACGCCTGCGAACCCGAACTCAAGCCCGGCTACTCGGCGAACCTGCGCTACCACGCCGGTCCCGGCCTCGAAGTCGGCAACATGTACCCGCGCGAGAACTCCCGGATGTTCCACGAGGGCATGCTCACCGAGGGCCGCACCGAGGTGGTCACCCTCAACCGCTCGGCCTGGGCCGGCTCGCAGCGTTATGGCGCGATCCTCTGGTCCGGCGACATATTCACCGACTTCGAGACGCTGCGTAAGCAGATCCCGGCAGGCCTGAACACCGCGCTGAGCGGAATCCCGTGGTGGAACACCGACATCGGCGGCTTCCACGGCGGCGACCCGACCTCCCCGGACTATCGCGAGGTGATGGTCCGCTGGTTCCAGTTCGGCGCGTTCAGCCCGATCTTCCGGCTGCACGGCGTGCGCTCCCCGGCCACGCCCTTCGGTCCGCAGATGACCGGCGCGCCCAACGAGATCTGGTCTTACGGCGAGGAAGCGGCCGAGATCATGGCCTCGTACATCGCGCTGCGCGAGCGGATCAAGCCGTACATCGTCGACGTGATGCGTGACGCGCACGAGAGCGGTCTCACTCCGATGCGGCCCTTCTTCGTCGAGTTCCCGGATGACCCGAAGGCGTGGGAGATCGACACGGCGTACCTGTTCGGCCCGGATCTGCTTGTCGCGCCGGTGCTTGAGGCCGGTGCGCGTGAGTGGACGGTGTACCTGCCCTCGGGCGCCTCGTGGCGCGATGCGTGGACCGGACAGGAGTACGAGGGTGGCCAGTCGGTGACCGTCGACGCTCCGCTGGAACGCATTCCGCTCTTCCTGCGCGACGGTGCGGTACTGCCGATCACCGAGTAGTCGTCAAGAGCGCTGAGCTGCGCGTAAGCAGAGCACACGTCGCGTCCGGGTACCGTTGCTGTCGTGGCAAACCTGGTCAACATCGAGGCCGTGAGCAAGGCGTACGGCACCCGGACGCTGCTCGACGGCGTGTCGCTCGGCATCGCGGAAGGCGACCGTATCGGCGTCGTCGGGCGCAACGGCGGAGGTAAATCGACGCTGCTGCGCCTGCTCGCCAAGCTCGAAACGCCGGATGCCGGCCGGGTGATCCACAGCGGCTCGGTGCAGGTCAACGTGGTCGGGCAGCACGACGAGCTCGACCCGGCCGCGACGATCCGCCAACTGCTACTCGCCGGTATGGCAGAGCACGAATGGGCCGGGCAGGCGCACGTGCGCGACGTGCTCACCGGCCTGCTCGGCGGCATCGGCGCGCCCGCGTACCGGGACGGCCTGGACACGGTCGTCGGACCGCTGTCCGGCGGCGAGCGGCGGCGGATCGCGCTGGCGAAGGCGCTGCTCGAAGCGGACCGCGGCGACCGGCTGCTGCTGCTCGACGAGCCCACCAACCACCTCGACGTCGAGGCGATCGCCTGGCTGGCCGCGCACCTCAAAGGCCGCCGGTCTGCGCTGCTCGTCGTCACGCACGACCGCTGGTTCCTCGACGAGGTCTGCACCGCCACCTGGGAGGTCGCCGGCGGCCAAGTGCACTCCTACGAGGGCGGCTACTCGGCGTACGTGCTGGCGCGGGCCGAGCGCTCCCGGGTCGCCTCGGCGGACTGGGACCGCAAGCAGAACCTGCTGCGCAAGGAGCTGGCCTGGCTGCGGCGCGGGGCCCCGGCGCGCACCTCGAAGCCGAAGTTCCGGATCGAGGCCGCCAACGCGCTCATCGCCGCCGAGCCGCCGCCGCGCGACTCGGCCGAGCTGATGCAGTTCGCCACCGCGCGCCTCGGGCGGACCGTCTACGAGCTCGAAGACGTCACTTACTCGGTCGGAGGCGCGGACTCGGGCGCTGGCGCAGACGGCAGCGGCGACGGCACCGCCGCGGCGCGCATCCTCTTCGAGCACGTCACCTGGCAGCTCGCGCCCGGCGAGCGGATCGGCCTCGTCGGCGTCAACGGCTCGGGCAAGACCAGCCTGCTGCGGCTGCTGACCGGGGCCGTCACGCCGGACTCCGGCAAGGTCGTGGCCGGCGTCACCGTCAAGCCCGCGCTGCTCTCCCAGGAGATCACCGAGATCCCGCCGGACACGCGCGTGCTCAAGGCCGTGGAGGACGTGCGGTCCGCCGTCGATCTGGGCAAGGGCCGCGCGCTGACGGCCTCTCAGCTGCTCGAGCGCTTCGGGTTCCCGGGCGAGAAGCAGTGGACCCCGGTCGGCGACCTTTCCGGCGGCGAGCGGCGGCGGCTGCAACTGCTGCGGCTGCTGATGGACGAGCCGAACGTGCTGCTGCTCGACGAGCCGACCAACGACCTGGACATCGACACGCTGACCGCGCTTGAGGACCTGCTCGACGGCTGGCCCGGCTCGCTCATCGTGGTCTCGCACGACCGCTACTTCCTCGAGCGCACCACGGACCGGATCGCGGCGCTGCTCGGCGACCGGTCGATCAGGATGCTGCCGGGTGGCGTGGACCAGTACCTCCAGCGCCGCACGGAATCGGTCGCCGCGGCCGAGGCGGCGCAGCAGCGCGGCAGGCAGGCGGCGGCAGAACGCGCCGCCGGCGCGCCGGGCGCTGGGCAAGCCGCGAGCGACCGCGCCGTGCCCAGCGCCCGGGACCAGCGCGCCGCGCAGAAGGAGATGGCGCGCATCGAGCGGCAGCTGGACAAGATCTCGGCCCGGGAGGCGGAGCTGCACGAGCGGATGGCGCAGTCGGCGACGGACTACGAGGCCGTCGGCAAGCTCGACGCGGAACTGCGCGACCTCGCCGCCGAGCGCGAGCGGCTCGAGGAGCAGTGGTTGGCGCTCGCCGAGTAGTCCGCTTCGGCTAGCGGTTCGGAAATTCGTATTTTCGCAGTACGCGCATACCGGCCGCGAAGTTCACGCTTTCGAGTGAGGGCAGTGGATTTCGCCACGCGAGCGATCCCGCGCGCCTACGGTCGATGTGTACTGACCGCGTCGTGTCGTCGGGGGTTGAAGCCGTGACGTACGGGAGCTGCGATAACTTGACCGAGCGGGAGCGTCACGTGCTGATGCGCCTGGCCGAGGGCGAGTCGAACCGGCAGATCGCCAAGAACCTGTCCATCACGCCGTCCACCGCCCGCACGCACACCCGCAACGTGCTGACCAAACTCGGCGTCAGCTCGCGGGTTCTGGCCATCGCCTCCGCGCAGCCGGTTCAGGTCTCGATCCCGGCGCTCGTGCCGCAGCCCGTACCCGCCGATCCGGTCGACGCGCTGACTCGCCGCGAGCGCGAAGTGCTCGGCTGCATGGTCGAAGGGCTGGCTCGGGCCTCGATCGCCGCGCGGCTCGGCGTCTCCCCGAACACCGTGCGCACGCACGTGCGCCACATCCTCGCCAAGCTCGGCGTGCACTCGACTCCGGAGGCCGTGGCGCTCGTCTCGAAGCGGGCCTAGCGTCCGACGCTGTGTGCCCCGGCTACGGCTGCCACGACTACGGCTGATGGACCACAATCCGCTCCGTGCCGCAGTAGACGTTGGCGGATTCGCCGCGCACGAAGCCCGCGAGCGTCATGCCGGACTCCCGCGCCAACTCCACCGCCAGCGAGGAGGGCGCGGAGACCGCGGCGAGGAGCGGAATTCCGGCGGCCGCCGCCTTCTGCACGAGTTCGAAGGAAGCGCGCCCGCTCACCGCGAGCAGATGCCCGCGTAGCGGCAGGCGACCGTCGCGCACCGCCCAGCCGATCACCTTGTCCACCGCGTTGTGCCGCCCGACGTCCTCACGCACGCACAGCAGCGTCCCGTCCGACGCGAACAGCCCGGCCGCGTGCAGGCCACCGGTCTTCGAGAACAGCTTCTGACTGCCGCGTAGCGTCTTCGGCAGCGAATACAGAACCTCGGCCGTGATCCGCAGGGGATCGGTCTCCACGCTCCAGTGCGCGTTGGCGCGGACGGCCTCGATGCTGGACTTGCCGCACACGCCGCAGGCGCTCGTGGTGTAGGTGTTGCGGTCGAGCGACCAGAGCGGCAGAGCCGTGCCCGGCGCGAGATCGACGTCGACGATGTTGTACGTGTCGTGCGCCGCCTCGATACGCCCAGTCTCGTGGCGCCCGAGCTCGATGCGCTCGGCTGAGGACCACTCGCCGCCGAGCCCGACCGGACCCGAGCAGGCCGAGTCGCCGCAGAACCGCATGCGGGCCAGCTGGTGCGCGTCCCGGATCACGCCTTCGCCGACGAGGTAACCCGCCACCAGGTCGAAATCGTCGCCCGGCGTCCGCATCGTCACCGCGATCTGCTTGCCGGCGACCCGGATCTCCAGCGGCTCCTCGGCAGCCAGCGTGTCCCGCGAGCGCCGCGCTCCGCCGCCCGCGTCACCGCCGAGCTTCAGCACTGCCTCGCGCGTCGTCACCCTGCCCATGCCATGCACGGTACCCCCGCTGCGCGAACCGCAACGTACCGCACGAGCCGGCGCAAAAGCACGACGCTCCGCGTCCCGATGGACGCGGAGCGCGCGAGATGCCCGTTCAGCGAAGAGGGGCTTCTTGGTGCAACTGACTACAGCGGCCTGTGACTACACAGCGGCCTGGACTACAGGGGCTTGACGTTCTCCGCCTGCGGGCCCTTCGGGCCGTTGGTAACTTCGAACTCGACGCGCTGGTTCTCGTCGAGCGAACGGTAGCCGCTCGTCTGGATCGCAGTGAAGTGGACGAAGACGTCGGCGCCGCCGTCGTCCTGGGAGATGAAGCCGTAGCCCTTCTCCGCGTTGAACCACTTGACCGTACCGGAAGCCATCTCTCTCCTCTAGGAAGGGGACGTCGGACAGGTCCCACACTGCGTGGGTCCCGGGTTGCCCTCCACGAACCGTCCCGCTTTGCCAGTCACGCCGGGAGAGGATGCGCCACGAAACACAAAGGCCCGCGGCCGTACTCCCGCGGGCGTTCAAACGAAGCATTCAGGGAACTGCAGCTGCAACCGGGGCCACCTTAACACGTGACTACCGCCACGTCCCTCGTTCCAACGGGTGAAATTCGAAAAGATCCCCGTTCGCTAGGGGCGAACGCTGTCCGAGACCTGGCACAAACCACCGTATGCGGTACCACCAGGTCAAAAACCGGGTGCGCGATGGTCATACAGCGCCTATGGTCCTTACCATGCCCCCTTCTTCGCCGTCCGGCGGTTCTTTCGCGTCCCTATGGCGTCTGAAGACCTATGTTCGTCCGTATCGGTGGCAGATGCTGCTCATGTTCACCGTCGCCCTCGCCGGCACGCTCGTCGGCGTCGCCGTACCCCTGCTGACCAAGGCGGTCGTGGACGGGCCGCTGCGCCGGGGGGACCGCGGCGCGCTCTGGCTGCTCGGCTTCTACGCGCTGCTGTTCGGCCTGGCCGAGGCCACCCTCATCCTCGCCCGCCGGCTCACCCTGGCCAACAGCGCGCTCGGCATCGAGAAGGACCTGCGCGACGAGCTCTACGCGCACCTGCAGCGCCTCGACGTCGGCTTCCACGACTCCTGGCAGTCGGGCCAGCTGGTCGCCCGGATGACCAGCGACATCTCCGCGATCCGGCGGTTCCTCGGCTTCGCGCTGATCTTCCTGGTGGTCAACACGATCACCTTCGGCGTGGTCGGCGTGCTGCTGATCGTCATCCACCCGCTGCTCGGCGGCGTGATCGTGGTGCTCGGACTGCCACTGAGCTATGTGATCTTCAAGTACTCGCGGACGTACCGGCGGCAGATCCGCGCCGTGCAGGACCAGCAGGGCGAGGTGGCCACCGACGTCGAGGAGTCGGCGCTCGGCATCCGCGCCATCAAGTCCTTCGGCCGAGCCGGCTTCCTGGCCGACCGCTACCTGGCCAAGGCGCGCAAGCTGCGCGGCCTCCAGCTGACCCAGATCAAGACGCTGGCCGAGATCTGGGCGGTGATCATCGCGCAGCCGCAGGTGGTGCTCGGGCTGATCGTCCTCGGCGGCGGCGTCGCGGTGGCCGACGGCACCCTCACCCTCGGCACCCTGGTCGCCTTCATCTCCCTCTACCTGCTGCTGATCTGGCCGATCGAGTCGATGGGCTGGCTGCTCGCGGCCTCCCAGGAGGCCAACACCGCGGCCGAGCGGGTCTTCGAAGTGCTCGACGCCGAGCCGCAGATCCTCAGCCCGCAGATCCCAGATCCCCAGGCGCAAGGTGCCCAAGTGCAAGGTCCTCAGGCGCAAGGTCCCCAGGCCGACGCCGCACCGGCCGCCGCACAGCTGCCCGCGCAGGCCTCGGCGGCGGCTGACGTCCCGGCCGCCGCCCGGCTGACCGAGCGCCCGCGCCCCGAGGTGCGGCCGGCTCCCGCGGCCGACAACGCGCGCCTCGCCTTCGAGCACGTGAGCTTCAGCTACCCGGTCGCCCTGGGCCGGGTTTCCGAGCAGGCGATCCTCACCGACGTGAACCTGCGCCTGGCCCCCGGCGAGACCATCGCGATCGTCGGCCCGACCGGCTGCGGCAAGACCACCCTGACCTCGCTGGTGCCCCGCCTCTACGACGTCACCGCCGGCCGGGTGCTGGTCGACGGGACTGACGTGCGCGACCTGCCGCTGACCGAGCTGCGCGCCCGGGTCGCCTGCGCCTTCGAGGACCCGACCCTGTTCTCCGCCAGCGTCCGGGAGAACCTCGTGCTCGGCCGCCCCGAGGCCACCGAGGAGCAGGTCGAGGAGGCGCTGCGGATCGCGCAGGCCGGCTTCGTGCACGAGCTGCCCTGGGGCCTGGACACCCGGGTCGGCGAGCAGGGCCTGTCCCTCTCCGGTGGACAGCGCCAGCGCCTGGCCCTGGCCCGCGCCGTGCTCGGCCGCCCGCCGGTGCTCGTGCTCGACGACCCGCTCTCCGCGCTCGACGTGCACACCGAGGGCCTGGTCGAGCAGGCGCTGCGCGCGGTCCTGGCCGAGACCACCGGCCTGGTCGTCGCGCACCGCGCCTCCACCGTGCTGCTCGCCGACCGGGTCGCCCTGCTCGGCCCGCACCCCGACGGCGGCCACACCATCACCGCGCTCGGCACCCACCACGAGCTGCTGGAGACCGAGCCCGCCTACCGCGACCTGCTGTCGCAGAGCTCTGAACTCGTCGAGGAAGGCGTTTAACCCGCATGACCGTGCTCGACACCGACTCCGACGCATCCGCCGCCCGATCCGCCGACTCCGACAAGAACGCTGCCGACAAGAACGCCGAAGACAAGAACGCCGCCGTACTGGACGACTGGCGCGGGGTCGCCGCCGAGAAGGCCGACGAGATCTCGGCCAGCGGCGGGCTGTTCCTGCGCGCCCGCTCCCGCCGGCTGCTCGCCCTGCTGCTGCGCCCGCACCGCCGCGCCCTGGCCTGGGCCACCTTCCTGATCGTCGTGGTCACCGGCGCCGAGATGGCCGGCCCGTACCTGGTGTCCGTCGGCATCGACTCCGGCATCCCGGCGATCCACCGCGGCGACTGGGCCCCGATCGGCGCCGCGGTCAGCGGCATCCTGGTCACCGCGCTGGCCGGAGCCCTGCTGCGGCTGCGATTCCTGAAGGTGGCCGGACGCATCGGCCAGGACGTCCTGTTCGACCTGCGCGGCCGGGTCTTCCGCCACTTCCAGCAGCTGCCGATCGCCTTCCACGAGCGGTACACCTCGGGCCGGGTGATCTCCCGGCTCACCAACGACCTCGACGCCCTGGGCGAGCTGGTCAACGCCAGCCTCGACGGCCTGATCGACGCGACGCTGAACATCGCGGTGATCGGCATCCTGCTGGCCGTGCTCGACCCCGAGCTCTCGCTGTTCCTGCTGATCTGCCTGCCTGCGCTCTACCTGCTGCTGCGCTGGTACACCAACGGCTCGCGGGTCGCCTACCGCCGCACCCGCGAGGCGATCGCCGCGCTGATCGTGCAGTTCGTCGAGACCCTCAACGGCATCCGCGCCGTGCAGGCCTTCCGCCGCGAGCCGCGCAACGACGCGATCTTCGACCAGCTCAGCCGCGACTACAAGGACGCCAACGCGGACGCGCTGCGGCTGATGGCCTGGTTCATGCCCGGCATCAAGGCGGTCGGCGCGGTGATGACCGCCGCGGTGCTGATCTTCGGCGGCTTCCAGGTGATGGACCACGCGCTCGAGGTCGGCGTGCTCACCGCCTACCTGCTCTACCTGCGCCGGTTCTTCGACCCGCTGCAGGACCTGGCGATGTTCTACAACTCCTACCAGTCCGCCACCGCCGCCCTGGAGAAGCTCTCCGGCGTGCTGGAGGAGGAGGCCAGCGTCCCCGAGCCGGCGAACCCCGCCGAGCTGCCCTCCCCGGTGCGCGGCGAGCTGCGCTTCGAGCATGTGCGCTTCGCCTACCCGCGGCGCGAGCAGCAGTCCCCGGACGGCGAGGCGACCCCCGAGAAGGTCATCCTGCCCGACCTTGAGCTGACCATCCCGGCCGGGCAGACCGTCGCGCTGGTCGGCGCCACCGGAGCCGGCAAGTCCACGCTGGCCCGGCTGATGTGCCGCTTCTACGACCCGGACGCCGGCGCGGTACGGCTCGACGGCATCGACCTGCGCGACCTGCGCGACACCGACCTGCGCCGCGCCGTGGTGATGGTCACCCAGGAGAACTTCCTGTTCAGCGGCACCGTCGCGGACAACATCCGGTTCGGCCGGCCCGACGCAACCGACGCGCAGGTGCGGGAGGCCGCCCAGGCCATCGGCGCGCACCAGTTCATCGCGGCGCTGCCGGACGGCTACGACACCGATGTGAAGAAGCGCGGCGGCCGCCTCTCGGCCGGGCAGCGGCAGCTGGTCGCCTTCGCCCGCGCGTTCCTCGCCGATCCCGCCGTCCTGGTGCTCGACGAGGCCACCTCCTCGCTCGACGTGCCCAGCGAGCGGCTGGTGCAGCGGGCCCTGCGCACCATCCTGGCCGAGCGCACCGCGCTGATCATCGCGCACCGGCTCTCCACGGTGGAGATCGCGGACCGGGTGCTGGTCATGGAGGGCGGGCGGATCGTGGAGGACGGCACGCCGGCCGAACTGCTCGACGCCGCCGCGGGCCACTTCGCCGGGCTGCATTCCGCGTGGGTGGATTCGCTCGCCTAACCGATCGGACCCGGGAATTGCGCCGGCGTTCGGCGAACCGGAATTCATAGGGAAAACCCTTGGTCCGGCGGCGGGCGCGAACCGGCTGAGAAAGCCGCGAAACCGGACGAATCCGAGTTCGCGGGCCCGAAACACAGGCGAGTTACCAGGGAGTATCCCGCTAATCGACCGAAGCAGCCTACGATCGCCCCATGACCCGCGTACTGCTCGCAGAGGACGACGTGGCTATCGCCGAGCCTTTGGCCCGCGCGCTGCGCCGAGAGGGCTACGACGTGGACCTGCGCGCGGACGGCCCAGGGGCGCTGGCCCTGGCCCAGTCCGGCGTGGTCGACCTGCTCGTCCTCGACCTGGGGCTGCCCGGCATGGACGGGCTCGAGGTGTGCCGGCGGCTGCGCACCGACGGCCACGGCTTCCCGGTACTGGTGCTCACCGCCCGCGCCGACGAGGTGGACACCGTGGTCGGCCTCGACGCCGGCGCCGACGACTACGTGACCAAGCCCTTCCGGCTGGCCGAACTGCTGGCCCGGGTGCGCGCGCTGCTGCGCCGCGGCTCCCCGGACAGCGGGACGGCGGCCCGCGGCGTGCGTATCGACGTCGAGTCGCACCGCGCCTTCCTCGGCGACGAGGAGCTGAACCTGACCGCCAAGGAGTTCGACCTGCTGCGCGTGCTGGTGCGCGACGCCGGCCGCGTGATAACCAGGGAACAACTGATGCGCGAAGTCTGGGACACTACCTGGTGGTCCTCGACCAAGACGCTCGACATGCACATCTCCTGGCTGCGTAAGAAGCTCGGCGACGACGCCGCCAACCCCCGGTTCATCTCCACCGTGCGGGGGGTCGGCTTCCGGTTCGAGCGCGGCTGATTGACGTGTCCCGCGGCGGTCGAACCCGGACCAGCAAGGCACCGTCCAGGGCCAGGGGGGTTCGATGCGCCGCCGGATGATCAAGTCGACGGTCTCCGCCGTGCTGATCGTCGTCGTGCTGCTCGGCGTGCCGCTGGGCATCATCGACGCGCTGCGCATCAGCGAGGCGGAGCACGCCGCGCTCAATCAGAAGGTGCAGCTCATCGGCTTCCAGCTGGACCAGCAGCTGGCGGTCAACCAGCAGGTCGACCTGGACGCGCTGAAGAAGCTGGTGCCGCGGGGCGACAGCGTGGCCGTCACCTATCCCGGCCACGCCAAGCAGCCGGTGATCATCAACCCGCAGGTCACCGACCACCCCAGGTCCAGCGACGTGTACAAGGGGCCGCCGCCGCGCTCGGTGACCGCGATCCTGACCGAGTCCTGGTCGCCGACCGAGACGCGCATCCGCGGCAGCCTGCTGCTGGTGCTCGGCGTGGCGGTGCTGGCCACCGTGGCGGCCTGCGGGGTCGCCTTCCTCCAGGCGCGCCGCCTAGCCCGGCCGCTGAGCGACCTGGCGCAGACCGCCGAGCGGCTCGGCTCCGGCGACCCGCGCCCGCGCCACCGCCGTTACGGCATCCCCGAGCTCGACCGGGTCGCCGAGGTGATCGACCACACCGCGGAGCGCATCTCCCGGATGCTGGCCACCGAACGCCGGCTGGCCGCGGACGCCTCGCACCAGCTGCGCACTCCGCTGACCGCGCTGTCCATGCGCCTTGAGGAGAT
>Ga0070739_10002680_pt1 | contig 23331 bp, 41 predicted proteins | sample Coa_R1_7_FD_66445 | JGI IMG/M metagenome (GOLD analysis project Ga0070739, IMG submission 66445) | Surface soil microbial communities from Centralia Pennsylvania, which are recovering from an underground coalmine fire - Coalmine... | ecosystem: Environmental > Terrestrial > Soil > Unclassified ... | reverse complement strand
TTTACGAATGGCGAGGGCCAACTCGCACCGCCTTCGTGTCCCCAATATCAGGCCACAGCTCAATCTTTGTCATCGAGCGATCGACGAAGTTGCCGATCCGTTCCGGGCGCCGGCCGCGTATCCGCATGTGCGAGTGCACTGCGCCTTCCGCGTTCGCTTCCATCTCTTGCAACGAGATCGATGATTCGGTGCGGTAGGTCGTATCGCGCGAGGTCAGCTGAATTACCAGCGGCGCCTTCGGCCGCGATATGCGGCGCGCTGCACCACTGTCCACGAGCGCGTTCGCTTCGGAGTAACCGACGCTCTTAATGCGCTCACCATTTACGTTCAGAACCTTTGCGCGATAAGCGTGACGAGCCATGAATGCCCCTGAAAAAGAGAATGGCCGCTGACTGGGCGTACCTGTAACGTCCAGTACAGCGGCCGATTTCGCACAGCGGGAGAGCTGGTTGGCTCTCGCGTTCCGAGCGTTCCGGAAGATGAATTGTGAAAAAGTGCGAGTGGGAATATCTCAGCCGGTAGGCTAGTGTGGCAAGAGGTAAGTCACAGGATTAAACAGTAAGTTGCGACGGTGGACCGGATTGATACAACGAACAACCTAGAAAGGCCTGCAGCATTGGCCGTAGGACGTCGAGAAACCGTGTTCTGCTTCTCCTGTGGGAACCCTACCCAGCCGGTGTGCCCACAGTGCCTAATCTCTCGAGCGCTTTCCACTATTCGAGAATTGAAACGCGAGCTCGACGAGCTCAGGCATCAGGGCGCGGATCCACGTCCCAGGAATGACCGAATGAACAGGTCGCGCGCCAGGGCATCGAGCTCGTAGCGATATCGCTGCAGAGATCCAGGCGCTGGCACTCCGGACAGATCAGCTTGTGCGCCGCGATCCAGCGGCCGGCGATCTCGACTGTCTGGATCTCCTTCGAGCCGATGAAACTGCTGATGCGGTCCTGGTCGCTCATAAAGCTCATGCCGCCTTCTTCCCTTTCTTCTTCGCCGGCGCCAACTCTTTCCGGCACATGTGTTCCTCGCCATCCTTCACCAGGAGCCCGCAGAGCGGGCAATTCATCTGCAAGCCGATCAGTTGCACGCGACATTCGGCGTATTCTACTTTTACCTTCACGCAGCTACCCTCCAAAAGGATCTCCGACACCTCCGACACTCATGCGTGCACGCCTCGAACTGGATCAGCTTGCACGAGCCGCACTCGATCACCTGCCGACCGTTCTGCGGCTTCAGCACCTTCGCCGTCGACAATAGCGATCCAGCGTTATCGCCGAACGACTTCAACAGCATTTGAAATTTGCCCTCTCGCGTGGCGTACTCTTCGGCGGTTAACAGGAATGGCCCTGGCCGTTTCAGGTTCCACCACTCGCTGCCGAACACTTCCGCCTCTATGCAGACCAGGCACAGCGGATCTATGCAGTCCCTGTGCTCGGGAGGGGAGAACCGGTTGCTGAAGCGCGGGGGCGCTGGCGCCGCTCGATTCCCGCATATTCCCGGATCGCTTTCACTCGCTGCGGCGATATCCCGAACTCTTGTCCGATCGCTTTGTAAGTAAGTCCAGCCCGCAAGCGCTCGCAGATCATCTGCATCCTCGGATCGAGCGGCTCCCGTCCAGTCGCTGTTTGTCGCCATTTCTTTGCACCGTCACTCATGAGTAGTCGTTGGTAGTTCGTGGTTGCCACTGCTCCGGATGCTTAACCGGCGCCGTTTTCCCGTTGAGCGCAACTCGCGAGCGCTCCACCTCGTTGGCGAGATCATGAAGCTCTTCGCGCAGAGACAACAGCCGCGATACCAGGCTTTGTGGCCGAGTGTCTGCGGGCTGTGCGCCCGAACCTCTCTGTTCCGCTCGTTGTCCTGCCAGTGAGTCGGCGAGATTTCGGCAGTCGGAATAGAGCATATGAATCTGCTTTTCCATGCTCGACACGATCACATCGATCGACTCGGTAATACTGTTCACATCCCCGGCCATCAACGTCCCTCCTTAATTCACGATCTCGATCTTCCCTTTCGGCTTCTCTTGCTCGCGCGGCGCCGGTCCTTCGTCCTGCTCGAGCTCTTTGATCGCGCGCTTCACGTACTCTTCGCGAACTTCCTCTGCGAGGTCATGGAAGCTAACCGGCGAGATGTCGAGGATCTCGCGTTTGGCATACTTCACTGTCAGTTCCATGAAATAGATCAGCTGAGCGCGTTCGCTCACGATGATGCGCTTCAGCGCCGCGATTTCCGCGCCTTGGCGATCGATTGCGGCGCTCGCCTCGAGCAGCGCCCGATTGACTTCCGCCGCGGTGAGTTTCTTCTGCGCAGCCAGCTTCTTCTTCGAGCGATCAGCTTGCGCGTCGCGCTTCTTAATGCGTGGTGTTCCCATGTGCGATCCTCCCTCTCAGCCAAAAAATAAGGCGGCGCGATTTTGACGCCTTCTGCAGCACCATCTCGACCGCTTGGCGGTGTCCAGCGAGCGCCGACGCTCGCGATGAATATCGCTCCTGGTACTGGTCGTGCGGCCCGCCGAAGATCATGGTTTCCCACAATAGGGGCGGACCTGCACCTACCAGGTTGTGATCAATTCCCAGGAATATCGTCGAAACCAACACGTCCCCGATGACATCGCGCGCGAGATGCCGATTGGCCGATTCGAACCAGCGGGCCCACTCGATCACATCCTCCACTTCGATAGGCTCGCCGTGTTCGTCCAGGATCCAGTGACAGGACCACGTGTCGCGCGTTGACAACCTTTTAGGAGGCTGCTCATCTTGCAACGGCCGTTTCGGGTGATCCCACTGTGGCACGCTCATTGTCGTAACTCCTCTCGGTCTTCGCTTTGTCATGACATTCGACACAGACCACTTCTCCCTTCCGATCGTCACGCTTGCCGCCACCCATGCCGCGGCCGTGTGTGTGGTGAAAATGCGCTTCCCGCGGATCCACAATCACACGCGGACAGCGAGCGCAGCAGCGCGCCTGGTGCTCCCACTGCCGGCGTTTGTTGTCGGAGTACTTCTTCCCAGTGAGCACCACGCGGCCGGATCTGTGGCCAGGTTTCGCAAACGCGAATTGCGACGTATCGATCATTGCGCAGCCTCAAACAACGTTAATTGCCGTCCTTTGCGGATCCGCTCCGCTCGCACTCGTCCAGGTTTAGCCAGCAGGAACTGCCACTTTCCCTGCTCGAGGGGGAACTCGACTTCCGTGATCGTCGCGCCGCATGTGCAGTTCATCTTCGGAGGACCCCACTCGCACTCTTCCAGCTCCTGCCATATCTCGACCGATCGCTTGCACAGGGGACAGAACCCGATCGCAATCGTCCTCACGCACGCGCCCTCGCGAACAGCGGCGAGGTGCCGTCTGGATGCGTGACGCGAAGGTATGCGGCGCCGTTCACTTTGGCGCACTCAGGACGGTTCCTCTGATGCACTCGCCGGATGTGGTCCATCATGTCGAACACCGTCGTATCCGGCTCAACCGGGAGTGACGCCACCGCGTTGCACTTCGTGCACTCCACGTCTACGGTCGCGTATTTGTGCCCTTTGACCATCACTCGAGGAACAGCCAGTCAGCGGCCTTTACCTTTCCAGGCGCCGGATAGTCAATCATCCCCGCCGATCGCAGCGCGCCGAGGTTGTTTCCATACGAGCTCGACGTCGCAGAGGCCGACACGCGTTCCGCGATGACACTTTTGTCCAGGCTGTCGGGATAGGCACGATGGAGCTCTTCCAGAATCGCCGCCTGAGGCGCGGTAACGATCTGCTTGCAGCGCTGCAACATTTCGTCGCTCGTGGACGGCACGTCGACTGCAGGAGCCAAAGCCCGCCCCGCGACCGTCAGGCCGACTGCGCCAGGCTGCGGATACTCGATCAGTCCCGCGGTGCGCAGAGCTCCGAGATTGTTGCCGTAGGTGCTCGAGGTATGGCTCGCGCCGGCGAGCGCGGCGATCCACTTCTTCGACACGCCGAAGCGCCCGATTGCCTCAAACGTAGCGAGCGCGGCCAGAATCTTGCGCTGTGATTCGGTAACGTTGCCATTGCTCTCGGCGAGTTGACGCGGAGCTGTGTGCGGCACAGCCCCGCGTTGCACTGGCGATTCAGCGACCTCCTTCCTTAAAGTGCCCGCTGTTTTGGGCGAACCTGAGCGCTTCACTTCCACTTCGGCCGACACTTTCGGCATAGCCGGCTGTTTGAACTCGCAAGTGTCGATTGCGGCGATCAAGGCCTCCGCGATCGCACTCTTCACTTGTTCGCGAATTCGCAGCCGGAATTCCTGTAGCGAGCGTCTCCACTCTTCATCGCGCATACTGAGCGACTTCGCAACGCTTTCAGCAACGATGTCGCGAAGTACTTCATCAGTGATTCCGCTAGGGGGCTGAACTCTGCGGGCAGTCGCGAGCTCGCGCGTGAGATCCGCAATGCGCCGCTTTAGCTCTTGTGGATCGCTTTCCTTGGCGCGCTCGATGGTGTCGCGCATGCGCTCTGCGTACTTTGAAAGGTCCGGCTTCGCTGCCTGTCCACTAACTTTGCGTGCGCGTTCTCCGGGCTTCGGTGTAGCGCTCGAGTCGAATGTCTCGCGCTCACGAATCTGAACAATGCCTTCAAATTGCAGCCATCCAGGCGAAACCACCAGCGCCGTCCCACGCGGCACCGAGCGAATAATCTCGACTTGTTTTCGAATTTGCTCTTTCGGAACATGCTCACCGAGCCAATCCATAAGGGCGTCGATGGAATTCGGCCCGACTGTGCGGAACGCGACCATTACATCTGCCAGTTCCGCGACGTCTTTATTCAGCCGTGCGCTTCGTTGTGTGAGTAGGCCGACGCCGATCCCATTGTTGCGACCCTCTTCCACGATCTGCGCCCACACGCTCGCGCACATCGCGATTTCCGGTTGCCCCGCGCGAATCATCTGCGGGACGTATCGCGCCGCCTCGTCTAGGACCTGGAAAATCGGATCTCGGCGGCGACCATCCACTGTTGAGCCTTGGCGCTGAAACAGCCGGCGCCCATATTCGCTAACGAAGCGGATCTTTTCGCCCACGCCCCAGGTTTCGCCATTCGGCTTGCGTGAGAAGTCGATGATGACGTTCGCGTCCTCGTCGACCACCAGATCCGCGGCGACAGCGCCCCCGGTTGGCTCGATCGGAATATCGCCGTGCGGTCCTCCCAAGATCAGGCACTCGATACCAGGGCCTTTGCCGTCTTTCGAGTGACGCAGCCCCCACCACACGCCCATCGGATCAAGCACTGACCAGCGCAAGTGAGCGGCAGTCAATTCCTCAACCAGCACGGAGCCTAGATTCGTCTTGCCCATTCCCTTTCCGCCGTACACGATCACTGTGGAAGTGACCAGGTCCGGAGGAAGAACGAATGCCGCGCCGGTCTCGGTTTTTCCGATCGTGATATTCACGGTTTCTCGTACCCCACGATCTCTTTGCACATGCGACAGATCACGCAGCAGTAAGGTCTCCCGAACAGTCTTCGCCAGAAGCTCTGAACTTCCCCTCGCATGAACGGTTCGAATCGGCGCCGACACTTCGGGCAGAACTGCAGTGGTAGTGGAGCTTGGCGGAGTAACACGGTTTCAATCGGCATAACTTCACCTCGCCTGCCTGATCTTGGCCTGATAACGCTTCGGGTCGAGAAGATCTCGAATAATCCCATCGGCATGCTTTAGCCCGCGAAAAAAGCCGCGTTCGAAGTGCTTTCCGAGCCGGTGAGTACCGCGCATTTTCCAGTGGCGAGCTTTCTCTGAACCAATCTTCGCCAGGAGGACGCGTCGCATTACCGCAACCGTTGGCCGGATCATGTCCTTCGTGAGCTCAAGCTCTTCCTCGGTGAGTCGGGGCTTGCGCTTCACAGTTGACCTCCAAACCGCTCGCGCAACTTTGCGGCGAGCTCGGGATGCGCTGCTTCAAACGCCCGCGCCCGCTCAGCGATGTACGCGCGCTCGAGCTCCGGCTCGATCGTCGCCGCCGCCGGGGAGATCTCGATCCGCGGCGCTTCAATGACACGAGCTTTCAGTTTCTCTTCCAACGGCTGGACTGCACGCGCGTGCCATTCGCGATATTCCGCAGTCTGTTCCCAGGCCCGCGCGGCGCGGCGATTCGCTCGCAACTGCTCGCGGTATTCGTTCGTCCAGTCGCCAACAAAAGGCGCCCGCGGGATCCGCTCCAGGATCTCCGGCACATCTGGCCAGCCTGGGATCTCATCCACGCAGCGCTGTAGCGCCTGGTCGAACTTCTCCAGGCCGAAGCGGTTCGCGATCTCGCCCCACTTCGTGAGCAGCGCGTCGATCTCCTCGGCCGTGAACGTAACGCGCTTGTTAAACGCTCGCACTGCGGCGAAGCGGCTCGCTATTTCCGCGTCGAGCTCGTCGGCGCTCGAGCACGTCTCTAACTGTGTCGAGTTGTTGCTGTTGAACTGAATCAGCTCTACTGGTTCCATGTGGCACTCCCAAAGGCCCGGCGCCGTACTCTTCCAGGAAATCCAGCCATTTCCCCGGATAACGCAGAGCGTGATATTTCGGCGAATTCAGGGCGTTGTCGACACACTGGCACAGCGTTTCGACCGGCCAGTCATCGGCAGCCAGCCGAAGCAACACCGCGTTCAGCTTCGTCTCCAGATCCTCGGACCAGGCCAGCCGTTTCTGGTTGCGTATGCGGTACGCATCGATCACATGCGCTTTAAAGGCCTTGTACCTGGAATCCGGGTGCGCTCGCGCGCTGGTTCGTTTTTGCGCAATGAGGGGACTACAGGGGAGAGAGGTTTTGCACTCTTGTAACTTGTATTCCTTAATTCTTGCGGCTTCGTCTTCGGAACTATAGTTCCGGAGAGGAACTCCTGTTCCGAAGATCTCCGGAACTATAGTTCCTCTGTGGAACTCCTGTTCCGGTTTCACTGCTGAAATAGAAGCGTCGTCTCCGGAACTATAGTTCCTCTCCGGAACTATAGTTCCGGTGTCCAACCCTAAGCCTGGCGTGGTTAGGCGTCGAATCGCCATGTCGTGATACAGCTTTTCGCGATTCACGACGATGTGCCCGACACATCCTTCCCGCTCCAGGTCGTTGAGTAGGTCACGAACGTATCGATCGGTAAAGCCAAGAGTGGACGCCAGCCTGTATTGCGTGGCTGTGCCAATCCCGGTCCGGCCGTCGGTCAGCCGGCAAACGATCGTGTAGACGCCCAATGCCTGTACTCCCAGGGTTGCTACGATCAGGTCGACGATCTCCGCTCGAATTAAAAACGCTCTCTGCTCCTGCCCCATTCCTACCCTTCAGAGCTCGTAGACCACTTCGCCCGGAAACACACTCGTCGCTACCGCGGCGATGCAATCCGGGTTGGAACACAGGTCGGGGAGCACCCAAGAGCAGGGTCCGTCCTCGGTCACACACGGCGTTTCTTCCGTGCAGCGACAAACACAGCAAACACGCAATTCTTCCTGCTTTGGCTGGCTGAGCATGCGACTCAGCCGCGACTTATGCGCCATAGCGGCCTCCGTGATTGGTTGTGCTGCGATTGAGTTTGTGAACCGGACAGACATCCAGGCCCGGTTCGATCCGGGTTGCGTGTTGATCGCAGATCGGCGCATCACAGGTACGAATTGGACCAGTGAGTCCAACCTCGACGATGGCGTCGCAGAGCTTCGTCGCCGGATGTCGGCCGCGTCCGTTGGCCAGGCAGAACTTGCATGCCACCTGACGCAATTGCGCGAGGCGCTCGTCGATCGCGCGCACGCGCTCTTCGTGCTTGAACGGGATTACACGACACGGCATCACGCGGCCTTCCGAAGGTGAGACTGTTTAACGTGCTTGCGATTGAGCTCGAGATGACGCGCGCAGCGGCTTGTCGAGCGTGGATCGATGGGTTGCTTGCAGTTCACGCAAAGACCTAGTGCCTTATGCAGTTCCTTGTCTCTGCGTACCCGCTCGCGGATACGCGCCTTGTTTCGCTGGTAGTACTCGCGCGCCCAGGCTTTCCGGTCCCGGTACTTCTCCTTACGTCTGCGCCGAGTGGCGCGATCTGGCGCCGGTCCAGACCGCACCTTCGGCAACTCTGGCTCATGCGGTTCTCCGCGACCTCCTTCCCTCAATGGATTTGCGTCTCGCAACGCATTCACTCCGATTCACCGGCGGACCGGAATTCTTTGACCGACGCGGCCGAACAGCTTCTGCATGCCCTTGCCGCACTCCACGCAGCGACCGTTCGGGCCGAAGGCCTTCCCGGTGTGGTGACACTCGAACATCACCGTCGGCGCGTGCTTGCCATCAGGCGAAGGCAGGACCACGTACAGAACTCTTCGCAGTGGGGGAATCAATAGAGCACCCCTTTGTCGAGCGGCGTGCCTTCGGCTAGTTGGAGCTGTTTCGGCTGCGGCCGTTTCATTCCGCCCTCGTGCAGGACTTTGCGCGTGTGCTCGATCGCGCGCTTCAGGCGCTCGCGGCGATTCACTGCATGCATCGCAGACCAGGCATAGCCGCTCATGCCATCGAATACCGGGATGGTGTCCTCGGCGGCGCCGATCAGCTCGTACAGCGCACTCAATAGTTCGTCTCTCACAGAGCCCCTCCGTTGTCGCGGATCCAGTTGCGCAGCTCGACGGTGTTGCGATAGCGCTCGAGCAGCTCCGGCCGCGCCTGGATTTTTTTCAGCGCCCTCTTCAGCGTGACTTCGACGTGCTTCGCCGACATGCCGGTGCGCTCGCTGATCTCATCGAGCGTCATCTCGTAATCGCGGTAAGCAGCAGCCATTCAGTTGTTCTCCGCTTTGTCGATTGCGGCCAGTGTGTCGGCCTTCTCGAGCACCTCGAGTGAGGTGCCGCGAACACCGCATTTGAGAATTTCCGCGATGATGCCGCGCGACAAAGCAGGAAAGCGGTCCCGCAGTTCATCGATCAGGCCAGTCCAATAGCCGATCAGCATGCGTCACCGCCTTTATGGATCACGTCGCTGCTGCCGCACTGCGGACAACGATCGAACTTGCCTTCGACCTCCAGTCCGCAATCCTGCTCTCTGCAGGTAGTGACCACGGGATGTGCTTTGTACTTGTCGACGAAGTCCAGGACGCGCTCGGTGAAGGTCATCTGCGCCCTCCAGAGGCATGCACCACGAAATGGCTGGAAACGATGGTTGGTCTGTCAGCGTCGGAGCCGGCAGCCATGAAGGCCGCGATCACCACGATCCAGATCGCGGCGATCAATAGGCACTGCAGGAATTCGGGAAGGAAGTGACGAAGTTCGCGGAGGTTCATATGCGTCCCTCCAGGCGATCGATGGTGCGGGTAATGGCGGCGACGTGCAGGCACACCGCGCAGCAGTGATCGCAGTTCGGCGACCAGAGCTGGTGATTCATAACCAGGATGTTGACCGATTGTTTGAGCTGTCCGATGACGTCGGACTCATCGGGAAGGGGACGACGAAAAGCGACAGAATTCGCTTGTGGCAGCACTGGATTCTCCCAATCCAGCTCCGCCCTGCCTACTTTAGCCGTTGCACTCTCTGCTCCCTAAGAGGACAACGGCCTCCGGAGCCGATGTCCTAAAGCGGGTTGGAGAGACCACAGCGGCTTCAAGCCGTTGTACTGAGCTTCAGGGCGAAGCGTTCAGAATTTACGCTTATCGGCGAGAACGTGCAAGGCTTGACAATCCTGCTTTGGGCACCGGCTGGGTTTTCCTGCTTTACGGCCTAGCCAGCGGTAACCACATGCCCCGCACTTCCATGCCGGAAGCACGCCCATATTACGGTATTTAAGTGGCGAGTCAAGATACATTTTCGCCATGGTGGTTACTAATACGCGACTCACCCCAAACATGTCAGCGACTGCCTGGTAGCTAGGGGCGCCGGCTTTGATAGCGGCGAGGATTCGTAAGGTGCGGGGGTTGCGAGGGATAGGCTTACGTTTCGTCTCTCTCATGCTGCCGCGATTATGCCTTTACATCCCGCACTCTTCCCACTCTCAAGATTTGACCGGTTTCTGAAGAGGTACCAGGTTACTAACGTCATTTGCGGGCTGGGCGGGCTTGCGTTCGAGCGCGGCCAACGCCTCGCGCTTCGGCTTCATGCGAATGTGAGCATAAGTCCTCAACATCTCGCGCGAGACATGGCCGGCGATGTCGATGACGGTCTGCTCGGAGACGTCGGGATTCTCGAGCAGCCGGGTAATGGCGTGATGCCGCAAATCGTAGCGGCGAAGCTTTGGCAACCCTGCTTTTTCCCTCAGCGCCTCCCAGGCGCGGCGCCACGATCCCATCGGCCGGGTCACGTCCCAGGATGCCCCACGAACGTGCGCCCGGTGTGGTAACAGGTAGTGGTCGGCGGCGATCGCACCGCAGCTGCGCGCGCGTTTCACCAGGTTCTTCATTGCCCAGAGCGCGGTGTCATTGAGGGGGATCGGGCGCACACGAAAGTCGTTCTTGGTGCCGGCGCGAATGTGGATCACCTCTTCTTCCAGGTCGATGTCGCCGATGCGCAGGTTCAAGATCTCGCTGGGCCCGGCGGTGGTGTTTGCGGTCAGCAGCGAGCACCAGTAGGCCACCTTCCAGCGTTTGCTGGTTGATGCCACCATCCACAGTCGCTCTTCCTCCTCTGGCGTGAGCACCCGGCCGACGGTAGTCTTCGGCAGCTTCAGCGGCCTGTAGAAGCGGTTGATTTCCGTCCACAGCCCGGCCCGCTCGAGCACCTGCGAAAGCGCATTAATCTCGTGATTCACCACCGAGGGACCGGCGCCGGCGATCTTCTTCCGCTTGCCGTCGAGTGTCTGAATGTAGACCTTCTCGCTACGCTGTTTCTGGTACTCCTGGATATGGCCGATGTGGATCTCGCGCAATGCGAGGTCGCCGAAAAAGCGGTTCAGCGCACGGAAGTAAAACTCGTAGTCTTTTACCGTCCTCTCAGAGATGTAAAGCTTGTGCTCGCTGAGCCACAGCGCTGATGCCATACTGAAGCGAAGAGCTCCAAACTCGGCCGGCTGAATCATCTGCTTGCGAGCCAGTTCGCAGGCCGGGCAGTCGACGTGGCCCGCGGTGTGTTGTGGTGCCATGTCAGGGTAAAGAAAAGGCGTCGAATCTCTTCGCTTCATCGGCCTGGTTCCGGATTCCGGAAAATGGAAACGGGGAGGCGAAAGTAAAGGCACCGGCTGGGTAAAGTCAAATCAAGGGAGGAAGTATGCCGAAGGCAATGTGTTCGCGTCATCCGAAGACAGCGCTGCTCTGCCCTCGCTGTATCGCGGCCAGAGGCGGCAGACGCACGGCGGCGCTACATAGGAAGAAACACAAAGTGTGGGGAAAACTCGGTGGAAGACGGAAGGCGGAGCTTTATGGAAAGAAATCGCGCGCCCGACAGGACTCGAACCTGTAACCCCGAGCTCCGGAGGCTCGTGCTCTATCCATTGAGCCACGGGCGCGTTTAACCAGTGTATAGCTAGCGGCTGGCTTGCGTAAACCAGTGGTACGAACCACAATGTGGTCGCCCATCCAGGGCTCAAGGAGAAACTCGAGTGAACCCCCAACTGCCACGCTTTATTACCTGCGTCACGGCGGACTCAGATCCGAACACAATCACCGTGACGTATCTAGGCTCGAACGGCAACCTCGAGCATGGCACCATTCCCACGGAAAACTTCTGGAAGTACCTACAGAACAGCCTCAGGACGGGAGCGGGGGCAGGGACGGTGCAGGCGGAGCGGAAGACGGCTTAGAAGTTAAAAGGGCGCACGCTGCAAGCTCTTACAGCGAACGCCCCGAATGCTGTTGATTGGGAGATCAAACCAGCGGTAAGAGCGTAGCACAGAATTAAGTGCATCCCTACTCCAGAAGTTCACTCGAACCCGCCAAATTACGCCTTCCACACGCGAACGCGTGGTACAGTCCCCCGAAAGTTAAACGCTGAAGCTGATTGGGAGATCAGGATGGCCGCAGCAGACGAGCAGGATCTGCGTCGTGTTGTGCGTTTTCTCGCCGAAGCTCTCTGGGTTCAACAACAGAGCATTTTCGATCTGATCAGCGCGAACGCTTCAATGGAGCACGTGCTGCGCGCCGATTACCCCGAGGTTTTCGCGCGCTACCAGCGCATTCTCGACGAAGTTCGATCAAAGTCCTACCCGGCCCAACGGACCATAATCGAAGGAATCGAAGAAATAGTGGATTTAGCACGTCGTTTGGCATCGGCGTAAGTCTACCCGAGGAGGAAAGGGAAATGTTTCAGTGGGCTGTGATCGTCGCACTGCTGGCGTCTTCTGCGCTGGCGCAAGAGAAACCTCGTGTGTTCATCACCAATCACGATGATTTCGAAGCAAACCTGACATCCGGTCAGGCTGCAACTCGACGCGTCAGTACCGAGCAAACCGAGACCCTCGCAAAGGTCTGCCCGGCCGTGGCGATCACGTCTAATCGCGATACTGCCGACTTCGTTGTCGAGTGGGATACGAAAACGTGGATGCAGACGTCATGGACGGGGCACCAGAACCACTTCGCCGTTTATAGCCGCTCTGGCGATATGGTCGGAACGGGCCACGCGGACCGGATTTCAGCGGCAGCGAAGAACATTTGCAAAGCAGTTGACGGCCATCCCTCAACACACTAAAGCCGCGAAGGGAGGACTCGATGCCTGAAATCACTCTCGCCAACACGGCTAGGGCGCTGTTTTATTTCTCAATTTTCGCGTTTCTACTCGGCTGCGTTGTCGAATACGCCATCTATCAGGCGCTCGTCAGGTTCGAAATGAACAAGTGGAAAATCCAAAGTGCACGCGAGCGACTTCATGACTGGGAAACCAAACAGGAAGCCACAGCTCACAGTGTTCTTACTGATTCCCGCCGCTCATAAGCTTCGCGAGCGCGCCGCGCATCAACGGCAGTACGTACTGTTGTGTGCGGGGCGAATACATCGTGCGGGCTCCGGCTGTCCAAAGCGTCGGACTCGAAATCACGCTCGGCGCAAAAAGGCCTGCAGCAGCGCCGGCCGCAGCACCTGGCACTCCGCCTTCCTTGTATCCGAGCGCACCGCCCCCCGTCGCTCCCACTAGCGCGCCAGTTGGATTTTTCAACCGTTTAAAGACCTGGCTCGCAACTCCTTCACCGTTGGCCGTGAATTCGGCATGGTTCTTTACCGGAATGAGACTCGACATCTCCTGGTCCAGGCCACTCGTCTCCGGCGCTGTCCTGTGAGCTTCGTCGCTGAGTGCTCCATAGATACGCTTGCGGATGCTTTCGACCGTGCTGTCCGGTTTGGTTCCTGGTGGAGTCCAGCCCTTAATTTCCTCGTCGATGCCCTGCCGCAATGCGCGAACCTTGTCGGCCGAAACGTTGACCGGGAGATCTCCCACTGCTTTCCCCGTCGAGTCGTACACAGTTGTGAGCTGATCTTTGATCTTGTTGAGCTGCTTCAGAAGTGTAGGACTGCCGCGTTTCTGGGCTGCCGCGATTTCTTGGTTGAGAATATCGAGCGCCGGAAGCGTGCTCGCCGGCGTCTTAGATCCTTCCGCGATTGAGCTCGCCTGTTTATCGAGCGCATCGATCTTCGCCGAGGCCTCGTCCTCGAGGGTCGAGGGCTTGTATCCCTTCAGATCATTCAGAACAGCTTCACCAGGCTGCGCGCCATACTTGCGAGCCCGGTTTGGAATGCCGAGCGCGACTTCTGCAACCGTAGGCGCGACCGCTTTCATCCCTTCTCCGACTGCTCCCCCCATTGCGCCAGCGATCGCTCCGCGTGTGAAGTCGCCGCCTTGCGCCGTGTTGATCGCGCCCGTGGTCGCTGCCTGAGAGGCGATGCGCCCCATAGCCGGAGCGATTCTGCTTACCGCGTTCGGCAGAACCTTCTCAGCAAGAGTCGCGCCCGCTTTTTCCCATCCTTCGCCAGGCGCGAGATATTCCGCGGCTTGCTCGGCGATCTTTCCTGCATGGCCGGCAGTGGAATCCGGCGCATGCATCGCTTGTTGAACCTCGGGATCGTTGATTACCCGATTCATTCCGAGTCCACGTCGGATCAGATCGCCGCCGTGAAAGATCGTAGAAGCAAGACCAGATGTCGCGCCTTCGCCGAAATCGACAGCCGTTCTCGCAACCGGGCTAACTACTCCGAGACGGTCTGACCAGCTCGCTGGCTGCGCTGAACTCCCCTGCGACGAAGCTGCCCCCTGCGAAGGGGCCGAATCGAGCGTGTATCCAGGCGGAGGCGGAGGTGCCGCGTTCTGTCCTTGATCGTCGAGTTTGTAGCCGTTTGGAAGCGGCGGAACTTGTCCCGTCATTGCAGAGGCTGCCCCGTTTGAATGTCAAACCACTTACCGCCGCGCGCGCCGATCTTGTGCCCGTTGGGTCCGGTTGCGGTGTGTTCCCATTGCTGTTGCGAGTTGCCGTTTGGGTTAGTCGGTTCGAAAGCTGGTTTACCCTGCATGCCCTGTTGATACTGCTGCTGCAGAGCGGCCCGCTTCGAGGCCATCAGCTGTGTCGCCTGCGCGATCGCTCCCTTGAGCTGATCAGGCGACATCGCATTGTTGATGGTGGAATTGATCGCCGAAATCTCGCCTTCCGTCGCGTTGCCTTTGAACACCTTCGCGATTTCGCCGGCGACTGCGTTCTTCACCATGTCGAAGTTGGTTGGAGCCGCGGATCCGCTCGCCGTCGCGAACTTGTTCGCGAGCGAGTTGAACATTTGCGTGTCGCCATTGTGGAGAGCGTCCGATAGCGAGGAAAGCTGCTGCAGGTGCTCTGTAGCCGTGTTGAATGCGTTGAGCGTGCTTGCGGCCTTGCCAGAGGTGAAGTCTTTCGCAACGGACTTCTCAGTTTGATAACCGATGCTGCTCGGCGCCGCGGCTCCGTTCTTCATTGCCTGGCCGGCTGGCATGTAGACGACGTTGCCGGTCTTGTCGTCGACCACCTGCTCCGGCTTCGCCATCATCATCTCGACACGCGGAGCAGCTGACATGCGCGTCTTGATTTGCTCTGCCTTCTTCATGTAATCCGCGAGAGCCTTCGGATCATTCGTCGGCGGATCTCCGAGCTGTCCACGAATGATCGGATCGAGGCTCTTCAGTTGAGATTGCTGGAGAGAGGCGAACGCGCTGTTTCGAGCCGCGGTAATCTCCGGTGGTTCGTTCTGGCTCGGCGCCGCGCCGTAGTTTGCACCTTTCCAAACAATCGGCTCTAGCGTGTTGTCTTTGACGCTGAACTGAGGCGGTTTCTGAGGAAGTTGAGTGATCTGGGCGACCGGTGCGCCAAGGCGGCGCTGCACCGCGAACGGTTCAGCCGAGAGCCGCGTCTGCGCATACTGGCTGAATGCTTCGGGCGACGCATCCACACCGGAAAGCCAGCGCTGCATCAGCTCGTCGTGTACCTCTGCGGCCTTTTCCTGCACGGGGAGGTTCTGCCCTGCGACATCGCTTTCGACATTCCGGTATCGCACGTCAGCGGCCTTCTGCTGGTTTGCGATGTCCTGCTCATAGGCTTGATGGTTCGCCTGGTATTGCAGAGCAGGCCGGTTCTGTTCGTATTGTTCGTTTTGTAGTTGTAGGTCGCGATCGCGCTGGCCGATTCTATCCGCATAATCGTTACCGATCGCCTGGCCGACTCCGAGCAGGATCTTCCCGAGTACGCCATGATGTGGAACCGGGGCTGGCGCCTGGATTGGAACGTCCCCGAATTTCTGGTGCCACTCGTCGTAACTCGGGACACCATTAAAGAAAGTGTCCGCTGTCTGCTGTGATGGAGGCGGCGGTTGCGATCCGGATGAGGATGTCGCAGCAGATGACATCATCGGTGCAGCCGTCGGCGGCGTCATGGACGGGAGCGAGGGCGCACTCGAATTTGAAGCCGCCTGCGGTGCAGAACTGGAGCTGCTGCTGTCGGTTGCTGCAGGAAGTGCAGCCGGCGGCTGCACAATTTGATCAGGATTCGGCGCAAGGCCGTTCTGGTTGGGATCGAAGAACGAACGTGCACCGAACGGCGCCGGCTTTTGCTGTTGCGTCGCCATTAGTCGAGACTCCAGAGACCATCGCAGAGATAGGTGTGATTACCGCCGACTTTCATCAGGAAGACTTCCTGCTCCCCGGCGTCGCGGACCGCTATTACGACGTCATAGCCCTCACGCACGCGGATCCGGCGATGCAGCGCTTCGTGAGCTTCTACGTATCCGCCGCTATACATGTCGAACGCGTGTTCGCGGCTCACGGTCGTGCGGCGAAGATCCGCTGTAATGACCGTGACACACTTCGCAAGCGCCGGGACCGGCTTGTGCTCCAGGCGGTGGCTGGTGTTGTTTACCTGTGCGATGTCGTCGCCGATTTCCAGGTCCTCGACGGGTTTTTCGTGACCGCCACGTAGCGCAACCATTGAGCCGCGCGCGGGACACAATGACGAACCCACCCCGCCGGCGAAGGCGGTACCGACCGATTGCAGCGCACCTTGGTGATACTGACCGGCCGTTCCGTAAATGCCTGTTGCGGTGGAACCCTCTTGTTGCGCCCCCTGCAGCGCGCCGCTTCGTGCGCCTGATAGCTGTCCGCTTGCAATGTTGTTCGCATTCCAAAAATTGTTCAGCGAGTCCTGGTACTGCTGCCCCACTGTGCTCGCGAAGGCTTGCCCGTTGGCGTCGGCCTGGTCACGGCTCAATTGGCGCATCGCGTCTGCCTGGAAGCCGTTTGGCATGCCCGCGGCGAAGCCGTTGTTCGCCCAGGTCTGAGCAAGCGAGCCTCGCTGATTGTTGAAGTTTTGGTTCAGCTGGTTTTCGGTGTTGTTGAGCTGAGCCTTGTAAGCGCCGGTGGGCTGCGTCACGTTCAGCGACGCGGGATTCATCATCGGCGTGAGCGATCCGCCCGTTCCAGAGCCGGGACCGCCGCTGCCGAACAGATAATTGTTCAGCTGCCCCTGCTGTTGCTGGTTGGTGTTGGACAGGCTCGCTGATTGCTGCTCGGAAGAGTTCGCTGCTGCATTCGCCTGTGCCGCTTGTTGCTTGTTTGCCTGACCGCCGCCCATGAATCCCCCGAAAAGAAAAAAGGCGCACTTCTCGTGCGCTCTTGTTCATCGGGGGAAATGAAAGTTGGTTTGAGTTACTGCTCGGACCTAATTACACATCCCGAACATAAAATCGGCCGTGGTGATAACTGCGAATCATTCCGTACGCTTCGGCAAGTCTCTGCATAACCCGGCCCTTGATGTAGCAGAAGTACCAGTACACGCCCGTCGTGTTGCGTGTGCGATCGGCGATCCAGCCTTCGATCGCACGAATCAACCCGAGCGTCGCTTTCTGTCGCGCGAAATGCGGCGCGTACTTGATGAACTCTGGCGTTAGATACAGCGGCTCGATTTGCCACATGAGGCGCGCGGCAGTGAAGCCAATGATCCTGCCGTCATACTCAGCGACATAGACGATCATCTTCGGCAAATCGACGATTTCGAAATACGTCTGCTCGCTCAAACGCTCAGCGAGATATGGAAGATCGCTGTCAGTTGCCGGCCGAATTGTCACGCGGGGGAACGGACTCATTCTGTTCTGCTCGCTTTGCCTTCACCGCGGACATGTCCGCTCCGGCTTTCTCGAATTTGTCGATCAGTCGATCGGCGCGATCGCGGCGCTCTTTCAGTATCCCGGCGACGTCCTGCTCAATGTTGACTTCAGCTGGACCGTCGACGTAAAGGGTGTGTGAACTCTTCACTCCGAAGTGGTCCTCCACCTCGACGAACACTGCCCCAGCTGCTGCATCGAATGTGCGTGAGATTTCGCGTGCCATTAGTTCAGCATCATCCTTCCACCGGTGCCGCCTGTGGATCCGCCACCGCCCGCGGTTCCACCGACGTTGCCGGCTGCGACCGTCGTTACTTTGCCAACCCAGACGTACCCATCCGGGAGCACCGAGATGAATGACGTGTAGGCCTGGTACGCCGAACCGGTCCAGACAATCCAATACGTCGTGCTGTACGCCAGGTGCAGGATGCTTCCGGCGTTGTATGTCTGTGATCCGAAGCCCGCGGGCCTGGTCCAGCTCGAGCCCACCCCGCCGGTACCGTAAATCCTCACGGTCACGTCGCTGCCGGCGTCGATCGAATCGACTGTTGCCTGGTTTGTTGTATTCAGCGGAACATTTGGAGGCAGATCTGCACTTGTCGCAAACGCGGTCGTCGACGTTGCACTCGAGTTCGCGGAATTACCTGTCGGGTTCTGCGCTACGACGTACCATTCGTAACTGCCGCCCAGGCCTGCAGTGTCGAGATATGTGTATGAGCTCGCGCCACTGGCATTGACGAAGCCGATCTGCGTCGCGCCACCAAAGCCGCCGCCTCGTGTGTTCCGGTACACCAGGTACTTCGTAACCGTTGCATCCGGGCTCGCCGGGAATCCGATCTGCACTCCGGTCGAAAGCTCAGTCGCCGTGACTTGCATCGGCTTCGGTGCGACAGTCGCCGTGCCGTTTAGCGTCAGGGCTTTGGTTGGAGCACCTGCGAGTGACGCTTCCGTCCCGGTGATCGAGACGGCCACTGCATAGAGCGTCACGGTTTCCCCGGTCTGCTGCAGCAGGAACGTGAAGCCGGTTGAGGACTGCTGCGCGATCGCGACAGCGCCCGCGTTCCCCAGGTAGCCGGTCACATAAATCTTCACCGAAGAGAACGACCGGTCTCCTGGGGGATTGACGTCCACCGAAACCAGCACAAAACCGCCGGATCCGGCTGCATGCCCGGCATCAAAATCGAGTACTTCTGACGGCGTGCCGCGCCCCACATACGACTGATTAACCGATTGCGGTCCTACCAGGTATGCCTGCGACTGCGAGCTCGCCGCGGGAACGATCTGCAGCCAGTAATATGCGACCTTGCCGATGATCGAAGGATCGGCATCCGAAAACGTAACGACCGCGCTCGTTCCCATCGCTCCGAGCGATTGGTACGGCCAGGACTGAAGCGCTTTCGCGGCGCCAGGATCCCGCGTCGTGTTGCGTAGAAGCACGATCGAATCGAGCCCGATCGTCGATACCAGTGTGAAACTGATCTGCGCCGAGTTGGTCTGGGTATCGAGGACTGCCTTTAAATTCGTGACGGTCCGTGTCGCCAGCCTGCCCTGTCGATCGAGCTGTCCGACTCGCGTTTGCAGGTCTTGCGCAATGCGGTTCTGGTTGCGGTTCCCCCATCCAGCTCGCATTGCTTACCTCTGTGTTATCGGCGTGAACTTTGCCGTCAGTGCGAAGACTTCCGCGTCGTTGGCATCGGTTGGGAAGTTCAGCATCCAGCGCAGCAGTCGGCCGAAGCTCGCGCCGCGTGTCTGTTCCAAATATGCCCTCAGGCATGTGGGATCGATCCCTTGCGGCGCCGGCAGAGCGCGCACCGGCAGATTCAACAGCGCGGCCGCCAGATTCGGGCCATCGCTCGCCACCGCTTGCACCGAGAAGGCCCCGATCGCGTCCTGGCGCGACGTCTTCACGTCCAGCGTGCGCATTCGCTTCAGGATGTCGGGCTCGTCCAGATCGGAGAATTCACTGCCTAATTGCGGCGTGTAATTCACACCGGCGTCGGAGAACCCATCCGGCCAGCGATAGACATTCCCGTTCGAATCGGCGAGAAACAGATACGGAGTGACTCCCACCAGCACACACGCCGAAGTGACAAGTTGGTGCGACGGGAACATGTCCGACTCGGCCGAAGTCATCAGACGGCCGTCTTTTGTCATCGCGCCGAACGGACCAGCTGGTCCGGCGAGAGCGGAGACATCCCACAGCGAGACCCAGTCGAAATAACCAGGATTGGCGCTGGTTTGCGCACATAGCACGATCACGCTATAACGGCCGAAGCTGTAGGCTCTCAGCTCGCAGCTCGCGAGTTGCGAACTGCTCAAATCCTCCATCGCGAGCATTCCGGATCCGTCCCGGCGCGAGATCTTCCAGGACACTTCCACCGGTTCGCCGGCGCCGTTCCATGCCCACAATTTGCGGTCGACGCTGAGCCAGATCAGCCAGCCGCCAAACACGCAGGTCAGGCGCCACCCGGCCGGACCTGGTGAGATCAGGTTGTCATTTTCCGCGAACGTTTCCGAGCTCAACCCGGTGATCTGAAACCAGAAGTCCGAAGTGCCCAGCATCAGCGCCTGGTTGAACACCTCGCCGCCGGTGAGCGCGCGGATCCCGCCCGGAACGTTGAAGAACGCCTTCAGCGGCCACGACTGCTGCGGAATTCCGAGCGGCGTTTCCTCGAGGCCCGAAAATTGGACCAGGTCCGGTTTGCCAGGAATTCCGAGAGCCACGATGCGTTGCTGAAACTCGATCAGCTTCTGTGCGAGCGGCGCGGGCTGGTTGTCGTACGGGATCTGTCGCGTGTTATCCAGCGACGTATCTAGCAGCGTGTCGCCCCAGCTCGTCGTGCCGTTCGTGATCTCCGCGGCGAAGTACAGAACGCTCGTGGTGTTGAACGGCGTGTCATTGGTCGACCAGATCCAGATGTGCGTGACCTGTGGATCGGTTGAAGCCGTTAAGCCGGTGAGCGTCGGAACTCCACTGGTCACCGCTCCACTGCTGGCAGAGAGCGGCGAAGGCGCACCGACGTGCACGCGCTGCGTGCCGGTTGAGTCGGTCCACTTTGAAACATACGAAAAAGCGTATTGCCGGCCGTAGGTCAGGTTTAGTGAGCCAGAGCCCACCGAGATTGCCGGCGCCGCTCCTGGAGCTGCTAGACCCCAATTCCACTTCGTCATCACCCCGCCGACGTCGACTAGGCGATAAGAAGCCTTTCCATTCGTGCCGTAGCACTCGAAAATGTTCTTCGCGAAATCCCAGAGCGCGTTCGCGTCTTCGGCGCCGGATAACAGCACGTATCCGCTGCCGTCGTTGTTCATATAGGCGAGCTGCCCGGAACCGGCCAGGATCACCAGTTGCCGCGAATCGCTCTGCCGATGGAAGTCATAAATTCGCTTCGGCGTGAAAGGCAGAGCTTTCACGAGCGTGTAGCCAGGACGCTTGTGAGCGACAGCATCGCCCGGAAAGATCATGTTGTTCGCGATCAGGCAATGATCGTCAGAGATCTCTTCCAGATTCGCGCGCGTGTATCGGCCGCCCCGGAACGAATCCCAGGTTTTCTGGCCCTTCTCTTTGTCTGGCATTTGATCCTGAGTGCGTTACAATCTGCGGCCATGCCTTACAAGTCGCCGCCGTATGTGGTCGACATCCGCACCGACTGCTGGATCTGGAGTCGCGCCCGAAATGCGTGCGGCTACGGAATCAAGAACAACGGCACGAAATGTCAGCTTGCTCACCGCTGGATGTATGAGCTCAAACGGGGAGCAGTTCCGCCCGGCAAAGAGCTCGACCACTTGTGTCGAAATCGGGCCTGCGTTAATCCTGCTCACCTACAGCCTGTTACCCACACCACAAACGTACGGCGTGGAAATCTCGCAAAGTTCAACCGCTCAGATATTGCGCAGATCCGCAGGTTGAGAAGCAGCGGCCTCACTCAACAGGCCATCGCTGACAAGTTCAGGGTCCGCCAACCTGCAATAAGCAAAGTGTTGCTTGGCCTTCGTCACGCCTAATCGAGATCGTCGATGTAGGGCTGAACGTGCGTTACGGCTGTTTGCGCCTGGCGAGCTCGGGCCCACTTCAGGAACTCGATCTCGTAGGCTTCGGCCGAAGCGGCCGCGGCACTCGGATCGTCGCCGTTGTCGGCGAGCAGTTGAGCTACAGCGTGATACAGCTGCGCGTCATGGCCTTCCTGTGGGATCACATTGGCGGAAGTCGCATTCGTGATCTCGACGTAAGAAGCGACATACACCAGCTCAACGTTGCGGTTGTCATACGGCGGAGGTTCGAAGCGGATCCGCTCCTGCTCCCCACTCTGCGCGTCGGCGTTAAGGATGTACGTGTAGTACTCGAACTCGGAAACCGGTCCGTCCATGTTCGGACCGAGAACAGAGTTGAACTGCGCATCCGTAAAGTCCGGATCATTGATGTCCGCGGGCTCGACTACGCGCCAGGGTGCGGACGAGCTCGTCTGCTCGCGGACACGTATGAGCTGCCGACACGTCGCCGGCAGCGCATACTCTTCTGTGTTTGGAACCAGTGCGACCGTGGTCGTGTCCCACACAATGAAGAAGCCACGACGCTCGCTCACCAGCTTCAGGTATAGCTTGCGTGCGGATGCCGAGAGCGCCGCCCAAACTTCCTGATCTGATCGCGAGTAGTAGCTCTTCGCGTGTGCGAGTTGGAACATCGTTCGCAGGTCCATGGCTTATCCGAGGTGCTTCTCCGCATCCTTCGCCCGATCGGCTTTCGCCTTCGGTTGCGTTTTCAGCGTGTCGTAGGTGTTCTCTTGCGAGATCGGCTTCTTAATCTCGCCTGTCGCGATGCCGCTGGTGATCACTTCACCTTTGCTGCTCACGCCGACGGCGTTTGGAGTTTCTGCGAGCTTTGCCAGCGCGGCCGGATCAACGGCCTTGCCCTGCATCACGGCCGTAAGCATCGTGATGATCATCTGGTTCTGCGCCTGCAGAGCCGCGACAACCGGATCGCTCTTGCTCTCACCGGCGCCGCCGTTGCGCAACGAGTTGTAGTACTGCTCGCCGGGATCCTGCACGCCGCGCAGCTTGAGCGCGCGCTTCGTGAAACCACGTGCGGACCGCGGCGCTCCACCGGCTGCCCGGGCAGCATCGCAGTCGGCGAGATGAGACTTCACGATTTCGTCGAGATACACTGCCCAGATCTCGGCGCCGCGGATCTCCGCGTCTTCGCGCGAGCTCGCATACGGGAAGTTCTCGACACCCTTGTCGGGATCCTCAGCTTCGGCGTTGTACTCCGGATTGATCCGGACCACGCCGCGCTTTCCAAACTTGAAAGTGATATCGCGTGAAAACTGCACCGCGATGGTTTCCCCGGTCTGCGCTACCGTGAGCTCAGTCGGAACTTCGAAGAAGTCGCCCTGTGGAGCGAGCAGACGCCAGCGCGCAATGCAGTGCGCGTCCTGGCCAGTGGGGATCGAATAGGACAAGGTCTCGTCGATCTTGTCGCCGGCATTGAAGAACAAAACGGACACACGTCTCTCCCGGCGCTGAGGTGTCATGACGTGTCGTTACACGTATGTACCCGCGCCTTAGGTTTCAGATTTCGGGGGAAGAACTTATCGATTCGGCCGCATATCGTGCCGCTGAATCAGGTCGAAGGCGCGATTCATGGTCAGCCGGTTGAACTTTCGGTTGTGCCGCATGATGTCTTCACGAGCCGCGGCGCGCTTTGATTCCTGCTCTTCGTCGATCGAGTTCGAGTGCGCGATGAAGTTCCTCAGGCCGCGCTCACCCTGTCCGAAGCTCTCGGAGTAGGCCCGCATCGCCTTCAGCTTCTCGATCACATGATCGCCCAGCGGCATCGGCGTGCCGTCGTCATCCTGGA
>Ga0070739_10002678_pt1 | contig 23338 bp, 21 predicted proteins | sample Coa_R1_7_FD_66445 | JGI IMG/M metagenome (GOLD analysis project Ga0070739, IMG submission 66445) | Surface soil microbial communities from Centralia Pennsylvania, which are recovering from an underground coalmine fire - Coalmine... | ecosystem: Environmental > Terrestrial > Soil > Unclassified ... | reverse complement strand
GGCACTATGCCACTGGCCCGGTCTCGTTGACCGAAGTGGCTGCGGCCGAGGATCTACCGTTGCCGTATCTCGAGCAGCTCGTGGGAAAGCTGCGTCGCGCCGGCCTTCTGACCAGTCATCAGGGGGCTCGGGGCGGCTACGAGCTGACCAAGCGGCCCCAGGACGTGACCATGGGGGATGTGCTGCGAGCACTCGAAGGCCCGATCGCGCCCATGATGTGCGCCACCGAGCTGGAGGACGTCGAATGCTCGCGCTACAGCTCCTGCACCGTGAGCACGGTCTGGGAGCGGGTGCGAGACGCCGTGGCGGGGGCCCTCGATTCGATCACGCTGGCGGACCTGACGCCCCCGAAGGTCAACACCGACTGGATCAAATCGCCCAGCACCATCGTCGTTCTGCCGGCTCCCGGCAGCCACAGCGCGAATTGAAGCGCTGCTCAATGTTTTATCGGAGGGGAGATGCCTAACCTGCTCGAGATCAGGGATCTACACGTCAACGTCGAAGATCGGGAGATCGTCAAGGGTATTAGCCTGACGGTAAACCCGGGCGAGGTCCACGCCATCATGGGCCCCAACGGCTCCGGAAAGAGCACCCTCGCGAGCACGTTGATGGGGCACCCCTTCTATACGGTCACCAAGGGCGAGATTTGCTTCAACGGTGAGAACATCGCCGAGCTCGGAGCAGACGAGCGGGCCAAGCTGGGCATCTTTCTGGCCTTCCAGTATCCGCACGCCGTGCCTGGCGTCACGGTCGCCAACTTCCTGCGCACCGCCGTGAACTCGGTTCATGGAGGCGAGAACGGCAAGGTCTCGCCGCGCGAGTTTCGGCAGGAGCTGCGACGCCAGATGGCGCTCCTGAAGATGGACGAGAGCGTTGCCGGGCGCTACATCAACGAGGGCTTCTCGGGCGGGGAGAAGAAGCGGGCCGAGATTCTGCAGATGGCAATGTTGAAGCCGAAGCTGGCCATCATGGATGAAACCGACTCCGGACTCGATATCGACGCGCTAAGGATCGTGGCCGACGGCGTGAATGCGCTGCTTGGTCCGGAGCTTGGAGTGCTGCTGATTACGCACTACCAGCGGCTCCTGAACTACATCACCCCGACCTTCGTCCATGTCATGGTCAACGGCCGGATCGTTGCCGAGGGTGGTCCGGAGCTGGCCCTCGAGCTGGAGAAGAACGGATACGCACCATATGAGGAGCGCGCCGTAGCCGGCGTCGCTTAAGGAGAGATACCCATGGCTATCGCAACTACACCGCAGGACCTGGGCGAGTACAAGTACGGCTTCCACGACACCGACCCGGCGTTCTTCAAGTCCAAGAAGGGGCTGAACTCAGACATCGTGCGCGAGATCTCGTCGATGAAGGACGAGCCCCAATGGATGACCGATTTCAGGCTTAAGTCGCTGCGGATATTCGAGCGCAAGCCGATTCCGAAGTGGGGCGGCGACCTCAGCGGTATGGATTACGACGACATCTACTACTACGTGCGTCCAATGGAGAACCAGGGACGAACCTGGGAGGACGTGCCCGAGCAGATCAAGAACACTTTCGACCGGCTGGGTATTCCGGAGGCCGAGCGCAAGTTCCTGGCCGGCGTCGGCGCCCAATACGATTCCGAGGTGGTCTACCACTCTCTGCGAGAGGACCTCGAGAAGCAGGGCGTTATCTTCCTCGACATGGATGGCGGCCTCAGAGAGCACGAGGACATCGTCAAGGAGTACTTCGGCACCGTCGTTCCACCGGGGGACAACAAGTTCTCGGCCCTCAACAGCGCCGTGTGGTCCGGAGGCAGCTTCGTCTATGTCCCGGCCGGCGTCCACGTCGAGATCCCGCTGCAGGCCTACTTCCGCATCAACTCGGAGAACATGGGCCAGTTCGAGCGCACCCTGATCATTGCCGAGGAAGGCTCCTACGTCCACTACGTCGAGGGCTGCACGGCGCCAACCTACACCACCAACTCGCTCCACAGTGCGGTGGTCGAGATCATCGTCAAGCGTGGTGCCCGCGTGCGCTATACGACCATCCAGAACTGGTCCAAGAACGTCTACAACCTGGTGACCAAGCGGACCAAGGTGTACGGCGACGGGACCATGGAGTGGGTCGACGGAAATCTGGGCAGCAAGCTGACCATGAAGTACCCCAGCTGCTTCCTGATGGAGCCCGGCGCCAAGGGGGAGATCCTCTCCATCGCTTTCGCGGGCGAGGGCCAGCACCAGGATGCCGGCGGGAAGATCGTCCATGCCGCCCCGCATACCACCGGAACCATCTCCTCAAAGTCGATCTCCAAGGACGCCGGCCGGACCAGCTACCGCGGCCTGGTGAAAATCTATCCGGGCATGGTGGGCTGCAAGACTCACGTCAACTGCGATGCCCTGCTGCTCGACGAGGACTCCCGCTCTGACACCTATCCTTACATGGAAATCGAAGAGGACGATGTCGCCGTGACCCATGAGGCGACCGTGTCCAAGATCGGCGAGGAGCAGCTCTTCTACCTGATGAGCCGCGGTATTCCGGAGATCGAGGCTCGGGCGATGATCGTTCGCGGCTTCATCGAGCCCATCGCCAAGGAGCTGCCCATGGAGTACGCGCTGGAGCTGAATAGGCTCATCGAGATGGAGATGGAGGGCTCGGTCGGGTAGCAAGCCCGACTCGCGCCGCTCCGGGCGGTTCGCCCGGAGAACCGTGTGAAGAACACCGTACGGAGTGGGTTGCGTGGTAACTGAAGCGGAGGTCGCCGGCTTCACGCTGGAGGCAGTCGACGAGCTGTCACGGCGATTGGACGAGCCGGAGTGGGTGCGGGAGCTGAGGCGTGAGGCCTTCAGGACGTTCGAGGAGCTGCCCATGCCTTCTCGGACCGATGAGGAGTGGCGCCGCACCGACATCCGGCGTCTGAAGCTTGAGCGACTGCCACCCTACGCCCCCGCCTCAGGCGCGCCCGCAGAGTCTCCGCTCGGGTCGAACCATGAGGCCTCGACGGCGGTGCTGATCCAGGACAACGCCGAGCCGGTCAGCCGGTGGGTGCGTGAGCTCAGTCCGGAGCAGGGAGTCATCGCGTGCAGCCTCGACGAGGCGGCGCGCACGTACCCTGATCTGGTCAGGAAGCACTTGCAGACCGCCGTACCTCCGCGGGCAGGGAAGTTTCCTGCCCTCAACGGCGCCCTCTGGAGCGGCGGTGCGTTCGTGTACGTTCCTACCGGCGTCGACGTGGCGCTTCCGGTGCGCGCGCTCTTCAGCCTCAGCCGAGGAGGCAGCGCGATCTTTCCGCGCACCTTGATCGTGCTCGAGCAGGGCGCCCGGCTGACGTACATCGAAGAGTATGCCTCGCCTGACCTGCGCGGAGACGTCGGGTTGAGCGCCGGAGTGGTAGAGGTCATCGTGGGCGAAGAGGCTCGCCTGACGCAGATCACGCTGCAGGAGTATCAGGGCGACCTGTTCGATCTCAACACCCAGCGTGCTCTGCTGCAGCGGGACGCCCGCCTGGACTGGCTGGTAATCGGCCTCGGCGACGTGGTGACGAAGTCCAATATCGAGGTCGCGATGCAGGGACCCGGCGCCGAGACACAGATGCTCGGCATCCTCTGGGGGTACGATCACCAGCACACCGACTACCACACGCTGCAGGACCATCAGGCGCCCAACTGCACCAGTGACCTGCTCTACAAGGGCGCGCTTATCGACGAGGCGCAATCTGTCTTCTCGGGCCGGATTCGGGTCGAGAAGGGCGCCCACCGGACCGACTCCTATCAGGCCAACCGGACGGTGATCCTCAGCGACCACGCCTCCGCCTATCCGAGCCCAAACCTGGAGATCGAAGCGAACGACGTCCGCTGCACCCACGGAGCCAGCGTCGGCAAGGTCGACGCCGATCAGCTCTTCTACCTGATGTCCCGAGGCTTGTCGCGCGAGCTGGCTACCAAGATGATCGTGGAAGGGTTCTTCGAAGAGGTGCTGCAGCGAGAGCCGGCAGGAGCCGTCCGCGACAATCTGCGGGAGCTGATCACGCGCAAGATGGAAGCGGGACCCTCGAGCTGAGGATATGGATCCTCGGGCCGCCGGCCGGGAGGTTGGGGCGTGACTGAGGTGGTCGAGCGTGCAGCGGCGTCGGACATAGATGCCAAGCGTCTGCGATCAGACTTTCCCATCTTCCGCCGTCATATCCACGGCCACCGTCTGGTGTACCTCGACAGCGCCGCCACCTCACAGAAGCCGGAGACGGTGCTGGCCGCCATCGATCGCTACTACCGTGAGTCCAACGCCAACGTGCACCGGGGCGTGTACCTGCTGGCGGAGGATGCGACCGAGCTGTTTGAGTCGGCGCGGTCATCGGTGGCCCGGTTCATTGGTGCACCGGAGTCCGCCGAGGTCATCTTCACGCGCAATGCCAGCGAGGCCATCAACCTGGTGGCGTATGCCTGGGGACGGCACAACATCTCCGGCGGCGACGTCATCGTCACCACACCGCTGGAGCACCACAGCAACTTCGTGCCCTGGCAGATCCTCGCCTCCCAGGTGGGCGCTGACCTCGCCCTCGTCGAGCTGCATCCGGACGGGACGCTCGATCTGGACAGTCTCGACGCCCTGCTGGCGCGGGGGAGGGTCAAGCTGGTCACGGTGGCCTGGGTGTCGAACGTGCTGGGGACGATCAATCCGGTCCAGGTGATCGCACGGCGGGCTCATGATGCAGGAGCGTTGGTGCTTTTCGACGCGGCTCAGGCGGCGCCCCACCTGCCGCTCGACGTCTCCGCAACCGAAGCCGACTTTGTCGCCATAACCGGTCACAAGATGCTGGGTCCGATGGGAATCGGCGTTTTGTGGGCACGTCGAAAGCTTCTGGAGGAGATGCCGCCCTTCCTGGCCGGAGGCGAGATGATCCGCCGGGTCACCGAACAGGGCAGCACCTGGAACGAGCTGCCCTGGAAGTTCGAGGCGGGAACGCCCAACGTCGAGGGCGCCATCGGGCTGCAAGCGGCCGTAGAGTACCTGGAGGCGCTGGGCATGGACGCTATCCGGGCGCACGAGCGGCGGCTGGTGGGGCTGGCGCTCGAGCGGCTGCAACAGATTGATGGGCTTCGCCTCCTCGGGCCCGAGGACGCGGACCTTCGCGGCGGCGTGGTGGCGTTCGACATGGCTTCTGTGCATCCACATGATCTGGCCTCAATCCTCGACCGGACAGGCGTCTGCATCCGTGCCGGTCATCACTGTGCCCAACCGCTCCATGACCGTCTCGGCATCGCCGCCAGCGCCCGGGCGAGCTTCTACGTCTACAACGACGAGGACGACGTCGATGTGTTGGTCGAGGGGATCGAGACGGCGAAGCGGGTCATGGGGGCTTGACGCATGTTCAATGTTCAACGTTCGACGTTGCGCGATATGCGTGTTGACAAGCCAGAGACAGGCTACAACCCATCTGCTGGGCGTGTCCGCTGAAGCCGCAGCCATGGTGCCGGTCAAGGAGCGGCGCACGATATTCGTGCGCTGGGGTAAATGGGGTTCGAGTCCCCGTTCACGCCCAGTCGCCTCTATCTTGGAATGCGTACCTCTAGTGCCTCAGCCGTCTTCTGCAGCGTGGCAGCACACGGTAAGCGCTCACCATCTTCAATGCTGTTGACGGTAGACTGACCCACTTCGGCCACGAATGCCAACTTGCGACGTGACCAGCCAAGCGCTATGCGGCGGTCATGGACGAGTTGGGCGATGGTCTGCAGCCGCTCGTCGTCAGCGTAGTTGTCCGTAATTGGCACACGGGCGACCTCTATCGTGATTTCGTGCTTGACGCCTCTAGCGGAATCCGCGAGACTGGGGGAATGTATCGCCGCAGCGATCGAATGGCCACATCACATGGCTGGCTCGTGTCGACAGACGTCGATTGCAGATGACGACATGAACGAGGTGAAGCAATCCGCGCCGGTGCGGTTTCGGGTCGCAGGTTGATGTCGTTCGCGCACCTGGCGTCACTGGAAGGCCGAGCTTTGCGGGCCAAGCCCGAGCCTTCGACGATGGTCTACTTGGTGAAGTCGTATGACAAACCCGCTCCGTTGCCGCTCTCGCTGGGGATCGACGGGCTGTTGCCGATGTGCATCCAGGCAGTCAGTCCCTCAGTTCCCAGGTTGTCCTTCCATGACGGGTTGCTGAAGTCAATCTCCCGTTGCGTCACCGTTTTGTTTCCCTGCTTGCAGAAGGACTGATTCTTCGAGAGACTGGATCCGGTGTAGAGGAGAGACGATGCGCCGGTGATGAAGCCACGTCCTGGCTTCCCGGTCCAGATCTGAAACGCGCCGATGCCGGCGTCAAGCGTCGGCGGCGGCGCCACATCCGTATCCCAGTCCCAGCGCATCGCACCCAGAGGATGCGGCAGTTGAACCTGCCGCAGAAACATGATCTGCTCGGGTCCCAGCTTTCCGTTCGACAGGCGAGGGGCCCAGCCCTGAAAGTACTCGGAGCCCACGATCTTCCCCGCAGATGCGACGGGCAGGCCGGGCGAGGTCCAGTGGTAGCCAGTAAAGCAGGGGAACAACCGGTTGGCGAGACAATCGTTGTTGTAGGTGGCCGTCGCAGTCGTCGTGAAGGACACGGGCTTGTTCTTGGTGCCGACCGAGCCCCAGCTGCTGCCGCCCTCGGCCCCGGTAGCGAAGGTCAGGGAGCCCTTGACACTGTTGTTGGTGAGGGTCTGGCCACTGCACTGAGGCGTACCCTGGGAGATCTGCTTCATGTCGAGATGCAGATGGCCGAACGGCTGAATCCTGTCATACGTGTCCAAGCTCCAAGCCTTGGTCTCGGAGGAGTATGAGAAGGCGTCGGGCGAGAGCGGGAAGTCCCACTGATGCGTCTCGCCCTGGGTGCACGTGTTGCAGCCGTAGTCGGATAGCAGCACATAGAGGTGAAAGTCGCCGAATGGATTGTTGACGTACAAGTTGAGGATTAGATGGTGGCCGTTGGAGCTTGTGAGTTTCACATTGTTCGTCTGTGAGTAGTAGTCACCGAAGTTCGGGGTCGAATTGCTATGGAATCCTGCGGCGTCCGCCGTCACTGGGCTTACAGCAGCCCAGCACGAAAGCAGCAGGATGGAACCAAGTATGGCTGGGATTGCGGCGCGGCCGGCTGAGATACGTCGATTCATGTTCTGGAAACTCCTATGTACGAGCTCGATCCGATCGGGCTCGGACCTGGCTCCAGTGTCCCGCGGCCATGTTCCAGTCATGTTCCAGATCCAAGTCCTACCGGCGAAGTCGGGTCCGGATCGTCTGGACACCGGCGGGGCCGTTGGACCGTGGAAGTGAACCGGTGAATCGACAGGCCCTGCGCACCTCCGGTCGACCATCCACTCGAACGGCAAGGTCGGCAGGTTCTGGCTCGGACGAGGAGGCCGCCCATTCATGTCTCCAAGCGACTCGGCGGGAGAGTCGAGGTGAGGGTAGAAGGGCCAGCGCCGCCTTAGAATGGCACGTGGACGACCTCTACCGCGACATCGTGCTTGACGCCTACCGGAATCCGCGAAATCGCGGTGAGATCGCGCCCGCGGATGCCAGCTTCGAGGACGAGAACCCGCTCTGTGGGGATGTCCTGCACATCGACCTGCGGATTCGGGACGGGATGATCGAGGACGCCAAGTTTCACGGTCATGGCTGCGCCATCAGTCAGGCCTCGGCCGACCTGATTCTCGAGCGGGTCAAGGGACAGCCGCTCGACGTCGTCCAGACGCTGGGGCGCGACGACGTCTTCCAGGAGCTGGGCGTCGAATCGCTGACCGTGTCGAGAGTCAAGTGCGCCATGCTGGCTCTGAAGGTGCTCAAGGGGGCCGCGTACGGCCTGGAGCCCATCCGCGGCTGATGGTCTGGGTGCCCGTGTGCAAGACGGCCGACGTCTCGTCGGGAGATGCGGCCTGCATTAAGCTCGACGATCGCTTCCTCGCCATCTACAACGTCGACGGCGAGTTCTTTGCCAGCGATGATTCCTGTACCCACGAGGAGGCCTCGCTCGCCGAAGGCTTCCTCGAGGATCATCTCATCGAATGCCCGCTGCACGGGTCGCAGTTCGACGTTCGCAGCGGAGAGGTTCTCAGCCTTCCGGCCGTCAGGCCACTCAGGACGTACCCCGTTCGCCTCGAGGGCGACGACGTTCTAGTGGAGCTCGACCGGTAGACTGGAAAAGAAGGGGACAGACCTATGACAACCGAGCAGGCCACGCCTTCCGAGGAGCTGATCCTCGAGGCTCTGAAAGAGGTGCACGATCCCGAGATCGGGATCAATATCGTCGACCTTGGCTTGATCTATGGGACTGAGGTCGACGAGCAGGGCAGTGTTACGATCACGATGACCCTGACCACTCCCATGTGCCCGCTGAACGAGTACATCGACGCGGCCGTCAAGAGTGCGCTCGAGGAGGTCCCGGGTGTCACCGGCAGCCACGTGAATCTGGTCTGGACACCTCCGTGGGGGCCTGACAAGATGAGTGAGGATGCCCGCCTCGAGCTGGGCTTCTGGTGAGGTTCGGCACCAGCTGATTTAGGGTTGCGTCCGGCAGCGGGACACTGCATCCGCCGATGAGTCCACCGCGCCGAGACTACATGCGGATGCGTTGCGGCGCCGCGTAGACGTTGAAGCGGTGGTCGCGGAGGAAGCCGACCAATGTCAGGTTTGAGCCTCGGGCCAGCTCAACTGCCAGACTCGACGGCGCCGAGACCGCGACGACCACGGCAATTCGGGCCATGAGAGCCTTCTGGACCACCTCAAACGAGGCTCGCCCGCTGACCATGAGGATACTGTCCTCGCAATCCAGGCCTGACCCTACGATCCTGGCGCCGACCACCTTGTCGACGGCGTTGTGCCGGCCGACGTCCTCCCGCACCACCTCGAGGACTCCATCCGGATCGAAGAGAGCGGCGGCATGCAGCCCACCGGTCCGGGCAAACACCGCCTGCTCCCGGGAGAGCGCTTCTCCCAGTCCGGCCAGAACGGTTGGGCGAACTGAAAAGCCGGCCGAAACAGGCGCCGCTTGTGCCCGCACCGATTCCAGGGCAGCCCTTCCACAAATGCCGCAGCTGGAGCTGATAAAGCTGTGCCGTTGCCAGCGCGACGGGTCGACCGTCGCCGGATCGCGCGGATTGACGTTGACGATGTTGCCGTCGGCAGCCGGGTCCTGGTCCGGATCCGAGCAGTAGGCCACAGCGGCAACGTCAGCCGGGCTGGAGATGATTCCCTCGGTAAGCAGGAATCCCGTGGCCAGGTCGAAGTCGTGGCCGGGAGTGCGCATGGTGACCGCCACGCGGTAGCCGGCCAGTCGGATTTCGAGCGGCTCCTCCACCGCCAGGTGATCCATCCCTTCCGAGGCTTGGCCGTCTCTCCAAGAGACGATGGCGCACTGGGCTTCGGCCTGCTGGACGATGGCCGGCCCGTGGCCGGATTCCCTACTCGTAGGCTATGGCCCGGAGCACGTCCAGCTTGGCGGCACGGCGCGCCGGGAAGGCCGCGGCAACGACGCCGAAGACGGCGGCCACCACCACCCAAATCAGGAGCTGGCCGATGGGAAGGGTGAATTCAATCCCCTGACTCTGCAGCCCAATGGTGATGATGACCGAGAGACCAATGCCGAGGAGGAGGCCCAGAACAGCGCCGATGACCGCCGTGATCACACTCTCCCATCGAACCATCCACCGGATCTGCCTTCGTGTCGTGCCGATGGCTCTCAACATGCCGATCTCGCGAGTGCGCTCGTAGATGGAGAGCACGAGGGTGTTGATGATGCCGAAGAGTGAGACGATGATGCTCAAGGCCAGCAGTGCGTAGATCAAGGCCAGCAGGCTGTTGATGCTGCTGTCTTCCTGATTCTTAAACTGCTGCTGAGACATGATCGAGAGTGCAGGATATCGGCTGCTGAGCACCGACGAGAGCCGCTGCTCCAGCCGCGAGACGTTCTGGCCGGCCGCAGCCTGAACCACCACGATGTCGAAGTCGGGCTGAGCCCAGTCACGCCGGAAGGTGGAGTTCGCGATCTCGACTCCCGAAATGAGACCACTGGCCTTGTACACCCCGGCCACTCTGAAGGTGTCACGGACTCCCGCTGCGGTCAGAAAGTGGAGCGTTGAGCCGATGTGGACGTGGTTCGCCGACTGGAAGCCGTCGTCGACGATCGCCTGGTGGGGTCCGAGACTCCTGACGGTCGCGTCGGAGCCGTGCTTCCACCGGTAACGGTACACTCTGGCGGCCGTGGCCGGGTCGATGCCGTCCACGGTGGTAGTGCCCACCCCGCGAATCGAGGCCACGTCGCGCCTGTATGCGGAGACGATGGAAACGCCGGGAACGGCGGCAATGTCAGAGACCGCTGCCGGGACGATGGTGTTCTGGTTGGTCTGGTTGTTGTCGACGATATAGGTTCCGGCGATGTCCCGGTTGATGGCGTCGTTGGCGGACAGCTTGAGCTCAGCGGCGAAGATGGTAACGAACGCCACCAGCGCAAGTCCCACCATGAGCGCCGCGGCGGTGATCGCGGTTCGGGATGGATTGCGAACGGTGTTCTCGCGAGCCAGACGGCCGGTGATGCTGGTCAAGCGTTCGATCGGCCAGCCCACAACCGCCGCGATGGGCTTGATGAGCTGCGGGCTGAGCATGGCGACGCCGATGAAGAGGAGTCCGGCACCCAGCCCGATGAGAATGAGCCGCTCACCGGCAGAGGAGATCGAGGCGAAGATCCCGAGAAGCGCAAAAAGGATTCCGGCCGCAATCACGAGACCGGCCAGATAGGGTGTGAGGTGGGCGAACCGGCTCCGAGGGAGGGCGACACCCTCTCGCATGGCCGCCATCGGTGGTACGCGGGTGGCCCGGATGGCGGGGACCATCCCCGCCGCCACGCTGACCAGGATCCCGACCGCAAGGGCCACGACCACCGTTCGCGCCTCCAGGACGAGCCCGGTGTTGGGAAGGTTTATGCCGAGCGCCACGAAGAGTCCGTTGAGGCCTTTCGCGACACCGAATCCAGCCAGTAGGCCGATCACGGCAGAGACCAATCCGATCAGAAACGCTTCCAGCACGACTGTTCGCAGAACCTGGCCTCGGGTCGAGCCGAGGGTGCGCAGCAGGGCGAATTCCCGTGAACGTTGGGCCACGGTGATGGAGAAGGTGTTGAAGATGATGAATGCGCCCACGAACACCGCGATACCGCCGAAGACGAGCAGCGCGATGGTTAGGAAATTCAGCGCGGTGCCGATTTGCGAAGCCTGGCTGGCTGCCTGCTGCTCACCGGTGCGCACCCTGACGGAAGGCCTGAGCGCAAAGGGGATACGGCTCTCAATGTTGCGCACGACCCGCTTCTGCGAAATGCCCGGCTGCCCCATAACCGAAATCTGATCGAACTTGCCCACCTTCCCGGTCAGACGCTGAGCGGTGTGCAGATCGACCTGGATCAAGGTGGCCCCACCGATTGATCCCACATCTCCGAACCTGGTCTCGCCGACGATGGTGAAGGTCTGCAGCGGAGCAGCCGCGGCAATGCCGATATGCTGCCCGATTCGGAGGTGGTCACGCTGCATCGTCGATTGGTCGAGGACGAGCTGGCGGCCGTGGGGCCAGGCGCCTTTGACCAAGGTGAGCTGATTGAAGCGCTGATCGCCGATTCCGAAGAGGAGTGACGGAGCGCCGCCCGAGGAGCCGAACCGACGTCGAACCTTGCCAACTGTCCCGAGCCGCTTGTTGGCCTCGAAGAGGCTTGCCTGGTCGGCAATCTCGCCGTCGGCTGCCGAGACCCCCGGAGCGCGCTGGACGATGGGCAGCAGGCTTGCCGGGACCGGAGGATTGCGCTCGAAGGCGGACGATACGACGGCCCGTCCGGTGATGACGGCGTCGATATGCCTAGTTGTCTGCTGAAAGATGCTGTTGAAAGAGCTGCTGATGGTATCGGTCAGCACGTAAGTGCCGGAAATCATGGAGACGCCGAGGATGATGGCGATCATGGTGAGAACGGTTCGGAGCTTGCGGGCCAGCAGGCCCCGCAGTTCGGCTGCTATCACGCGATGGTCTTCATCAGGTCGAGGATCTCGTCGACGGTTCCGGAGGGCCTGTCGCCCACGACCCGGCCGTCGGCCAGGAACAGGATGCGGTCGGACTTCGATGCGGCCAGGGGATCGTGCGTGACCATGACGATCGTCTGGCCGAACTGGTCGACGGCCTGGCGCAGCAAGGAGAGGACCTCGGCGCTGGCGGTTGAGTCGAGATTGCCCGTGGGCTCGTCCGCGAACACCACTGCAGGCTTGGTGATCAAGGCGCGGGCGATCGCTACTCTCTGTTGCTGACCTCCGGAGAGCTCAGCCGGTTTGTGGTCTAACCTTGGCCTCAGACCGACGGCATCGATCAGCTGCGCAAAAAAGGCTTGGTCCACACGCTGGCCCCCGATCTTCAGCGGCAGCAGGATGTTTTCCTCGGCTGTCAGCATTGGGAGCAGGTTGAAGAACTGAAACACGAAGCCCACGCGTGTGCGCCGCATCAAGGTGAGCTGCTTGTCGCCCATCCGTGTGATGTCCTGCCCGTCGAGGAAGACGTGGCCCGTCGTGGGCTGGTCAAGGCCGGCGAGAATGTGCATCAGCGTCGACTTGCCCGATCCTGATGGGCCCATGGTGGCCGTGAAGCTGCGCCTCTCGAACTCGACCGTGACGTCCTTCAGGGCGTCGACGATGGCGTCTCCCTGTCCGAATTGGCGCGAGATGTGCTCCGCTCTCACGACCGCTTGGACGGTGGGGACATCGGGGTTTGCGGTTACAGTGTCTACGCTCATCAGGGGCTCCATCAGCTCGAGGTTCAGCCCGAGGCATTAAGGCGACGGGCATGACTTGTATCCAGTTTACGCTAGCGACTTCCCCCGCGGCGGGTTGCAACGGACCCCTGCTCGTTGAACCGTCTGGCCAGCTCTGCGATGCGCGCCGAAGCCTGTACCGTGTTGAGCCGGTCCTCCTCTGATGCCTCCAGACCGAGGAGCCGGCAGAGCTTGCCGATTGTCGCCAGCTGATTCGGCGTGGCCGGTTCGCCCGAGGCATCCGACTCGCCGGGGTTTCGAGCCGGCGCACCATCACCGCTGACGGGAGGCGAGGTGGAGATGGATGTGCTTCGGTCGAGGACGTCTTCCTGTGATTCGCCGGACGAGGCCGCCTCGCGCTCTCCGCTAGATGCCTGGGGCAGGTCGAGCGCGTCGGCCAGGGTACGAGACTTGGCCCGCAGCTCCGCCCGGGCGATCGGAGTCATGCCCTCCAGGCGCTCAACGGAGGCGCTGGCGTCGCCGATGGCTGAGAAGCGGCGATCGTCCACGATCGCCTCGGCCAGCACGATTGCCGTCTGCTGATTACTGTCGTCGGGCGCCTGCAGCAGAGTTGCCGTTAAGCAGCTCAAGCCCCCGTGATGCGCGCGGTGGAGCAGGTTGCTATAGGTGGCGTCGGCGTCGGATTCGTGCTCCGGAATCTCGCTCATGGCTCCCTCTGGTTTAGTACGCCTGTCCTAATTATGCTCCCGAGACTCAGCTCAGAGCAACCTACTATGGCCAGTCAGGCGCTTTAATGAAACAATGGAGGGTGGAGCGACGTATCAAACATCATGGGCATGAGGCGACGATGAGCTCTCCGACCACAGAGTCGGCACGGAGCGAGGTGCGCCGCCTCGTCAGTCTGGCGACCGAGGGCGACCACGCAGCCTATGCCCGCCTGGTCGAGCACTACCGCGAATCCCTTTTCGGCCTGGCCCTTAGGATTCTCAGGCGGGGACCGGAAGCGGAGGACGCGGTCCAGGAGGCGTTTATCAAGGCCTACGTTCACCTCGACTCATACGACGACTCCTACAGCTTCTACACCTGGATATCCGCCATCCTCACCAATGTCTGCTACAGCACCCTGCGCGCTCGTGACTGGCAGGTGGCGTCGATGCCCGATGGGCTCCTGCGCGTAATGCGGGCCGTCGACCGCCGGGAGGATCCCGAGTTGTCTCTGCTGCTGGCCTCCCGCAATGAGGTTCTGCGGGCTGCGCTCCATGCATTACCGGAGAAGTACCGGGAGGTGCTGACGCTGCGCTACTGGAGCGACCTGAGCTATCAGGAGGTCGCGGACGCGACGGGGTTGACGTTGGGAGCGGTCAAAACCCAGATACGGCGAGCCACGCTGATGCTGCGCGAGACGCTCATGGGAATGGGTCCGGAGTTGCTGACCGAGGGCGCATAGATGGATCGCGACTGGTCCGGTGACCGAGCGGGGGGTCCCGCCTCCTCCGACTTTGTCCTGCGTCTTCAGGCACGTCTCCGCGACGCCGACGAGCAGCGTCGACGACGTGCGCGGCTGCGCAGATGGCGCTGGCGGGTGTTCGCCGTGTTCCCGGTGGCCGGCGCAGTGTGCTGGGCGGTACTCCCATGGACGTTTGCCGACGGAGTGCGGGCCATGATAGGGTTCATGACCTACTTCACGCTGCTGCTCTCGGTCGGACATCAGGCTGACTCCAGCTTCATGACCTATCTGGGCATCGGATACGTGCCCGCTCTCGTCGACGCCCTGCTGTTCATCGGGGTCGTCAGCTGGCTCGTCTGGGCCTCGCGACCACAGGACTCCAGATCCGGGCGGCAAGAGCCCGGGATATGACCGTCAACTTCAAACGCGTGGTGTTTTTGGCCGCCTGGGTGATTGCGCTGGCGGTCGCGGCATCCGTGCCTGCGCTGGCCCTCATCCGCGGGACCATCTGGATCGGGCCGCAGTCCTACCGTGCGCAGGGTCCGCTCACTCACCCCCTCCTGGCCCTCGGGGCCAACGTCGTCCTCCCACGCGGCTCTCGCGCCATGGTCATCTCGGTGCTGGGCTCAGTTCACGTCTCGGGTACCACCCACGACGACATTGCGGGCATCGACTCACCCATCTACCTCCAGCACGGGGCAGTGATCGGACGGGACGTAATCGCCGTGGGGAGCACCGTCTTTCGTGGTCCCGGGGTGCGGCTCATCGGACGGGTGGGTGGCCAGATGAGCGCCTGGGCGGGGAAAGGCACTCCAGGTCGCCAGGACTGGATTCAGGCGACGTGGCAGTACAGCCGCCTGAGCTTCGCCGCCGGACTGGCGCTCCTTCTGGTCTGTACCTGCATTTCCCTGGTGCTGCCCTGGCAAACCGTCCTGGTCGCCAACCGGCTGTACAGCGATTTGCCCCGGAGTCTCATGGCGGGACTCATGGGCCTGTTTTTGTTCGCGTTCCTGGCGGTGCCGCTTGGGCTGAGCTTGTTTGGCCTACCCTTTGCTCTGCTCCTCTCAGTGGCGGCCGCCGCGGCCTGGCTATTAGGCCTTACGGGTGCGTCTCTGCGGCTAGGGAGGTATCTGGCTCGATTGAGGCGGCACGAGGCCGGGCTCTTGTGGGCGGTGGTATCGGGCATGTTCGTGGTGGGCGTGGTGACGGCGCTACCCTGGGTTGGGCCGCTGCTGGTTGGGCTGGCAGGCACAGCCGGCGCCGGATCCCTGGCCCTTACCATGATCGATCGCGCCCGGCCGGCGGAAACGATCTCCGCAGTGCCTGTGGAGGACGAAACTTTCTCTGAGATGCGCGCGTATATAGATAGAGGCGAGCGTTTGCATGTCGATTGACTGCGGGGAGTCCGCAGGTAGGGGGTGAGCATGACCGACCTTTCGACCCTTGAGATCCTTCAAGAGCCAGAAATACAGGTAATCACGCCGCCGGGCGAGGTCCACGCCGTCTTCCGGGTCAATACCACACGCGCGCCTCAGTTCATCGACATTACCGATACGGTCGAGGGACTCTTGCAGACGAGCCGGCTGGGCTCGGGCATCGCGGTCGTCACTTCCCAGCACACGACGGCTTCGATCAAGGTGAACGAGAATGAGCCCGAGCTGCTGAAGGACATGGAGGAGTTCCTCTGCGGGATTGCGCCCCCCGACAGCTATTACCGGCACAACGACTTCACCGTGCGCACCATCAACGTCGAGGAGGACGAGTGCCCCAACGCGCACTCGCACTGTCAACACCTGCTGCTCAATGCCAGTGAGTCGATCCCGGTCATGGGAGGACGGCTGATGCTGGGTCGCTGGCAGCGGATCTTTTTGGTCGAGCTAGACCGGCCGCGCGCGCGCACTATCGTCGTCTCCTTCCTCGGCACCCGCTCGTAAGGTCGAACCCGGTCTGAGCGCAGCTCACCTGACGGCCGGTCGAAGTGGCCCTTATCCCGACCTGGAGGAGAGGCGGTACCGGAGCTGGCATCAGACGACGGAGCTGGCGATACCTGGTCCGGATGAGGCTGCCAACCTGATCGAGTCGGTGGGGATCGCGAGCGTGTACCCGGCCTCGCCGGAGGTGGCGAACCTCTTCCATGCTCATGTCGGCGATCCTGAGGCGCGAACCGAGTCGACGTGGGACAGCCCATCCGGTCGAGTCTATTCGTGGCGGTGGAGTTTGGGACGGAGCCAGGCGGCATTTTATGCTCCCGTCGTCCGTAAGAAGGCCACGTTCCTGCGCTGGTCGCTCCTGGCTCCTGTCCTGAGGCTGGTCGCCGACCGGCGAACGCCTGATGAGCTATACGATACGGGTGCTATCTCGGCCGCAGCGTACCGAATCGCGCGGGTGTTGGAGGCCGCTGAAACGCCCGTTTCCACCGGCGACATCCGAAGGGAAGCAGATTTCCCGGCCGGCCGCGAGAGCGGGGCGGCATACCACAAGGCTCTGGCGGAGCTTGACGACCGCCTGCTGATAACCAGCGAGTTCATGGACGACGAGGGCCAGAAGCACCATGGCTTGATCTATCTACGACACCGGAACGATATCGAAGCTGCGGACGCGATGCCGGCGGATGAGGCGATGATCCTGCTGCTGCGGGCCTATCTCCCGGCCGCCTCGTACATCGTCCCAGCGGTCCTGGCGCGCCACCTACGCCTCGACAAGCCGCTGCTCGACTCGGCTCTGGAGGGACTGTGCTCCTCGGGTGAGGTCATGCCGGTCGAGATGCCGGGACAGAAAGGCGCTGCATATGCGTGGACAGAGGCGTTGGGCCAGCCTCCGAAGCGGCAGTAGCCTACCTTCCGATCGGACTTCAAGCCTTCAGCTTCAAATTGCCTCCGACAAGCTCGTTCAGTAGAGGAACATGGGCATCCCCATGAGGTGGCGTACCTTGGGTCGGTATCGGTCCTGGTCGTAGAGCTCGTCGACGTCCACGCGCCGGACGCCGGCGCCGATGGCCTCGATTGGAATCTCGCTGTACACCCCGCGGTTGAGGCCGACCATGATGCCCGATCTCCCGTTAACCGCGAGGTCGAGCGCCAGGCTTCCATAGCTGGTGGCCACCATCCGATCAAGGGAGTCCGGCGCGCCTGAACGCATGAGATAGGCGAGCTGCTGATAGACGGTTCCCACGCCGGTAAGTCGCTTGAGCTCATCGCTCAGGATCTGTCCGATGCCTCCCAGCTTTCGATGCCCGTAAGCGTCCTCGGCGCCCGATTCGACCACCCCGCCGCCTGACAGGACAGCGCCCTCGGATACGGCGATGAGCGCATAGTGTGACGGATTGCGCTCCCGATCTTCCGTGATGAGCTGTGCCAGCCTGGAGGCGTCCACAGGTACCTCCGGGATTACCGTGCGATCGGTGTCGGCGAGGTAGCCGGTCACCAATGCGGTCTCACCCGAGTTGCGCCCAAACAGCTCGATGATCCCGATCCGCTCGTGTGACCCGATGGTCGAGCGCAGAGCATGGATGGCTTCTATACTCCGGCTGACGGCCGTCGAGAAGCCGATGCAGTAGTCGGTGCCGTGAACGTCGTTATCCATCGTCTTGGGGATGGCGACAACGTGGAAACCTTCGCGATGCAGCCGGAGCGCGTAGCTCAGAGTGTCGTCGCCGCCGATCGGCAGGAGGGCATCCACACCCAGCCGGTCGAGCACCCGGAGGACATGCGAGGTGCAGTCAACGGCATCGCTGCCGGTCGCAGTGGGGCGAAGGAAGGCGGGGAGACTATCCATCGATACCCGTCCAGGGTTGGTCCTGGAGGTGTGCAGGTAGGTTCCCCCGTAACGGTCGATTGTCCGCACCCGGGCGGGAGTAAGGTCGACGACGCAGGCGGCGTTATCGTCGGCCTCGAGATCGTACTCGAGCAAGCCTGCCCATCCACGTCGAATGCCGATGACGTCGTGGCCATCTCCAGCTGCTCGGTCTACTATCGCTTTGATGGCGGGGTTCAGGCCCGGTACATCTCCTCCGCCCGTCAATACTCCAAGACGCATTCGCCCTGCTCCATCTCTGGTTCTCTCCCGATTATGGCGGCCTCGATGGCACGCTACAGCCGGCGCACGGCGTCGACCTTCGCTTGGGAGGCCGGCACACCCACTAGCGTGATCTTTCGGACCTCACAATCAGAGCGTGTTAGGCGACGGCGGGTGTTGCTGTGTGGCCGGGACCGGGGGCAAATGTCGCAGGTTGGCGCAATCTGCGAGCGTTTGGCTGTTGCGCACGTCCGGACCATGCACAGACATCGCGGTACATCCGGCCTCGTCCGGCTGACCAACAATCGCAGGAATCGATCCCCCTCCCGGAGAGACCCGGCTACATTTGGCTTCGCGGGGCAATTTGACACGGGATCAGGCACGTCTCGGGGGATGCGTTCGACATTCGACCTACCACGGAAATGTAGACAGATGCTTTCGAGACCAATGCTTCTCTGGCTCCGCCCACGACGAACCATTAGACATTTGTGCGAGAATGAAACGAAGAGTGGGCGACGGAGAGGCTGTCCGTCGTGCAAATCCGTGAGTCGAGGCGAAATGTCCGACCTCACCCCGAGGTGTCGCGCCTGCTGCGGCACTGCCCTGGTCCGCCTCGATCGCCGCACTGAGTACCCTATCCGCGGTGAGCTTCATCAGCTACAGTGGTATCGGTGCCAGGTGTGCTACGAGCTGACGGCTGCATCCACCGTTGTCAGAAGCTATGCTGATGAAGGCGCCTTGCCGGCAGATCGGGCCATCGAAGCCGAGGTTTGAGGGTCAAGGGTTGAGGCCCGGACACTTTTGCCCGGCGAGGCCCTCTGAACCTGCCCATACGTTCCCGTCTTCCACACCATAAACTCCTGACCGGAACCACGCAGGACCACGGACGGCAAGTTGGATCGTCGATGGTCGTTTGACTCCAGGCCCAGGGCCTTCTCTCTAAGGCGCTTACAAGAACCCATGTCGCACATACATTTAAATTCACCGGCCGAGCTTGGATAGCCCAGAGCCCATCCTCCATGCCGTCTGGCGTAGCCAGCGTGGACCGGGGGATGATCCGGCCCTCGTCGTCTGGGGCGAGGATGCTTCAGAAGGGCACCGCTTTGCGCTGCCCTCGGCAGACATCCGCCAGGCTCTCAACTCCAACGGTGGCGGGCATGCCTCGCGTCTGACACTGCTGCTGCCGATGAGCGGTGACCGGCCACTGGCCTCCACGCACGCGGAATTCGAAGGCGAGGTCGAGCTGGCGCCGCTGGAGGTGAGCGGGCTGGCGCTTCCGCCCGGCGAAGCAGTCCGGAACCTGGTCGAGCTGCAGGAAGACGGCCCTCGCCTGGGGGACGACCTCCTCTTCTGGAGGATGGCTGCCCGCTTCGCGCTCGAGTTCATGGCCCGGGAGCGCTTCATCCCGGTGCTCGGACACAGCGGCGAGACCGCCGTCGGCCGGTGGGTGCCGCTGCTGCAGGGCGATGACCGCAGACGCTTCGCCGACCTTGCTGCGGCCATGCCCCCGGCCTGCTACGCCGTCGTAACCGCCGAAGACTTCGCGGTGTCCCAAAACGACATCCTTTTCGAGTTTCTGGCCTACGCTGTGGACCAGCTCGCCCGGAGCTGGCTGGTCGAGCGGTATAGCGGCGGCAGGTCCGCCTCTTCGACCGTAGAGGGATCCTCGGCGGCCCTACGCAGCTGGATCTCGTCGCTAACGGCGGAGAATCCACGTCCGGTCGCGAACGCGGAGCGGATTGAAGGCGCCGTCGTCGAGTGGCTGGAGCCTCTCTTCGAGACCCCCGACGCCCTGGGCTTCCGTACCTGCATGCGCCTGCGGCCGCCCAAGGAAGGGAGTGAAGAGTGGACCCTCACCTTTCTCCTTCAGTCGGTTGACGACCCTTCCATCCTGGTTCCCGCCGGTCAGGTCTGGCGTGAGCGCGGCCGCCAGTGGGACGCCGTGAAGGAGCGGTTCCGGCGTCCTCAGGAAAAACTTCTCTACGACCTGGGACTCGCGGCCCGAGTGTTTCCGCCTGTGGCCAAGGGCTTGAAGAACCAGCACCCGGAGATCGTGCGGCTCACGGTGAACGAAGCCTATGCCTTTTTGAAGGAGGCGGCGCCGGTTTTGGAGGAGAGCGACATCGCCGTTGTCGCGCCGGGCTGGTGGAGCCGCCGGAGGACGGGGCTGGCGTGGCGGGTCCGCGTACTTCCGGTTGAGGGCGAGGCTGTCGCCGGCTTCAACACGCCGGTGCGATTCAAGTGGCAAATCATCCTCGGCGGAAAGCCGCTGTCCCCCGAAGGGTTCAACCGCCTGGTGCGCATGAACACCCCGCTGATCCGACTCCGGAACGAGTGGATCGAGCTGAACCCAGAGGAGGCCGAACGGGTCCAGCGCTTCTGGACCGCGCAGCGAAGCAACGGCACGGCCACTCTCCTACAGGCTCTTGACCTGACCGCACAGGACGAGGTCATGGGGCTGGCTATTGAGCGGGTCGAGTTCGAAGGCTGGCTCGAGGGCTTCGCGGCCGGTGCCGCCCATACTGCCGACCTGGACCCTGAGTCACTGCATGGCGAGCTCCGACCATACCAAAAGCGCGGCGCCGGCTGGATGGAGTTCATGGTCGGCCACGGATTCGGAGCGGTACTGGCCGACGACATGGGTCTGGGGAAGACGGTGGAGATGATTGCCCTGCTCCTCCATCGAAAAGAGATCGGGACACTCCAGGGACCCGTGCTACTGCTGTGCCCGATGTCCGTCGCCGGCAACTGGGTCCATGAGATCAGGCGATTTGGGCCCTCGCTGCGTGCCCTGCTCCACCATGGTCCGGGACGATACACCGGCCAGGCCTTCGTGCAGGCGGCAGGAATGCACGACGTGGTCATCAGCACCTACTCTCTCGTCAACCGCGACCTGGAACAGCTGAAATCGGTGCAGTGGCAGGGAGTGGTACTGGACGAGGCGCAGAATGTGAAAAACCCGGACACCCAGCAGGCGCGTGCGGTGCACCAGATCACCTCGGGCTTCCGGGTGGCCCTAACGGGTACACCTATAGAAAACCGCCTGGCTGAGCTGTGGTCCATCATGGACTTCTTGAACCCTGACTATCTCGGCCCGCAGGCGTCATTCCAGCACCGATTCGCGGTCCCGATCGAGCGCGGCGGCGACAGTGCCATGGCGCGTCAGCTGCGCCGGTTGGTCGCGCCGTTCATCCTTCGCCGGCTCAAGACCGATCCCACCGTCATTGCCGACCTGCCCGAGAAGATGGAGATGAAGGTCTACTGCTCGATGGCCCCGAAGCAGGCGGATCTCTACGAGGCGACGGTGGATGAAATGCTGCGGAAGATCGACTCCGCCGACGGCATTCAGCGCCGTGGTCTAGTCCTGGCGACGCTCACCCGCCTGAAGCAGATCTGCAACCATCCTGGACATGTGCTTGGGGAAGAGCAGCTGCAGGCCGCCCAGTCCGGAAAGCTGCTGCGCTTGGAGGAGATGCTGGAGGAGGTGATCGCGGAGGGCGACAGCGCACTCGTGTTCACTCAGTACGCGGAGTTCGGACGCAAGCTGCAGAAGTACCTGGAACAGCGTCTCGGCGTCGACGTCTTGTACCTCCATGGAGGTACGCCTCGTTACATGCGTCAGCGACTCATCGATCGTTTCCAGGATCCGCGGCGCGGCTCGATGATCTTCCTGCTCTCGCTCAGGGCAGGTGGATTAGGACTCAACCTCACCCACGCCAACCACGTCTTTCACTTTGACCGGTGGTGGAATCCCGCGGTGGAGGAGCAGGCGACCGATCGCGCCTTCCGTATCGGACAGACAAGAGATGTTCAGGTCCACAAATTCATCTCGCTTGGAACCCTGGAAGAGCACATAGACGACATGCTTGAGAGCAAGAAGTCGCTGGCAAGCGAGATCATCGGCACCGGCGAGGGATGGCTCACTGAGCTGTCCACAAAGGAGCTGCGTGACGTCCTGAGCATGAGACGCGATTTGGTAGGAGTTCAGTGAGGTGACCGAGGGCACTTCGCCGGGGGAAGAAGCCCGCCTCACTCCTCCCGAGTCCAGACCGCGACGCCGCCGGAGCCGTCGAGGGAGACCCAGAGCTGCCGGTCAAGGTGCCTCCGGTACGACGGCCGCGGGAATGGGGGGCGGTCGTCAGGGTGGTCAGACGGAGGTGAAGCCGCCGGCTGAGCAAGCCAGGCAGGGACAGTCCGTTGCTCAAGGCCGTAGGCGACGCCACCGCGGGAGAGCGACGGCCACCACCAGTCTGTCCTCCGGCGCTTCCACCGGCCAGAGAACTGAACCGGGGGTCAGGTCTCTGCGCAAGGCTCCCGGGCGTGCGACCTCGCGGCGCAAGCCGGCCACCCGGGGAAGGCCTTCCACCAGACTTCCGGCGAGGACAAAGGCTCCAGCTGAGTTCGGCACGCATTGGTGGGCGCGTCGGTGGCTGGCCGCCCTGGAGCGATTTGGATGGGCCGCGCGGCTGGAGCGAGGGCGCGACTATGCCCGAAGGGGAAACGTCCTCGACCTTGACATAAAACCGGGGATGGTGACGGCAAAGGTGCAGGGGTCACGGCCGCGACCCTATAACGTCGAGATCGGCCTGCAAACCCTAGACGACGAGCAGTGGGATCGAGTGATAAAGCGCCTTGGCCGGCAGGCGCTCTATGCCGCCAAGCTTCTGGCCGGCGACATGCCCCAGAACATCGAGGACATCTTCAACGCCGCCGATGTGTCGCTGATCCCCAAGAACGCCTCAAGCTTCACCATGAGCTGCACCTGTCCCGACGAGGCCATCCCGTGCAAACACATCGCCGCCGTCCACTACGTGCTCAGCTCGGAGTTTGACCGCGACCCCTTCGTCCTCTTTGAGCTACGCGGGCGAACCCGCCAGGACGTAGTCAAAGCGCTTCAGGGGCGCCCGCAGGATCAGTCCCTCAACGCGCTCCCCTTGATCCCCTCGGGCAACGGCACGGGTGTGCCCACTTTGGAGGGCTTCTGGCGGGCAGCCCGCCCCCTCGACGATTTCCCGGTTCATATCGTGCCGGCCCCAGTCCCCGGAGCCTTGGTGAAGCGGCTCGGCCCCATCCCCATTCGAAGCCAGTCCGACGAGTGGCGGCAGCAGCTCTTCGACGTCTACCGCTTAGTCAGCC